>Ga0209587_1000959_pt1 | contig 13920 bp, 12 predicted proteins | sample NGEPerD_2_FD_184512 | JGI IMG/M metagenome (GOLD analysis project Ga0209587, IMG submission 184512) | Arctic peat soil microbial communities from the Barrow Environmental Observatory site, Barrow, Alaska, USA - NGEE PermafrostL1-D... | ecosystem: Environmental > Terrestrial > Soil > Wetlands >... | reverse complement strand
GCTGAGGTGTATGTCCCTCAGATGAGCTGAGCGATCGAAGCCTCCCGGCTGGCGGTGGCACTGGCCTCTGCTGCGGCGTGTGCTGCATCGACCTCACCGTGCTCGCGCCACCAGGCCTGACCGGCCTCGGGCAGCGTGTAGATCGGGTCGTAGTAGACGAACTCGCGCGACAGCGCTTCGGTGTCAGCGGCCTCGATCGAGGTGCGGTAGTTCTTGCGCCAGAACGACATCCCGAGCTCTTTGTCGTACGTGTCGACCTGGTGGACCCAGCGCTTGCCGACGAACGGCACGTCGCAGACGATGCGGGGTGTGGCGAACCCGGGCAGGTAACCCATGATGTCGTGCTGCAGGCGCTGTGCCTCGGCAAGGGAGAGCCGCCAGTGCTCGGCGAAGGGGATCATGTCGCACATGTAGAAGTAGTACGGCGTGATCCAGGCCTCGTCCTGCAGGGCGAAACACAGGTCGAGCAGCTGGGTGACCGAGTCGTTGATGCCGCGCATCAGCACGCCCTGGTTGCGGACGTCACGGACGCCGGCGTCCAGCATCGCCCTGGAGGCGGCGGCCACGGCGGGCGTCACCGACTGGGCGCTGTTGACGTGGGTATGGATCGCCAGGGAGACGCCGCGCTCACGCGCTTTGGCCGCCACCCGCCCGACGCCGTCGACGACGTCCTGGGCCAGCCAGTGCTGCGGCAGGCCCATCAGTGCCTTGGTGGCCAGGCGGATGTCGCGGATGTTGTCGATCTCGAGCAGCCGGTCCAGGAAGGCCTCGAGGTTCTTCCACGGCATGTTCGCCACGTCGCCACCGGAGACCACCACGTCGCGGACCGCGGGGGTCGCACGCAGGTAGGCCATCATCGCGTCGTACCGATCGACCGGTTTGAGATCGAACTTGAGCTTGGGGATGACCGGCGTCGAGTTGCCGACCAAGTCCATCCGGGTGCAGTGCCCGCAGTACTGCGGGCAGGTCGACAACAGCTCGGCCAACACCTTGGTGGGATAGCGGTGGGTCAGGCCCTCGGCGACCCACATGTCGTGTTCGTGCAAGGAGTCTCGGGCGGAGTAGGGGTGGCTCGGCCAGTCGACGCGTCGGTCGCTGAAGACCGGGAGCATGTAGCGGCGAACCGGATCGGCATAGAACGCGCGGGTGTACTCCTCGCCGGCTGCGGGCATCACGCCGTCGTCGTACACACCGGTGGCCGGGACCATCGTGTTCATCATCTGCGGGGTGACGAGCATCGACATCGTGGCCCGCTCGGCCTGGTCCCGCTCGAGGTCGGCGTAGAACGCGTCAGTGAGCAGATCGCCCATGAGCGCCCGAAGCCCCTTGATGTTCTTGATGCAGTTGACCCGTTGCCATTGGGCGCTGGCCCACTGCGTCGCCGTGATGTCGCGCCAACCGGGCAGGCGGGTCCAGTCTGGCTCTATCAGCTCGTGTCGTTGATAGGCGTAGGGCTGTTCGATCTTTGGCTCCATAACTGACATGATACGGGAGAACTTGCGTCTAATGCATCACCGCACCGCAAGATTTGCTTACGTGGGTCCGAAAACTGGAGGAAACAGTGGCTGTCCCGGTCGATCGAACACTGAGCGCTCCGATCACAAGGGGACAGAGCTCGCCCGTGGGTCTGCACCGGGTCCTCGAGCCGTCTGGCGACCAGATCACGTTGCCCCAGACCGCCCAACGCCTGGAGGCCTCGCCGGAGATCTGGGCGGACGAGGTCCGGATCGACGTCGAGGTCCTGAATCTTGACGCCGCGTCGTATCGCCAGCTGTGCAGCGTCCACCAGCTGCCGGGCGGCGGCACCGATGGCGCAGCGGTCAAGGCCGCCGTCCTCGAGATCGTGGCCACGCGGGGCAAGATGCAGAACCCGGTCACCGGCTCGGGCGGCATGCTCATCGGGACGGTAGCGGAGGTTGGCCCGGCCAGCCCGCTGGGTCTCGCAGTGGGCGACCACGTCGCCACGTTGGTGTCGTTGTCGCTGACCCCGTTGCAGATCACCGACGGCCTGGCGCGGTGGGACGGGCTGGGCGAGCGGGTGCCCGCCGCCGGTCACGCAATCCTGTTCGGCAGGTCCATCGCTGCCGTCCTGCCCGATGACCTTGATCCCGAGCTTGCCCTGATGGTCATGGATGTCTGCGGCGCGCCAGCGCTCGTGGCCCGGCTGGTCCGCGAATACGCCGCGAAGGGTGTGGCACCTTCGGTGCTCGTCCTTGGCGGTGCGGGCAAGTCCGGGTCGATGTCCCTCGCGGCGGCCGCCGACGCCGGCGCTGGACGTCGCGTCGCGGTCGTGCCGTTCGAGCGGGAGGCGCTCATGCTGGAGGGCACCGGGCTGGCCGACCACGTTGTCATCGCGGACGCTCGCTCGCCGCTGGGTCTGTCCTCCGCCGTCGAGGCAGCCGGCGGCGCGGCCGACATCACCGTGGTGTGCGTGGACGTTCCGGGCTGCGAGCAACCGGCCCTGTTGTCCACAGCACAGGGCGGCACGCGCTGATGCTGGAGGGCACCGGGCTCGCCGACCACGTCGTCATCGCGGACGCTCGCTCGCCGCTGGGTCTGTCCTCCGCCGTTGAGGCAGCCGGTGGCGCGGCCGACATCACCGTGGTGTGCGTGGACGTTCCGGGCTGCGAACAGCCGGCCCTGTTGTCCACAGCACAGGGCGGCACGGTGATCTTCTTCTCGATGGCGACGAGCTTCGCTGCGGCCGCGCTGGGGGCCGAAGGTCTGGCCGCCGATGTGCGGATGCTGGTCGGCAATGGCTACGTCCCCGGGCACGCGGACTACGCCTTGAAGCTGCTGCGGAACAACTCTGCGGTGAGGGGCCTGTTCGAAGGCCGACTGGACCGCGAGGAGAGTGAGGCACTGTGAGCAACAACTTGGTGAGCAGTGAATCCACGTCGTCCGAGTCATCTCGGTCAACGACAACCACGCTGTATCGCGGAGGGTTGGTCCATAGCCCGGCCGACTCCCGCGCGACGGCGATGGTCGTCGTCAACGGCCAGATCGCCTGGATCGGCTCGGACGACGACGCAGCGCGGCACTCCGACGGGGTCGACGCAGTCGTCGATCTGGATGGCGCACTGGTCACCCCGACCTTCGTTGATGCCCATGCCCACACGTCGGCGACAGGGATGGCGCTGCGCAGCGTGGAGCTCACCGGCGTCCGCTCGGCCGCGGAAGCTCTGGCCCGGATCGAGGACGGGGCCCGCAAGCGCCATGGACGTCCGGTCTACGCCCCCAACTGGGACGAGGACGCCTGGCCTGAGCATCGCCCCCTGACGGCTGAAGAGCTCGATCGAGCGACCTACGGCGGAGTGGTCTTCTCACCGCGGGTTGATTTTCACTCAGCCGTCATCTCGTCGGCACTGGCGGCCGCGTCCGGCGCCCGCGACCTGCCGGGCTGGAACGACAGCGGGCTGGTCACACGTGACGCCCACTACGCCGCCCGCGACACCTTCAGCGCCGGGATCAGCCCGGCCGACAGGCGAGCCGACATCGGCTCCGCCCTCAAGGCTGCGGCAGCCGTCGGCATCGGGCTGGTGCACGAGGTCGCCGGCCCCTACCTCTCGTCTGCGGAGGACCTTGTCGATGTCCTTGCTGCCGGTGAGGATGGTGACGGGCCGCAAGTGATCGCGTACTGGGCCGAGCTTGTCGCGGACGAGGCGCAGGCTCGCGCACTGGCCGAACGCCATGGGGTCCGCGGTCTGGCCGGCGACCTCAACATTGACGGCTCGATCGGCTCGCGGACCGCCTCGCTCCGGGCGCCGTATGTCGACGGCCATGGCCCGCGCGACGGTGACAGCACTGCGAGCTGCGGCAACGCATATCTCACCGTCGAGCAGGTCCGCGACCATGTCGCCGCCTGCACTCTGGCCGGCATCCAGGCCGGGTTCCACGTCATCGGTGACGCCGGCACAGACACCGTGGTTGAAGGCATGCGGGCCGCGGCAGCGCTGATCGGCCCGGCGCGGGTCGTGGCAGGGCGGCATCGGCTGGAGCATCTTGAGATGGTCGACGCCGCAGGAATCAGGGCCCTGGTCGAGCTGGGCGTCACCGCCTCGGTCCAGCCGGCGTTCGACGCCTTCTGGGGCGGGTCTGATGGCATGTACGCCGCACGGCTGGGCCGCGACCGGGCCATGGGCATGAACCCGTATGCCGCCATGGCCGCCGCAGGCATGTCACTGGCGTTCGGCTCGGACGCTCCGATAACGCCTTTCGCCCCGTGGCAAGCGGTCCGCGCCGCCGTCAACCACCACGAACCAGCCCAGCGCATCTCGGCGGAAACGGCCTTCCTGGCTCACACCCGCGGTGGCTGGCGTGCCGCCGGGATCGACGATCGCGGATTCCTCGACCTGGGCCAGCCGGCGACGTTTGCGATCTGGTCGCTAGGTGATGACGCCCCGACCGGCACCACCGGGCTACCGGACATGTCGCCCAGTGCCGCGCTGCCCATCAACCTGCGGACCGTCATACGCGGTCGCACTGTCTTCGACCGTGAAGGAGCCCTGTCGTGAGCACAGCGACCCCGAGCAATCTTGCCAAGCCCAAGCTGGAGCTCGATCCGATCGTCATCCGCAAGGCACGATCGTTGGCCCGCAAGGCAGGGGCGCCGGTGGTCAAGCTGACCACAACGCACACCACCGTGTCGGTCGAGCGCGCAGTGCTGCGGCTCGCCGGTATGTCCGGTGCCGACCGCGATGGCGTCCCTTGGGTCAACCACCTGGTCGACGCAGTTCGCGCTGAGGTCGGGCTCGAGCATGGCGTCACCACGCCGGTATTCGACGCGTTGCGCCGCGGAGAAGCGCCCGACCTGCTGACGCTCGCCCAGAAGTCGGCCGCGGGCTCGGTGTCGTTCCGCCTGCCGCAGGGCCGCGAGAACAGCGCCGCCCAGAGTCTCGCGCTGCGCTCGGTCAAGCCCGGTATGGCCCGGATCGACAAGAACCGCGCCACCCGCGACCGTCTGATCAAGCGACACGGTGACCCGAAGCAGCGGCCGTGGATCTACCTGATCGTGGCGACCGGTGACATCTACGAGGACATCCCGCAGGCCCAGACCGCGGCCCGTGAGGGCGCCGACGTCATCGCCGTCATCCGGTCGACCGGGCAGTCACTGCTGGACTTCGTGCCCGAGGGGGCAACCCGCGAGGGGTATGCCGGCACGTACGCCACGCAGGAGAACTTCCGGCTCATGCGGGCGGCGCTGGACGACGTGTCCAAGGAGCTGGGGCGTTACATCCGCCTGGTCAACTATGCCTCCGGCCTCTGCATGCCCGAGATCGCGACCATGGCGGGGCTCGAACGGCTCGACATGATGCTCAACGACTCGATGTACGGCATTCTCTTTCGCGACATCAACCCGATCAGAACCTTCGTGGACCAACGGTTCTCGCGTCAGATCCACGCCCGCGCCGGGATCATCATCAACACCGGCGAGGACAACTACCTGACCACGGCGGACGCGGTCGATGCGGCACACACCGTCACCGTCAGCCAGCTGATGAACGAGTACTTCGCCAAGGAGGCGGGACTGCAGGACTGGCAGCTCGGCCTGGGTCACGCGTTCGAGATCAACCCCGACATCCCCGACTCGTTCCGGATGGAGCTGGCACAGGCACTTCTGGCGCGCCAGCTGTTCCCGAACGCGCCGTTGAAGTGGATGCCGCCGACCAAGCACATGACCGGCGACGTCTTCCGTGGCTACCTCCTGGACGGCTTCTTCAACCTGGTGGGGACCATGACCGGCCAGGACATGCTGCTGGTCGGCATGATGACCGAGGCGGTGGTCACGCCGTTCCTGTCCGACCGTGACCTGGCCCTGCAGAACGTTCGCTATGTCATCAACGCGGCCGGCAACCTGAGCGAGGACTTCCACCCCCCTCGCGACGGGTTCATCCAGAACCGGGCCCGGCAGGTGCTCTCCGAGGCGGTCGACCTGCTGGAGAGGATTGTCGATGACACTGGCGAGCCGGGGTCCGTTCCCCTTCTGCGTGCCATCGGGGATGGCACCTTCGGCTTGATGAAACGTCCCGCCGATGCGGGCAAGGGCCTGGACGGCGTGGTCAAGCGCGCACCCGGGTATGACAACCCGGCCACCACGTTGTTGGAAACCACACCCCCAGAAAAAGGTGCTGCGAAGTGACCACCCGCCATACGGCCTCGAAGACTCGCCCCTTGAAGACGCAGCCCGACATCATCCGGCCGTACGGCGACACCACCGGCGATGGCATGGTCCAGGTCTCCTTCACCCTGCCCATCCCGCACGACAAGCTGGCCGAGGGCGCCGCGCTCCAGCTGGCCGCCAAGATGGGCCTGGCGCCGGCGATGCTCGTCCACGCCAAGGCCATGGGGCCGGACTTCACCTTCTTCGTCGTCTACGGCAGCGTCACCCATCTGGTGGACCTGCGTGACGTCGTGGTGATCGAGCGCGAGTTCCCCATGCTGAGTGCCAAGGACGTCAACGCAGCCATCAAGAAGCGGTTGCGCCGCAAGCTTGTGGTGGTCGGTGCCTGCATCGGCACCGACGCCCACACGGTCGGCATCGACGCGATCCTGAACATCAAGGGGTTCGCGGGGGAGAAGGGGCTGGAGTACTACAGCGAGATCACCGTCGTGAACTGTGGGGCCCAGGTGCTGGTGCCCGAGCTCGTCGCACGCGCCCGCGCCGAGAAGGCCGACGCGGTGCTGGTCAGTCAGGTCGTCACGCAAAAGGACGCCCACATCCACAACACCATGACCATGTCGGCGGCTTTCCGCGAGGCGTACCCCGCCGGCAAGGTGCCACTGCTGGTCGTTGGCGGCCCCCGGTTCGAGCAGGGCTTGGCCGGCAAGCTCGGCGTTGACCGGATCTTCGGAAAGGGCACCAACCCGGCCGAGGTCGCGTCCTATCTCGTTCATGCCTTGGCCACCACGAAGGAGCAGTCCCAATGAATACGCACGGACCAGCCACAGTAGGGATGACGGTCACCCATCGCCGCTACGTCCCTTACAGTCACGCCCACTATGCCGGCAACCTCGTGGACGGCGCGTACTCGCTGGCCGGCTTCGGTGACGTCGCGACCGAGATGTGCATCCGCACCGACGGTGACGAGGGGTTGTTTGCCTCATACAGCGACGTGCAGTTCCTGGCGCCGGTCCGGGCGGGTGACTGCATCGAGATCGAGGCCACGCTCGTGCGGGTTGGTTCGCGCAGTCGTGAGATGACCTTCGAGGTCCGGGTGATCGCCCGAGGCAACCCCGATCGCGGGGGGTCCTCTGCCGACCTTTTGGACAAAATGGTCATAGCGACCACGGCTCGTGGCGTCGTGGTCGTACCGTCTGCCGCGTCCTGAGCGGTCTCGCGATTCTTGATTACGGCGTGTCGTGAGCGACACGCCGTAGTCCCGCAATAACTCTGTATTTGCAACGTTATTCGGCGAACCCCTGACCTGCGGTTCCATGGAGAACTGCAGGTGAACACGGGGTTGACAACAGGTGCGGAGCGAGTAGGTTTCATCGAGTTGGCCGCCGCTCGATCCAGGGGCGCGATGGTCACAAGGCTTGGGAATCTCCGGGATCCAGGGCGGTTTGCGCGCGCAGCCGCCGTGTCAACCAGTTCCACGGGATGACTTGCATTGTGGCCACGTCGCGAGACGTTGGAGGCGGCCGACGTCAGGGCCCGCGTGCTTAGTAGACAACAGCTCCGGGTCGGCATCCTGTCGACTCGAGGTTGGTCCCAACGGCGACGCGGGCTTTGTCGTATCCAGTGCCACTCGATGTCGGTGCGCCAGTCGCACACGTCCGCACCCATCGCGCAGTTCGTGTCAGAGTGCCGATGAACCAGCCCAGTGATCTAGCCTGACGCGGTGTATCGCTTCCCGCTCGCCATCGTCTCTGGCCTGGCTCTGTGGCTGGCGTTTCCTTCACACGACCTCTGGGCCCTGGCGCCGGTCGGTGTCGCGCTCCTGGCGTTGGCGACCCGTGGTGCCTCGGCATGGCAAGGCGCTCTGCTCGGGCTGCTCAGCGGGTTGTCCTGCTTCCTGCCGTTGCTGTCGTGGTCCGGGATCTACGTCGGTGCGCTCCCGTGGATCGCCCTTGCCCTACTCGAGTCCGGCTATATCGCACTGGTCGGTCTGACCTGCGCCCTGCTACAACGCGGGTCGTCGCCAGAGGGATTCGTCAGGGTCCGGCCGATCGTCGTGGCGCTGGCGTGGGTCGGCGAGGAGCTGTTGCGGGACAACACCCCTTTTGGCGGGTTCCCCTGGGGACGACTGGCTTTCAGCCAGGCGGACTCGCCCCTCGCCGGACTCGCCGCCCTCGGCGGTGCCCCGGCGGTGACATTCGGTGTGGCACTGGCCGGTGGGTTCCTCGCCGCAGGCGCTGCCCGGCTGATCAGCGGTAGACGGGCAACCGGTCGATCCGGCGTACCGCGCAATGTCGTTGTGCGCAGCCTCGTCTTGGCGGCGCCGTCCCTGCTGTGCGCAGTGGCCGTGATGGCGCTGCCCGTCCTCGTCCCCAGGCCGGTCGACGGGCCGACCGGACGGTTCATGGCGGTCCAGGGCAACGTGCCCCGGCCTGGCCTGGAGTTCAACGCCGAGCGTCGGGCGGTCCTGGACAACCACGCCAGGGAGACCCTGAAGGCTGCGGGCGAGGTGCCGGCGGGGGAGCAGTCCAGACCTGACCTTGTCGTGTGGCCTGAGAACGCCTCCGACATCGACCCGCTGCGCAACCCCGACGCGGCCGCCGTCATCAACGAAACAGTGGACGCCATCCACGCGCCGCTCGTCCTGGGGGCCGTCCTGCAAGGGCCGCGACCTTTCGTGTCCAACGCCAGCCTGTTGTATCTGCCGGGCCAGGGCGTCACCTCGCAGTACATCAAGCAGCATCCCGTCCCGTTCGCCGAGTACATCCCGTATCGGTCTTTCTTCCGCCACTTCAGCGACAAGGTCGATCTGGTCTCGTCGGACTTCAAAGCCGGCACGGGCGCCGGCGTGTTCCGGGTGCCGGCTCACCAGGGCGGCACGATCGCGGCCGGCCCCATCATCTGTTTCGAGGTGGCCTACGACGGGCTGGTGCGGGACACCGTGGACCACGGCGCGAACGTCTTGCTCGTCCAGACCAACAACGCCACCTTCGGGTTCAGCGACGAGTCCGTCCAGCAGCTTGCCATCTCGCGGATCCGCGCCATCGAGCACGGCCGCTCGATCGTGCACGTCTCGACGGTCGGGGTGAGTGCGATGATCACGCCCGATGGAACCGCTCACCAGCGAACGACGTTGTTCACATCGGCAGTCCTTGCTGCTGACCTTCCGTTGCGCACGGATCGCACCATCGCAGATCGTGTCGGCTCGTGGCCCGAGTATCTCGCCGGCGGCGTTCTGGTCTTGATGCTGGTTCTGCTCGGGCTGAGGCGCCGCCGCCGGTAGTGTCGGTTACTCGACCCTCGTACTAAGGACGTTCATGACAGACCCGCAGGCCCGGTCCCCGATAGGCACAGTCGTTGTGTTGATCCCGACCTACAACGAACGCGAGAACCTTCCGCTGATCGTGTCGCGACTGCGCAAGGCGGTTCCCGAGGCCGACGTCCTGGTTCTGGACGACAGCTCACCGGACGGCACCGGCGCCGTCGCGGATCAGCTGGCGGCCGAGGACGATCACGTCCGGGTCCTTCATCGAGAACGCAAGGAAGGGCTGGGCGCGGCCTACCTCGCCGGGTTCGCGACGGCGCTGGACAAGGACTACGACGTCCTCGTCGAGATGGACGCCGACGGATCACACCAGCCCGAGCAGCTACCGGCTCTGCTCGTCGCCCTTGCCGAGGCCGATGTCGTTCTCGGCTCACGGTGGGTCGCTGGCGGTTCGGTGGTCAACTGGCCGATCCATCGGAAGGCCCTCAGCCTCGGCGGCAACGTCTACACCCGAGTCCTTCTCGGGATGCCGATCGGTGATGCCACCGGGGGATTCAGGGCATACCGCGCGTCTGCCCTCCGAGCCATGGATCTCCACGACGTCGCCTCCCAGGGCTACTGCTTCCAGGTCGATCTCGTATGGCGGGCGGTGCGCCGCGGACTGACCGTGGTCGAAGTGCCGATCACCTTTGTCGAACGCACGATCGGCGACTCCAAGATGAGCCAGGGAATCGTGGGGGAGTCGTTGCGCAAGATCACCGCGTGGGGTGCCAGATATCGGCTTGGTCAGGTCAGGTCGTTGATCCGCAGGGAGCCACGGTGGCACCGACTCAACGGCTGACCAGTCGGGGCCGTAGGCGTCCGCGATGGGGGTGGTACGTCTTCGTGGCGCTGCTGGTCGTACCCGTGGCCGAGATCGCCGTGATCGTCGCCGTCGGCAAGGTCATCGGCGGCTGGCCGACCATTGCGCTGTTGTTGGTGGAGTCGGCGCTGGGTGCCTACCTGGTCAAGCGCGAAGGACTCCGGTCCTGGCATGGTCTGCGGGAGGCGTTGAACACCGGCCGGATGCCCGGGCGTGAGCTGGCCGACGCGGCACTGGTGCTCATTGGCGGCACCTTGCTGCTGACTCCCGGATTCCTGACCGACATCGTCGGCTTCTTCTTCATCCTGCCGTTCACCAGACCGATCACCCGGCAGTGGCTGCAGAGTGTTGTCGAGCGCCGGCTGACCCATGGGTCCGGCATCATTCACGGCGAGGTCGTCTGAGCCGCGCCAGGCAGTCACGTTCCTGGACAACAACAAGCCCCGCGGCCATGGAGGGGAGGCGGCACGGGGCTTGTCGGTCGATGCGTTTGTGGGTCAGGCGGTGCGCTTCCGACGCGGCTTCTCGCCACGTGAGGCGCGCAGCAACGCCAGTCGTTCCTTGAGCAGCTCCTCGAGCTCAGGGATGGATCGACGCTCCAGCAGCATGTCCCAGTGGGTGCGAACTGCCTTGACGTTCTTGTAGTCGGGCTCGGGACCATCGACCAGCCGCGCTTCCAGACCGCAACGGCATTCCCACACTGTCGGGACGTCAGCCTCGACCGAGAACGGGAGCTCGCTGATGTGCTTTTCGGGGCATACGTAGCGGATGAGCTGGCGCTCGCTGAGCACGACGTTGGTGTCGGTCTCCATGCTGAGCGCACTCAGATTGGTGCCTCGAAGTGATCGTTCGGCCATGACGGGGAAACTCCCAACGTGCTGCCCACGCCAAGATGTGCGTGGGGATTCACTGGGCATAACGACGTTGTCACGCTCAATGTTCCGGATTCGGCAGATTTCCGCCTAATAAGAGTCTACCGCCGATGGGGGAGTAGGTCATATGACGGCAGGCACCTCGTTGCCGGCGGCAACGATGCCCTCCCTCATCCGGACCCTGGACAGGATGAGTCCACCGACGACGAAGAACACGATCAGGGCGATGATGGCCCAGCGGTAGGAGTGGGTGAACTGGTGCACCAACCCGAAGACCAGCGTCCCGAACCAGCTCGTGCCGCGTTCCATGGCCTGGTACAGGCTGAAGAACTCTGCTTCGCGTCCGCGGGGGATGAGCTGGCTGTACATCGAGCGAGATAGCGCCTGACTGCCCCCGAGCACGATGCCGATCAGCACGGCGAGCCCGGCGAAGACGAGGAACCTCCGCTCGGGGACGAAGTAGGCCATGGTGACCACGAACGTCCAGATCACCAGGCTGTTCAACACCAAACGCCATGCCCCGAACCGGCTGGCCAAGCGCCCGAACAGCAGGGCACCACCAAAGGCGACGAACTGGACGAGCAGGATGATCTCGATCAGCTGGCTGTTGGTGAACTTGAGCTCTTCGGCGCCGTAGACGCTCGAGGCACTGATCACGGTCTGGATGCCGTCGTTGAAGAACAGATAGGCCAAGAGGAACAGCATCGTCTGCCGATAGCCACGAAGCTCGCGGAAGGTGGTGGCCAGCTGTGTGAGGCTGCCACTGATCACGCCCGGGCGGTCGGCAGCGACGGTCCTGGCGTCGGCGGCTTCTGAGGTGCCGCGCAGATCTCGAAGACCCACCACGGGGATGATCGTGAACACCCCCCACCACAGGCCGGCTGAGAGCAGGCTGATCCGCACCGCCATCCCCTGCGAGATGCCGATCTTCTCATCGAGGGTCAGCAACGCCAGGTTGAGCGCCAGCAGGAGGCCGCCGCCGAGGTAGCCCCAGGCCCAGCCGCGACTGGACACCCGGTCCCGATCGTCGGGCCCGGCGATCCGGCACAGTAGCGCGTCATAGATGACCAGCGACGATCCCAGGCAGAGGTTGGCGAAGATAAGCAGCAGCACGCCCAGCGTCCAGTTGTCGCCGCTGACCAAGAACATCGCGCAGGCAGCCGCTGCTCCGGCCCATGCGAACGTGGCGAACAGTCTGACGGGCTTGGGAGAGCGGTCCGCGAGAGCGCCGATGAAGATCAGGACGAGCGTGGAAAGGATCGTGGAGATGGTCAGGACGTAGAACACCAACGACCCGGGATCAACCGGGATGCCGACCACGGTGAGGTTGGTGTGACATGCGACGTCACTCGGGAGCGTCGGGCAGGCCGCCTTCTTGGCGATCACGGTCAGGTATGGAGCCATGAGGACGGTCAGGGTGGTGGTCACGTACGCCGAGTTGGCCCAGTCGTACCAGTACCAGGCTCTTTGGTGGGGCGTGTCCTTGATACGGGTTGTTGCGACGGGGGAGTCGACGGTGCTCGTCATCCGGGCAGCCTGACACAGGCGGCCTCATTCTCGACGAGTATTCGACCCTCCATCGAGGTCGTGTTCGGCCGAGAGCTGCTCAGCTGGCGAACTCCCAGTGCCAGGGCTCGGGCAGCGCGCCCGACGAGCCGGCCCATGCAGGCTGGAACCATCCGTAGAGGGGGCCATTTCGGTCCATCCACAGGTGTGCCCGCGTTGCGAAGCTCTGGACGCCTCCGCAGAGGTCGACCGCGAGGCCGACTCCGTGCTGGCTGGTCCCGGGGATCGCCGCGAGCTCCGGGGTCGCCAGCTTGACCACAATCTGCTCGGCGAAGGTCCGATAAGCATCGGTGACGCAGAGCGGCGACCCCGTCTGCCGCTCGTAGGCCCTGCTCATGGCGTTGAACGCCATCGCGCTGTCGCGGGGCAGGCCCTCGTCCGGTGCGGCATACAGCAGGCACAGTGCACTCGCGGGGAACCGGCCGTTGGGGTAGTTCGCGGTGTTCTTGCCGCAGTTGGGGCTGCTGTCCATCAGCAGCTTGAAGTCCTGCCCTTGAAGTGCTTGTGCCAGCCGCTTGTCGGCCTCCCTGGCAATGCGGCTCTCTGAACGCAGCAAAGCGCCGCGGAGACCAGCGGCCCTGCCAACCTGGTCAGACTGCGCGTTCTGCAGCGTGTCGAGTGCTGCGCGCTGCTGGGCGATGACCGTATCGAGGTCGGCTTTTGCCTCGGCCGCGGCCTTGGCTGCCACAGCGGCCTGTTTGCTTGCTGCGTCGGCCCTGGCCGACGTCACCACCTGGTCGGCGCGCAGGACCTCCAACCGTTCGAACAGTCGGGCACGGCCGTCGATGAGGTATTGCACCGTTGCCATGGTGTCGGTGTTCTTGTCAGCCGAGGGGGCGGTCAGTGCGTCGAAGATCGCGACGATGTCACCAAGAGGGCCACCGCCGCGGATGTACGAGTCGCTGGCCAGCTGTCCCAAGGCGTTCAGCGCGGCCTCCACCTCAAGGCCGAGCTCTACCAGGTGGGCTTCCTGTGCCGCAGCGTCGGTCTCGGCGGCAACCTGGGCTGTCCTTGCCGCCGACAGGTTCGCCAAGAGTGTGGTCGCTTGCGCCGAAAGCCGTTCGAGACGTGTGTTTGCCGCGGCCACCCGGGCGCTGGACTTCATCAGGTCCGCCCGGAGCGCTTCGGCTGCCTTGATCTGGTTGGTGAGCTGATAGGGGGTCAGGACCTCGGCGTCCACCACTGAGGGCGGGGGTTTGACATCAGCGTTCGCGGTTGCGGCGGACAGAACCAGACC
>Ga0209587_1000958_pt1 | contig 13935 bp, 13 predicted proteins | sample NGEPerD_2_FD_184512 | JGI IMG/M metagenome (GOLD analysis project Ga0209587, IMG submission 184512) | Arctic peat soil microbial communities from the Barrow Environmental Observatory site, Barrow, Alaska, USA - NGEE PermafrostL1-D... | ecosystem: Environmental > Terrestrial > Soil > Wetlands >... | reverse complement strand
CCGTCAGCTCCTTGCCTTCACCTCTTGGTACCGCTCACACAGGTCTCGATAGGCCTGGATGACTGCCTTCTGCGCGCTTCCACCGTAGTTGACGCGCAGCTCTTCCAGCACCTCTTCCTGTCCGGTTACCAAGTTGGTGCCCACCAGAATCTTCTCCACGAATTCCTGAGCGACCGGAGTGATCAAGGTGACTGAGGCCTTGCTGACCACATCCGTCTTCTTGTCAATCATCGCTACGAGACTGACCATCTGGTATACCTGACCTGCAGCGGTGGTCTGCGGGAGCTTTGCGTATCCGCAGGCCACGCACTTGTCGCCCTTCATCAGTCCATCTTCACTTGTGTTTGAAATCTGGAGTCCGCTTATCCAAGAACGCGGACATGCCCTCTTTCTGATCACCGGAAGAAAAGCATGCGGCAAAGAGAGCAGCCTCTATCTGGAGACCGCCAGCCAGGTCTTGCTCCAGGGCTCTATCCGTAGCTTGCTTGGCATATCGCATGGCCACACCACTCTTGCCCGCGATCTTTGAGGCCATTTCCTGCGCCTTCTCCATCAGCTTCTCCGGGGGATGGATGGAGTTGACCAATCCCCACTTGCGGGCCTCTTCCGCGTCCACTACGCGGGCTGTATACACTAATTCTCGCGCGAATCCCAAGCCGCAGAGGCGGGCAAGGCGCTGCGTACCGCCCCAGCCGGGAATAACGCCCAGATTGATCTCCGGCTGGCCGAAGCGCGCATTCTCAGCGCAAAGCCTGATGTCACAGGCCAGCGCCACCTCACAACCGCCCCCCAGGGCAAAGCCGTTGACGGCCGCTATCACCGGTTGCGGAATGCGCTCGATGGTGGTGGTAACCATCTGTCCCAGCTCCACGAAGGCGCTGGCCTCCTCCGGGGACATATCCTTCATCTCGGAGATATCCGCGCCGGCAATGAACGCCTTACTTCCTGAGCCCGTAAGGATCACCGCCCCTACGTCCTCCCTGTGCCCCAGAGATACAAAAGCCTGCAGCATCTCCCGCAAGACATCGCTGTTCATGGCGTTCAGCGCCTCCGGTCTGTTCACGGCGACGGTGGCGACCCGGCCTTCTGTTGATACCTCTATTGCCGGCATTCCTACCTATCCTCTCTCATGGGGGTCAGATTGTTCGTTCTCGTACGTTGCTCTTTACAAACTCAGCAATCTCCTTGGTGTTTGAGCCGGGAGTGAAGACGGCAGCCACGCCCTTCTGCAGGAGATCTTCCCTGTCTTCCTCGGGTATGGTGCCACCGACCAGCACCAGGACATCCCCCGCACCTTCACCCTCTAGAAGCGCCATAACCTTAGGAACAAGAGTCAAATGCGCACCTGAAAGAACCGAGAGGCCTACCACGTCTGCGTCCTCTTGTATGGCAGTCTCCGCTATCTGCTCCGCCGTCTGGTGGAGGCCCGTGTATATGACCTCCATACCGGAATCACGCAGGGCTCTACTGATCACTTTGGCCCCCCGGTCATGCCCGTCCAGGCCTGGTTTAGCTATTACCACTCGGATTTTGCGGTCCAAATCCCCTCCTTGCTCAATCTCCCTGGCGAGCAGATCTGCCGAATGCTCCCGAAGATCAGATTCCCGATCCTATATCCCTGACTCACAATCACCTGACCCCAAGTCTAGAATACTGGAGTCTCATGGTACACCCCGAACACGCTCTTCATTGCTCCCACGATCTCCCCCACAGTACACTCAGCGCGCGCGCACCCCAGCAGATAGGGAAGGACATTCTCTTCACCAATACAGGCTTCTCTCAGGTCCGCAACAGCACTGTCCGCTGCATTCTGGTCACGCTCACTGCGCGCGCGCTTTAACCTCTCCACCTGTCTTCCCTCGACTTCCGGGGCTATCTTCAGTATCTCCAACCGGCGAGGGTCTTCAGTCACGTACTCGTTTACCCCCACAACGGTGCGCTGGCGACTCTCAATCTCCATCTGATAGCGATACGCCGAATGGGCGATCTCCTCCTGGAAGAAGTTCTTCTCAATCCCCGCCAGGACGCCACCCATCTCCTCTATCTTGCGAAAGTACTCCTCAGCTTCCGCCTCCATGCGGTCCGTCATGGCTTCCATGAAGTAAGAACCGGCCAACGGGTCAACCGTGTTGACCACTCCCGTCTCGTCAGCGAGGATCTGCTGTGTCCGCAGCGCAATCTCCACGGCGCGCTCTGAAGGCAAAGCCAGAACCTCATCCAGGGAGTTGGTGTGGAGGGATTGCGTTCCTCCCAAGACGGCGGCCAGAGCTTCATAGGCCGTGCGGACTATGTTGTTCTCCGGTTGCTGGGCTGTCAGTGAACACCCCGCGGTCTGCGTGTGGAAACGCAGGCGCCAGCTCCGCGGGTCCTTGGCTCCATACTTCTCCCGCATTCGCCGCGCCCAGATACGCCGTGCAGCTCTATACTTGGCGATCTCCTCAAAGAAGTCAATGTGAGAATTGAAGAAGAAGGATAGGCGTGGTGCGAAATAGTCAACATCCATCCCTGCCTCAATCCCTGCCTCCACGTAGGCAAATCCATCCGCCAGGGTAAAGGCCATCTCCTGAACGGCAGTGGAACCCGCCTCCCGGATATGGTATCCGGAGATGGAGATGGTGTTCCAGCGAGGGACATGCTCGCCGCAGTAGGCGAACGTGTCTGTGATAAGACGCATGGAAGGCTCAGGAGGGAATATCCATGACTTCTGCGCTATGTACTCCTTGAGAATGTCATTCTGGATGGTCCCACCGACCTGCCCGTAGTCTACTCCCTGTCTCTCCGCAACCACTAAATAGAACGCCAGCAGGACCGCAGCGGGCGCATTGATGGTCATGGAGGTGGTCACCTCATCCAGGGGGATGTCCCGGAATACGCGCTCCATGTCATGAACCGTGTCTATGGCGACTCCGCAGCGCCCCACTTCACCCAGGGACATAGGGTCATCCGAGTCTTTGCCCATGATCGTGGGCAAGTCGAAAGCCAGAGATAACCCGGTCTGACCCTGTTTCAGGAGGAAACGAAAACGCTCATTCGTCTCCCGAGCCGAGCCGAAGCCTGCGAATTGCCGCATAGTCCACAGACGTCCCCGGTACATGGTGGGGTAGATGCCCCGCGTGTAGGGATACTCCCCTGGATCGCCCAGATCGCGCTGATAGTCCAGTTCTGCCACGTCCGTCTCGTCATAGAGAGACTCTATGGGTGCTGACGAAACCGTGACAAAGCTATCCTCAGGCGGGTTGCCGTTGGAGACAGCTCCCTCCCGGCGCTCTTTTTTGCTATTCATCCCAAAGCTCCCCACTCCTCTGCGCGACGCACATCACCGCCGCAGGACACTGCGGGCGATGACGATCCGCTGCACCTCTGACGTACCCTCATATATCTCGGTGATCTTGGCGTCCCGATAGTGTCGTTCAACGGGGTAATCCTTGATATACCCATATCCTCCGAAGATCTGCACTGCTTCGGCCGTGTGTCGTCTACACATCTCACTGGAGAACAACTTTGCCTTGGCACCTTCAGCCGTGCAGGACTCTCCGTTCATCTTGAGCCACGCAGCCTTATGGGTGAGAAGCCGAGCCGCGTCGAGATCCTTGTCCATGTCCGCGAGCTTCCACTGGATGCCCTGGAACTCGGCTATAGGCCGGCCGAATGCAGTGCGCTCCTGCACGTATTCCGTAGCGGCGTCAAAGGCCGCCTGCGTTATCCCCACAGCCTGGGCGGCGATACCGATACGCCCGGCATCCAAAGTCTGCATGGCTATGGCGAATCCCCTATTCTCCTCGCCCAGAAGACAGTCCGCAGGAACGCGTGCATCCTTCAGTACCACACTGGCCGTGGATGAACTGCGTATGCCCAACTTGTCCTCTTCCCGGTCAACCGAGACCCCGTCCAGATCTCTATCTACGATAAAGGCGGAGATGCCCTTGGCTTTAGGACTATCCGGATCTGTTCGGGCAAAAACCGTGAAAGTACCGGCGTGACCCGCGTTGCTAACAAACTGCTTGGTACCGTTCAGAATGTAGGAGTCCCCATCCTTCCGGGCTGTCGTCGCTACTGCCGCGGCGTCCGAGCCCGCTCCCGGCTCGGTCAGGCAGTACGCGCCTATGACCTCCCCCCGAGCCAGAGGAGGAACCCACCTATCCTTCTGTTCATCCGTACCAAAGGTAACAATGGGGAGCGTGGCCAGCGAAGTCTGCACCGCCACCGTCACCCCTACCCCCGCGTCCGCCCGCGATAACTCCTCCAGAGCCAGGATATAGGCCAAGAAATCTGTGCCTGCCCCACCATATCTCTCGGGGATGCAGGCTCCCATCAGGCCGAGCTCACCCAACTGCGTAAACAACTCACGCGGGAAGATCTTGTCCCTGTCCCGTTCAGCAGCCCCGGGCGCAATGTGATCCTGCGCAAAGTCCCTGGTCATCTTCTGGATATCCCGCTGTTCCTCAGTGAGTCCGAAATCCATTACCAGCCCTACCTCCGATTAGCCACTCAGCATTATTCTACTCACTTCTCCACCTCTATCACCACTGCATCTCCCTGCGCAGTACCGCTACAGATAGCCGCCACTCCCACTCCTCCGCCGCGGCGGCGCAGCTCATAGGCCAAGGTCAGAAGTATACGGGCGCCGCTAGCTCCGATGGGGTGGCCCAAAGCCACCGCTCCTCCATTCACGTTCACCCTATCCGCGTCTATCCCAAGCATTCTGGTAGAGTTCAGTGTAACTGCGGCGAAAGCCTCATTCAATTCCCACAGATCTACCTCCGAGGGATCCATCTCTATCCTACCCAGGGCGCGGCGGGAGGCTAGCGCAGGGACGGTGTGAAGATACTGAGGTTCCTGTCCCACGGTGGCCCAAGACAGTATCCTGGCAAGCGGTCGGATATCGCGCTCCGCGGCGTAGGATCCAGACGTCACCACCAGGGCTCCCGCTCCGTCATTCACTCCTGGAGCATTTCCGGCCGTGGTGGTCCCGTCCTCGGTGAATGCCGGCCGCAGGGAAGCCAACCTCTCCAGGCTGGTGTCGCGCCGCGGGCCCTCGTCAACATCCACGGTGGTCACTTTCCCCTTCCGGCCCGGCACTCCCACGGCCACGATCTCTTCACCCAGACGACCCTCATCCTGCGCAGCCAAGGCCAACTGGTGGCTACGCAGCGCCCACGCGTCCTGCTCCTCCCGGGATATGGAAAACTCCTCCGCCATCTTGGAGTTGTGAATCCCCATATGCACGTGCCTGATGGGATCCCGGAGGCCATCACCCACCATGGCGTCCTCCACGGTCCCATCACCCATGCGATACCCAAAACGCGCCTTGCGCAGCAGGTAGGGCGCGTTGGACATGCTCTCCATCCCGCCCGCCACCATCGCCTGCACATCGCCACATCTGATCATCTGATCGGCCATCGTCACGGCGCGCAGGCCGGAAGCGCACACCTTGTTCACGGTCTCAGACGTCAGCTCCACCGGGAGACCCGCAGCGACAGTGGCCTGCCGCGATGGAACCTGACCAAGTCCAGCGGCCAGGACAACCCCCATCAGAGCGTGGTCCAGGTCCTCATCCTTCACCATTCCTCCGGTGCGCTCCAGTGCACCCCGAATAGCCGCGGCTCCCAGGTCCACGGCGGAGAGAGGAGCAAGCGCTCCCCCGTAACGCCCGAAGGCGGTACGAGCTCCGTCTACAATGACACTATACTCCCGCCCCTGATCAGCGGGCATTCCTCACTCCTTCCACGGCATCCGGGTTCTCCACACTGGCCAGATCTCCCATTTCTTCACCCAGATGTGCCTTCTTGATAACCTCTCGTACAATCTTGGCGGATCTGGTCTTGGGCAGGGCATCCACAAAGAACACTTTTTCGGGGCGGAAGGTCTTGCCCATGCTCTTTCCCACCTGATCCCTCAACTCACCGCGCAATTTCTCATTCTCATCATGTCCAGGAGCCAGAACCACAAAGGCGACCGCCCCCTGACCCTTGATCTCATGCGGAACACCCACAGCGGCGGCCTCCGAGACCGCCGGATGCTCAATGAGAGCAGATTCTATCTCCGCCGGACCTGTGCGGCGCCCGGATATCTTGATGGTGTCGTCCGCCCGCCCCTTGAGGAACCAGAAGCCATCCTCGTCCACGTAGGCCCAATCTCCATGGAACCAGATATCTTCCCCAAAGCGGGAGAAATACGTCTCAATGTACCGGTCCGGGTCATTCAGGAAACCCTTGGTCATGGAGGGAGCCGGACGCCGGCAGATCAGATATCCCAGCTCGCCCCGCACCGGTTCCAGTGCGTCATCCACGCTGTCCACGGCCATGCCCAGACTGGGACCGCGGAGGGTCGTGGGCTTGAGTGAGGTGATGGGAAGGGGCATGAGGAAGCAGCCCACAATCTCCGTCCCCCCCGAGATGTTGATGATGGGAATGCGGCCTCCACCCACATGCTCAAAGAACCACCCGTAAGAGTCCGGATCCCAGGGTTCTCCAGTGGATCCCAAATACTTCAACCTGCTGAGATCAAATCTCTCCACGTGCTCCAGGCCTTCCCTCATCAATAGCCTGATGGCTGTGGGGGAAATACCAAGATGGGTAACGCCCAACTCCTCACACACCTCCCACAGACGTCCGTGGTGCGGCCAGTTTGGCGCCCCCTCATATATCACCACGGGGGCGCCGAAGAAGTTGGTCCCAATGATCTCCCAAGGACCCATCATCCAACCGATGTCTGTCACCCAGAAGAACACGTCGTCCGGTTTCACGTCAAATGCGTAGCCCAGTTCCTTGGCCATCTGAGCCAGGCAGCCCGCATGTGTATGCACCGTGCCTTTTGGACGTCCGGTGGTACCGGAGGTGAAGATGATCATTGAGTGATGCTCAGCATCCAAACTCAGAGTGGGACACTCCTCACCGTGGTCACCCAGAAAATCATCCCACCAGACGTCGCGCCCAGCCCGCATCTCTATCTCCAGGTCTGAGTTTCTCCTCACATCCTCACCCAGCCGGTCCAGCACCACCACTCGCCTGACGCCCCCATACTCAATCAGAGCGCGATCCGCCTCAGGCTTTATGGAAAGGGGATTGCCCCGGCGCACAGACCCGTCCGCAGTGAAGAGTATTGTGCACTCTCCATCCTCCAGACGGGTGGCAAGCGCCTGAGCTCCAAAACCGGAAAACACGGGGATCACAACGGCGCCTATCTTCATGGCCGCGTAGAACACTGCCACCAGCTCCGGGACCATCGGCATATACAAGCCCACTGTGTCTCCAGCGACGACGCCCTCAGCTTTCAGAGCATTCGCCACCCGGCCCACGATTCCACCAAGCTCCGCAAAGGTCAGAGTCCGGCGCTCACCGCCCTCAGAAACCCAGTGCAGCGCAGGCCGGGCGCTCCGCTCTGACTCCGCATGGCGGTCCAGACAGTTGCGGACTATGTTGAGCTTTCCGCCCTGGAACCACTTGGCCCAGGGGAAGCCCTCACTCTCATCCAGGACCGTGTGGTACGGATGGTCCCACTCCACACCCAGGTCCTTCAGCGCCTCTTCCCAGAACCAGACCACATCTTCCGTTGAACGCGCTATCAGTTCCTCATAGTCCGAGATGCTGTGCTTGTCCATGAACCGCCGCACATTGCACTCATTGAGGTACGGCCCATACGGCTCCCAGATAACCCGGTTTTCAGGTTGTGTCCGTTCCGCCACCGGAACTCCCTCCCCGCCAATGTCCGCGTACCATGACCTAAGACTACTCCTGAACAGGAATGAAGTATACGTCCGTGGGCTCAAACTTGGAGTTCCGCCGGTACTGAGCCTTAACCGGCATGCCCACGCTGACATCTTCCCCGTCGATCCCCACGACTCTGGAGAGGAACAAGGTATCTGCCCCGTCAAACTCCACCAGAACCAAGGTGAACGGCGTCTCGTCCAGGAATGCTTCGCCTCCGAAGTGACAGACCGTGAAAGTATGCACGCGTCCCTCGTCCGGCAGTTGATACCAGTCCGTCTCCGCACCGCACACCATGCAATGACTCCGGGGCGTGGCGAACGTGTATCCGCACTCCTTGCACTTGGATCCCAGGAGCTTCTTCTCCGCCAGTCCGGCAAAGAACGGGGAGTCCTGAGCATAGGAGTGGATGTAGTCCACTTCCCAGTGATACTTGCTGATTATGGGATCCAGGTTGTACAAGACGTTTCCATCCTGGGTCTCTGGAAGCTTGAAGTCTTTTGCCTTTGCCATGCTGCTCCTCCTTACTATGGACGTTCCAGGATGCTCACAGCGATATACGTACCTGTACCAGCATGCGAGTGGATGGCTCCCCGTTTAGGATCCGCCAGCTGCAGCTTGGCATCCTTCAGGTGCTTCTTGATGGACCCCTGCAGCTGCCAAAAGGCAAATACTCCCTGCATTATTCCGCTTGCCCCCACAGGATGACCGCAGGCCAGCAGGCCACCGGATGGGTTCACCGGCACGGTCGGCTCCTCTGGAAAGTCCACGCTGTAATCAACGCCGGGAACACAGGCCTTGCCACTTGCCGCGTAGGGCCCGCCTTCACCGTATTTGCAGAGACCCATGTCCTCGTAGGTCTGGATCTCTGAGGACGTGTACGCATCATGAAGCTCCACGAAATCCAGATCCTCACGCGGATCGCCTATGCCGGCCGCCTCATACGCTTGTTTGGAAGCTACGCGGCCACCACGAAAGGAGTGTACCCCCGGGTAGTCCAGATCCTTGTAGTCCTCGGCGGACTCATGGTCGAGGAGTATCACATCTCCGTGCGGGCGGTCAGACATCCGCATGGCGTCCGTTCCCGTACCTATCCCGGCAATCTTGATGGGGTTATCACAGACCTTCTGTGCTACCTCTTCCGAAGCCACAATCAGGCAGGCTGCGCCGTCAGACATAGTGCAGATATCCAGCATGGTCAGCGGAGTAGCCACCATCTCGGCATTACGCACATCTTCCACGGTCAGATCACCGGGGAATTGAGCGTACCGATTGTAGCGGGCGTTGGCGTGGTTCTTGATGGAGACGTGGGCCATTTGCTCCACTGTCGTGCCGAACTCATGGATATGCCTTTGTACCATCATCGCGTAATAGCCCGAGTAGAAACCACCCACCGGAAAGTCAAAGTTCGTGTCGCTGGCCAGAGCGATGAACTCATTGCCCTTCCATGTGTTCACGTGGCTCATGGTCTCAAAGCCCACAGACAAACAGCAGTCCATGCGGCCCGAAGCCACCTCCTGAAAAGCGTTCTGAATGTTCAGGCCACCAGTTGCACCCCCACCTTCAATGCGGCGGGAAGGTTTAGGGCACAGTCCCAGGTAGTCATGGACCATGATCCCCGCCATGAGCTGCCGCGTGAAGTGGTCCGAGAAGTAGGACACACTCGAACCGTCTATCATGTCCGTGGTCAGATCCGGGACATCCTCCATAGCATAGTCAAACGCCTTCTTGCACATGTACCGGAAGTCCATATCCGGATGAGCCTTGGCAAACTTGGTGACGCCGCCGGCAATCAGATATACCGGACGGGCCTCGCTAGATACTCCAGCCAAAACAGCCTCCTTTTCCGTCTTCCTTTTCAGTTTCGTTGTGTTGCCCTCTACTACGGTTCCTGACCAGACGCGGTTCGGCGTGCTAGCCCGTCTCCGCGAAGAGCTCCCGACCCATGAGCCACCGCCGGATCTCACTGGTGCCGGCGCCAATCTCGTACAGCTTGGCGTCACGGAGCAGACGGCCGGCAGGATAATCATTGATATAGCCATTCCCACCCAGGCACTGGATGGTCTCCAGCGCCATCCAGGTCCCCTTCTCCGCGGCATAGAGGATGGCCCCTGCGGCGTCTTTGCGGGAGGACTTCCCACGGGCGCATGCTTGCGCAACGGCATATACGTACGCACGGCAGGCGTTCATGGTGGAGTACATGTCTGCCAGCTTGCCCTGCATGAGCTGGAACTGACCTATTGGCTGTCCAAACTGCTCTCTCTCATGGATGTAGGGCAGGACTACGTCCATGCAGGCAGACATTATCCCCAGTGGTCCCGCAGCCAATACCGTGCGTTCGTAGTCCAAGCCACTCATGAGGACGTATGCACCACCCCCTACACCGCCAAGCACATTCTCCTCAGGTACTTCACAGTCCTGGAAAACCAGCTCACAGGTATCTGAACCCCTCATGCCCAGCTTGTCCAGCTTCTGCGCAGTCGAGAACCCTTTGAAGTCCTTCTGCACGATGAACGCGGTGATACCTTCAGGTCCGGCCCCAACATCAGTCTTGGCGTAGATGATGAGGGTCTCCGCATGGGGGCCGTTGGTGATCCACATCTTGGTCCCGTTCAGCACCCAGACATCTCCCTTCTTCTCCGCCTTCGTGCGCATGCTCACCACGTCTGAACCGGACCCCGGCTCGCTCATGGCCAGAGCCCCCACCTGCTCCCCACTGATCAATTGGGGCAAGTACCGCCCCTTCTGATCCTCCGTCCCGTTGAGAACCAGCTGGTTGACGCACAAGTTGGAGTGGGCCCCGTAGGCCAGCCCCACCGAACCGGAAGCCCGGCTTATCTCCTCCATGGCGAGGGCGTGTTCCAGATAGCTCATGTCCGCCCCACCGTACTCCTCAGGGGCCGTCACCCCCAGAAGGCCCAACTCGCCCAGGCGCGGCCAAAGGTCCCGGGGGAAGGAATCCTGCCGGTCTATCTCCTCCGCCCTGGGGGCGATCTCCGCCTGAGCGAAATCACGCACAGACTCCCGGAGAAGATCCGCAGTCTCCCCCAGATTGAAATCCAGTGTCGGATATGATGCTACTGTCATCAATTCTCCTTCCGGGATGGATCTTCTGGCAAGCTGAACTCCCACGCGCACCAGTACTCTTCAGGGTGCTCATCGGGCGGGCAGACAATGCACCTGGTGCGAATACGAGGATCAACAGTCTTTGCGAATCCCTCGTACTCCACGAGAGCCACGGATTTGCAGGGAAAATCCGGAAGGCCCCTCCGCCCTCGCGCCAGCTGAACCCGACACTCTTCCATCCGAAAGACCACCCTGTCACTGCTCTGCTCGACTATGCTCTGCTTGTTGACCCTTGCGTACAAACGATGTCTCAGACATTCAACCAGGGCCTCGACTCCACCGCCAGCTTCCATTCCCAATCTCTTCATTATCCTCTTTGCTTCCACCACGGTAAAGCCACGCCAGGCTTCCGTATCCGCCCTTATGGCATCCTCCATCCCCTGCTCCGCCTCCACCGCCTGAAACCAAAGCCCATCATGCGCCAGCCAATTCTTAGCGTCATCCAACAGAATCTCCAGCAGTTCCTCGCGGCTCATATCTTCCAGAGTGCGGATCCCATCTATGTCCACTATGTCACTCATCCCCACCCTCCGCGTACCGCGAGCTCGTCTGGAAGAAGGGACGGAGCTCAGGATTGGCCTCCCCCCCAACCACTTCCTCCCGCATGACTTCATCCAAACGCCGGACCGGGGTCAGGCAACAATCCACGCCTCCCAATTCATCCTCTATGTCCGCCAGCTCTCTGGTTGCGAAATAGCCCGCAATGGCATCGTAGGTGGGATTACCTGCTGACGCGGTGTCAAACTGAGAGTGGACAAGATCCGGCATACCTATTGCCTCCACCAGATTCCGCCAGAACTTCGGCTCCAGCGCACCCAGGGCCACATGCCCATCTTTTGCTTCATATACTTGATAGCAGACTATGGCTCCCGTGAGAACGGAATTGCCACGCGCCGGCAGGTGTTCGTGGACACCCAACATGGCTCCGGTAACCGCACCCCAGTTGCGCATCAGCTCATCGATTCCAAGACGCAGATACATGCCTTCCCCTTGGACACTCCTACGATATAGGGCGGAGGCCGCAAGACCCAACAACGCTACTCCCGCCACCAGATCCGCCACGGGAGCACCAAGAATCTCCGGGCCATCCTCCCCAGTGTTGTCCAGAATCCCACTATGCGCGAGGAAATTGAGATCATGCCCCGCTCGCCCTGCTCTCTCCGGCGAACCCAGATAACCTCCAAGGCTGAGATAGACAAGCTGTGGATTGCGTTCCCGAAGGCTCTCGTACCCCAGACCCATCTTCTCCATGACTCCGGGACGGAAGTTCTCCACCAAGACATCCGCCTTGTCCACCAGATCCAGAAACCGCGCCGCATCCGCTGAATCCCGCAGATCCAGGTTGACCAGCCGCTTCTTCCCGTTGAGCAGGCGGTAGGCCAGGGACTCTTCCTCTTCTCCCACTGCCGTAAGAGTGCGCAGCGCATCCCCGTGCTCAAGGCTCTCCACCTTCAGCACCTCCATGCCCGCTTCAGCCATCAGGCACGTCCCGTAGGGTCCCGGAAGCAGCCGGGTGAGGTCCAACACTAAAGGCTTATCGGGGAACAGCATGGATCCTGCAGACAATCCCGGTATCATTCCCAGCTGCGCTTATCATCGATAAATGGTGCATCTTCAGCAGGCGGATTGTCAAAGTCCACGGATACACGGAACTTGATGCCCTCCCGTATGGCTCCGCGGAGACGTTCAGAAAGGTCCTCCCGGTCCACCTGGGGATCGACAGCAACCCGTAGAGTCAGATTATCCTTATGCTCTTGCCTGGTCACCACAAACTGAAAACTCTTCACCTCAGAGAAGCGGTTGAGAACTTTGCCCGCGGCCACCGGATGCAGGAACATTCCCCGCACCTTGACGGCATCTCCGACCCGGCCCAGCCACCCCACCAACCGGGGGGAAGGCCTTCCGCACTTGCAGGGCTCCAGATTGACAGCAGACAGATCTCCGGTGCCGAAACGGATAAGCGCATACTCGCGTGAAAACACGGTCACCACGACCTCTCCGGTATCCCCCGCCGGAAGCACCTCCCCCGTCTCCGGATTACACACCTGGACCACAGCGTCTTCCGGCAGATGAAAACCGTCCGCAGCCTCACACTCATAACCCAGGTTGCCGGTCTCTGCCGTACCGTATCCCTGGAGGACTCTGAAGCCCCACCCCTCCAATTCATCGCGCAACGAGGGCGGCAACGGCTCTGCAGCCACCCACGCCTTCTCCAGAGGCCAGCGCCTTGGGTCATGTCCGAGCTCCTCGGCCTTCTCCAGCAACGCTTTGAGATAGCTGGGGAGACCAATGTAACCCGTGACCCCAAGTGTATCCATAGCCTGCGCTTGTTGATCCATATTTCCGATGCCACCAGGGATCACAGCACAGCCAACTGCCCGCACGCCCTCCTCGAACATGGCTCCTGCGGGAGTCAGATGGTAGCCAAAGGCATTAAGAACCAGATCCCCCGGCCGAAACCCCGCGGCCAGGAAGGCAGGCTTCCACCTCCAATGATCCTCAACATCCGGCTCGGGATCATATATGGGTCCGGGCGATTGGTAGATGCGCCGGAGCTCTCCCGGCCGCACGGTAAGAAGACCGCCGAAGGGAGGGCTATCCGCCTGCATTTCTACCAGGTCATCCTTGCGGGTCACAGGAACGCGGGCCAGATCCCGTGCAGAGACCACGTCTTCCGGCACCAGCTCCGCCTCCTGCATTTTCACGGCGAAGGCGGGAGCATGCAAGGTGGCGTGGGCTATGAGGCCGCGCACTTGGTCATCAAACTGGGCATAGAAAGCCTGCAGATCTAGACTCATATCCTGTATTGACCTTCTCCTCTCAGGCGCGCCGAGCCCAAGGTGAGACCACGTGGTCTGGTCTAGCTGAGCCAGCGCTTCCGCCGCTTGTAGTGTTTGACATCCCTGTAGGACTTGCGCTTGCCAATCTCAGTGAGGCCCAGATAGAACTCCCGGACATCCGCATTGCCGTGGAGCTCCTCCGGCGTGCCCTCCAGCACAATACGACCACTCTCCATAATGAAAGCGTAGTCCGCGATCTCCAGCGCAAGATGCGCATTCTGCTCCACCAGGAGGATGGTAGTGTTCATCTCCTCCTTCTGGGC
>Ga0209587_1000957_pt1 | contig 13949 bp, 13 predicted proteins | sample NGEPerD_2_FD_184512 | JGI IMG/M metagenome (GOLD analysis project Ga0209587, IMG submission 184512) | Arctic peat soil microbial communities from the Barrow Environmental Observatory site, Barrow, Alaska, USA - NGEE PermafrostL1-D... | ecosystem: Environmental > Terrestrial > Soil > Wetlands >... | reverse complement strand
AGAACGCCTCGGGCATCGGCGGGTAGCATCCCGCCCATGAGCAATTCCTCTTATGAGCCCAGACTCGAGGGCACAGTCTTCGAGACGCTGGGCATCGAGGTCGTCGAGTCCTCCGCCGACAAGGTCGTGTTGCGCATGGAGGTCGGGCCGCCCGTCCACCAGCCGTTCGGGCTCCTCCATGGAGGCGTCAGCGCCGTCCTGGTGGAGAGCGCAGCTTCTATCGGCACTCATATGACCCTCGACCCAGCCTCGCAGGTCGCGGCCGGCATCGAGCTCAATATCAGTCATCTGAGGGGCCGCCGCGACGGTTTCGTGATCGCTACCGGAGTCCCCGTGCGAAAGGGCCGCACCCTGCACGTCTGGGCCGTCGACATTGCGGATGAGAACGGCGATCCGGTGGCGGTGGGTCGCTGCACCGTCGCCGTGCGCTCGAGGCCGTCGTGAGCTGGCGTGCCCTGGTCGTCGCCGCCCATCCCGACGACATCGAGTTCAGCTGTGCCGGCACGGTTGCCCACTGGGTGGCCGAGGGGGCCGAGGTGACGTATTGCGTCATTACCGATGGCTCCACCGGCACGCAGGACCGCGCCTTGATGGGAGAGCCTCTGGCCCGGCTTCGGCGTGAGGAGTCGCAGCGCGCCGCCGCTGCCGTGGGTGTGTCCGAGCTCGCGTGGCTCGGCTATCAGGACGGCTACGTCCTCTACGACCTTGGGCTCAGAAGAGACATCGCGAGGGTGTTTCGGCGCTATCGCCCGCACCGCTTCGTGGTGATGGATCCGGGCTCGACGTTCGATGACCGCGTCATCAACCACCCCGACCACCGTGCCGTAGGCCAGGCGTCGCTCGACGTGACTCTTACCGCGGGCACGACGCCGGGCCACTTCCCTGAGCTGCTGGAAGAGGGCCTCGAGCCGTGGCGCGGACTGCGCGAGGTGTGGATTGCCGGGCCCGGGACCAAGCCCGTGGCGGTCGACATCTCCGAGTTCGTAGAGGCCAAGATCCAGGCGCTCCTGTGTCACCGGAGCCAGGTGGGCGAGGACGCAGAGGGGATTTCCGAGAGGATCCGGCAGTGGACCTCGGAGCTGGGAGCGGCCCATGGCCTCGCTCACGCAGAGACGTTTCAGGTCATCGCCCAAGGACCCGGATTCCACCCCGACGAGCAGATCGAGGACACCGGCGCCGACCTCGCTCGCGCCCCCCAGGATCCCCGCGCCGCGGGCATGAAGCCTCAGGAATGAGGAGCCCGCGGGGCTCGTTGTCTTTCCTTGGAGGGCAGCTTAGGTTAACCTAACTAGGCGTAGCAGAATCACTCACTTTCATCTAGCCAAAGGGGGGTCTAGCCCGTGGCCACAGAAGCCGAAGACCTCAAGATCCAAGAGGAAAATCAGCAGGTCAGGGCCCTCAAGGGCGACTACAAGTACGGCTGGCACGACGCCACGTCTTATGACGAGGCGCCCGAGAAGGGCCTTTCGCACGAGGTCATCGACATGATGTCGGACCGCAAGGGCGAGCCGGACTGGATGCGCAAGTACCGCCACAAGGCCCTCGAGATCTTTTATCGCAAGCCCATGCCGAAGTGGGGGGCCGACCTCTCAGGGATCGACTTCGACAACATTTACTACTACATCAAGCCGATGGCCCAGGTGAATTCGTGGGACGACATGCCCGAGGACATCAAGGCGACCTGGGACAAGCTCGGCATCCCCGAGGCCGAGAAGAACTACCTCGGCGGCGTCACTGCACAATATGAATCCGAAGTCGTTTACCACAAGACCCAGGTCGAGCTCGAGCGCCAGGGCATCCTGTTCTGCGACATGGACACGGCTCTGCGCGAGCACCACGACCTCGTCAAGCAGTACTTCGGCACGATCATCCCGGCAGCCGACAACAAGTTCTCGGCGCTGAACTCTGCGGTGTGGTCGGGTGGCTCGTTCATCTATGTGCCGCCCGGACTCGAGGTCGAGATCCCACTGCAGGCGTACTTCCGCATCAACCAAGAGAACATGGGCCAGTTCGAGCGAACCCTGATCATCGTCGACGAGAACAGCTATGTGCATTACGTCGAAGGCTGCTCGGCCCCCGTTTATTCGTCCGACTCTCTGCACTCGGCTGTGGTCGAGATCATCGTCAAGCCGCACGGGCGGGCCCGTTACACCACCATCCAGAACTGGTCGAACAACGTCTACAACCTCGTCACGAAGCGGGCGGCCGCATACGAGGGAGCGATCATGGAGTGGGTCGACGGCAACCTCGGCTCGAAGGTGACGATGAAGTACCCGTCTGTGTATCTGCTCGGCGAGCACGCACGCGGCGAGGTCCTCTCGATTGCCTATGCAGGTGCGGGACAGCACCAGGACGCCGGCGGCAAGATCATCCACGCGGCGCCGAACACTCAGAGCGCGATCACGTCGAAGTCGATCTCGAAAGATGGGGGCCGCGGCGGTTACCGAGGCCTGATCCGAATCGAAGAGGGGGCCAAGCACGCCAAGTCGCATGTCATCTGTGACGCCCTGATCCTCGATCCCGACAGCCGCTCGGACACCTATCCCTACATCGAGATCGAAGAGGAGAACTCCGCGGTTTCCCATGAGGCGACCGTGTCCAAGGTCTCGGACGAGCAGCTCTTCTATCTGATGTCGCGTGGGCTCTCCGAGTCCGAGGCGATGCAGATGATCGTGCGAGGCTTCATCGAGCCGATCACCAAAGAGCTGCCGCTCGAATACGCAGTCGAGCTGCAGCGGCTGGTCGAGCTGCAGATGGAGGGCTCGGTCGGCTAAACGGCACCCGAATGCGATCTTATCCTCGTTAGGAGCGATAGGCGCTCCTCAGACGGAAAAGATCGCTGGAATGGAGCGCCGATGGTTCTGGTGTCAATGGGCTCGAACGCGGTACAAGTTGACGTGTGGAAGACGCCGAGGTCAGACTTGCCGCCTTCGAGTTCCTTCGAGGCTTAGAGCTTGTTCATGGCGAGGCGCTGCCGCGACGGGTGCTCGAGTCTGGCTTTGAGTTCCACGGCAACCGTGTGCCCCAGGGTATCTTCAAGCCGCGAGGGATGGGGCTTCCACTCAGCATCCTGACCACCGCCGTAGTTGAAGGCCGAGATCGTCCTTATGAAGACGCGCTTTCAGCTCAAGGTTTGCTGCACTATCGCTATCGTGGTGAGGACCCATACCACCGTGACAACGTTGGTCTGCGAGCAGCGATGCGGACGAATACGCCTTTGATCTATTTCGTGGGAATTGTCCCAGGCTGGTATGTGGCGTGGTGGCCGTCTTTCGTCGTTGAAGATTCGCCCTGCGACACTTACGTTCTCGGTGGCCGTGGACGAGCCTTATGTGCTCACCGAGCAGCGATCTGACCCCTTGCCGGAAGACGCCCGTCGGAGATATGCAACGCGGGTGCACCTTCAGAGGCTCCACCAAGTCGGCTTCCGACAGAAAGTCCTACGCGCGTATCAGCAGGCTTGTGCGATTTGCCGTCTGCGCCACACGGAGCTCCTCGATGCCGCGCACATTGTTCCCGACGGGGCCGAAAGAGGTTTGCCGATCGTGTCGAACGGCGTGGCGCTGTGCAAGCTTCACCACGCGGCCTTTGACCGACATATCCTCGGCGTTCGACCCGATCTAAGGGTGGAGATCAGCCTCAAGGTGCTGGAGGAGATCGACGGTCCCATGCTTGTCCACGGTCTGCAAGGATTCCACCGCATGTTCTTGAATGTGCCAAGCCGCCGGGAGCATCAGCCCGATGCCGATCTCCTTGCGGAACGTTACGATCTCTTCCGTCAAGCGGGGTAAGGGTCGGGCGCTCCCATGTTTGAGTCGGTGTGCGATCTTTTCAACGTGAGCCCCGCTGAGCGGGGCCTGCGTTGATGTTTTCACCAGAGCACCGATGAAGCGCTACGACGTGGTCGTGGTGGGGGCAGGGATCATGGGCTCGGCCACGGCTTGGTGGCTGGCGCGCTCCGGGGCCAGGACGCTGCTGCTCGAGCGTTTTCGCGTCGGCCACGACCGGGGCTCGAGCCACGGCTCGTCGCGCATCTTTCGCCTCTCCTATCCAGACCCCGGCTACGTTGGTATGGCCCAGGAGTCTCTGGAGCTGTGGCGTCACACGGAGGCCGAGGCGGGTGACGAGCTGCTTGTCACAACCGGGGGCCTCGATCTTGGCCCGGGGATCGAGGCCAACCACGCCGCCCTCACAGAATGTAGCGCTCGCAGCAAGATGATGTTGGCAACCGAGCTCGCCCGGCGCTTTCCGTTTTTGAGACACGACGGCCCCGGTCTGTGGCAGCCGGACTCGGGTGTCCTAATGGCGGATCGAGCGTGGGCCGCGTTTCAAACACTGGCTCGCGGTCATGGGGCGGAGCTGCGCGAGGAAGCGGTTGTCGATGGCGTCGAGCAGTCGCAGGATGGCGCAGTAGTCCACACGGCCTCCGACTCCTTCGCCTGCTCGGTTTGCGTGGTCACGGCGGGAGCGTGGGCTCGGGAGCTTCTGGCGCCGGCCGGCATCGCGCTAGACACCAGGGCGACGCGCGAGACCATCTCCTATTTTTCTTATGAGGGCCCGCCGCCCCCGACCGTCGCCGAATGGGTGTCGCCGTTGCGCTACGCTCTACCGGCTCCCGGGCTCGGCTTGAAGGCGGGGGAGCACCTCGCGGGCCCGACCGCCGATCCCAATGAGACCGGAACCGTCGATCACGACTCCATCGCGCGCGTCGGCGAATGGCTGGCGGCCCTCTATCCCGGCGTGGACCACAACCCCCACCACAGCGAGACCTGCCTCTACACGAACACCCCCAACGAGGACTTCGTTGTGGAGCGCCACGGCTCGGTGGTGGCGGGCTCGCCCTGCAGCGGCCACGGCTTCAAGTTCGCCCCTCTGATCGGCAAGCGCCTGGCCGAGCTGGCTCTCGAGAAGTGACCCGGCCCACCGAGGTACCCAAACGCGCTCGACGCACGTGTGAGTACCGGATCCGTACTCAGGCGCGCGTACGGCGCGATCCACTCGCGTAGCCTTACGGCCGTGGACGAGTCATCCCGGTCCATCCGCTGCGGAGTCGTGGCCCCCTTCTTCGACGCCGCCGAGACGGCCGACGCGGCCGCACTTGCAGAGCAGCACGGCTGGGACGGGATCTTCTTGGCCGAGGCGGTGTGGGGCGTGGATGCGTGGATCGCATTGACCGCCGCCGCGCTCAAGACGCAGCGCATCCGCCTCGGCACCATGCTTACCCCGATCGCTCGCATGAAACCGTGGGACCTCGCCTCCAAGGTGGCGACCCTCGACCGCTTGTCGAACGGCCGAGTGCAATTGAGCGTCGGTCTCGGAGCGCTGCATCCCGGATGGACGGCGTTCGAGCGCGCAACTCCCCGGCATCAACGAGTCGAGCTTCTCGAGGAGGGGCTCGCCGTTTACGACGGGTTGATGCGGGGCCAGCCGTTCTCTTTCGAGGGGCGCCACTACCGGGTGGAGCCGACCGACTTCTTTCCCCCAGCCCTCCGGTTCAGAAACCGCGTGTTCCGGTCTGGGTCGTCGGCGCATCGCCGAGCCGGAGGTCGCTGTTGCGGGCAGCTCGCTGGGACGGCCTCATACCGAACATCGTCACCGACGGGGGAGCGCGGGGCCCGGCCTCACCCGAAGAGTTGCGAGGCATCGTCGACGAGATCATGTCGATGGGCGGGGAGATGCGGGATGCACACAGCCGGTTCGACGTCATAGCCGAAGGAACCACCCCCGCAGTCGATCACGGAGCTGCAGTGAAGCAGGTCGACCAATGGCGGGATGGGGGAGCGACCTGGTGGATCGAGTCCGACTGGACGGTCGGGCTCGACGACTCGGGGCGAGCCAAGCTTCATGCCCGCATCGAGGCAGGACCGCCCCGCTAGGACTAACTCACCTCCCCGTATTCCGTCGCGCTCTGCTGGATAGATTTGTATGCGCGGAAGACGACGTGAGCCCTGCCTTGCGTTATTGTTACGTAGACCGCTCCATGTTAGCCCAAATCGGAGGAGCAGAGTGAGCAGCTACTCGTTCAGGCTGTACGTGACAGGAGAAACGACGCTCTCCCGAGAGGCCGAGGCGAACCTCCGCGCTCTCTGTAAGAATCGGCTGGTGGACGACTACGAGATCGGGATCGTCGACATTCTCGAGAAGCCCGACGTCGCAGAGACAGAGCACATCATCGCCACCCCGACCATCATGAGGCTTGCTCCTTCACCGCTTCTGCGCGTCATCGGAGATCTGTCCGATCAGGAGCGAGCGGCTCGCGCGTTCGGTCTCCCGCACGCCGAGGATTCACGACGAGGGGATGGTTTGGGTGACAAATAAGGTCGAGCCGGTGACTAAGCTCCCAACGGGCATCGCTGGACTCGACCACATTGCGTTAGGGGGCCTGCCGGCTAATCGAATGACCTTAGTGGCCGGCACAACGGGCAGCGGAAAGACACTGTTCGGCCTCGAGTTCTTGATGAAAGGCATTCTGCAGTTCGATGAGCCCGGCGTCTTCGTAACCTTTGAGGAGTCGCCCTCCGATCTCCGGAAGGTCATGGCCGCGTTTGACTATGACATCGAGGGCAATGAGGCAGCGGGAAAGTGGATTTTCATCGATGCCACGCTCACATCTTCGCCCCAGGACGCGGTCGTCGGTGACTATGATTTCGGTGCTCTCGTTGCGCGCATCGGGCACGCGGTGCGGAGTATCGGCGCTAAGCGGGTTGTCCTGGACTCGACCGGGTCGCTATTCAGCCGTTTCTCCGAATCGGGGCACGTGCGGTTCGAGCTGTTCCGGTTGGCCGGGTCGCTCAGGGACATGGGCATTACATCCGTTCTAACCATGGAGACCTCCGGCGAGAGTAGTGCCCTTAGTCAGTTCGGTGTCGAGGAATTCGTGGCCGATAACGTTGTCGTCCTCCGCAATACCCTCGAGGAGGCCAAGCGACGACGCACCCTCGAGATCCTTAAGCTTCGGGGAGCTGCGCATCGCAGCGGGGAGTGGCTGTTCACGATCGTGGCTGGCGAAGGTTTTATCGTGATACCCATATCGCTTCTCGGATCAAAGGAGGTCGCCTCGAGTGAGCGAGTAGCGACGGGAAACACCGAGTTCGACCGTATGTGTGGTGGGGGCTACTACCGGGACTCGGCCATCATCGTGTCCGGTCCCACAGGGATCGGCAAGACCCTCATTGCCACCCAGTTCGTAGGTGCCGGGGTGGCGCAAGGGGAGCGTAGTTTGCTCTTCTCGTTTGAGGAGAGCCGAGATCAGCTCATCAGGAACGCCGCAAGCTGGGGCCTCGACCTCGAGATGATGGAGTGCTCAGGCAATCTCGAAATCGTATGCGAGTACCCAGAGATGGCGTCCCTTGAGGACCATTTCGTCAGAATGAAGCATGTTATTGAACAAAACCGGCCGGTTCGGTTGGCGGTGGACAACCTAACGGCCCTCGAGCGGGTCGCCACTGCTAGAGGGCTCCGAGACTTCATCATCGGAATGACCTCGTTCGTGAAACGTCAGGAGATCACCAGCCTCTTTACGTCCACGACCAGGACTCTGGTCGGTGGATCGTCAATCACTGAGGACCACATCTCGTCCATAGCCGACGCGATCGTTGTGCTGCGCTACGTGGAGCTGGCCGGCGAGGTTCGCCGAGCGGTCACCTTGCTAAAGATGCGCGGCTCGGTGCACGATCACCGGGTTCGTGAGTTTTCGATCGACGGGGAGGGGATGCAGGTGGGCAGCGCATTTGACCAGAACGTCGGCATCCTGGGCTGGACGCCAGGCGGGGAGTCGATGATCTGAGCGGCAATTCGGTGGGAGGGCCAAAGGAAATTCCGCTTAGCGAGGACATACGAACTTTTCCAAGTTTACAACGTTCCCTTTACGAGGAGCCGAGTTGCCTCGTCGGGCTCGAGCGCCGGCTCGAACAAGAAGCCCTGTCCGACGCTGCATCCTAGTGCAAGAAGTCGAGAGTGCTGCTCGAGCGTTTCGATACCTTCTCCAATGACGTGCAGACCTAGACTTCGTGCCAAAGCAATGATGGCTTCCACGATTTCGGCGCCTTCGTTGCCCTCGATCCGAGATACGAAAGAGCGATCTATCTTGACTGTGTCGACCGGAAGCCGGTGCAAGGCGGTGAGAGACGACTGGCCCGTGCCAAAGTCGTCGAGGAGTATCTCGACTCCAAGGTCGTGGCACCGGTTCAGGTGGGCGGTCGTCATCTCATTGTCCTTAACCATCACGCGCTCGGTGATCTCCAGCTGAACTGAAGAGCCGTCGACCGCCGTCCGGGTAAGGGCCTGTTCGATGCGATCGGGGAAGTCGGATTGCGCAAACTGTCGGTCAGATACGTTGACGCTCACCCTCGTGGCTATTGCAAGTTCACTCCACCTTTTCAACTGCCGGCATGCGGTGTCCAAGGCATTCCATCCCAGCTCTACGATGACGCCAGTCTCCTCGGCCGCATCTATGAAGGACTCGGCGTCTAGCGTTCCGCGCGTTGCGTGTTGCCATCGGAGCAGTGCCTCGAACCCCATGATGTGCTTGTCCGTCAGATCGATGATGGGCTGATACCGGAAGGTGAACTCGGAGCATTCGACGGCGCGTCGCAACTTCGTATGGAGCCGGAGTCGCCGAAGCGCCTGTTGGTGCATCTCGTGTTCGTAGATCTGGCAATTTCCCGGGCCCTGGGCTTTGGCCTTGTACATGGCGATGTCGGCGTTGCGAAGTACCTGCTCGGCATCTTCGTAGGGCTTATCGTTATAGGCGATGCCGATGCTCGCTGATGAGTACAGTTGACCGGTACTCGTCTCGATCGGTCGAGCGATTTCCTCCTGAATACGCAGGGTGGCGGAGAGCGCTGCCCGACTGCTTCCAACGGAATCGAGAAGGATGGCGAATTCATCGCCGCCAAGTCGCGCGGCGGCGTCGGTGGATCGCAGAGAATTCTTGATGCGGCTTGCGACTTCGATGAGAAGGGCGTCTCCGGCGGAGTGCCCGAGACTATCGTTCACAAGCTTGAACCGATCTAGATCGAGAAAGAGCACGGCGAGGTGGCACCCGTCGGGATTCCGCCGGCCGCGGGCCAAGGCGGCCTTCAGCTGGTCAAGGAAGTGCGAGCGATTCGCGAGGTTCGTGAGGGAATCGTGCAGCGCTATTCTACGAAGTTCTTGGCGAATTGTGAGATCCGTAAGCGACCCTGCAAAACGGACGGGCCGCCCATCTTGTTGAATCGCGACACCGCGGCTCAACACAGACTTGTAGGAGCCGTCGGGCTGTCTGATGCGATGTTCATTCGCCAGTCGATCGGTCTCGCCGCCGAGATGCTGGTCGATGTCTCCTTGCAGCGAGGAGAGGTCCTCTGGATGAACCCGGCCAAGCCATCCGGATGGCTCCCCGCCCCTGTCCGCTGGACTCAGACCGACTATTTCTTTCCAGCGCGGGGACGTGTGGAGACTGTTCGCAACGAGATCCCAGTCCCACAAACCGTCGTTTGCGCCTTGAGCAGCAAGTGCGTACCGCTCCTCACTTGCGCGCAACTCTCGCTCTGCCGTCTTCCGTGTGGTGATGTCGCGCAGCGTCACTAGGAAGGCGTCGCCGCCCGACCATGAAATCGGGCCGACATGCATCTCGATTATGACCGGCTGACCGTCTCGACGGACGAGGTCGAGCTCGGCAATGTTATCCGTTGCCCCCAGCGGGAGTCCGAAAGGGCGTGCGAGCAGCTGATCGGCAGGCCGTCCCAGGAGCGTTTCAGCCGAAGGGTTCGCAAAGTGGACCCGTCCATCATCATCGACTACGAGAATCCCGTCGATCGTCCCCATTACGGCATCGTGAAAGCCGTTCCCGTTTTCGGGATGCTCAAAGCTGGGGACGTCGGCTCCAGTGGATGTCATTTTTTCCCTGACGTTCTGCGTGGAATGAGCGGGTTGTCTTTTCGGGTCCCTGAAGGCCGAGCACTTGGTAATAGATGAGTCCATCGCTTGAGGTCTAAATCGGTAGCTGCGCCTCCTGCTTTAGGAACTGAACCCAGGAACTCAGGGTCCCGCTCGGGCCGTCAGAGGGAAACGCGGAGCGTAGTTGGAACCTGCTGGCTTTTGCCCTATTCTGCTGCGCCGATCTCCTTTGCGAACACGACCCACGCTCGCACCGGCTTCATACCGACGCGCTCGTAAAGACGCACGGCCCCGGTTTCGTTTGCTGCATCGACGTTGAGCCGTGCGAGGCTTAGGCCGCGCTCTTCGAACGCGGTGAAGCTCGTATCGAGCAGGGCCGCTCCGATCCCACGCCCGCGCTGCGCCTCCAGCACCCCCAGGTCGTCCACAAATCCCCGTCCATGTTCGATGCGCCCCACGAGGACACCCACGATCTCGCCCTTGCTCCGCGCGACAAACCACAACGACGGGTCGAACCAAGGCATCTGAACGCTTTCTTGCAACCATTTCTCGAAGGCTATCGGCGCGGCCCCCCAGTGCTTCTCAAATGCGATCTCGAGGACGCTGTGCACGTCGCCTTCGTCCTGCTCGAGCAGGAACGGTGTGATCTCGACATCAGGCGGCGTCGGCGGACGAGGCCTTTCCGCCCCCAGTGACAATTCCATGTGCCAGAAGTACCTGGTTGGTTCGAAGCCGGCGGCGCGCAGGAGATCGCCGGCGGCAGCATCCCACCCCGACGCAATGTGATGGAGGTTGAGAGGAGAGGCTCCCGATAGTTTTGCGCCGGCGTCTTGTTCGGTTGCCCGGACCAGGAAGAGGCCCAGCCCCCTGCTGCGGTCGTGAGGGTGGACCCATCCCACTGCCTCCCACGTTATGCCCGGGATCTCCTCGACGATGTGCGCATACGCCGCCGCCCGGCCCTGCTCGTCTCGCGCCACCCACGCGTTCGACCCGAGGTCTACGGGGTACACGTCCCACTCCTCCTCGAGCCACTGCCCATCGAGGAAGTCGGGATGGCCCACCTCTTCGATATCGCAGGCCACCAGGATCTCGGCGATGGCTTCGAGGTCGGTGCGCGATGGTCTCTCGGCTCGGTATCCGGGAGGTGCTTCGAGAGGGCTCACCGGTTGGAGTATGAGGGGGCCTCGCGCCGCGGAAGGGTCACTACCGCGGCGATCACGAGCGCCCCCCCCGCCACCTGGATCGCCGACAGGCTCTGGGCCAGCCACACCCACGCAACCAGCGCCGCCACCACGGGCTCGAGCGTGAGGGCAATCGAGGCGCGCTCCGCCCGCACGCGCTCCATGCCCCAGACGTAGAGAAAGAAGGAGGCGAGGGTGCCGAAGACGCTCACGAACAAGACCTGGGGGAGGAGCTCCGGGGCGAGCGCCCGCTCGGGCCACTCGACGGCCAGCCCGTAGAGGGCCCACAGCGCGATGGCGACTGCCCACGCCCTCAGCATCGCTCCAAGGGGGCCGAAGGCGTCGGCCGATGCCTCGCTGAGGAGCGAATAAGAGGCGAACAGCACCGCTCCGCCCAGGCCCGCGGCCACTCCAACGAGGCTGAGCGAACCCAGATGCCCGGTGGCCACCCCGGAGATCAGCGCCGCCCCCGACAGTGCTGAGAGGAGACAGAGCAGGATGCGCAGGGAGGGCCGCCGTCTGGCTCGCGCCGCCTTCCACGCCACCACCATCGTAGGACCGGTGTACTGGAGAACGATCGCCACCGCTACCGACAGGTGGTCCAGCGCAATGTAGTAGGAGATGGTCAGCAGCGCGAGCGAGGTGCCGTGGAGCACCACAAGCCTTGGCGTCAGCCTCCTGCCCCGCCCCCGGCGGGCGGCGGGCACCAGCAGCAATCCGGTGAAGGCCACCGCGGCGCGCACCTGGGCGAGTTCCACCGGAGTCACCCCGGCGTGGAAGAGGTTCGAGGCCACCGCTCCGGCGACCGCGAACAACGTCGCGGCCACGACTATGGCGACAAGGCCGAGAGTGCCCTGGGAGGTCTGGTCGGCAGTGAGCATCCCGGAAGGCTATGTGAGCCCAGCCCCCCGCCCCCAATCTGGTTTTGTGCCAGCGGAGGGGCGGAATCCGCACGATTCCTGACACAGAGCCGGCTCAGGGGCGGGTCGCGGCCGGCTGGTCGGGTCGGCGGTCCCGCCCCCAATCTGGTTTGTGCCAGATAAGGGTACGGCGAGGTGGGTCGAGCGCGGTGGGTCGAGCGCGGTGGTTCGATCCGCTGACCGAGAGCCTTGACGGCTTCAGCCTCCAGGCGCCGGCGCCGGTACCATTCAAAGAGGCGGTCCTCCGAGCCTCGAGAAGCTGAGACTTCCGGCGGTGAGCCGGCGACTCTCGTTGCGGCACAATCTCCCACTGCATGAGTTCGAGTTCGTAGGAAACCACGCCACAAATGCGGTCAAGACAACGATGCGGGGTTGACCTACGCGAGCGTTCTGTGGGGTGTCCGGAGTGTCCGAGGGCGCCTATTCGTCGCGCGACGAATACTTGCAGGACGTCCTCGGGCTCTATCAACAAATGCTGCACCAACTGAAAGATGCAGGAACGCGTTACGTGCAGCTCGACTCACCGCGCTATTCGCGCCTGGTGAAGGACGAAGGGCGCGCTAACCTGCGGCGCGTCTGGATCGACCCGAGCACGTGGCTGAAAGAGATGATTGTGCTCGACAAACAGCTCATCGACAGCCGAAGTTCAAGCTCACGATGTGGCACCGGGGGGTCACGCGTGCTCAGGCCTTCGAGGTCGGAGGTCGCCTGTGCCGCGCGGGAGGACTCGCCAATCCCGTACGATGCTAGGATGACCGCTCGGCGACCGGCGGCCTAAGAAGTCGACTCTGAGTTGTCGAAGCTGATGGGTCCGACCGATGGAGGGGGGATGGGAAACCATAACGAGACGGTTGCCGTCGCCCTGAAGGCGGTTGCAAAGCGCTTCTTCTTGCCTGGCGGCGGCGTCTATACTGCGGTCGACGACATCACGTTTGACATCCGCGAGAGTACTTTCGTGGCGATCGTGGGGCCGAGCGGTTGCGGCAAGTCCACGATCCTGAATGCAGCGGCTGGCTTGTCTCCCCCCAGTGAAGGATCCGTCCTGATCTTCGGGGAGCCACTCGACGGAATAAACCAGCGAGCAGCTTACATCTTCCAACAGGATGCCCTTCTACCGTGGAAGACGGTGCTCGACAACGTCTTGTTCGGGCCGATCTTGAGGGGGAGGGGGGCCAAGGAGTCCCGGCAGCTGGCGTTGGAATGGCTCGAACGCGTTGGGTTGGAGCGATTCGTCAACCACTACCCCTATCAGCTGAGCGGTGGTATGCGAAAGCGCGCGGCCATCGCTCAGAGCTGGATAGTGGATCCGGACATCCTGCTCATGGACGAGCCGTTCAGCGCCCTGGACGTTCAGACCCGGCAGATGATGGAGGGCGAGCTACTCAACATCTGGTCGGGGTCTGAAAAGACGGTTCTTTTCATCACCCACGACCTGGAGGAAGCAATTTCGCTCGCAGACGAGGTAATTGTGATGTCTGCGGGGCCGGCAAGCACGATCCTCGGAACTTATCCGGTCGACCTCGAGCGACCTCGCAACCTCATGGACATCCGCACTCAGCCGAGATTCGTCGACCTCTACGACTCGATCTGGTCTGACCTACGGGAAGAGGTGTTGAAGAGCTATGAGCGGAACCAGCGATCTCATGCCTGACGACGCCCGATCCGTAGCGCCGGGAAAGATTAGGGGCTCCTCACGAGAATTTGTGCGCGGTTTCGGGCAGTTCTAGGCCTCCGAGGCAATGCAGCAATGACAGCGTGAAGGCTTTCTCGGTACGGTAACCGCGCGCCCGGTGAGCCACGGCCTTCGCGTTGTTGTTCATGGCTTCCGTAGCGCCGTTGTCCATGCGGCAGTCGAAGTAGGCGAGGATGCCGTCCTCGTGGCGCCTGAGCATCCATGCGAAATCGCGCAGCGGTTTTAGCCGTGAATGCGTCGCCCACCAGAACCAGCGATCGAGATACTTCTTCGCCC
>Ga0209587_1000956_pt1 | contig 13976 bp, 9 predicted proteins | sample NGEPerD_2_FD_184512 | JGI IMG/M metagenome (GOLD analysis project Ga0209587, IMG submission 184512) | Arctic peat soil microbial communities from the Barrow Environmental Observatory site, Barrow, Alaska, USA - NGEE PermafrostL1-D... | ecosystem: Environmental > Terrestrial > Soil > Wetlands >... | reverse complement strand
CCCGATATCCTGCGCCGCATCGTCGAGCATGTGCACGAGCGCGCCGCGGGGGATCGGGTGGCGGCGCGCTCGTGCACATGCTCGACGATGCGGCGCAGGATATCGGGTGAGGTCTCGGGCATCACCCCGTGGCCGAGATTGAACACGTGCCCTTTCCCGGCGCCCGCGTCGAGTACCGCGTCGACGCGGCCGGCGACGACCTCCCATGGCGCCAGGCAGACCGCCGGGTCGAGGTTGCCCTGGACCGGGATCTCGCCGCCGAGCCGCTCTCTCGCCACCCCCAGCGGCACGTGCCAGTCGACGCCGACGACATCGGCGCCGGCAGCCGCCATCAGCGGAAGCAGCTCGCTGGCGCCGACGCCGAAGTGGATCCGGGGCACACCCAGATCGGCGATGCCGCTGAAGATGCGCCGCGCCGCTGGCAGCACGAACTCGCGGTAGCTGTCGGGGCCGAGCGCCCCCGCCCAGCTCTCGAAGATCTGCACCGCCTGCGCCCCGGCCGCGACCTGCGCCCGCACCGATGCGACCGCGATGTCCGCCAGGGCGGTGAGCAGGCGCTGCCAGAACAGCGGCTCGCTGTACATCAGCCGGCGGGTGCGCGTGTGGGTCTTGGAAGGCCCGCCCTCGATCAGGTAGCTGGCGAGCGTGAACGGCCCGCCGGCGAAGCCGATCAACGGGACGTCGAGCTCGGCGACGGCGAGGCGCACGGCCTCGGCCACATAGGGCGCGTCCGCGGCCGGGTCGAAGGGCCGCAGGCGGTCAAGGTCGCCGGCGCTGCGAATCGGGTCGGCGATCACCGGGCCGACGCCGGGAACGATCTCGAGGTCGATTCCCGCCGCGGCGAGTGGCAGCGTGATGTCGGAGAAGAGGATCGCGGCATCGACCCCGAGGCGCCGGACCGGCTGGAGGGTGACCTCCGCGGCGAGATCCGGCCTGCGGCAGATCTCGAACAGGTTCGCGCGTTTGCGAATCGCCCGGTATTCGGGAAGGGAACGGCCGGCCTGGCGCATGAACCAGACCGGTGCGCGCTCGGTGCGCTCACCGCGATACGCGCGCAGCAAGATCGGCTCGCCGGTGGAGTCGCTTGCCCAAGCGTCGGGCCCGGTGGCGGTCGATTTGGGCACGTCTGGCAAATTATGCAGTCATGCCCGGAGAGCCATCCGGGGCGACTCCTCGCCCCGCGCGTAGCTCATACGCGAGCGGCTGCGTAGCGGGTACGGATGGCCCCCTCCAGAGCTGGCAGGGCCCGAAGCCCGGTCGTCCAGCGCCGATCCCCGACTGGACGGTCGGCCGCTCAGCGCTTCCCTCCATCTGGCGGGTCCGCGTCCGCGGAGGCGTCGAGCTCGAGGGCGACGGCGCCCGGCGGCGCTCCGCCCGGCGCCCCGTGCAGCGCCAGGAACGGGCCGAGCCGGCGCCCGGCGATCTTCGTCGGCGGCCACCAGATTGCCTCCTCGCCCGCCGCCGATCGCGTCGTCTGTCCGCGCACGACCTCGGCACGCAGGTAACGGGGCGCCCGACCGGTGAGGAGCAGGCCGCGCAGGACCGGCCGGAAGGGCTGCGGGCTGACGTCATGGCCGAGGTCGGCGGCGATCGCCTCCGCCGCGGCGTCGGCCTGCTGGGCGGCGAGCCCTCCCTGCTTGAGCGGGAAGCTGGTGATGTCGCCGGCCGCGTAGACGCCCGCGAGCCCGGTGACCCGGCCGTGCTCGTCCACGGGCACGAACCCCTGCTCGTCCGCCGGCAGCCCGGCGATCCGCGGGGCGACCAGCTCGGGAAGCGCGAGGACGGCGTCCGCGGGGATCGGGTCGGCCCCCTCGACGATCAGACGGCCCGGCTCGGCGCGCACCGGAGCGACGCTGTGGAAGGCGATGCGACGGAGGCGGAGCAGCTCCTCGACGGCGCCGGCGGCGCTGCGCCCGAAGGCGCTGACCGGCCGTGGCTCCGGCGTGACCAGCGCCACCCGCGCCGGGATCTCGCGCTCGGCGAAGTGGGCACTCGCCATCAGCGCCAGCTCGTAGGCCGGCAGCGCCCAGGTGGCCCCGGGTGGGACGGCAACGGCGAGGCGCTCGATCCGGCCAGCCTCGGCCTCCCGCAGCAGCTCGCGGACGTCGGCGGTCGTCTTCGAGCCGGAGAAGGTGAGGGCGCCGGGCAGGGCGGCGCGCCGCTGGGCGCCGACGGCGACGAGGAGGGCGTCGTAGCTGAGCGTGAGCCCGCCGCCGGTGCGCACCTCGCGGCGCTCGGCCTCGAGCGCCGCGAGCGCGTCGACGATCAGCTCCACCTCGCGGCCGGCCAGCAGCTCGGCCAGCTCGAAGCTGTGCGCCCTGCCGAGGCCGAACGGTTCCGCCACCGACAGCGGGCTGTACTCGAAACGCGGGCTGGGCGTCAGCAGCGCCAGGTCCAACGACGCCTCGGCCACCTCCTGCAGGGCCAGCACCGCCTCCAGCGCGGCGACGCCGCCGCCCGCTATCAGCACCCGGGGCCGCTCAGCTGGGCACACCGACCTGCTCCCGGCCCGCGGCCACCGTCGGCGGGCCCGGCTCGGCCGGGCCCGACTCCGTCCTCATCGCGAGCGCCACACCTGCGCACATCCAGGCGAAGGCGACGAGGAAGACGAAGGCCATCGTGAACGTCCCGGTGGCGTCCTTGATGACGCCGAGGAGAAGCGGCGGGAAGAACCCTCCGATCCCGCCGGCGGCCCCGACGATGCCGGTCACGGCGCCGGTCGAGTGGGGGAACTGGTGCGGGACGAGCTTGAACACGGCGCCGTTGCCCATTCCCAGGAACCCGGCCATGCTGAGGCAGAAGAGCGTGACCGGCAGGATCGCCGGGTCGGTCGCCTGCCAGGAGAGCCCGACCGCGTCGAGGCCGACACCGGCGAAGGCGATGGTCAGCACGGTCGAGGCCTGGAGGCGATCGGAGAGCCAGCCGCCTACCGGTCGCGCCAGCGTCGCCAGCAGGGTGAAGCCCGCGGCGCGAAGGCCGGCGTCGGTCAGGGAGAGGTCGAACCAGTCGACCAGCAGCTTCGGCAGGAAGATCGCCATCGCCACGAAACCGCCGAAGGTGACGAAGTAGAACAAGGAGAGCCGCCAGAGCGGCCAGCCCGCGCGCAGCACCTCGAGGTAGTGGGGCCGCGAGTGGCGGACGATCGGCGCGTCGCGGGCGGCGGAGGCCCAGATCAGGGTGAAGGCGCCGACCACGACGCCGAACGCGATCCCCGCCGAGAGCTGCCCGAACCGGGTGTAGAGGAAGGGGACCGAGAAGGCGGCGACCGCGGTGCCGATGTTGCCGGCGCCGTAGATGCCGAGGGCGAAGCCCTGGCGTTTCGGCGGGTACCAGTCGGCGACGAAAGGGATGCCGACGGCGAAGGACGCGCCGGCGACGCCGAGCAGGAAGCCGGCGCCGAGCAGCGCCACGTAGCTGGTCGCGAAGCCGACCAGCAGCGCGGCGCCCGCCGTGTAGGCGAGCATCGCCGTGAAGACGACCCGGCCGCCCACCTTGTCGGTGAGCCAGCCGAGCGGGATCCGCAGCAGCGAGCCGAGCAGCACCGGGATCGCGATCATGATCCCGATCTCGGTGTTGGAGAGGTCGAGCTTGTCCTGGACCTTGGGGGCGAGCGGCGCGAGCATTCCCCAGGCGGAGAAGCAGAGGGCGAAGGCCGCGGTGGCGAGCGCCAGGTTGCGCCCGGCCCCGGGCGTGCCCGGGGCGGTCGCCGTTATGGCGCCGTCGTTTGAGCTCACGTTGCGATCTCCTTGGTTCGGGGTCGGTAGAGGATCGGGCTGCGCCGCAGGTAGGCGATGGGCGCCGACCAGGCGTGGACGAGGCGGCTGAACGGCCAGAGGGCGAAGAGCAGCATCGCGGCGAGGGCGTGGAGCTGGTAGATCAGCGGCGCCCCGGTCATCAGGGACGGGTTCGGATCGAGCAGGAAGAGCCCGCGGAACCAGGGGCCGACCGTCTCCCGGTAGTCGTAGCCGCCACCGATCAGGTTGGGGCCGATCGTGGCCCACATCCCGGTCAGGATGACGATGCCGAGCAGCAGGTAGGTGGCGCGGTCGGCGCCGGTGGTGGCGCGGCGCACCCGCGGCAGGCGAAGCCGGCGGTAGAGCAGGATCGCGAAGCCGAGGGTCATCGCGACGCCCGCCGCCGTGCCGGCGCCGACCGAGACCGCGTGGTAGGCGCCCTCGGAGACGCCCGCCGCCTCGGTCGCCCCCTCGGGGACCGCGAGGCCGAGTACGTGCCCGCCGATCACCGCCAGCAGGCCGAAATGGAAGAGCGGGCTGCCGGTCCGTAGCAGCCGCCGCTCGAGCAGCTGGGTGGAGCGGGTGGTCCAGGTCAGCATGCCGGTGCGCAGCCGCCAGACGTGCCCGACGACGAAGACCGTCAGGCATACATAGGGCAGCGCGACCCAGAGCGTCAGCGCGCCGCCGCTCATCCGGCCGAATCCCCGGCCGGGGCGCCGGCCCCGCAGGCCGCCGGCATCACCTCGGGGGGAGCGAACGGCTCGAGGCCGACCGTCTCGGTCGGCGGCCCGGCGGCGGCGATGCGGCGGGCGTCCTCCAGCTCCGCCTCCGAGGGCGCCGGGAGCAGGTCGCAGATCGCGTCGAGCAGCGGCGCGTAGGCGTTGGCCTCCTCGTGCAGCGCCGAGCGCACCATCTCGAGCGCCGGCCGGAAGCCACGCAGGACTTCGATGCCGGCCTCGGGGGCGAGGTGGGTGAACTCGAGCGCCGCCGGCAGGTGGTCCGGAAGCGCCCCCTCGGCGAGCTCCAGACCGGCGGCGCGGTAGGCTCGTTTGAGCTGCAGCATCGCCATCCCGCGCTGGCGGCGGTCGCCGTAGGTGTGGAAGCTGAGGTAGAGGGTGGAGCGCTTGGCGAAGTCGAAGCTGTCGACGTACTCGCGCTGGGCGGCGCTCGGGCCGAGCGCCTCGCGGTGGGCGAGGAAGGCGAGGATCGCGTCGCGCTGCGTCGAGGGCGGCAGCGCCCCCGCCGCCTCGCGCAGCTCGCCGGAGCAGGCGGTCAGCTCCTCGTCGGGGTACTCGAGCAGCAGCGAGAGCAGCCGCCAGGGGCTCATGCCGGGCTCTCCACCGGCTCGCAGCCGCCCGGGCCGCCGGGGAAGTCGAGGCCGCAGGCGCCCTGTTCGGTGGCCAGCCGCCCGGCCAGCTCGCGGTGCGCGGGCGGGACCACGAAGCGATCCTCGTAGCGGGCGATTGCCAGCAGCCGGAACATCTCCTCCAGCTCCCGGGGGGCCATTCCGACCGCCGCCGCCAGCTCCGGGTCGCCCTCCCCGGAGATCGTCCGCTCGCGCATGAAGGAGCGCATCGCGGCGAGCCGCTTCAGCACCGTGCGGATCACCTCCTCGTCGCCGGCGGAGAGCAGGTTGGCGAGGTAGCGGACCGGGATCCGCAGCGCGTCGATCGCGGGGAAGACCGCGTCGGGGTCGCTCTCGGCGCCCTCGCCCTCGACCGTCGCGGTGACCGGCGAGAGCGGCGGCACGTACCAGACCATCGGCAGCGTCCGGTACTCGGGGTGAAGCGGCAGGGCGATCCGGTGCTTGAAGGCGAGCGCCCAGACCGGGGAGCGGCGCGCCGCGTCGAGCCAGTCCTGCGGGATGCCGTCGCGGCGCGCCGCCGCCTCGACCTCCGGGTCCTCGGGGTCGAGGAAGACGTCGAGTTGGGCCTCGAGCAGGTCGCGCTCGTCCGGGGTCGAGGCCGCCGCCTCTACCCGGTCGGCGTCATAGAGGACGATGCCGAGGTAGCGGATCCGGCCGACGCAGGTCTCCGAGCAGACCGTCGGCAGCCCCACCTCGATGCGCGGGTAACAGAGGGTGCACTTCTCGGCCTTGCCGGTCGTGTGGTTGAAGTAGACCTTCTTGTAGGGGCAGCCGCTGACGCACATGCGCCAGCCGCGGCAGCCCTCCTGATCGACGAGGACGATGCCGTCCTCCTCGCGCTTGTACATCGCGCCCGACGGGCAGGAAGCGACGCACGCCGGGTTGAGGCAGTGCTCGCAGATGCGCGGCAGATACATCATGAAGACCTGCTCGTACTCGGCCCGGACCGACTCCTCGATGCCCTCGCGCAGGGGGTCGCCGGGGAGCTGCTCGGGCCCGCCGGCCAGGTCGTCCTCCCAGTTGGGCCCCCACTCGAGCGCCAGCGGCTCGCCGCTCAGTTGCGAGATCGGCTGGGCCACCGGCTGGTGCTCGGAGGGGCCGGCCTTGGTCAGCGACTCGTAGTCGTAGGTCCACGGCTCGTAGTAGTCGTCGATCTGCGGCAGGTCCGGGTTGAAGAAGATGTTGGCCAGCTTGCGGGCCGCGCCGCCGGCCCTCAGGCGCAGCCGCCCGTCGCCGTCCAGCTCCCAGCCGCCGCGCCACTGGGTCTGGTCCTCCCAGCGTTTGGGATAGCCCATGCCCGGCTTGGTTTCGACGTTGTTGAACCACATGTACTCGGCGCCCTCGCGGTTCGTCCAGACGTTCTTGCAGGTGACCGAGCAGGTGTGGCAGCCGATGCACTTGTCGAGGTTCATCACCATCGCCACCTGTGCCATGACCCGCATCAGTACTTGACCTCCGTGCGGCGCTTGCGGATCAGGGTGACCTCGTCGCGCTGCGAGCCGGTCGGCCCGTAGTAGTTGAAGGCGTAGGCGAGGTGGGCGTAGCCGCCGATCATGTGGGCCGGCTTCATCCGGATCCGGGTGACGGAGTTGTGGGTGCCGCCGCGGGTGCCGGTCGTCTCCGAGAGGGGCACGTTCACATGGCGGTCCTGCGCGTGGTACATCAGGCAGGTCCCCTCGGGGATGCGGTGGGAGACGACGGCGCGCGCCGCCACCGCGCCGTGGGGGTTGGTCATCTCGATCCACTCGTTGTCGCGCACGTCGATCCGCTCGGCGTCCTCGCGGCTCATCCAGACGACCGGCCCGCCGCGGAACAGGGTCAGCATCTGCAGGTTGTCCTGGTAGGTCGAGTGGATCGACCACTTCGAGTGCGGGGTGAGGTAGCGGACGGCGACCGAGGCCTCGTCGGGCTCGCGGTCGGTCGCCGGCAGCGGCGGCTTGTAGGTGGGCAGGCACTCGCCGGAATCGAGCATCCACTCGTGATCTTGGTAGAGCTGCTGGCGGCCGGTCAGGGTGCGCCAGGGGATCTCGCGGTCGACGTTGAGCGTGAAGGGCGAGTAGCGGCGCTCGCGCGACTCGATCCCCGACCATTCCGCCGAGGTGAGCGTCTTGCGCGGCTGGATGCCGACATCGCGGAAGCTGATCCGCTCATCGGCGTGCTCCTCGGCGAGGTCGGTGAGGGGGACCCCGCTGCGGCCCTCGAGCACCCGCATGCTCTCCACCGCGAGGCGGCCGTTGGTGGTGCCCGAGAGCGCCAGGATCGCCTCGCACGCCTGGTCGGCGCGCTGCAGCGACGGCCGCCCGGCGGCGACGCCGGAGGAGACCGTGCCGTTTCCGCGGCGCAGCGCCTCGACCTCCTCGCCGGGGACCCAGTTGAGCCCCTTCCAGGGGGTGCCGAGCTCCTCGACCAGCGGCCCCAGCGCGGTCATCTTCTCGGCCACGGCGGCGTAGTCGCGCTCGACCACGATCAGTTTCGGCATCGTGCGGCCGGGGACGGGCTCGCACTCGCCCGCCTTCCAGTCGCGCACGACCCCCAAGGGCTGGGCCAGCTCGTCCGGCGTGTCGTGCAGCAGCGGCGCCGCCACCAGGTCGCGCCTGGCGCCGAGGCGGGGGCCGGCGAGCTTCGAAAACACCTCGGCGATCCCCCGGAACGTGTCCCAGTCGCTGCGCGCCTCCCAGGGCGGCGCGATCGCCGGGTTGAAGGCGTGCACGAACGGGTGCAGATCGGTGGTCGAGATGTCGTGCTTCTCGTACCAGGTGGCCGCGGGCAGGACGACGTCGGAGTGCAGGCAGGTGCCGTTCATGCGGAAGTCGAGCGTCACCAGCAGGTCGAGCTTGCCGTCCGGCGCCTGCTCGCGCCAGCGCACGTCGCGCGGGCGGCCCTCGGGGGGCGTCTCGGCCTCCGCCACCGCGTTCGAGTCGACGCCGAGCAGGTGCTTGAGGAAGTACTCGTGGCCCTTGCTCGAGGAGCCGAGCAGGTTCGAGCGCCAGACGGTGAGGACGCGGGGGAAGTTCTCGGGCGCGTCGGGGTCTTCGCAGGCGAAGCGCAGGCGCTCGGCTTTGAGCTCGCGCACGACGTACTCGGGGACCGGAACCCCCTCGCGCTCCGCGGCCGCGACGATCTCGAGCGGGTTGCGGTCGAAGGTGGGGTAGGAGGGCAGCCAGCCGAGCCGCGCGGCGAGCGCGTTGCAGTCGGCCGGGTGCTTCCCATCCGGCCCCGGCGGGCCGTCGTCGTAGCGCCACTGGCCGCTCGCCAGGTACCAGAATGGGGTGGCGGCCTGGTGGCGCGGCGGGCGCGACCAGTCGAGCCCGAAGGCGAGGGTCGAGAAGCCGGTGATCGTGCGCACCTTCTCCTGGCCGACGTAGTGGGCCCAGCCGCCGCCGTTGACGCCCTGGCAGCCGCAGAGCAGCACCAGGTTGAGCATCGCCCGGTAGATCAGGTCGGAGTGGAACCAGTGGTTGGTCCCGGCGCCCATCACGATCATCGAGCGGCCCTCGGTGCGCTCGGCGTTGCGGGCGAACTCGCGGGCTATCCGGATCACCAGCTTGGCGTCGACTCCCGTCAGCGGCTCCTGCCAGGCCGGCGTGTAGGGCTGGGTGGGGTCGTCGTAGCCCGCCGGCCACTCGCCCGGCAGGCCCTCGCGGTGGACGCCGAGCTGCGCGCAGAGCAAGTCGAAGACGGTGGTCACGGCGACGCCGCCGATCCGGCGCACCGGCACGCCGCGGCGCAGCGGCTCGGCCCCGGCCTCGTCGAAGCGGGGGATCTGGACCTCGACCAGCTCCTCGTGCTCGCCAAGCAGCGAGAGCGCCGGGTCGAGCCCGTCGAGGCGGAGGTTCCAGCGGCCCTTGCCGGCCTCCCCCCAGCGGTCGCCGATCGTGCCCCGCGGCGCCACCGCCCGCGCCGACGCCGCGTCGAAGACGGTCGGCTTCCACTCGGCGTTCTCCTCGGCGGAGCCGAGGTCGGAGGCGCGCAGGTAGCGCCCCGGGACGAGCCCGCCGTCGCGCTCGTCGAGGCGGACGAGGAAGGGAAGGTCGGTGAAGCGGCTGACGTAGTCGCGGAAGTAGGGGGTGCGGCGCTCGACGTGGAACTCGCGCAGGATCACATGCGTCATCGCCATCGCCAGGGCGCCGTCGGTGCCCGGCTGCGCCGGCAGCCAGTGGTCGGCGAACTTGGTGTGGTCGGAGTAGTCCGGTGAGACGACGACCGTCTTCTGACCGCGGTAACGCGCCTCGGTCATGAAGTGCGCGTCGGGGGTCCGCGTCATCGGGATGTTCGACCCCCACATCATCAGGTAGCCGGCGTCCCACCAGTCGGCCGACTCCGGCACGTCGGTCTGGTCGCCCCAGATCTGGGGCGAGGCCGGCGGCAGGTCGGCGTACCAGTCGTAGAAGGAGAGGCAGACGCCGCCCAGCAGCGAGAGGAAGCGGGTGCCGCCGGAGTAGGAGGCCATCGACATCGCGGGAATCGGCGAGAAGCCGGCGATCCGGTCGGGGCCGTGGCGCTCGATCGTGTGGACGTGGGCGGCCGCGACCAGCTCGTTCACCTCCTCCCAGGAGGCGCGCGCGAAGCCGCCTTTGCCGCGCTGCTTGGTGTAGGCGGGGTCGCCGGCGATGGCGGCCCAGGCGTCGACCGGGTCGGAGTGCTCGGCCCGCGCCGCCCGCCAGAGGTCGAGCAGGGCGCCGCGCACATAGGGGTACTTGACCCGCAGCGGCGAGTACGTGTACCAGGAGAAGGAGGCGCCCCGGGGGCAGCCGCGGGGCTCGTAGTCGGGCATATCGGGGCCGTTGGAGGGATAGTCCGTCTGCTGCGTCTCCCAGGTGATGATCCCGTCCTTGACGTGGACCTTCCAGGAGCAGGAGCCGGTGCAGTTGACGCCGTGGGTGGAGCGGACGACTTTGTCGTGCTGCCAGCGGTCGCGGTAGGAGTGCTCCCAGGCGCGGGAGCGGTGGCTGTCAGCACTCCAGGGAAGGTCGGCGTCGAGGCCGCCGACCGAGGTGAAGTGACGCAGCCGCTCCAGTGGCGACGGCTTCTTTCCGCTCATGGAGGGATCTTTGCCGCGGGGGCGCTGTCCTTCATCCGCTCTTTGCCCGCGACCGCTGCGGGGCCGCCCCGGATCAGCGGCCGCTGAGGGCCGCCTCGACGATCGGGTCGTCCGCCAGCCAGTTCGGCTCCGGCCAGAGCTGCAGGTACTTGGCGTCGCGCATCAGCTTCTCGACGCCGGTCTCGTGCATGTAGCCGGTGCCGCCGAAGACCTGGACGGCGTCGCTGCTCGTCGCCACGGCCGCATCGGTGGCCGCCACCTTCGCCGTCAGCGCCGCGGCCCCGTCCAGCTCCGCGCCGGGCGGCGCCGGGGTCGCGGCCAGGCGGACGGCCATCGCCGCGAGCATCTGCCGCACGGCGTCGTGCTCGACGATCGCCACCCCTCCCTGGATGCGGGTCTGCGCGTACTCCAGCGCCACCTCCTGCGCCCGCCGCGCGACGCCGCGGGCGATCGCGGCGCTGCCGGCGCGCAGCAGCGCCAGCGAGGCGCCCGCCTCGGCCGTCGACGACGCCGTCTCCGCCGCGGCGTCCGAAAGTGAGATACGGGCGGCGGCGGCGGCCCGCAGCCCGAGTTGGAACTCGCAGGCCTCGATCTTCAGCCCTGGCGCGCCGGCCGGCAGCGCCAGCACCGCGGGTTCGGCGCCGTCCTCGACGATGACGATGCCGTCCGCGCCGAGCGCGCCGAGCGCGGGGGAGAGGGTCCCGGCGACGCTGGGCCGGCCGCCGGCCGCCGTGCTGACCGTGATCCGCGCCGGCGTCGCAAGCTGCGCGGGCGGCGCCGGCACGAGCGCCCAGCGCTCCGCCTCGCCGATCTGCGCCGCCCGCTCGGGCGGCAGCGCCGCCAGCGCCGCGTTGGCGAGCAGCACCAGCAGCGCCACGCCGGCGTCCCCGGCGGCGATCTCCTCCAGGCAGAGGAGCAGCGAGCCGGAGTCGAGACCGACGCCGCCGTCCTCGACCGCGAGCAGCGCCCTCTCGAAGCCGACCTCGGCGACGTGTCCCCACGCGGTCTCGAGCGCGCCGGGCCGGTGCTGGTCGAGCTCGAGCGCGTGCGGCGCCAGCTCGCGCCTGCCCATCTCGCGGGCCACGGCGACGACCTCGTGGCGCTCGGCCGATCCCACGCCCGCCGTCGCGACGGCGCTCATGCCGCGACCCCCGCGGCGTCCACGCGGCGCTTCACCGGCGGCAGCGCCGCCATCGTCTCCCCGGCGACCAGAGCCCTGTAGACCTCGATCCGGTTGAGCTGGTTCGTTCCCTCGTAGATCTGGCAGAGCTTGGCGTCGCGCCAGAGCTTCTCCAGCTCGGGGCGGACCGGCGCGTCGGTCAGGCCGGCGATCTCGAGGGCGTCGTGGGTGACGCTCATCGCGGTGTCGCCGCCGCACGCCTTGGCGAGCGAGGAGAGGCCGAGCGAGCGGGTGATCGCGGCGTCGGTCGTGCTGCGGCTGAGGAACTTGGCGAGCCCGTCGCGGGCCGGGGACGAGGTCATCAGCCGCCGCACTCCCGGCCTCCGGTAGAGCCGGTTCGGCGCCGCTCCCAGGCTCCTCAGCAGCGGACTCTTCATCGCGCCGCCGAGCGTCGCGACGTCCATCTCCACGGCGGCGTCCATGTAGGCCTGGCGGGCGAGGTGAATGCGCTCGGCCATCGACGCGAGCCGCAACTGCACGCTCTGGCGCTCGAGCAGCCCCTTCGCTTCCGGATCCTCCCGCAGCCAGCCCAGCAGCCGCTCGTAGGCGCCGCGGGCGATCCCGGTCGCGATCGCGGCGACCGGGGGGCGCGAGGTGGCGAGCACGATCAGGGTCGCGCCGGCGCCGTCGCCGACCCGGGCGACGACGCGCTCGTCGGGGACGAAGACCTCGTCGAAGACGAGTTCGGAGGCGGGGCAGGCGCGCTGGCCCATCTTGTGCTCGTTCCGCGCCACCGAGAATCCCTTGCTCTCGGCGTCGACCAGGAAGCAGGTCCAGGTCTCGGCGGGGCGGCGGGGGTCGACCGGCATCAGGACCGTGAGCCAGCGGGCGACGCCGCCGTTCGAGATGAAGCGCTTGACGCCGCTCAGCGAGTAGCCGCCCGGCACCCGCCGCGCATGGCTCGAGATCCGCGCCTTGGCGAGCAGGTCGAGGTCCTCGACGTCGGTGCCGGCGTCGGGCTCGGTCAGCGCGCAGGCCATCAGCATCGGCTCGCCGCTCCGCGCCGACTCGGCGAGTTCGCTCATCACGTCCCAGTGCAGCGGACCGTCGAGCAGCAGCGGCGAGATGCCCAGCCCGTGGGCGCCGAAGATCAGGCCGAGGCCGGGGCAGGCGGCGCAGAGCTCCTCCATGACGATCGCGCACTGCGTTGTGAGGCAGCCGCCGCCGCCGACCTGGGCGGGCAGGAGGAAGTCGAGCATGCCGTGCCGCCCCCCGGTTCTGACCAGGTCCCAGTCGAAGTAGGAGGGGTCCTCGTCGGTGCGGCGATCCACCTCGAGCGCGACCTCGCGCAGGTGGATGTCGGCGAACTGCCGCGTCTGCAGCTGCAGCTGCTCGAGCCGGCGCACGTATCCCCGGTCATGCTGCTCGAGCTGGCGCAGGCGCGGGAAAGCCTCGCGCAGCGACGGAGCCGTGCCGCGGAGCGCGGTCTCCGCGGCGGTCATCTCAGCGGACGGCGGGCTCGCCGGCCTCGGTCATCGCCAGGGCCTTGCGGATCAGCGGCAGCGAGAGGTGCTCCGGCCCGTAGAGGATCCCCTCGAAGCGGGCCATCAGCTCGTAGTAGATCGAGCGCTGCGAGACCAGCACGCTCGCCAGCTCACGGGCGATCGGGTGCCGCCCGCCCAGCTCCAGCCGCGCCGCGCCGGGGCGCGGCGAGCGGCCACTGGCGAGGGCGTTGATCTTGAACTCGGAGGACTGCGGCTGGCGGTCCATCCAGAGGTGGCTGAAGAGCTGGACCTCGCCGGAGCGGGGCGTCTCGATCAGCGGGCCGTCGAGGGTGAGGATGTGCTCGTCGCCCTCGCCGAGGCGGCAGCTGCGCCGCGACCCGTCCTGCTCGAACTCGATCGAGCCGACGAACTTCGGGTAGTTGTACAGCTCGACGCCGCCGGCCCGGGCGATCTCCGTGGTCACCGGCAGGTGGTGGACCCAGGCGTGAAGCTGCTTGTCGCGCAGGCCGGCGAGCAGGGCGCGGCCGGGGAGGTTGAGGGCGAACGGCGGCTCGTTGAGGACGATCGCGATCGCCAGCTCGTTGTAGGGGCCGATGTCGGTGTCGCGGTACTCGAAGCAGGTGACGCTGACGGCCCCGAGCCCTGGAGCGAGGCACGCCGGAACGAAGCGGGGGTCCGGTAGCAGCCGGCGGAGGCGCCCGAGGCGAGCCGGGAAGACGGCTGTCTGCGCCGTCCCGTCGTAGTAGAAGATCGGCAGCTTCGCCTCCTCGCCCGCCAGCGTCGCGCCGACCTGGGGGATACCCTCGAAGAACGCCGACTGCCGTGCCATGAACGGAAGCCTGTCGCCACGCCGCGCGCTATACATCCGTATATCACCCGTTCGGGCTGCGGGGCCGCCCCTCGCGACCTGCCTCAAACCCGCAACCCGCCCGCTGCTCAGGATTCAGGCTCAGATCAGATCAGCTCGTGCTCGAGCGCGTAGCGGACCAGCTCGGGGCGGGTCGAGACGCTGAGCTTCTGCTGGATGTGCTTGCGGTGCGTCTCCACGGTGCGAATGCTGATCGTGAGCTTCGCGGCGATCTCCGCGTTGGTGTGCCCGAGGGCGATCAGGCGCAGCACCTGTGTTTCGCGCTCGGTCAGATCGCCCGGCGGCCCTCCGTCCCGGGCCGGCCGCGCGATCGCCCGCGCGATCGCGCGGCCGGCCCGGGAC
>Ga0209587_1000955_pt1 | contig 13977 bp, 12 predicted proteins | sample NGEPerD_2_FD_184512 | JGI IMG/M metagenome (GOLD analysis project Ga0209587, IMG submission 184512) | Arctic peat soil microbial communities from the Barrow Environmental Observatory site, Barrow, Alaska, USA - NGEE PermafrostL1-D... | ecosystem: Environmental > Terrestrial > Soil > Wetlands >... | reverse complement strand
GTGCAACTCGGCGCCCGGGACGAGTGCGGCCAGCTGCCGGCCGTGCGCGAGTGGCGAACTCGTCGACGTCGGCAACCCAGCCGAGCACCGACGGATACACGTGTGGTGTCGATGCCCCGACCCCGGATCGCTCGAGTGCAACGAGGCGGACGTCGCGCTCAGCCGCGGCCGCGCGCGCCGATCGGGATCTGGCGCCGCCCACCGGGCGTTCCGTGGAACCAGAGCACCGGTCGACCCGTGGATGGGCCGTACTCGGCGAAGCCGAGGTGGCGGCCGTCCGGCAGCGTGATCGTGCCCTCGACGCGTGGGGGAGGGAGCCGGCTCATGGGCCCTCGGGGCCCGTCCGGCAGTGCCGAACGTCCCACTTCGTGGCGGACGGGCGCGGTCAGAGGTCGGCTGCGGGTACCGTCGGACGGTGGTCATCAGGCGTCGGCTCCGTGCCGTGGTCACGGCCACCGGTGTCTTGCTGCTCGCGGGGGTGCTGCTCGTCGAGGGTGCTGTGCCGGTCGTGGCCGAGGCCGGTGATGTCACGGCCGAGCGGGCTCGGATCGTGGCCGCCTTGGAGGCCGACGTCGTGGCCGACCCGACCATCCCGGGCGAGGCGGTCGCGATCCGCGCGCCCGGCCTGGACGTCACCGCCGCGACGGGTCTCGCGGATGTCGATGCAGGCATCCCACTCACCGCCGAGACTCCATTTCGGGTGGCGAGCATGACCAAGACGTTGGTGGCCGCCGCCGTGTTGCGCCTCGTCGAATCCCACGAGGTGCGGCTCGACGCACCGGTCTCGGAGTACCTCTCGAAGCGCACCCGGCGGATCCTGCGCGCGGATGGGTACCGACCGGATCGCATCACCGCCCGCCAGCTCCTCCGACACACATCGGGCCTGTTCGACTACGCGACGAGCGACGAGTACGACGCCGTCAACGTCGACGACCCCGGCCACCACTGGACGAGGCGCGAGCAGCTCCGGTTCGCGACCCGCCACGGCGATCCTCTCGGCGCGCCGGGCGAGGTGTTCGAGTACTCCGACACCGGATACGTCCTGGCCGGTGAGATCCTCGAGCGTGCGACGGGCGAGTCCCTCCCGGACGCGGTGCGCGACCTGCTCCACTTGCGACGGCTCGGCCTGGATCACACCTACTGGGAGGATCTCGAGCCCACGCCGGCCGGCTCGGCGCCGCGAGCGCACCAGTACTACGACGACTACGACAACATCACGCTCGACGCGTCGAGCGACCTCTACGGCGGTGGTGGGCTCGTCTCGACGGTGGGGGACCTCACCCGCTTCTTCCGTGCACTGTTCCACGGGGAGGTCTTCGCCAAGCGGTCCACGTTGCGGACCATGACGAAGATCTCCGGGGCCGGACGCGACGAGGGTGCCGGGATGGGCATCTTCACGTTCGATGTCGACGGTGAACGCTGCTTCGGCCACCGGGGCTACTGGGGGACACAGACCGTCCACTGCCCGCGACTCGACCTCACGTTCGCGCGCACGACGAACCAGGCCAACGACGACGACTTCGACGAGGATCCGCTCGAACGCGTCATCGCCGATCTCGCCCGGAGCTCCGCGCCGAGCTGATCGGTGCCCGGCAGCCGAACGGCTCACCTCGACGGTCTCCGCCGCGATGAGCGCACCGGCCGAATCCCTGGTCTGGATGCCTTGGCGACGGTCTTGACACGGCCCAGCAGCGCGACGCGGGCGCCGCACCCGTAGGCTCCGACGATGGATGATGGTGCGGTCGCTCACCACTATCACCTCGGCGATCTCGAGGATGTGATCATGGCCGGGATCGCCGCGGCCGGCCTCGAAGTTACCGCGCTCTCGGCCGCGGATCTCACACCCGTCGACGAGTTCCACCTCGGTGGCGCGGCGGCGACCTCCGACCTGACGTCACAGCTGGGCCTCACCGACGCGGTCTGCCTCCTGGACGTCGGCTGCGGAATCGGTGGGCCGGCGCGCCACGTCGCAGCCGAGCACGGCTGCGAGATCGTCGGGGTCGATCTCACCGACGAGCACCTGCAGCTCGCGAACCGGCTAAACGCGATGGTCGGTCTCGATGACCTGGTGCGCTGTGAGCGCGCCAGCGCGCTCGCACTGCCGTACGAGGCCGAGTCGTTCGACGGCGCGTACATGTTGCACGTCGGTATGAACATCGAGGACAAGGCGAGGCTCTGCGCCGAGGTCGCCCGCGTGCTGCGTCCCGGCGGGTTCTTCGCGATCTACGACGTCATGCGCGTGGGTCCCGGCGAGGTGGATTACCCGCTGCCGTGGGCGTCGACGCCGGATATCAGCTTCGTGGAGGCGCCGGCCCGGTACCGGGAGCTGTTGGAGGCCGCGGGGTTCATGGTCACGGCGTCGCGCGATCGGCGCGAGTTCGCGATTGAGTTCGTTCGACGGGTTCGCGCGGCCTCCAGTAGTGACGTCCCGCCGCCGCTCGGGTTGCATCTTGTGATGGGCGCCGACTTCGGGGCGAAGATGGCCAACCTCATCGCCTCCCTCACGGCCGAGACCTTCGCGCCCGTCGAGGTCATCGCGGTGCTCTGACGCGGGCATCGTCGGAGAAGGTCACTCCGGGCACCGCCTGGGCGCGCCCGCGGTAGAACAACCGGGGTAGAACAACCGCGGTAGAACAACCGCGCTGAGGTTCAGGGTCGGCGGAGTCGGAGAGGGAGGTGACGGATACCGGTGTGGCGGTTGCTGCGGGTCCACTCCACCGGGCCGGCCTGTTCTCAGGAGGCGAAGCGCGAGAGGAGCTCTTCCAGGATCACGCGTGTCTCGAGCCGGGCCAGGTTCGCGCCGAGGCAATGGTGGACACCGCGGCCGAACGCGAGGTGCGGGTTCGGGTCGCGGCGGATGTCGAAGTCCATCGGCCGATCGAAGACGAGCTCATCGCGATTGGCCGAGCCTTCCCAGATCACCACCTTGTCGCCGGGTGCAACGTTGTGCCCGCCGAGCTCGGTCTCACAGGTCGCGGTGCGGCGCTTCGACGGCGACGGTGTCGTCCACCGGAAGATCTCCTCGAGCGCGCCTGGGGGTAGGTCGGGGTCGGCGCGGAGCGCGTCGAGCTGGGCCGGGTTCTCGATCAGTGCGAGCACACCACCGGCGATTGCGTTGCGGGTGGTCTCCGAGCCGGCCGAGAAGAGCAACATGAAGAACGCGAAGAGCTCGTCGTCGGTGAGGGTCGGGGGGTCGACTTCGGGCAGTGTCGCGTGCACGGCGACCGACAACATGTCATCACCGGGTTGGCGGCGCCGCTCGGCGATGAGGTCGGCGCCGTAGTCGAACATCCAGGTCTGCGCGGCGGCACCGGCCTCGGTCGTGTCGAAGCTCGCCCGGCCTTCGCGGAAGTCGAACACGTGCTCCACGCACTCGAACAGCTCGTGACGGTCCTCTTCCGGCACGCCCAGCAGGATGCAGATGGTCTGCATGGGCAGCTCGACGGCGACATCGGTGAGGAAGTCCACCGCGACTCCGTCCTCCACCTGGTCGAGCAGGACCCGGGTGCGGCGCCGCAGCTCGTGCTCCAGGCGCTGCACGGCCTGCGGGGTCAGGCCCATGCTCACGAGCCGGCGGACCCGCTGGTGGCGAGGGTCGTCCATCATGTTCAAGACGATGCCCGCGATCGGCAGATCCTGGATGAGCGTCCCGCCGTAGGGGCGGTCCCCGCCCGTCTCGGAGGAGTGCGTGACCGCGTCGCCCAGAACGGCATGGACATGTTCGTAGGTCGCGACCGACCAGATCCCTCGCCGTCAGGGGTGTGCTCGGTCGGTTCGTGCCAGCAGACCGGGGCGTCACGGCGATGGCGCGCGAAGAGATCGTGGGGGAAGCCGGCCGCGAAGTTGTCGAGGTCGGTCAGATCGAAGGGCAGCGTCTCGGGCATCGCTGGCGCGGAACCTACCGCTTCGACGGGCGGCCGTCAGAGCGCGGGTTTGACGCGCGTCTCCCAGTCGCGGGCCGAGAGGTATGGCGCGAACTGGTCCGCGATGTGGCCGAGATCGGCCGAGGTCTTGGGTCGCTTGAGCTCGTAGAGGTGCGGGAATCGCCGCGTCGCAGAGACGAGGTCCCAGAGCGCGAGCGCGTCGTCGCCGGTCGGCGCGGGGGTGATGACCGGGCCGTAGAGGTGGGAGCCGTCCTCGAACACGAGCGTGGGGACACCGAAGCCGCCGTGGCCGACCACTTCGTCGTGATCGGCCTTCACATCGGCATGGGTGGTCTCGTCCGCGATCGCGGCGTCGACGAGGCCGGGATCGAGACCGAGCTCGGCGAGCAGCTCGGCTGCGACCTCCGGACGGTGCGGCTTGCGCCCGTCCACGTGGAGCGCCCGGCCGGCGGCTTCGTAGAACCGGTCGCAGTCATCCATCGATGTCCGGCGGAGCAGCGCGGCAACCCGCAGCATCCCCCAGCCGTAGGACCATCGACGTTCCCACGGGTGCTTCTTGCCGTCGACGTGGTTGATCTCCTCGAGCGAGAAGAAGCGCCAGTCGATCTCGAGCCCGGTCTGGTCACGGACGTCGCGGATCCACACGGCGCCCTGGTAGGCCCACGGGCACATGACGTCGAAGTGGAACCCGATCCGGCCAGGCGATGTGTCGCTCGACATGTCGTTCACCATGATCATCGAGGCTAGCGGGAGTGCCGGGCATGCGAAGCTGTGCCGATGTCATCGCAGCCGAATGTCGTGATGCTGGTGACCGACAACCAGTCGGCGGACTCCCTCGGCTGCTACCGCAATGTCGAGCACGAGACGCCCCGGATCGACCGTCTCGCTCGCGAGGGGGCTCGGTTCCTGCGCGCGTTCTGTACGAGCGGGCTTTGCTCGCCGACGCGCGCGTCGATCCTCACCGGTCTCATGCCGAGTCAGCACGGAGTTCACATCGCCATGCCCGACGACGACGTGATCCCCAAGGCCGACGACTACGACGTGACGAGGGAGTTCCGCACGCTCCCGTACACGCTTCGCGCCAACGGGTATGCCACCGCGATGGTGGGCAAGTGGCACCTCGGCAACTTCCGGTGCCCCGGCCATGGCTTCGACCACTGGATCGCGTTCACCAAGGGTCACACGACCGATTTCTACGACAACGAGGTCTACGCCGATGGTGTCGTGGAGCGCGTGGAAGGCCGGCACATCGTCGAGCACTTCAGCGACCGCGCGATCGAGTACGTGAGGTCTCGTGACCGGACCCGGCCCTTCTTCCTGCCTCCGACGGTCGTCGGCGCTGACCCGCGCAACCCCTTCTATGAGCGGTTCGCGAACCGGAGCTTCCGCCCGTTCCCGCCGGTGGACGATCGCCTCATCCGCTCGCTGGCCGCGCCCTTCGACTTCGATCTCGACCCGGCCGAGGAGTACACGCTCGCGAGCGCGTTCAACAACCTCTGGTGGACCGTACGCATGCACAACGACCAGGCGACCCGAGCCAACATCGCCGCGCAGAACGCGCTCGTCGACCACTCGATCGGTCGGGTCGTCGATGCTCTCGCCGAGGAAGGACTCACCGAGGACACACTGGTCATCGTCACCACCGATCAGGGCAACCCCTACGGCCAGCGTGGCCTGTGGGGCCACCCGCAGGGGACCGATCCGCCCTTCGTGCACGACGTGACGTTCCAGGTTCCACTCATCGTCCGCTGCCCCGGCACGGTGCAGGTGCAGCGCGTCGTGGACCACGTGGTTTCGCACTACGACCTGTTTCCCACGATCCTCGACCACCTGGGCATCGACGACGTCACGGTCGACGGGTCGCCCGGACGGAGCTTCGCCCCCGCGCTGGCCGGCGACGCGCTTCCGGGCTGGCAGGACGAAGCCTTCTTCGAGGCCGAGACGGCCCGTTCGATCCGCACGCGGGAGTTTCTCTACACCGAGCACCTCGAGGCGACGGGGTTGCCCGAGCTGTACGACCTGGTCGTCGATCCGGAGCAGTGGGACAACGTCGCCACAGAACCCGATCGGGCCGAGACGGTCGCGTCGCTCTCCGCTCGTCTCCGAGCGTTCTTCGAGGCTCACGCGGATCCGCGCTACGACCTCTGGAACGGCGGTACGGGTCAGGCGATGGTGTCGCGCTACCTGCTGTTCAGGCAGCGCTACGGACGGGAGTGGGACGTGACCATGGCTGTCGGTCCGGCTTTCGCGGGATGACTGCTCCGACGTTGGCGCGCTCGTCGGGGTCACGCCACGGCCACACCCAGTGCGGTCACGATGACGACGGTCACGCCGACGATGGTCTGCTCGATGCCGAGTGCCCGTGCGGACCAGGGCTTTCTTCGTACCGCGACCGCCTGGTAGACGGCGACGGCGACGATGGTGCCCGTGCCGGCCAGGACCTGGCGATCCAGCACCGCAGCCACCGCGGCAGTCGCGACCGCGATCACCTGGGCGGCGAGCGCGGTAGCCGGTCGCGCCGATCGTCCGTGGAGTCGCCACACGTGGAGGCGGACGAACGGGATCGACGCGATCACGCGTGCCGCGACGATCAGCCAGAGCGCCGCCGCCAGCGTGCCGGCTCCGCCGCCGGCCAACACGATCGCGCCAACCACCGCGCTGATCGCGATGGCGCCGGCCAACTCGGGCAATAGTCGCCGGCTCCGGCTGCGGGCATCGAAGCCGAGCTGTACGGCGACGAGCGGCGACGCGATCACGAGCGGGATCCAGAACGCGCCCGACGCGGTCAGCGACGCGAGCGCGACGAGCCCGACGATGATCACGGCTTCGCTGATTGCGATCCAACCGGCCACACGGGTCCGTTCGAGGCGATGGTGGTGCCGCGTCCGGTCGACCAGCCAGATCTTCACCGGCGTGCGAGCCAGGAAGGTCACGAACGCGGCGAGGCCGAGCGCGGCTCCCGCTCCACTCGGAGCGACGAGCAATCCGAGCAGCGCGGGCTCGATGGTGAGGCCCCACCCACCATGCTCGGAGGGGATCGCGACCGCGCGTACGACGCCGCGCTCGCCGGTGGGGCTCGGGGACGGCTGGGCGGGCCCGGCGTCATTCACGCGATCACCTCGCGAGGGATCTCGCGTGGGTGACCGCGGTCATCGCCATGACCGGGAGCGGCGCCGACGATCGAAACGTGAGCCCGCACCGCGGTGTCGCCTCGGGCCGCATCGTGAGAAACCTTAGGGCTCCAGTTCGGCGTTCTCAGCAATCTCTTACGGCGTGCCCAGACTCGGCACCGGTTGACCGGTCACGCTGGTGCGCATGTCCTTCGACCAGGGATCCTCGTCTTGGCCGGCACCGCCCGAGCTTCCGGCTCCTCGCCGACGCTCATCGGCACGGTGGTTCACAGCGCTGCTGGCGGCAGCTGTCCTGTTGGTGGGCTCGGCTGCAGTGGGTCGTGCGGCGGAGTCGGCGTTCCACGACAACGGATCGCCGACAGTGTCGACCGAGTCACCGCTCGCAGCCGCGGGGGCGCCCCCTCGCGCCACCGCCCCCTGGGACTCGTCGATCGGCACCAGCGGTGCCGTCAACGTCGACGCGATCGCCGCGGCGGTCAGTCCCGCGGTCGTCAACATCGACGTCTCGCTCGACGGTGGCGCGGAGGGTGCCGGGTCCGGCATCGTGATCAGCGAGTCCGGACGGGTGCTCACCAACAACCACGTCATCCAGGGCGCCGAGAACATCCGGGTCGAGATCGGCGTCACCGGTGAGGTGTACGACGCGGAGGTGCTCGGCTACGACGTCACCGACGACGTCGCGCTGTTGCAGCTCGAAAACGCCTCCCGGTTGGACGCCGCGGTCGTCGGCGACCCGTCCGATGTGCAGGTCGACGACCCGGTCGTCGCGATCGGCAACGCGCAAGGTCGCTTCGGTGTGCCGACGGCCGTGAGCGGGTACGTGTCCGATGTATCGGAGACGATTGTCGCGGGCGGCGGTAGCGCCGAGGCGCAGACGTTGCGCGAGATGATCCAAGTGGAGGCCGACATCGTCGCGGGTGACTCCGGCGGCGCGCTCGTCAACGCCTCGGGCGAGGTCATCGGCATCAACGCGGCCGCCGACGTGGGCCGGGGTCGCTTCCCGAACGGGGCGCGAACCGGCGGCACCGGTTTCGCGATCCCCATCGACCGGGCGGTCGAGATTGCCGGGCAGGTCGACGCCGGTGACGAGTCGAACGGTGTGTACGTGGGTTCGCGGCGCGCCCTGGTCGGTGTCGGTCTCGAGCGGGACGGCTCCCCGAGCAGTGTGAGTGGCGCCGCTGTCGCCGAGGTGCAACAAGACGGCGCGGCCGACAACGCCGGCATCGAGGCGGGCGACGTGATCGTCTCGATCGACGGCGTGGCCGTCGACTCGGGCGACGCGCTGCGCGAAGTCCTGCGGGGTCTGCACCCGGACGATCGGGTGGAGATCGAGTGGGTCGACACCCTGGGCGATCTCGCGAGGGCGACCGTCGCGCTCGGCGCCGGCCCGCCCGCCTGAACGGCCGCGCGGCCGCTGGTACCCACTCAGCCTCGAACGGTGGTCACGGCCAGGTCCGGGTCGTGGTTGATCTCGGCGGTGGTGAACAGCACCGGCTTCCACTGCTTCTTCGCGAACTTCTTCACCTGGCTGGTGAACAGCGGCGACTCGCGGTTGCCGGTCTCGCCGTAGGTGAGGATGCTCGCGGCTCTCGGGCCGTCGTCCGAATACTCGACGGCCATCAGGAAGCTCGTGCCGGCGGAGATCGTGTAGCCCAGCGAGGTCAGCCGGGAGTCTGCCGAGACCCGGCGCTCGTTGGCAGGAATCGGCTCGGAGCTGCCGAACGAGCTACCGCCGTTGTCGACGACGTTGGTGACGCCGTCGGTGCCGGTGCCGCCCGGAACCGGGAGGCGTTGGTCGGGGACCCGTCCGTCGATCTGGAGGTCGCCGAGGGGTGCGTCGAGCGCGAACCCCGCGGTCGTGATCGCCTGGACGGCTCGGGCCATGGGCTCGAGGATCGGGTCGACTTGGTCCGCCGGTGCCGGCACCGGTCCGGTCGGCGTCGCGATCGGCTCGTTGGCGTCGAAATCGTCGACGAACAGCAGGTCGTTGCCCGCCCGGACGATGAGCTCGCGCCAGAGGTGAGCACCGCGGCTGTCGACGTTGTAGAGGCCGTCCCAGCTCGCCAGCACCTCGCACGCCTCGGTGATGTCGATGTCGGCCGCGGGGAGCCGGCCCTCGTTGTCACCGGGATCGACCGGCGGCTCGGCGGGGAGCGAGATCACACCCGCGCCGGCCTGGCAGCGTTGAACGATCGCGTCCCGGGTCTCCTCCGCGGTGAAGCCACCGTCTTGGAGCGCGGCGGTCTTCAGCTCGTCGAGCGTGAACTTGCCGTCCTCGCCCGCGGCCCCGTCGGGGCTCGTGTCGGAGAGCACTGTCGCGTTCTGGCGCGTCCGGCGGCTGCGGACCGTGCGCTGCTCGCCATGGAGGGGGGAGTAGTCACCCTCGATGAAGTGCGTCGCGTTGGGCAGCCAGAAGCTGTCGTTCGCGTTGAACACGTAGTCGCGTCGCTCGGTCATGGGAAAGCCCGACCATGGGATCAGACCGGGGCTACGGGCGCCGGGAACGTCGACCCACGCGTCGCGCGAGCTGCTGCCGTCCAACAACACCGCGCCCGAGTCGGCGGCCAGTGCGGTGATCCCGCCGTCGGCGACGCGTTGCTCGTAGGCCTCGATCGATTCCGGTGAGAGGTTCGGTGTCGCGGAGGTGTCCGCGTACCACGCCCGGCCGTCCGCGCCGACCGCGATGGTGTTGAACAGGGGGACCGCCTGGTACTTGCGTTGCGCGGCCTGCAGGTCGTCCAGGCTCTCGGCACGGTCCATCGCCAGGTACTGGCTCACGAGTGCCGTGTTGTCGATGTTGGCGTCGCGATAGGTCGCGGCCTGCTCGGCGCTCCAGCCGACGCCGGGGAAATCGAGGAGCGGTCCGTACTCGCTGTCCCAGAGCGTGCGTTCCTCGGTGGTCATCGACCCGTCGGGCTGGGCGATCTCGATCGATTCGTCGTGCGACGTCATCTTCTGGGGCTCTCCGTCGAGGAGGTACGACGTCGGGTCGCCCGGTGTGAGGTCGAGCGTGTACGCAGTGAACCGGTTCCCGTCCGAGACGGTGTGAGTCCACGCGACGCCGTCGGTGAAGCCGATGCCGACGCCGGGCAGGCCCAGGAGCTGCGCGCCGTAGACGTCGAGCTCGTCGGGGATGGTGAGCTGCACCTCCCAGAAGCGCAGCGGTCCTTCCCAGGGGAAATGCGGGTTGGCCAGGAGCAAGCCGCCATCGCCATCGGTGCGCTTGCTGCCAATGGCCCAGCCGTTGCTCGCGATCGGCGCGGTGTTCGCAGCGCCGAGCGCGGCCTCGTCCCCGCCGGCCGGCGGCGCCGAGGCACCCGGCGGTTGCGCAGAGCCCACGAAGTCGAGCAAGGCGCCGCCCGACGCGAGCAACGGTATCCAACGCGAATAGATGTACAGCTCGAGCGGCGTGATCGGCCGCACCCACGGCTCGCCCGCGCACCACCCGTCCAGCCCATCGGAACCGACGTCGTCGAGGTACGCGTCCCAGCCGTCGGCGAAGGAGGTGATGATCTCACGGTCGGCCTTGGAGGCCTGCTTCCAGTCGGCCTCGGCCCGCGCCGCGACACCGAGCGCGAGGAACTGGAAGTCGGACTCGATGTTCTCGGAGTCCTCGCCCGGTCCGAGCCAGCGCGCCCGGGTCGAGGTGACGCGCACGATCTGATCGGCCAGGCTGCACGCATGATCCTCGGCCGCGGCCCAGCCCTGTCCGAAGCCGAGGCCGGCCACGTTGTCGGCGATCACGTGCGGCACGCCGTCGGTCGTGCGGCGGATCTTCGCCGCGTACCCGTTCGGACCGGGTTTCACGCCCACCGTCTCGGCGTCGCCGGCGCTGTCCGAGCCGTTCGACCCGCTGCACGCGGCCGCGATGAGGGCCCCGGCGACCAGGGCGGCCGCGATCCGAACGCCTCGCCGCGTCAGTGGTGTTCGACGTGTCGTCCCTGCGCCGCGTCGCGCCCGTCGCCCGCTCATGGCGGACCCCCGTCCGTACGTCACCCATCAGTAGGTTTCGGCGAGCCTAACCACACGGCGCCGGGCACGAAACCTCGAGGTCCCGATACGCGGCGACCGCGCGCGACTTCTCGTCCGTCGTCGACCGGACCCCAGTGCCCGCGCGCGCCCTGCGGGCCGCGTGCCCGGCGCGGTAGACAGGGTGGGTGGCCGACGTGCGATCGCTCCCCGACGGTGTCACCCTCCGGCGCGTGACCGACGAGCTCACCGCGGCCACGCTGCCGGCCGGTCTGCGGCGCGCGCATCAGGTCGCCGACGGGGCCTGGGCTCGTCTGTGCGTTCGCGCGGGCGAGGTGCGGTTCGTGCGCGAGTCCCCACCCGAATCCGTCACCGTCGTCGCTCCCGGACAGCCCTGCGTCATCGAGCCGAGCGTGCTCCACCACGTCGAACCCAGTGCCGACGCCCGTTTCGTCGTCGAGTTCTACCGCTGACGCGCCGTTTGCGGCCCCGCATCACGCTCTCCAGCTCGAGGCTCTCGCCGGTTGCGTGCGCCGCTCGGCCAAGCTCCATCGGATTGACGTGCGTCGAATCGTACCCTTACGCTTCGATGACGGTCGAAATGACAGCCGACACAACGGAGAGGGGAGGGCCGATGCCGCGTCCGGGGTCGGACCGCACGCCGCTGGACGATGCCGCCGTCTGGCAACCACACGACATCGCCGATCCGTCCGAATGGACCGTCGAGCTCACCGACGCTGAGCGCGCGGAGATCGTTGCGGCCACGAGGCGGGCCGTCGATGCCGGGGCCACGACCGAGATGATGGACCGGGACGCCCTGGTGTTGCCGACGATCGGCGCGCGGGTCGCGGACTGGTCGGCTGCTCTCACCGAGGCGCGCGGGTTCCTCCTGCTCCGGCGGTTCCCGATCGACCTCCTCGACGAGGCGGAGACGGAGTTGGCGTACTGCGGGTTCGGTGCGCAGCTCGGTACCCCGGTCGGACAGGATGCCGACGCGAGCCTGCTCGGTCACGTCCGCGACGAGGGTGTGGACCCCAGCGATCCCAGCGCGCGTCTGTACCGCACCCGGGCCCGGCAGGACTTCCACACCGACGGCTCGGACCTCGTCGGGCTGCTGTGCCTCCTCGGGGCCAGGTCCGGCGGGGAGCGCCGGATCGTCAGCTCCGGCGCGGTGTACAACGAGATGCTCCGTCGCCGTCCCGACCTCGTCGACGTGCTGTATGAGCCACTGCCGTGGGACCGCCACAACGAGCAATCGGCGGGCGAGGCTCCCTACTTCTCGCTCCCGGTGTTCAGCGACGTGGACGGCGTGCCGCGGATCTTCTACCTCGGTTGGTACATCCGCGACTCCCAGCGCCACCCGTCCGCGCCGCGGCTGACGAACGAGCAGCTCGAAGCCATGGATCTTCTCGAGTCGGTCGCCAACGACCCGGCCTTCTACCTGGAGATGGAGTTCGCCCCGGGCGACGTCCAGCTGTTGAACAACGGTCGGATCCTGCATTCCCGTGAGGCGTACGAGGATCACGGTGACCCGGCGCGGCGCCGTCACCTGCTGCGGCTCTGGCTCTCGGCCCATCGCTTCGCGAGCGTCGAGGGTCTCCTGCGGGCAGGCATACCCCGCCGCGCCTGAGCCGAGCGCCCGCGCGAGCGCGCCGGCGGATCGCGAGCCTCGACGAGCCCCGGCTGCCGTACACGAGGCTCGGTAGGGTGCGGCCATGGCATCTGGGATCAATGTCGGCAGGGTTTCGCAGACGTGGCGTTACCCGGCGAAGTCGATGATGGGCTCGCCGCAAGACTTCATCGACGTGTTCGAGCTCGGCGTGCTCGGCGATCGAGCATGGGCGGTTCGCGACGAGGAGCGCGGCGGGATACGAGGAGCCAAGAAGATCAACGGCTTGATGGGATTGGCGGCCGAGTTCGTCGACGGGCCGACACTGGACCGACCGGCCCCGCCGATCGAGATCACCTTGCCCGACGGTGCGTCGGTGCGCAGTGACGACGCCGCCGTGAACGAGGTCCTGTCGCGCGCGCTCGGCCGAGCCGTGTCACTCTGGCCGCTGCGGCCGGCGGACGACCTCGACCACTACCGACGCGGCGCGCCCGACAGTGACGACGTGGTCGTCGAGCTGCGCGCCATGTTCGGGCGCACCGAGGACGAGCCCCTCCCGGACTTCAGCGCGTTCGGTCACGTGCTCGAATACGAGTCGCCGCCCGGCAGCTATGTCGACGCGTACCCGCTGATGCTCATGACCACCCGTTCCATGGAGACGCTCGCAGCGCGCAATCCCGAGTCGCGGGTGGACATCCGTCGGTTCCGTCCGAACGTGCTCGTTGAGCTCGACGACCACGACGGCTCGCCGTTCCCCGAGATCGACTGGGTCGGTGACGAGCTCGCGCTCGGCGACGCGGTGCTCGAGGTCGTCGCGCCGTGCCCGCGCTGTGTCATGGTCACACTTCCATTCGCCGATCTCCCCCGAGACCGGCCGCTCCTAGCAAGCATCGTCGCTGACGCCGACCAGAACATCGGTGTGTACGCGAACGTCGTCGTGCCCGGTCGGATCACGCCGGGCGACTCCCTCGCGGTCCTCGGCTGACCCGTCGACGATTCGAGGCGGGCACGCCTCGATCACGCTGGCGTCCTCCTGAGCCATGATGAGCGCGACCACACCACCAGAAGGAGACGACCATGACGCGGCTCGGCTATCAGATCCCCAACTTCACCTACCCGGGCATCGGCCCGGCCGAGCTTTTCGGCGCAGTCGCCGCCCAAGCGGCGGCGGCGGATCGTGCCGGTTTTGACACGGTCCTGCTCATGGACCACTTCTACCAACTCCCAATGCTCGGCCAGCCCGACGCGTTCATGCTCGAGAGCTACACGACGCTCGGCGCGTTGGCTCGCGAGACCAGCCGGGTACGCCTCGGCACGCTCGTGACCGGCAACACGTACCGCAACCCTGCGCTGCTGGCGAAGACGGTCACCGCGCTCGATATCG
>Ga0209587_1000954_pt1 | contig 13979 bp, 12 predicted proteins | sample NGEPerD_2_FD_184512 | JGI IMG/M metagenome (GOLD analysis project Ga0209587, IMG submission 184512) | Arctic peat soil microbial communities from the Barrow Environmental Observatory site, Barrow, Alaska, USA - NGEE PermafrostL1-D... | ecosystem: Environmental > Terrestrial > Soil > Wetlands >... | reverse complement strand
CCACCGCCGTTACCGCCACCGCCGCCGTTGCCGATACCGGCACCGCCACCGAGCGGATTCGGGAGGGATGGGTGCCCGCCGCCGCCAGGACGACGCAGCGCGGGACACAGCTCTATTGGGGCTCCCGGTGTTTCGCAGAGCGCATCGAGTTCGTCAGGCGTCAGCTCCAGACACAACGGGTTATTGGGGTCGTCAAGGCACAGCCCGATGAGGTCGAGCGGGTCGTCGGGCACCCCGTCGCAGATGTCCTGAAGCTCCGGAAGCCCGGGGATGCCGACGGGCGGGAGCTTCGCGCACAGGTTGCCGAGGTCCTCTTCTTCGATCTGACCAAACACGTTGGCCAGCGATACGTCGAAGATGATCTCGGTGTTCGCGTAGTCGCCCTTGACCACCTCGGCCGCCTCCTTGGGGAACGGGAAGCTGATCAAGAGGTCGAGCGCCCTCGGTAGCGCCTGGCCGGCGTTGTTGAGCTGGGTCAGCACCGGGCGTAGGTGGCGCAAAGAGGCGAGCAGGTTCTCCCGAGTTCCGTTGATGACGCGGGTGCCGACGACACTGAGTCGGTCGAGGCTGTTCAGCATTCTGATCAGCTGGTCGTGCTGGTCGGCGAGGACGGTGACTGCGGGGCCCAGGGTGTCGATCGCCTCGACGACGGTGTCCCGCTCGTCGTTGAGGGTGCTCGCGAGGCTGTCGATCGCCTCGATCGCGTCGATGATGTTCTCTTTCTGGTCGTCGAGCGATCCGACCAGGGTGTCCAGCTCCCCGAACAGGTGTCCGAGCCGCTCCTGGCGCCCGGACATCACCTGGTTGACCTCGTACGTGATGCTCTTCAGCTGGCCCACGCCGCCGCCGTTGAGCAGCATGGAGAGCGCACCGAGCACCTCCTCGACCTCGGGGTTGCGCCCGGTGGCGGACAGGGTGAGGTGGTCGCCGTCCGACAACCGGCCGCGTGGAGCCTCGTCAATAGGAGCCGCCAGGGAGACGTACTTCTCGCCGAGCAGGCTGGTCTGCTGGATGTCACCAACCGCATTCTCGGGGAGCTTGACGTCGTCCTGGAGCTGCATGCTGATCTTGGCATGCCAACCGACGCGGGTCACGTCGGTCACCTCGCCCACCGTGACGTCGCTGACCATCACCGGCGAGCGGGGCACCAGGTTGAGCACGTCGTCGAACTCGGCGGTGATCTCGAACGCATGGTCGGGGTCCACCGGTCCACCGGGAAGGGGTAGGTCGTAGGCGCCGTCGAAGTCACACCCCGCGGCGAAGAGTGCGCAGACGACAACGCCGACAACCGCCTGGCCGGTCCTTCTCCAGCTGCCTCGAGGTCCCCGGCTAGGTGTCGGGTGAGATGTCGGTTCGCGTCTCATGGGTTTCCTCCCAGGAGTCCCTGCAGCGAGCTGGCCGGCCCTTGCGGGGGACCACCGGACCCGCCCGGTGGGGTCAGGTCCAGGGGCGAGTTGGGCGGCCCGGCCTCGAAGAGACCCTCGAACAGGTCGCAGAGGAGTTCGGCGTCGGGAAGCTCCGCGTTGTGGACCACCGTGCACAAGAACCCGTCGATGTCGTCGAAGTTCGGCGGTGCCTGCACCCGGGACCCGATGGTGGCGGTCCTGACGTCATAGGCAAGGGCGAGGTTGTTCGCGCCCAATGGACCGACGTCCAAAATCGTGGCGAGCGCCTTGTTCTCCCGAGCAATGGTGCCTGTGACATCGGCGAGCGCGGCGACGTCGGACTCGATGATGTCCTTGTTGTCGCGCACGAACCCTTCAACCTGCCCCACGGCGCCGGCAAGGTTCGCCAGCGCGGCACGGAGCTCGTCCCGCTCCCCCGACAGCTGCTGCGAGACGGCGGCAAGGTCGGTGATGAAAGCCTCGACGAACCGGTCGTTGCGAGCGAGCGTGGTGATGAAGAGCTCGAGCTGGCGAACCGTGCCGAAAAGCTCGCCGCTGCCGTCACCCAGCGTGCTCACCGCTCCCGATAGTTCGGTCAGCATCTCGTTGCCCTTGGTGCCCTGACCCTTCAGGGCCTTGGTGCCCGCACTCAGCAGCGTGTCCAGCGAGCCGTCGGCGTTGACGCCCTTCGGACCGAGCGCGTTGGACAGGTCGGACAGGCTCGAGTACACCCGGTCCAGCTCGACGGGGACGCCGGTGTTCTCCATCGCGATGTCGGCGCCGTCGGCCATCTTCGGTCCACCCGTGTAAGCCGGAGTGAGCTGCACGAACCGGTCGGCGACCACGGTCGGAGTGATGATCACCGCTTCCGCGTCGGCGGGCACCGTGAACTCGGGGGCGTACTCCATCTCCACACGCACGGAGTTGCCTTCGGGGACGACAGCGGTCACGACGCCGACATTGACGCCGAGGACCCTCACCTCCGATCCCTCGAACAGGCTGACGGTGCGGTCGAAGTGGGCGGTGACCGTGCGCATCTCGTCCTCGGAGCGGAAGGCAACGAAGGTGCCCACCAGCAGGATGACTGCCACGGCGATGACCATCGCTCTTCCGGACACATACGTGAACATCCTCACCCTCCGTCCCTCGTGCCGGGGGTGAACTCGCCGGCCAGGCCGAAAAGGTTCACGACGTAGGCGTCGAACCAGGGGCCGGTCCCGATGATGTTCCCAAGGATGCTGGAGTACGGAGCCAGTGAGTGGATCGTGGCGCTCAGCTGCTTCTCCTTGTCCTGGAGAACACCCAGCACCTCGCGGAGCTGGCGCAGTGCGGGAGCCAGCTGTGCCTGGTTGTCCTGCACGAGTCCGGTGAGCTGTTGTGAGAGCCGGCTGGTGTTGACCAGAAGGGAGTGGATCGCCTCCCGGCGCCGCTGCAGCTCCTGGAGCAGGAGGTCACCCTCCTTGATCAGCGTGGTGAGGTCCCCTCGCCGTTCGGCAAGCAGGGTGCTCACGGAGTTGGAGCGCTGGAGCAGGGTCTGCAGCTCCGCGTCACGGGAGGAGATCGTTCTCGACAGTCGGGCAAGGCCGGAGAATGTCCCCTTGATCTCCTCGCTGGACCCGTCAAGGGTCTCCGACACGGTGTCCAGGGCCGTGCCCAACCGTTCGGTGTCGATCCCTTCGGTCGTGGTGGCCAGGTCGCCGAGCACACCGACGATGTCGTAGGCGGAGTCGGTGCGCTCCAACGGGATCGTCTCGTCGGTCGAGAACTGGCCGGGGCCCGCAGGTGTCAGCTGGAGGAACTTCTGACCTAGAAGGTTGAGCACCTCGATCGAGGCTTCGCTCTCCTCTCCGAACTCCACCCCGTGGTCGACCTCGAAGTTGACGATCACCCGGTCCCCGGCGAGCTCGATGCTGTCCACTCGCCCAACCCGGGTGCCCGCGACCTGGACCACGTCACCTCTGCGCATGCCGCTGGCGTCGGAGAACTCGCCGCGGTACAAGTTGCCGCCGAAGCCGGGGAACTTGGACAGGTTGAAGGCTGCGGCCACGATCAGCACCAGCAGGACCATGGTCATCGCACCCAGCCTCAGGATGGCTCCGTCGCTGTATCCGCGCATCACTTGCACCTGGGGGCATTGCTGTAGAAGGCGAACGAGCTGATCTGCTCCCCGAGCTCGCCGATGATCTGCTCGAGGACTTCCTTCACCTCAGGTGGGAGTCCGGGGTCGATCCCGGGCAGCGTGATCTGACCGGAGAACTCACACAGGTAGTACTGGTACCACGCGCCGTACGTGCCGGTGCGGGTCTGGTCGGTGAGGGTCTCCGGTGTCCGGTCGAGCATCGCCCTTATCTCGGCCTTGTTCCGAGGCTCCGCCAACCTCTTGGCAAGCTCGCGCAGCTGCGCGATATCGGCCTTGATGAGCGGCCGTCCGTCCTGGAGCAGGTCCGCGGTGACGCCGGTGAGGTCGGAGATGCTCTGCAGCGACTCGCCGATCGCGACCCGGTCCTCGGACAGGCCGCCCACCCAACGCCGCAGCTCGGTGATGAGAAGCGACAGCTCCTCGCGTTTGCTGTCGACGGTCCCGAGCATGGTGTTCAGGTTGTTGATCACATCGCCGATCAGCTGGTCCCGGTCGGCCAAGGTCGTGGTGAGCGAGGCGGTGTGTGCCAGAAGGCTCTCCACCGTTCCACCTTCACCCTGCAAGGTGCGCACGAGGTTCATGGAAAGCTCGTTCACGTCCTCGGGCGCCAGCGCCGCGAACAGCGGCTGGAACCCGTTGAACAGCGTGGTCAGGTTGAGGGCGGGACTGGTCCGCGCAATCGGGATCGTCGCCCCAGGGGAAAGGGCAGGCGCGCCGGGCTCACCCTGCGTCAAGGTGAGATAACGGTCGCCAACCAGGTTCAGGAAGCGGATCTCTGCGCCGCTGTCCTGCGTCATCGGCAGGCCATTCTTGACCGTGAACGTGACCAGCGCCTGAGTCCGGTCCTCGATCTCGACCTCGGAGACCTCCCCCATGATGACCCCGGCAACACGAACGTCGTCGCCGGGTTGGAGCATGCTTGCCGTGGTGAAGCGGGCGCTGTAGGCGGTGGTGTCCCCGAAGCCGATGTTGCCCATGATCGCGGCCAGTAGACCGGTGACCACCAGGGACGCCATCGTGAACACGATGAGCTTGGCCAGCGAGGAGTAGGTGAGGCTCTTGCGGCTCATCCACTCACCTCTGTTCCGCGCACCAGCGGACCGTAGAGCAGGGTCGCCACCGGCGGGATCTCGGCGACAGACTGGCCCGACTGGTCGGCAAGGAGTGCGTTCACCACGGCCTGCTCGGCCGCGGTGCCGGCATAACCGCTGGAGGTGTCGAACGACGAGGGGTCGAAGTTCGGACCGCCCTCGTCACCACCCGGGGCGAAGCTGTTGCCCGGCTGGCTGTCGATGTTGCTCCCGTCGTTTAGCGGCTGTGGACCGATCGGCACGGGCGGGTTGGGGAGGCCGAGGCACCAGGGACCGTGTCCCACCTCGCCGTACACCGGCTGGTCGCTTCGGTTGTAGGCCCTGCGTTGGGCCGCCCCGATCTCGATGTACTGCTTCACGCGGTCGCCGCTGAAGACTTCGGCAAGGCGCCCCTCGTAGCGGGCGACGCCCTTCAACAGGCAGGGGTACTCCGGCGCATAGACGTCCAGCACGCGAAGAACCGGACGGGTGACCTGCCCGAACCGGATCAGGCTGTCCTCGTTCGCGCCGAGGACCCGACTGGCGGTGTCGGAGACCCCTGCGACATCTTGGAAGAAGGCCGAGAGCTGCTGCTGCTTCTCCAGCACCGTGCGGCTGGTGACCGTCGTGTTGCGCAGCAGCCGCACGAAATCCGGGATCGCCATGTCATAGGTCTCGGCGACGTCGGCGAGGAGGCGGATGTCCTCCTCGAAGGCCGGAATGTGCTCGTTGATCGTGGTCAGGTAGGAGTCCAGGTTGTCCAGGCTCCGACCGATCTCGGCGCCGCGGCCGTTCAGCGCGGTCGCCAGGGCGCTCAGGGTCTGGTTGAGGTCGACCGGGCGCACGGCACGCAGCAGCGGGAACAGCTGGTTGAGGACCCGGTTGAGCTCGACGGCGGTGCTCACCCGATCTGAGGGGATCACGTCGCCTTCCGCGATCGACTCCTCCGATGCGTCCTCGGGTGCCGAGAGCGAGATGTACTTCTGGCCGAACAGCGTGGTCGGCAGGATCTCGACGTTCACGTTGGCCGGGATGCTATCGGCCTCGTCCGGCTCTAATGCGAGCTGGATGACGGCCTCATCGCCCGTCTGCTCGATGTCTCGTACCTGCCCCACCAGGACTCCGTTGATCCGCACGTCACCGAACTCGGCAAGCTGAAGACCTGCGTTCCCGGCCTGCACGGTCACCATCACCACCGACTTGAAGACCTTCTGGTAGACCGCGACCGAGAGTCCGATCAGCAGGACGATCACGACGACCATGGCGACCCCGGCCAAGAGCAGCTTGCGGTGCTCGGCGGCGGTGTCGCGGGAGATGTTCACGAGCATCCCATCACCCCGTTATCCGCACCGTGGTCGTCGATCCCCAGATCGCGAAGCTGAGGAAGAAGTCGGCCACCACAGCGGTCACGATCGAAGTCCGGATGGCACGCCCGACGGCCATGCCGACGCCGGCTGGTCCTCCGGAGGCGGTGTAGCCGTAGTAGCAGTGGATCAAGATGATGGCGACTGCCATGAAGATCAGCTTGAAGAACGACCACAGTATGTCGATCGGTGGTAGGAACAAGATGAAGTAGTGGTCATAGGTCCCGGCGGACTGCCCGTAAACCAAGGTGACGATCAACCTCGGCGCGAGGTACGACGCGAACAGCGCGACGATGTACAACGGGATCACCGCGATGAATGCTGCGATCATCCGGGTGGTGACCAGGAACGGCAACGACGGGATGCCCATCACGTCGAGGGCGTCGATCTCCTCGCTGATCCGCATTGAGCCCAGTCGCGCCGTATAGCCGCAGCCCACCGTTGCCGCGAGCGCGATCGAAGCGACCAGGGGCGCGACCTCCCGGGTGTTGAAGAAGGCTGAGATGAAGGCGGTGAACTTTGCGACACCGAGCTGACTGAGCGACGAGTAGCCCTGGATGCCGACCTCGGTGCCGGCGAAGAAGGCGAGGAAGGCGATGACGCCGACGGTTCCGGCGATCACCGAGAGTCCCCCCGAGCCGAACGCCACCTCGGAAAGCGTGTTGAGGATCTCTCGCTTGTAGCGGCGGATCGCCCGCGGGGTCCACGCGAGTGCCTTCACATAGAACAGCAGCTGGTCGCCGTACTCCTCGATCTTCCCGCGTCTCTCACGATAGATGCCCGACCCGATGGACTGGATGGTCGCCATCAGAGCCCCGGCTGCGGAACGACTTGGAAGTAGATCGCGGTGATGATGGCGTTCAGGAAGAACAGCAGCATGAACGCGATGATCACCGACTCGTTGACCGCACGGCCGACACCGCTCGGCCCGCCACCGGCGTTGAGGCCCTTGTAGGCGCCCACTATCGCCGCGAGATACCCGAACGTGACGGCCTTGACCATGCTGATGTAGAGGTCAGGCAGGGTCGCAAGCGTGGTGAAGGAGGAGAGGAAGGAGCCGGCAGAGCCTCCTTGGATGATGACGTTGAAGAAGTAGCCGCCGGCGATGCCCGCCCCGATCACGAGGCCGTTGAGCAGGATCGCGACGAACATGGTCGCGACGACGCGCGGGACCACCAAGCGATAGATCGGGTCGACGCCGAGAACCTCCATGGCGTCGATCTCCTCACGGATCTTCCGTGAGCCCATGTCGGAGCAGATCGCCGAGCCGGCTGCTCCCGCGATCAGCAGGGCGGCCGCGATCGGCGCGGCCTCGCGCACCACCGCGAGCACAGCGCTCGCGCCTGCGAAGGACTGAGCACCGAGCTGACCGGTCAGGTTGCCGACCTGCAAGGAGATGACCGCGCCGAAGGGGATGGAGACCAGAATGGTGGGCATCAGGGTGACGCTGGTGATGAACCACGCCTGCTCGATGAACTCCCGCCACTGGAAGGGGCGAGCGGTGCTCACTGGTCGTCGAGCAGGCCTTGCTTCTGGGCTCGGCGCACGAGGGCGCGCAGGCTCTCGAGCCGGCCGCAGTCCCGGTCGATCTGCTGGTTGCGCTCGGTCGCGAACTTCTCGCCGACCTCAGCGCGCACTCCCTCCGAGACGTGATCACGGGTCGGATTGAGGATCGTCAGCTCTTCCTCGGTGAGATGATGGTTCACCGCAGACGCCAGGTTCTCGACCGCGTCGTCGAAGCTTTCGGTGTCCGTGCGCTCGGCCTCGAGCACCGCCAGCAGTGCCTCATGGGCCTCGGCGTGCTCCTCCTCCCCGTGCTGGGCGTCCTGCCCACCTATCGCGTGCGCTCGTCGCAGCAGGGGGTAGACGTGCTGCTCCTCGGCCTCGGCGTGCGCGACGTGCAAGGTGGCGAACGCCCGGCGTACGGCGTCACGGTCCTGGCCGCTGTCGCGAAGCTGTCGCAGGAGGTCTTCGAACCGGCGGTGATCCTGGAGGATGAGGGACACGACATCACCGACGGTGGGCCGTCCGAGGTCGATGGAAGTGCTCATGACCCAAACCTACCGGGCGTCCGGCGAGCAGCTCAGTCGTTGTCCGAATCGCCCTGCTGCCCGGTAGTCGATTCGACTTCGTCGGGAGTGTTGCCCTTCGACGACAAGAGACTCAGCACCGTCGTCACGGTCAGGATGCCGAGGATCACAGCAAGCGAGACGGTGACGGGTATCTCCGGCGCCCACGAAACGTGCTCACCGCCGTTGATGAACGGGAGCTCGTTCTCGTGCAGCGCGGTCAGCACGAGCTTGACCCCGATGAACCCGAGCAGGACGGCCAGACCGTAGGACAGGTAGACCAACCGCTTGAGAAGGCCGCCGATCAGGAAGTACAGCTGACGCAGACCCATCAGGGCGAAGATGTTGGCGGTGAGCACGAGGTACGGCTCTCGGGTCAGGCCGTAGATGGCCGGGATCGAGTCCAACGCGAAGATCAGGTCGGTCGTGCCGAGGGCGATCATCACGATCAGCATCGGTGTGATCAGTCGCTTGCCGTTCTCCTTCACGAACAGCTTGGCTCCGTGGTACTCCTTCGTGGCCGGGAACCGCTTCTCGACCCACTTGACCAGTTTGTTCTCCTCGTAGTTCTCCTCGTCCTGCGCGCCCTCCTTCGCCAGCTTTACCGCCGTGTAGACCAGGAACGCGCCGAAGAAGTAGAACACCCAGCTGAAGTTGTTGATCGCAGCAGCGCCGACCGCGATGAAGATTGCACGCATGATCAGCGCCATCACGATGCCGGCCATCAGGGCGGTCTGCTGGTACTCCCGTGGCACCTGGAACTTCGCCATGATGATGATGAAGATGAAAAGGTTGTCGATCGACAGCGAGTACTCAGTCAGCCAGCCGGCGAAGAACTCCGTGCCGTACTGGTTGCCGGCAAAGGCGTAGACACCTATTCCGAAGGCTATTGCGAGTCCCACGAAGAAGGCGAGGTGAACACTGACCTCCTTCATCGACGGCTCGTGCGGCCGCCGGCCTATGACCAGGAGGTCGATGAGCAGGAAGGCGGTGGTGACGATGATCGTCGACCACCAGAGCCAGGTGGGGACATCCACGAACTACTCCTCCAGAACTTTTGCGAAGGAATACTCCCCTCCACGCACCGCTAAGTCTCCCAGACAACGTGCCCCGCCTCAAAACTCCGTCGCGATCAGTCGACGCAGAACTCGTTGCCCTCGCGATCCTGCATCACGATGCAGAGCTCACTCGGACCTTCCGGTTCGACCACCCGCTGCAGTGTCGCGCCACGCTGGATCAGGCGCTGCGCCTCAGCCTCGCAGACGGACCGCCTTTCATCGCCGGTCTTACCGATGCCCACATGAAGGTCGAGGTGAACCCGGTTCTTCACGGACTTGGCTTCGGGAACCTTCTGGAAGAAGATTCGCGGGCCTTCCCCGTCGGGGTCGACCACGGCCGAGCGCGTGTTGCGCTGGTCTGTGGGCACACCCCAGGCGTCGAGGGCCTCGTCCCAGGATGCGAACGGATCCGGCGGCGGCTGCACGACGTAGCCCAGAGCCGCAGCCCAGAACTCAGCCTGCGAGGCAGGGTCGGCGCAGTCGAAGGTGACCTGGACGAGGGTGGCCATCAATGCCCGGTGCCGCCTTCGGGGCCGGAGTACTCGGCCGCGGCCTGCGCCATATCCTCCGCGCTGACGTCGTGCACGTGTGTAGCGACCATCCACCGGACGCCGAACGGATCGACCATCGTCCCCAGCCGAGAGCCGTAGAACTGGTCTTCCGCCGGGCGTTGGATGGTGGCTCCTGCCTCCTCCGCGGCTCTCATCGTCGCGTCGACGTCGGGAACGTAGACGTTCAGCGCGTATGTCGCGGTGGTGTTGCCAGCCTCAGGTGCGACTGCGCCATAGTCGGGATGGGCGTCGGACAGCATGATCTCCACCCCGTCGATGTTGATCGTGGCGTGACCGACCGTGCCTCCCGGCTCGGTGAAACGGTCGCCTGACTCCTGGGCGCCGAACACGTCGACGTACCAGTCGATAGCCAGCGCGCACTCGCGTGGGCAGATGTACGGCGTGACGACAGAACCCCCTGAGGGCAGATAGCTCCTGTCCTTCATTCCTGGTCCCTCCAACCCTCCGGCCGATGCTTCTTCGGCAGTCTAGAGACGACCAGATCGTAGGACACGTCAACCGCCTCGATGATTTCGTCGTCTGGAATGTTCGACCCAACCTGAAGCGTGTTCCAGCCGGAGCGTCCGATGTAGGCCATCACGTGCGCGTCATCGGGGTAGCGCAGCAGCCACTCGTCAGCCTCGTCCCGGTCTGCCCCGCACTTGACGCCGACGCTGGTCGTGCCGCCGTCCACGGAGCCGAGGAACACGAAGATCTTTTCGTGCACTTTCGCGACCACGTCTCCCTCCCACGGCATGTCCTTCCACGCGCCTGGCTTGGCCAGGCAGTAGGTGAGCACCGTGCCCGGCGTTGTAGCCTTCATCGCGCCCCGGCCTCCACCATCTGCCTCAGCTCCCGCTTCAGCTCCGAGATCTCGTCGCGCAGCCGGGCGGCCAGCTCGAAATGCAGCTCAGCTGCCGCTGTGTGCATCTGGTCGGTGAGCTGCTGGACGAGGTCAGCAAGATCCTGCGAGGGCAGTCCGACAAGGTCCGCGGCATGCCGGCCGACATCCTTCGACGACAACCCTGGAACCGGAGCCCGCCGGGTCGAGCCTGCCGAGACCTTGCCACGTGACTGCTGCCGACCCGAACCGCCCAGCAGCTGCTCGGTGTCCGCGTCCTCCCGGGCGAGCATCTCGGTGATGTCCGCGATCTTCTTGCGCAGGGGCTGTGGATCGACACCCAACGCCAGGTTGTAGGCGACCTGCTTCTCGCGACGACGATTGGTCTCGTCGATCGCGGCCTCCATGGAGCGGGTGACCTTGTCGGCGTACATGTGCACCTGGCCGGACACGTTGCGGGCCGCACGCCCGATGGTCTGGATCAGAGACTTGTCCGAACGCAGGAACCCTTCCTTGTCGGCGTCGAGAATGGCCACCAGCGAGACCTCGGGAAGGTCGAGCCCTTCACGCAGCAGGTTGATGCCCACCAGTACGTCGTACTCGCCCAGCCGCAGCTCACGCAGCAGCTCGATCCGTCTGAGGGTGTCGACCTCGCTGTGGAGATACCGCGTCCGGATCCCCGCTTCCAACAGGTAGTCGGTAAGGTCCTCCGACATCTTCTTCGTGAGCGTGGTGACGAGCACCCGTTCGGATCGGTCCACCCGCAGGTTGATCTCCTCAATCAGGTCGTCGATCTGTCCCTTGGTGGGCTTGACGATCACCTCGGGATCGATCAGGCCGGTCGGGCGGATGATCTGCTCAACCACGTTGCCGACCCCGCCGACCTTTGCCATCTCGTAGTTGCCGGGCGTCGCCGACAGGTAGATGGTCTGCCCGATCCGCTCGAGGAACTCCTCCCACTTCAGGGGACGGTTGTCCATGGCACTGGGCAGCCGGAAGCCGTGGTCCACGAGGTTTCGCTTGCGGGACATGTCGCCTTCGTACATGCCGCCGACCTGCGGAACCGCCACGTGTGACTCGTCGACGACGAGAAGGAAGTCCTCCGGGAAGTAGTCGAGCAGGCAGTTGGGCGCCGATCCGGGTTGGCGTCCATCGATGTGCATCGAGTAGTTCTCGATCCCCGAGCATGAGCCGACCTGGCGCATCATCTCCACGTCGTACGTCGTGCGCATCCGCAACCGTTGTGCCTCCAGAAGCTTTCCCTGCTTCTCGAACGCGGCAAGCTGGTCGTCGAGCTCGAACTCGATCCCCTTGATCGCGCGCTCCATGCGCTCCGGACCCGCGACGTAGTGGGTGGCGGGAAAGATGTAGAGCTCCTGGTCCTCGGTGATCACCTCGCCGGTGACCGGGTGGAGCGTCATCATTCGCTCGATCTCGTCGCCGAAGAACTCCACCCGGACCGCCAGCTCTTCGTAGACCGGGAAGATCTCGAGGGTGTCCCCACGCACCCGGAACGTGCCGCGCGTGAAGGCCATGTCGTTGCGGGTGTACTGGATCTCCACCAGCCGCCGCAGGAGCTGGTCCCTTTCCCTGTCACGGGATCCGACCTTGAGACGGACCATCCGGTCGACGTACTCCTGCGGGGTTCCCAAGCCATAGATGCACGACACGGTCGAGACCACGATCACGTCGCGCCGGGTGAGCAACGAATTGGTCGAGGAGTGCCGCAGCCGCTCGATCTCCTCGTTGATCGAGGAGTCCTTCTCGATGTAGGTGTCGGTCTGCGGGACGTATGCCTCGGGCTGGTAGTAGTCGTAGTAGGAGACGAAGTACTCCACCGCGTTGTCCGGAAAGAGTTCTCGCAGCTCGTTGGCGAACTGCGCGGCAAGAGTCTTGTTGGGCTGGAGAACCAGGGTCGGCCGCTGCAGCCGCTCCACCGCCCACGCGACCGTCGCGGTCTTGCCGGTTCCGGTGGCGCCGAGCAGGACCACGTCCTTCTCGCCTCCCGTCACTCGCTTCTCGATGTCGTCGATCGCCGTCGGCTGATCACCTGAAGGGTGATAGTCGGAGACGACCTTGAACGGCGCGACTGTGCGCTCGAGATCGGTCACGGGCCTCATGACTTTGAGAGTACGGTGCACCTCCGACATTCCTTCGGGCCGGACGCCCCGCAGCCCGGTCCACCCCGACCCGCCACCTTCTGGCTAGGTTTGGCCATGTGAGCATCACCCGCCTCCGACCGAGATTCCTCGCCGACCGTCAGACCGGTCGATCCGGTGGCGACCCGATCGGCCGCCTCGTCAAACGCACACTGCTGACCGTCTTCGGCGTCCAGATGCTCGTCGCCTTCACGCTCACGCTCGTCGACTCCTACCGCCGCCGCGGCAAGAAACCCAAGCCGTTCCCCACCACGTCCCCGCGTCGGGTCACGATCGGTGAGGGCTCGGTGACGACGTACACCTTCGGCCAGGACCTGTACGACGCCATGCTCAAGGCGATCGAAGCCGCACAGCAGCAGATCCTGCTCGAGTCCTACATCTGGAAGGGTGACGAGGTCGGCGAACGGTTCAAGCGGGCGCTCGGCGAGGCCGCGGACCGTGGTGTGGAGGTCTACGCGATATACGACGGTTTCGCGAACCTCGTCGTGGCGTCGCGGTTCAAGCGCTTCGCGCCCCGGATGCGGGTCCTGGAGTACCCCATCTACAACGCCGGATGGCGGTTCTTCGACCTCCGCCGCTACGGCCGCGACCACCGCAAGATCCTAGTCGTCGACGACCAGGTCGCCTTCGTGGGCGGCTACAACATCGGATCCCCCTACGCCACCGAGTGGCGAGACACGCACGTGTGCGTCACCGGCCCCGGTGTATGGGATCTGAAGCGTGCGTTTGCGGACTTCTGGAACCTCAATCGGGGCTCGAGGCATGGGCAGGGGGCGCGGCCGCTGCTGCTGGAGACCGCCGCAGACTGGGAACCGCGCATCCGGGTGCACCGCAACGTGCCACGGCAGTGGATGTTCCCGATCCGGTCGATGTACTTGGAGGCGATCAGTCGGGCCTACCACCACATCTACATGACCCACGCCTACTTCATCCCCGACCCCGACTTCGTGGAGGCCATGACGGCGTCAGCCCGACGTGGTGTCGACGTGCGCCTTCTCCTGCCGGCCACCTCCAACCACGTGGTCGCGGACTGGCTCTCGCGTGGGTACTACGAGCAGCTGCTTACCAGTGGCGTGCGGATCTTCCTGTTCCAGGGCGCGATGGTGCACGCGAAGACCTGCACCATCGACGGGCGTTGGTCGACGGTGGGTACGGCGAACCTCGACCGGCTCAGCATGAGCGGCAACTACGAGATCAACATCGAGTTCATCGACCCGGCGATGGCCGCGCAGATGGAGGAGATCTACGCGACGGACCTCACCAACGCACGTGAGCTCGAGCAGGCCGAGTGGGAGGCGCGCGGCGCCCACCGCCGATTCACCGAGACCCTGCTGGCACCCCT
>Ga0209587_1000948_pt1 | contig 14047 bp, 13 predicted proteins | sample NGEPerD_2_FD_184512 | JGI IMG/M metagenome (GOLD analysis project Ga0209587, IMG submission 184512) | Arctic peat soil microbial communities from the Barrow Environmental Observatory site, Barrow, Alaska, USA - NGEE PermafrostL1-D... | ecosystem: Environmental > Terrestrial > Soil > Wetlands >... | reverse complement strand
TTGCACCACCAAGCATGGCAAAACGGTGGTGCGGAGCGCTCGCCCCTCTTGCGCGCTCCCCCTCCCGGGGGGCAAGTAGACATCTACAATTCTCGAGAGTTCTGACCGCCAGGCAGTCCGTCGACACTTCAAAGTCCTACCCCTTTGTTTTGGATTGATCTGAATGAATGAGAGTCCGGCAAAAGCGAGACTTGATACGCTGGAGAGCGCCGATATCATGCGGCTTCTGCCGCATCGCTATCCCTTCCTTCTCGTAGACCGAATTATCGACATGGACGGGGATCGTTCGGCTACGGGTATCAAGAATGTGACTGCGAACGAGCCATATTTTCAGGGGCACATTCCGGGCAATCCTATTATGCCCGGCGTGCTCCTAATAGAGGGCATGGCTCAGACGGCTGGCGCGCTCTGCATTAGCTTTGCCGAAGATCTCAAGGAGGCTCCCCTTGTCTACTTCATGGCAATAGACAAAGCTCGCTTCCGACGCCCGGTGTTCCCCGGCGACATAATTTTTTATCACATAAAGAAGATGCGCGGCCGCGCCCGTATCTGGCGTTTCAGGGCCCAAGCTATCGTCAACGGCACCCTTGTCGCCGAGGCTGAGATCAGTGCAGTGCTAGTGGAAGAAGAGCGGCGCTAAGGTGGTCTCTATCAAATTTCGATGTCCGCTTCTGATGCTGTGGACGGCTCCTCCACCGGCATCCAGGTGCCACACTGTGGTTGCTGTTGAAGCGATCACAATTGAGAGGAGCCATCCATGCAAGAGATTACAACGATTGGTTTGGATATCGCCAAGTCGGTTTTTCAAGTTCACGGGATTGGTGCATCCGGCGCGGTGATCGTCCGTCGGCAACTGAGGCGGTCTCAGGTCTTGCCCTTCTTTCGCAAGCCGCCGGGGTGCGTCATCGGCATTGAGGCCTGTGCGACTGCGCATCACTGGGCTCGAGAACTTGAGAAGTTGGGCCATGAGGTGCGGCTAATGCCGCCGCGATATGTGAAGCCTTACGTCAAGCGCAACAAGAACGATGCTGCCGATGCTGAGGCGATCTGTGAAGCGGTTCAGCGCCCCACGATGCGCTTTGTGCCGATCAAGAGCCCTGAGCAGCAATCGGTACTGATGCTACACCGGACCCGGCAGTTGTTTATTCGCCAGCGTACGGCGTTGATCAACGCGATCCGGGCGCATCTTGCAGAGTTCGGTATTGTTGCCGGTATTGGCCGCAACGGCGTCGAGAAGTTGTTGGATCTCATCACCAGGGGCGAGGATGAGCGCATACCACCGGCAGCCCACGCGTGCCTGATGGCCCTGGCGGCACAGCTTGCAATGGTGAAGCGCCAGATCCTGGAAGCCGATCGGCGGTTGCTTGCATGGCACCGGACCAGCAAGACCAGCAAACGGCTTGAAGCGATCCCCGGTGTTGGTCCGTTGATCGCCACAGCCCTTGTTGCCAGCATCCCTGATCCAAATGTCTTCCGTTCAGGCCGTGACTTGAGTGCCTGGATCGGGCTGGTCCCAAAACAGAGTTCCACCGGCGGCAAGGAACGCCTCGGCTCTATCTCCAAGGCGGGCAACCGATACTTACGTTCGTTACTGGTCGTTGGCGCCCTGTCGGTCATCAGACGAGCCAAACAGTTGGGCTACACACGCCATCCCTGGCTCGTCAGGCTCATGGAGCGCCGATCGGTCAAGATCGCCGCTATCGCACTGGCCAACAAGATCGCGCGCATAGCCTGGGCGATGATGGCCCGCAATGAGAGCTATCGAACACCGCTGCCGGCATCAGCATAAGGCAGCAGCACGAACGCGCGGGGAACGGCTTCCCGTGCAACGAGGTTGGAAAGGGCAATGATCGCATAACGCACCCAAGCCAGTCGGCCCACGGACCGGGACAACCCACAAGTGCCAGAGCGCCACTTGAAGCGCGTGCTTTTGACCGGGACCCGATCTGCGGAGAGCATTATGGCCAGCGGCCATGAACAGTGCCGCATCAACAGGCCGAACACATGGCAGCTCCGACCAGCCGTGCGATAGCGTTCAAAAAAACCCTTGCCAACATGGAGCCGTCCACACATGGCACTTAGCGGACATCGATTTCGACGCCGAGGATGTCTGCTGTTGGGGGTGAAGCGGACATCCCTGATCAGCTCGCCGATTCAGAGACCGGCACTCATCCCCTAGACAATACAAGCGGCGGCCTTGTACAGCCGGCGCTGCGACAACCTCCTGGCCGCCTCGTTCAGCCCACTTGAGGGTCAGCGCTTCGGCGTCCTCTTCGCCGGAAATGTCTAGTAAACCCGTGTCGGGTCGAGAGCGCCCCGTACTTGAGCGAGTTTGTTGCGGGTTATGGCTCAAAGCGCGCGAATGGACCGGACGCCGTTCGTCAACAGCCACAATCAAAATCCCTCTAACCGCCGGCGTAGCCGCCGATGATCGGCAGAATCTCCCCCGTGATGTAGCTCGAGCATGAGGGCGACGCCAGGAACACGAATGCCGGCGCAATCTCCTCCGGTTGGGCAGGTCTTTTCATCGGCGTATCGGCGCCGAATTGTTCAATCTTCTCCGCCGATTTATCCGCGGGGTTCAAAGGCGTCCACACCGGACCGGGCGCGACCGCATTGACCCGAATGCCACGATCGACCAGATGCGTGGCAAGCGATCGCGTGAAGGCGTGGATACCACCCTTCGTCATGGAATAATCGAGCAGATCCTTGTTGCCGAGCAACCCGGTCACAGATCCGGTCATGACTATCGCGCCTCCACTCGGCAAATGCGGCACTGCCGCCTTGGCCATGTAGAAATAGCCATAGAGGTTGGTCTTGATGGTGCGGTCAAAATGTTCGTTCGTCAGGTGCTCGAAGTCATAGACGTGCTCCTGAAACGCGGCGTTGTTTACGAGGACGTCCAGTTTACCGAACTGCGCCACGGTCTCCTCGACAGCGCTCCTGCAGAACGCGGGATCCGCTACGTCGCCGGATAGTAAGATACATCGGCGACCTTCTTGCTGAACGGCACGTTTTGTAACTTCGGCGTCGTCATGCTCATCAAGATAGACCACAGCAACGTCGGCCCCTTCGCGCGCGAAGAGCACGGCCACCGCGCGACCAATGCCGGAATCTCCGCCCGTAATCAGCGCAACCCTGTCCAGGAGCTTTTCCGACCCTTTGTAGTATGGGGCCTCGTACATCGGCTGAAGTTCGAGAGCGTCTTCCTCGCCTGGCTTCGAGAGGTGCTGGTGGGGCAGGGGTGGCTCCGGATAGATGCGCGCTCCGGCTTGCATGGCGTGGCGATCGCCCTCTCCTTGCTCAATGCGTTGCCTGTCCAGCACGTCAATCTTGCGTTGGATATCTCGCTCCTTGCGAGCGGTATCCTCCGCCTCGTTGCGGAAATCCTCCGCCTGGGAACGCTTGCTCATTGGGCCTCCGACTAAAATCAATCATCTGCTCCAACGTTCCGAGAGAACAAGCTGTTCCCTTCAGCCCAGCATTAGCGCCAGTGCCTCGATGCCCAGGCAGTATTCCACCGGTGTCGGGCCGACTCCATGAGTGGGACTGCGCTGGTACCCTGCGGAACGAAAGTTTACCGATGGCGTTATTTTCGCGACTGGATCTGACCCGCTGCCCAATTAGATTTCCCAGGAGAACACAATGAAACGCGTTCTGACCATCTCTACGGTGGCTCTGTTTATGGGCCTCACCCCCGTGATTGCCGCCGACACCTCCACAAACAATGACATGATCGATTCCGCGACCGGCTCCGACACGTCGACCGGCGCGCAAGTGCAAAGCTCTGCTCCGCCTTCTTCGGATGCGGCCGAGAGTTCGGCTGAAACCAACTCCACGGAGGGTGTGACCGGATCCGACAATTCGACCGGTGCTAAGATTCAAAGCTCCGCCCCTCAGGATTCCTCGGCCGGCTCTGACAAGCCGAATCCGACCGTGGGTTCCGACATGGGTGCCGACAGCGACAAGAACATGAACTAGTGTGAAAAGCCTGGGCCGCAAACAGCCGTAGAAGCTGCTCCGGGAGTTGTGCTCGTTGAGTCAGTCGGGGATTTTGATAGAGACGCTACAAAAGAGCGCTTAGGTTCCGAGGATGGCGTCGATGCGGTCCTTAGCAAGCTCTACGTTTCCTCGTCAGACGCAAAGCCATCCATAACTCGTCGGGCCAGGATAGTGAGTTCAGGTCCTGTCACGCGGGTCGACGCCCGTCTACGAGAGATTCGCCGCACGGTAACGCGCCGGCTCTTCGATCGCCGCCTTGGAGATGACGTGAAAGCCAATCGGTTAGATGCCTCGTCGGCAACCCGGATTCTACGCCCACGTGAAAACGTATGGCGCATCGAGCAGACCTCGCGTGCCGCGGTCCTCATCGACCCTGCCAGCTATTTCCGTGCCGTCCGCGCGGCCCTGCTGAAGGCCAAGCGCAGGGTCTTGATCATCGGATGGGACATCCATAGCCGCACCCGTCTCGTCGGTCCGGAAGGCCGCGCCGATGACGGCTACCCGGAGGCATTGTCCGACTTTCTCTCTGCGCTCGTCGAGACCAAGCCGGAGCTTGAGATCAACCTGCTGCTGTGGGACTTCGCCGTACTCTATGCGGCAGAGCGGGAACCGTTTCCTGTCTATTCACTGCGCTGGAGTACACCCCGACGGATTACGCTGTGTCTCGATGACGCGGTGCCGATCGGCTCCTCGCAGCACCAGAAGCTGGTGGTGGTAGACGATGTCATTGCCTTTACCGGTGGTATCGACATTACCGCACGACGCTGGGACACGTCGGAACATCGCATCGATCATCCGCTGCGGCGGGACCCGGCGGGCGAATCTTACGGCGCGTTCCATGACGTGCAGCTGTTGGTTGACGGCGACGCGGCGCATGCGCTTGCCGATCTGGCGCGTGCGCGCTGGGACTGCGCGGCGCATGAGATCATTCCTCCGGCCGAGGCCGGCGGCGACCCCTGGCCCGAGCATGTTAGACCGGACTTTGTCGACACCGAAGCTGGCATCGCGCGCACGCAGCCGCCGTTCGAGCAACAGGTGGCGGTGCACGAGGTGGAACTGCTGTTCCGTGACTCGATCGCTGCGGCCGACCACGCGATCTATATCGAGAACCAGTTTCTCACCTGCCTCCCACTCGCCCAGGCGCTGGCCAGTCGGCTGCGCGAACGCCCACAGCTGGAGGTGGTGATCATCACCCCCGCTAGTCACACCTCCTGGCTCGAGGCGAACTGCATGCGTAACGGCCGCATCCGCTTCATGCAGGTGTTGCAGCAGCGCGACATTACCGAGCGCGTGCGCGTGCTCTGCCCCGTGATGCGCGAAGGTGCCGACACCGCGAATACCATGGTGCATTCCAAGGTAATGATCGTAGACGACCGCCTGCTGCGCGTCGGCTCGGCAAATCTCAACAACCGCTCGATGGGCACCGATACCGAATGCGACATAGCTATCGAGGCGCGCCATGCCGGCGATCGCGAGGCGATCGTCGCAATACGGAACCGGCTGATCGGTGATCACTGCGGCACCGGCATCCAGTCGGTGAGGGCGGCGCTGGCCGAGAATCCCTCGCTGGTCGCACTCGTCGACCGGCTGGCTGCGAACGGCCACTCGCTGCAGCCGATCGACCATCAGGGGCCGGTCAACGGCGAGGAATGGGCGAACTATCTGGAAAGTATCGCCGATCCGGAGCAGCCGATCGGCGCTGAGGAATTCGCTCGCACCATTCTCGGCGCGCGCGCGTCGCGTCGCAGCCTGACCAACTTGGTCAAGGTCAGCGTCGCAGGGCTGGTGTTGCTTGCCCTAGCGCTGGCCTGGAACCTAACCCCGCTGTCCGAACTGGCGGGGCCCGAGCAGGTACGCGGCATCCTGGAGTCGGTCGCCACGGCGCCCTTGGGTCCGCTGGTGGTGCTTGCGACCTTCATCGGCAGCAGTGTGCTGCTGTTTCCCGTTACCGTGCTGATTGCGGCCGCCGCCGCCGCCTTCGGTCCCTGGCTCGGCTTCGCCTATGCTGCGGTCGGCTCGCTCCTCAGCGCGCTCGTTTCGTTCGGCATCGGCGCCCTGATTGGCCGGCAGACTCTGACCGACGTGCTCGGTCCGCGGCTTAACCGTATACGCCGCAAGGTGCGTAAGAGGGGAGTGCTGGCGGTGGCGATGGTCCGCCTGGTGCCGGTCGCCCCGTTTGGTATCGTTAACCTGGTCGCCGGCGCCAGCCAGATCCGGCTGATCGATTTTGTGCTTGGCACGGTGCTAGGCATGCTGCCGGGAATCGCCGTCCTGTCTGCACTGGGCCACCAGGTCATTGAAATGCTCCTGGAACCGAGCCTGGAATCCTTCCTCTGGCTGGCGCTGGCGGTGGCGGCGTGGATTGCGCTCTCTTTCGGCCTCCAGGCCCTGGTCTCCAGGTACTGGAGGGAAGCGCCGTGAGCGGGAAAGCGCTGACCATCCGGTTCATGACCTGGAACATTCACGGTACCCTCGGGTTCCACCCGGGCTTCGACCTTGCCGCCGTGGTCGCCCTGATCCGCCGCTGGAATCCGGACATCATCGCCCTACAGGAAGTCGATTCCCGCCGTCCGCCGGAGAGCGAGGACGCCTTTGCGTTCCTGCAAGCCGCTCTCGGCAAGCACGGCATTGCCGCACATTCGATCACTACCGCGGACGGTCACTATGGACAGATGCTGATCACCTCCAGCCCGATCATCAGCAGCGAGATCCACGACATCTCTGCACCCAAACGGGAACCGCGCCGCGCCATCCGAGCCGAGCTGGAAACCTCGGCCGGCCCGGTTCGCGTAGTTGCCACTCATCTTGGACTGAGCATCGGCGAGCGCCGGCGGCAGGCGCAAGTGCTGGTCGCCCTGGCCGGCGCGCCCGACATGACCACGGTCATGCTCGGCGACTTCAACGACTGGTTCCTAGCCGGTTCAGTGACGTCGGTGCTGGCGAAAGTCTTGCCTGGGCGCAGCCGGTTTCGCACTTTCCCCAGCTTCCTTCCGTTACTGCGCCTGGACCGCATCTACTGCAGACCCAGCAGCGCTGTCCGCCACATGTACACTGACCGGCAGGCCCGTGGTCTCTCTGATCATCTGCCGGTGATCGCCGACCTCGCGGTGACCAATTGACTAGCCCTTGGCCTGGGCCCTGGCGCTTTTCGCGCTCTAAGCGATCGGCAGCCCTCCCGAAGTAATCCCTATCGTCCTCGAGAATCCCAGCCGCGAAGTGTTGGAGCAGACGTCCAAGGTCTCGCGCGCCGCGCGGCTATCCTCGGCCATGTTCGTGGAGCAGAGGAATAGGGCGACCATCTAATAGGCGCAAGTCCGAGATCGATGAGATTCTGGCTGATTACGGCGTGCCTAGGCTCCACAAGCCAGCGGCCGACGCAGTGCCGGAAACCGCGGCCGTGGCGCATTGATCTTCTTTGACTGGAACGTGCAATGCGGACGGCGCGTTCTAGGTCAAGAAGGAGATCAATCATGGCACAAGATCTTTCGAGAACCGAAGAACAGCGTGGATCGCGCGTGGCCTATCTATGGGCCATCCCGATCGCCATTGTGACCGCCATTATCGTGGTCGTGGCCCTGTACTGGAGCAACCTCGGCGTTCGGGATACCGGCATGCAGCAGACCATGGCCGATGAACCGGCCACCGAGACCGCCGTAGAAACAGCTTCCGGTCCTGCAACCTTGAAGACCGAGAGTGTCCCAGACTATGGGACAATTCTCACCGACGCTTCGGGCCACCCCCTCTACATTTTTACCAAGGACGATAAGGACGCGAGCACCTGCTACGAGCACTGCGCGAAGGCTTGGCCGCCTTTGCTCACCAAGGGGAAGCCGCAGCAGATCAGCGGCGCCGAAAGCTCGCTGGCCGGCACGACGAGCCGCAAGGATGGCACCGAGCAGGTCACCTACAACGGCTGGCCCCTGTATCTCTATGCCAAGGACGTCGGTCCGGACAGGCCGGTCGGTCAGGACGTCAAAGACTTTGGCGGGGAGTGGTACCTAGTGAAACCGTCGGGCGAGAAGGTCTCCGGAAGCTGACGCGTGACGTGCAACAACGGCTGCCCATTCGTTGTTGTCGAGGCCGCCATTCGTTGGGCCGACAATGACAGGAACTCATAGAGACCAATGGAGGGCCAGCCCTACCGTTCAAATCGTCCGACAAAGATATAACATCTCCGCCCTGCGTCAGCGCTTTCACGGCCAGGAGATTGAGTATGTGTTTGTCCGGTCGAACGGACAAGGCACCGAGGACCCGGCTGACGCACAGCAAGATCAAGAGAACGATGAAGAGCCTATCCAAGCTAACTAGGTGCCCTTTTTGGGATCCAAGAGGTTTGGACTGTCAATCGTAAGTGAGGCTTCTCCGGCGGTGGAAAGCAGTTGGCTCTCTTCGCTTCGTAGTCCCCCTTCAGCTGCTGTGGCGGCTTGCTCTGAACTTTTATCCATCTTGCGCGATGCGGGGGTGCTCGGCTTCCTGTCGTTGGGACCGGTCACGGGCACGCCCTGTGGAAAGATCACTTCCCGCGTCTCATCGGGCAAAGGTATGCCCGCCTCAACCAGGGTTCGCTTTGTCTGCCTCAGCAGGGCTGATTTGATCTTGATGGGGGAATAAGTCTTGCTGTCGAACCAGTAGAGGCACCTGAGGCCTACAGTTGCGGAGCCGAGGTCGTCGACGAGCACCAGAGGCTCCGGTGAAGACAGCACTCCCTCGTGCGCCTTGAGAACATCTAATATCAAGTTCTGTGCGTCGCTAAGCGCGCAGTCGTACCCAACCCCAACCCGAAACTCGGAACGTCGGTAGGGGCTGGAACTGTGGTTCGTGATCTTGTCCTTGAACACCGTGGCATTCGGAATTTGCACGAGGGCCCCGTCGAGCGTCAGCAGAACTGTGCTCCTGGTATTGAGGCTCTGCACGATACCTTCCGAGCCGCTGACAACGATGTAATCTCCGGTGCGAAACGGCTGATTCAAGCTCAAGAAGAAGCTCGCGAGGAAGTTCTCCACAATGTCACGTGATGCAAAGCCCAGCACGATCCCGATGATGCCTGTGCCTCCCAGCACGGTCAGCGCTAGTCCCGTGAGATTGGAAACCTTGAGAACGAAATACAGGCCGAGCAGAAAGACAGGGATGGCGATCGCGCGGGCAGCTAGCTTGAGGAGGAGCGGCGAGGGAATCTTTCGCTGAAGCCCTTGTCGAGCCAGCATCGCCACGCCCGCCGCGAGGATCCACGAAATTCCGAGGACGAACACAGCCAGAACCAGTAGCGGAAGTGATCGCGCGGCACCCCAATAGATGTCCTTTAGTCCACTCTGAATCCCATCCAGATTCCAGCTGACTTCGGGTCGTACTTCGATCTTATTGACGACCGCCACTACGTCCTGCGTGTTCTGCGCCAGCTTCGTTGCCCACTCGCGGTGGCTTTCGTCCCTTGTGATGCCGTCGAGAAAAACGACGCCCTCACGTGAGACGACCTTGGGAGCAATGAACCAGCCAGTTGCTTCGAGAATGCCCTCAAGGCGCTTTGCGATCTGCACGTCGGCTGCCTGCGGTTCGACTGCTACCTCCTTTCCAGGCGACTCCTGAGGCGTCTCTGCCTTAGGAGCAGTTGGTTGCACAGTTAGATTCTGGGCGGAGGCGGATACGGCCGTGACCATAGACATCGCTAAGATAGTCAGAGCGCGGGCGAAGAGTGATGCTGACATCTGTCTAACTCCCATCGATCTGCTCCTCACTGAACATAGCCTCGGGTCATGCCAAAGTTTGTCGGCGACATGACTCTGAGAGGCTTTGAACGGCCCCTTTGCGGACAGCAGGATGCCGGTCCAATGGCAATCACACACTTATCAGAATTGGCCTAACCTGTTATCCAGCGATCCGGGTGCGCCTGGACTTCCGGTTAACCCTATAGCCGGCATCTCTGCTTTGACGGGGTGCCAAGTCTGACAACTGCTCAGCTCTAACGCCCGCGTCTCCGCCGTTCATTTTACAGGGAGCGCGGCAATGCCCCCTTTATTCCGCTTTGAGGTCCCGGAGCATCGACACCATGTTCGACGGCGATGGATAAGACGAGGGCGGCCTTGGCCGAGATTGGCCGGACGTTGCATTCGGGCGGCTATCGGTTCGTTGCGGTGACGCCGACAACCCATCAGCGCGTCTTGGCCCGCGGCGGACTTGGCACCACGCTCAAGGATATTTTCGGCTGGAATAAGCTGTTTTGCTCCGGCGCGCTGGACGACTCTGTGATGACCTTGCTGAGGCAGGCGGAATTGCTGTCAGCGGAAGGCGGCACCTACCGCGCCAAGATCCGGTTCGCCACGATTGGCGGTTTGCTCTTCGCCCACTCCGGATTTCCCACGACCGCCCATGACGCGGTGTTCTTCGGACCCGACAGCTACCGCTTCGCGAGACTGATCGAGAGCGCGCTCGGGGACCTCTTACCGCGCGGCCCTTTGCATGTTGTGGACATCGGCTGCGGCAGCGGGGTGGGTGGCATCTGCGCGAGCCGGCTCCTTGCACCGGGGAGCGAGATTGTCCTTTCAGACATTAATCAAGGGGCTCTGGACTTCGCTAAGGTCAATGCCGCGCTTGCGGGGGTTCCGGTGACGACGGTTCTGAGCGACGTTCTCGGGGCTATCGATGGCGCGCCCGATATCGTGATCGCCAATCCACCCTACCTCGTCGACGCGGAAGCCCGCCTCTATCGTCATGGCGGCGGCAGTCTTGGGACAGCCCTTGCCGAGCGGATCCTCGAGGAGGCGCTCGAACGCCTCAAGCCCGGGGGCCGGGTGGTCCTCTACACCGGCTCCCCTATCATCGAAGGCACCGACGTCTTTTTTCAATCAATTCAGACCGTGCTGCAACTCCAGGCCTGTCAGTTTCGTTATAGGGAGATCGACCCCGACGTATTTGGCGAGGAGCTCGAGAAACCGGCCTACGGGAGGGTGGATCGTATCGCTGCGGTCGGCCTCACAGCCATAAAACGAGGATAGCGCCCGTGACTTCCGCCGATCTCTCCTGGACCGAGCATGCCGGCGTGCTGGAGGGTCCAAAATTCTCGCTCTTTCAGCTGGAGCTCGCAAAATACAATGGCAGACAAATCACCCCGGGCTTCCCGTCAGAGGCTTGGGAAGCTGAGCTTGAAATGCTCGCCAGGGTGATGCGGGCCGAGGGCGAGTATGTCGAGGCCGTGCGCCAGGAGATCGCACCGCTCGTAGCCGGCATCCCCGAGGGCGTCGACGACTTCATCGCGTGGTACGAGGCGCTTCGAGCCAACGGTCCGGGTCAGGGCGATCCGCTGTTTCCGTGGCTCGCGGACGCGGCAACCTCCTATGACATGTTGTGGTTCCTAACACAGGAGGTAGCCGGCGAGGCTGGGTTCGACGACCTTCTCGCCATGACCCAGGTCCAGATGCCGGTCACGGCCAAGCTGGAAATGGCACGCAACTATTGGGACGAGATGGGGCGCGGGCGCGAAAGCGCCATGCACGGCCCTCTGCTCGAGCGTCTGGCCACCTACCTCGACATCGATGCCAATCCCGAGCAGGTCATCCCGGAATCTCTCGCGCTCGGCAACGCCATGCTCGCGATGGCGCGAAGCCGCCGTTACGCTTTCCACTCGGTGGGTGCGCTCGGGGTCATCGAGATGACGGCGCCAACCAGAGCGGGCTTCGTCGCCGATGGGCTCAAGCGCCTTCGTGTGCCCACCAAGAAGCGGCTCTACTTCACGCTGCACGCGGTGCTCGATATCAAGCATTCCGAATGCTGGAATCGAGAGGTGCTTCGCTCCTTGGTCCAGGAGAATCCGCAGCGCGCGGGGGCGATCGGCGAGGGCGCCGTCCTGAGGCTCTGGCACGGCGCGCGGTGCTTCGAGCGTTACCGGCGCCACTTCAGCGACAGCCGGCGAAGTGAGGCTGCGTAAGTTTGCGGAGTCTCCCTTAAATGCGCTTCCTCGGGATCGGCGATAACGCTGATCTTTCCTCTCTGTATGTTCGTCTTGCCGCGGAGGGCCATGCGGTCAAGGTCCACATCAGCGAGCCGCTGTGCCGCGCCACGCTGACCGGACTTGTCGATAAGGTCGAGACATGGGAGGCCGAGCTAGATTGGGTGCGGGCGGCCGCGGCCGACGGCTGTATCCTGTTCGAGAATATCGGGGCCGGACGCGGCGCGCTCCAAGACCGCCTGCGTCGCGACGGGTTCAACGTCATCGGCAGCAGCGCGTATGGCGCGCGGCTCGAGAACGACCGTGCGTACGCCCAACAGGTCCTCGCCGAGCTCGGGTTTCGGACGGCGGCCGTGACCGCGTTCTCCGACGTGGAGGAAGCGCGCCGCTTCATTGCCGGGCACCCGCAGCGCTATGTCCTCAAGTGCAACGGGTCGGATGCAGTCAGCTATGTCGGACGGCAGCCCGATGGCGGGGACGTGTGCACCGTCCTTGCCGCCGATTCACGCTACGCCGGCATAAGTTTCATCCTGATGGATTTCATCGACGGCATCGAAATGGGTGTCGGTGCCTATTTCAACGGTATCGATTTCCTGGAGCCTGCCTGCCTGGATTGGGAGCACAAGAGATTCTTCCCCGGCGATCTCGGCGAGTTGACGGGCGAAATGGGCACGGTTGTGACCTATGACCGAAGCCAGAGCTTCTTCGAGCGCACGCTCGCCAAGATGCGGCCGCGTCTCGCCGAGCACGGCTATTGCGGTTACATCAATTTGAACACCATCGTGAACGAGGACGGTATCTGGCCGCTCGAGTTTACCTGCCGCTTCGGGTATCCGGGCTACGCGATCATCGATCCGTTGCAGCGGACATCGTGGGGCGACCTCTTCAACGCGATGATCCGGCGCACGAAGCGGCGCTTCGAGACGGAGCCCGGCTTCTGCGCCGGGATCGTCATCACCACACCCCCCCTTTCCCTACTCGCGCGCTCAGGTGTCGGAACCTATCGGCTTGCCCATCTTGTTCGACGGCGATCTCTCCGAGTCCGACCGTCGAAATATCCATTATGGGGAGATGGCATTGCAGGGCGATTTGCTCGTGACAAGCGGGATGAGCGGCTACACGCTTGTCGTCACCGGTGTCGGAGAGACGGTGACGGGCGCACGCGCCGCGGCGAACGCGCTTGCCGACCGGGTAATGGTGATGAATGCGCGCTATCGGCGCGACATCGGTGAGAGGCTCATGATGGGCGATCTTGCCAGCCTCGAGTCCCTCGGTTTGTTCGATCCGCGTTAGTCTTTGATGTGCCGGCGGCTTCGACCGCGAGGCGAAAAAAAAGCCGTTCGGCATACGTTCTTACATGGTCGTGTCTATCGGCGCTGCGGGTTTTGGCATTCTTTCTATGGAGATTTGGACAGGTTTCGCGGACACCGGTGCCGGGTCGCTTGACCCGATCCGTGCCGTGCCGTGCAGGGCAGGCGAACCGCTCCAGGCGCTCGCAGCCGAGCCATAGTCCGGCATAGTACCAGAATAACGCACCGGCCAGCGAGCCCAGCGACCCAAACAAGACGACAAGCCATATGTTCAGGTCGCCCTGTTGCGCCATGTAGCCCGCGAGCGGCATGATCAGTTCCTAGGGGATTGGCGGAAAAACGTTCTCGAGGAACATCATGGCTGCCACCATCAAGTAGCCGCCGTCCTCAATGGTCGATATCACCCAATCCGCCACATCGGGTCCCTTCTAGGCATGGAACGGCCCTATGGCGGGTTCGTTCGCCTAATTTGTCTGAAAAGTTAATCACACGAACATCGACGTTTTTCGCGGGTTATCAATATCTATGTCCGACTTGGCCACAATCCTGTTGCTTGCGCTACTTCCTATCGGCGGAAACCTCATCGGCACGCTTCTCGCCTAACGTCAGGGCACCATGTTGGAACTGCTGCTTCGTTCTGGTGCTCTTGGCCGGGCATTGTCAGAGTAAATTGGCTTGAGCCTCCTCGCGGGGATCCTTAGCCTCCGGCGATGCGCAATCCCTTCCGTTATTTCAACAGCTCGCCTGAGGTGATCCGCCTCACGGTGATGATGTATCTCCGCTATCCACTGTCGCT
>Ga0209587_1000946_pt1 | contig 14061 bp, 9 predicted proteins | sample NGEPerD_2_FD_184512 | JGI IMG/M metagenome (GOLD analysis project Ga0209587, IMG submission 184512) | Arctic peat soil microbial communities from the Barrow Environmental Observatory site, Barrow, Alaska, USA - NGEE PermafrostL1-D... | ecosystem: Environmental > Terrestrial > Soil > Wetlands >... | reverse complement strand
GAAGCAGCATCCTTCAGTTGCTGGACCAATCCCCGACGTGCCGACGAACACTGCTTCAAGCGCCGCCACACCATCAGCCACTCACCGAAGATCTGGCTCCACGGCCCAGCCGACGTTGCTGGTCATAGCCGATCGCCTCAAGCCGATCCCTGAAAGGACGCTCGGGTGGCGATCGGTGGTCGTGGGAGAGTCGCATCTTCGGCAACGCCTATGACGAGGTCCCGGCTTCGGAGCGGCCGAAATACGGCTCGCTGAACTTCAGGGGCCGAGCCACAGGTGGCTCGCCTCGGTTCGGATCCGCCCACCTGCGCCTCACGCAAGAGACCCTGTCCCGCACAACGTTCTGCTACCCAGACAGTGTCTTCGAGCCAACCCATTTCGGCGTCGTCCTGCGGATGTCACTGGTTGGGCTGGCAGAGGCCGATGATGACAAGGATCTATTGGACGACTACATCGAGGCTCAGGTGCATGGACCTCTGCTTCTTGCCCACGACGTTGAAGCCCTCGTTCTTGATCCGTGCTACATCGCGCGCTTCGGCTCACTTGCGGACGCCTTTCCCCCACCAAACAAGCCGACACCTCATCCCGCATCAGACCCATCTGACGAGTCGAAATAGCAGGACGGCCTGAACCTCGCCCAGTTCCTCGATCCCGTCCCGCGGCACGATCCTTAGGTTCTAGCGGTCACCGCTGGCGACGCCACAAGATTCTGGGGGCGCAACAGTCAAACCGTCCCTCCGAAATGACTCTGAATCCAAGGCCCTCTTTGGTCGAGGCTCTCAGACGTGAAGCCCCACAGACACGATCGCCTTGGCTACTGCCCTCAGGCTGGTGTTGTTGTTGCGGGCGTGCGAGCGCATCAACTGGAAGGCCTGATCGGGGGTGACCGAGCGCTGCTGGGCGGTGATCCCCTTGGCTTGTTCGATGACGACGCGTGACTCCAGTGCTTCTTGCAGCTGCTCGCTGAGCTGCTCCTGCTGGTGCAGCTTGGAGGCGTTGACCACGTAGCTGGTCGCCACGTCGGCCAGCAGCATGGCCACCGCCATGTCCTCATCCGACCACTGCCGCGGCTCCGGAGAGTAGAGGTTGAGGGCGCCGATGATCTGGTCGGCCAGCCGCATCGGTATCGCGGCGACCCCTGCGATGGACAAGCGGGTGGCGGAAGCGGCGAACTCAGGCCAGTGGGTGATCTTCTCGCGGATGTCGGTCACCCGGATCACCTCACCGGTGGCGTATGCGTCTCGGCACGGGCACGGGAAGGGGTGTAGCTGCGCGTGATCGCGCTGCAGCTCCGCGGAGTCCTGGCTCACTGCAGTCAGCTGCCCATCGTGGGCCATCGTGACCCAGGCACCGCACAGACCCAACACCGCTGTGGCGCTTTCCGTGAGCTCGCTCAGCGTTTCCTGCAGGTCGTAGCGTGCCGGCAGAATCACGGCGAATCGTGACAACGTCTGCAGTAACAAGGACTGGTCGTACATCTTGGGGTCCCTCGTCTTGCGCTGCCGGTTTGGCGGCTCACCCGCAGCGCGGGACCGTAACCAGAGGGATCGTGCGTTAACGGTCGGCACCACGTGCTTACACCGAGTTTACGTGCTGGAGGGGGCCAGCCCTGACCACCAATCCTGTCCAGGACGTCATCAAACGAGGGACAGGTCGTGGCCGGTGCGCGCTGGTGTTTCCCGTAAGTAGCTAGCCGGCCTTGCCTGGTCGTTGGCTGCCGCAATACCGCGGTTGAGCTCTTCAGTCCTCATGAAGATTGGGCTGTTATTTGGCTTGCACCAGTCCGATAATTAAGAGTTGGCACTGGTTGCATGGATCGGAGCGGGCGAATGGTGACTAACGCTGACGTCGAAGGCTTGGATGGACAGCGGCGCTCGGTGTTGTCCAAGAGCCCGACGGGGATAGGGGGTTTTGACCAGATCACCGACGGTGGACTGCCGACTGGGCGACCCAGCCTGGTGTGCGGCCCGCCGGGCGCGGGCAAGAGCCTGTTTGCACTGCAGTTCCTGGTCAACGGCGTCACGCGTTACGCCGAGCCGGGAGTGTTCGTTACTTTCGAGGAGGACCGGGCCGACGTGGTGGCCGACGTTGGCTCGCTCAACTTCGACCTTGACGGGCTGGAGGCGGACGGCCGGCTGCTGGTCGACGCGCTGGCCTTGGAGCCCCAGGTCGCCGATACCGGCAACTTCAACCTCGAGGCGCTGATGGTCCGCCTGGCTTTTGCCGTGGAGAAGGTCGGTGCGAAACGGGTCGCCATCGACAACGTGGAGGCGTTGTTCGCCGCCTTCGACAAACCGTCTCTGGTCCGGTCCGAGCTGAGGCGGCTGTTCCGCTGGCTCAAGGACAACGATCTGACCACCGTGATCACCGGGGAGCGTGGCGAGGGCACGCTCACCCGGCACGGCATTGAGGCCTATCTGTCCGACTGCGTGGTGGTCCTGGACGACCGGGTGGTCCTGGACGTCGCCACCCGGCGACTACGGGTGCTGAAGTACCGCGGCTCAACGCATGGCAGGAACGAGTACCCGTTCTTGATCGGCGCTGACGGCCTCGAGGTGCTGCCGATCACCGCGCTGGGTCTGGCTCAGGATGTCAGCAACGATCGGGTCTCCACCGGCGTAGCTGGGCTGGATGCGATGCTCGGCGGGCACGGTGTGTTCCGGGGCAGTGGTGTCCTGATCAGCGGGACGTCTGGCACCGGTAAGACGACGATCGCAGCGAACTTCGCCGACGCCGCCTGCCGACGCGGGGAGAAGGTGGTGTTCTTCAGCTTCGAGGAGTCCGAGTCTGAGATCTACCGCAACATGGCCTCAGTGGGGCTGGATCTGGCTGGCTGGGTGCAGCGGGGGCTGCTGCGCTTCCAGTGCGAGCGGCCGACCACCCGCGGGCTGGAGGACCACCTGGTCCTGATGCAGCGGCTGATCCGGGAGTTCTCCCCGACGCTGGTGGTGATCGATCCGGTGAGCAGCCTGGCCCGCGGTGCGACTCCTTTCGACGTCTCGGCCATGCTGATGCGCCAGGTCTACTACCTGAAGTCGGCCGGCATCACGGCCGTGATGACGGTGCTGAGCGAGGAAGCCGGGGTGGAGCAGGTCATCTTGAACATCTCATCGTTGGTCAACACCTCGTTGGAGGTCGTCATGCTGAGCGCTTTTGGAGAGCGCAACCGCGGACTTTACGTAATGAAGAGCCGTGGCATGGCCCACTCGAACCAGATCCGCGAGTTCGTGCTCAGCGACCTTGGGGTGGACGTCGTCCCAGTGGTCATCGGCGACCAGGGGGTGTTGACGGGTTCGGCGCGCGTCGCTGCGGAGAGCGCCGAGCGGGCCGCCGCCGAGACCTTGTCGCTGGAGTCCGCGGAGCTGGCCAGCGCGCTGGAGCGCCGCAGGGAGACGGTCGACGCGCACGTGGCCACACTGCTGGCTGACTTTGCGGCCGAGGAAAGACTGGCCCGAGAACTGATCGAGGCGAGCCAACAGCGCCTGGAAGCGGTGCGGCTGGACCGGCTAGCGCAAGGGCGACGGCGCACCGTCAGATACCCGGAGAACGAACCGTGAGCACCCCCACCGAACCGCACGAACAGGGAAGTGCGCCCAACCCGGGACGGCTACACCTAACCCTGTTCGTCAGCGGGACCTCCCCCGCCTCAGCCCGGGCAGAGCGCCGGCTGCGCGATATGTGCGACCGGCACGCACTCTTCGGCTACGACCTGAGCATCGTCGACATCTACGAGCAGCCCGCAGAGGTCTTCTCCCGGGGGGTGCTGGCGGTACCAACCCTGATCAAGGAGCTACCCCTTCCCGTGCGGGTGTTGATCGGCGACTTCACCGACGAGCCACGGGTGCTCGACGAGCTGGGCCTGGCCACCGCGACAGAGGACTGATCCCGGACGGCCTGCGGGTCAGCCGACGTGTCTTCGATGGTGACGTGACGACTTCTGGCACCGTCCCGCCTGCGTCGACGGGGCCCAGAACCGCCAACAAGTGCCATGCGTCTTGAGACCCAACGCCGGTTTTCGAAGTCGTCGACTGCTGCGCTCAGGCACTGATCGGGGCCAACAGCCGAGAGACAACCCACGCTCAGGCCGCGATGGTGAACGTGCGTCACGGACTACAGGTGGCTGGAGATGATCGTGACAATGCTTAGCATCAGGAGCCCGAGACCGGCCAACGCTCCGATGCACAGAGGGACCAGGCCGCGGCGGTCGCCGACGCTGTTGACCCGCCTGCCGTAGAGAACGGCTGCCGCGCAGGGGACCAAGAACACAGCCATGGTTGGAATGGTGGCAACCAGGTCCACCCACAAGGGGATACCGGCGTTTTCGGGTAGGTAGCCCATCAGGCTGTACAGGACCTGGCCCACTGCAAAGGCGATGATGAAGAAAACCGGTATCAGCGCGACGGCGCCCATGCCCGTCCGAGCCAGACACCGGCCGCAGAGCTATCGACATGATGGTTTCCTGCCCTCGTCGGCTTCCTGCCTCTAGGTCGGTCCGCGGCCAGGACGGATGGGATCTGCTGGTGTGCGCGGGCGCCCGAGTCTCCGGCGTGCGGGTCCCGTCCTTTGACGGGCCGACCCAGACTTGCCTGTACCAGAAGGCGACGAGCTCAGTCCCTTCCCTGCCGGCTGTCGAGCAATCGACCCCGGCCACCGGAACGAAGGAATCCTGGCAGTCCTCCCCACGTTATGTAAACGGAAGAAGGGTCGAGAAAGGGATACATGGCAGCGAGTGTCGAGTTCGAAGACGACGACGGACAGGTGGTGCGTTACGTGCGCCACGCCAACGGCGGCGGGCTGGTCTCACCGCAGGCGCGGGTGCACGAGGGTGCGATAGTCGCCTCGACGGCTCATGTCGAAGCCGGTGCGCAGGTGGGCGACCGCTCTCGGATAGGCGCGGGCAGCTGGCTGGACCTCGACGTGATCGTCGGGGAGGACGTCGTGGTCGCCGGGAATGTGCACCTCGGCCCGCGCACGCGGGTGGAGGACGGGACGTGGATCGGCACGGGAGCACGGGTCGGGTCCGACGTCGTGATCGGGCGCGGTGAGCGGGTAGCGCCTGATGCGGTCGTCCGGGATGCAGTCGTCGTTCGTCGCCGCGCAGGCTCCGGCCGCTCAGAGTTCGGGACCGCCGCGTAGACGGGGTGTGCCCGGTCGGGCACGAAAGCACTGGAGAAGCCGCCGGCCGACCGGGGCTGGCATGCGCGCATTTCATGGAGTACCGAAGAGGCCATCGTCCGTTTGGACTAGGGGTTATAGGTTCAACGGTCAGAATCCGACCCTCAAAGGCCAAGATGTTGACCAACTACTTCAAAGCATCTTTACCCGACCCGTAACTTAATGGTCAGCGGCGGCCAAGACAGGACCGCCCACCGTTAATGGGTTGGGCAAATGAAAGATCGTGACACTGCGGTCCTGGCGTCCGCGATTCCAGCGCCAGTGGTCTTGGTAACCGTCCAACATCGGAACGGTGCTCCGACGAATTCGACCATCGTGAAGGTGCCGGTGACCTTGCGCATCCTTGCTTTCCCCGGACCAAGTCGATTGAGGTGACGATATGGCAATCATGACCGACGATGTAATCAACAAAGACTTCACGGCGACTGAACTTCGCCGTGGCTACGACGAGAACGAGGTCGACGAGTTCCTCGACCAGATCGTCGTCGAACTGCGTCGCCTGACACATGACAACGACGAGCTCCGCGCGCTCATCCCTCCTGACGCCCTGGACAAGATCGCGGCCGCCATAGCGTCTGCCGAGAACATAGAGAAAGACGCAGCCGCTCGCATTGCCAAGGCGAACGCGGAAGCCGAGGCGGCGGAGGCGGGAGCGGCTCAGCGGGCACGCGCAGCCACGGAAGCAGCCGACGAGATTGCCAAGTCCGCGTTGGCCGCCGGAGCTCCTGCGGCGGACGAGATCGGCGGTGCTTCCGCGGCAGGCTTGGGCTCGGCGACTGGAGTGCTGGCGCTCGCACAGAAGTTGCACGACGAGTACGTGTCCGAGGGCGAAGACACTCGCGAGCGCCTCATCAGCGAGGGGCAGTCACGCCACGACCAGGTTGTTGGTGAAGCCACGGCGAGGCATGAAGAGCTTCTCTCGACCGGTCAGGCCAAGTACGACGAGCTCGTTTCCGTCGGCTTGGCCAAGCACCACGCGCTCATCGCCGAGGCGGACGAGCTGATCGCGAAGGCCAATACCGAGCGTCAGCACATCATCACCGAGGCGCGGGAGCGTTCCACCGGAATGATCACCGAGGCCGAGCAGAAGAGGGCCGAGGTGTTTCAGGCGCTCGGTCATGAACGTAGCTTGCTGCAGGAAGGGATCGAAGAGCTGAGAACCTTCGAGCGAGACCAACGCGCCCATCTGCAGTCCTACCTCGAGGGTCAGCTGATCAAGCTGGACCGGACCGGGCCCGACCCGAGCGACGCCATCCCGAGCGACGCCGACCCGAGCGACGCCGACGAGACCAGCTGACAACGAAGGTGGCGAACTCGCAACAGCACGTGCCACGGAACGAAGGCTGACCTGCCACGCCGAGATGGACTTTGCGGCCGGCTCGATGGGACCCAAGGTCGAGGCGGCGATCGAGTTCGCCCTCGGCACCGGCAACGATGCTGCGATCGAATCCCTGGCCGACCTGCCCGCCCTCCTTGCCGGAACGGCCGGGAGCCGGGAGCCCGGCCGGGCTGGGGATGGTGCACGTCGCGCCTGCGGCGCAGACTATGAGGATTGAAGGACCCGGACTTTCGGGAGGACACCATGACGCCCACGATCACGGCGCCGGAGTCGATGCCGGTACTGTCTCGCGGCAAGCACCGCAACCCGCGCCGAGGCGCCTGTTTCATGGAGATGGCCTCCGTCCTGGCGGGCGAGCGCTGGAGCGACCATCCCACCTGCACCCACCCGCTGCTCGCAGAACTGGCCCGACTCATCAACGACAGCGTGAGCGATCGGTTTCGCCCCGGCCTCATACCCTTGATCCCGTCGGTCATCGGCCTGAACAGTGACGACGTTCACGTGAACGCTGCAATCGCATTGCGCTCGGCGTGGACAGCCCTGCCGATCGCCTCAGCGTCACGGCAAAACGTGTTGGCCACCGCCGTGATCGGGTGCGAACGCCTCCTCGCTGAGCTCGACGGCCGCGAACAGGACTACGTGAGCCCACAGAGTCGCCACGTGCTGGAGCAGGTCCCTGACGCTGCCGCATGGGCCCGGTCCTTCTCGAGCAGGTCACGCGGATCGCGAGGGATCTTCCGCGCGCAAACCGCGCCGCGCACCGTGAGCATCGCGGTAGAGGGCATTGCCTCGGCGTGCGCACCGGATGTCGAACAGCGGCTGGTCGAGCTGCTCGCCGCCTCAATCGCCGACTGCCGGGCGCTGATTCCGGTCGACAGGGATGCGAGTCGTGACCGGTTCCAATCCCGCGTGTCCGGCTAGAGCCTGGTCAACAAAGCACGAACGGCCGCCAGGGCCTCGGCGCAAACGGCTGGGACCCGGTCGGACCAAATGCTCCTCCAACAGCGACAACATCATGTCGGCAAGCTCCGGCAACGGTGCTGTCAGCGCGGCGTTGAGACGGCGTCGTCGTAGACCGCGGCGCGTCCGTCGGTCGTCTCGGTGTGCCACGTCACCTTGCGCCCTGCATCGGGCAGCCATGATGGGTCTTCGAGCCTGATCTCCTCTGTCCGACTACGCGGCTGCAGGTCCAGCCGAGCATATGTTTGGCTATGTTTGGCTCCGTGGAAGACCCGGGTCACGGCCGGGGATATTGTTGTGCGGCGGCTCGATCGCGTCGCGTCTGCTCCCAACGTCGGGCGCGTCCACAGCAGTGCGCTCCTGCGGGAGCACAGCCTGACCTCTAGTGTCGGGGGTCCGCCGAACTCAGGGAGTCGCCTCACATGGTCAGCCGTATCGCGATCGTCAACCGCGGAGAGGCCGCGATGCGACTGATCCACGCCGTGCGGGAGCTCAACGCGCTGGGCGGAGCCCAGATCGAGACGGTCGCCCTCCACACCGACGGTGAGCGGTCGGCCATGTTCGTGCGAGAGGCGGACTCGGCATACTCCCTCGGCCCCGCCGTGGATCGCCCCTACCTCGATCTGGCCGTGCTCGAACGGGCGCTGACGCAGACGGGTTCGGATGCCGCGTGGGTGGGTTGGGGTTTCGTCGCGGAGGATCCGAACTTCGCCGAGGTGTGCGACCGGATCGGGGTCACGTTCATTGGCCCGAGTGCGAGCGCCATGCGACGTCTGGGCGACAAGATCGGTTCGAAGCTGCTGGCCGAGGAGGTTGGCGTGCCGGTGGCCCCGTGGAGTCGTGGAGCGGTTGACGACATCGAGGCGGCCCTGGCCGCCGCGAGCCAGATCGGCTACCCGCTGATGCTCAAGGCAACGGCAGGTGGCGGCGGTCGCGGCATTCGGGTGGTCACCTCCGACCACGAGCTGACCGATGCGTTCGAACGTACTCGTGACGAGGCCGCGCGCGCCTTCGGCAACGGAGTGGTGTTCCTCGAGCGCCTTGTTACTGGTGCACGGCACGTTGAGGTGCAGGTCATCGCCGACGGCCAGGGGACCGCGTGGGCGCTCGGCGTGCGCGACTGCTCCGTACAGCGACGCAACCAGAAGGTCATCGAGGAGTCGGCCTCGCCTCTGTTGGACGGCGAGCAGGTGGGCGAGCTCAAAGCATCTGCCGAGCGGCTCGCCCTTGCCGTCGACTACTGCGGTGCGGCAACCGTCGAGTTCCTGTACCACCCCGGTGAACGCAGCTTCGCGTTCCTTGAGGTCAACACCCGGCTGCAGGTCGAGCACCCGATCACCGAGCTGACCACGGGCTTCGACCTGGTCAAGGCGCAGCTGCACGTCGCCTCCGGCGGCCGCCTCGAGGGGGAACGTCCGACCGAGCTCGGGCACGCCATCGAGGCGCGGCTGAACGCAGAGGACCCTGACCGTGACTTCGCGCCCTCACCGGGACGCATCGCACTGCTCAACCTGCCTTCCGGCCCGGGCATCCGGGTCGACACCGGCGTGGGCCAGGGCGATCTGATCCCGGCGGACTTCGACTCAATGATCGCCAAGGTCATCGCCCATGGGCGCACCCGCGCGGAGGCTTGTGCTCGGCTGAGCCGGGCGCTTGCCGACACCGTTGTCCTCATCGAGGGCGGCACGACCAACAAGAGCTTCCTGCTCGACCTGCTCGACCAGCCCGAGATCATCGATGCCAGTGCCGATACCGGCTGGATCGACCGGGTCCGCAGCATGGGGAGGCTCCAACCCGACCGTTACGCCGGGGTCGCGCTCGTCGCCGCCGCGATTGAGGCCTACAAGGAGCAGGTGCAGGCCGAGCAACTCCACTTCCTCGCCACCGCACACGGCGGTCGGCCTCAGGCCCGGCACGAGGTCGGGCGCGCCATTGAGCTGAAGCTGCGCGGCACGTCACATCGGGTCACCGTCGCGCAGGTCGGCCCGACCCGCTTCCGGGTGGGATTCGATGCGGCACAACAGGACCGGCAGATTGACGCCGACCTCGAACAGCTGGATGAGTACCTCGCCCGCCTGGTCATTGGCGACGTCCGGTACCGACTGATCAGCGCCACTCACGGTCCCGTCCACCTGATCGAGGTCAACTCAACCACTCATCGGGTCACACGTGACGAGGGCGGCGTACTGCGTTCGCCGGCGCCGGCGCTCGTCGTGGCGACACCTGTGGCTGTCGGTGACCGCGTCGAGGCGGGCGCGCCGGTGCTGGTGTTGGAGTCGATGAAGATGGAGACGGTGTTGCACGCCCCGTACGCCGCCCAGGTGCGCGAGCTGTTCGTCACGACCGGCGGTCAGGTCGAGACAGGCACACCGGTCGTCCGGTTGGAGCCCGTCGCCGAGGACGAGGGCACTACGCCGGGAGCACCCGTCGCGACCACCCCGCTGAAGAGCCTGGACCTGCCTACGCCGACGGAGGAGACCGCGGCCACCCACGCCGCGCGCAGCCTTGACGACCTGCGCGGCCTGCTGCTGGGCTTCGACCTCGCACCAGAGGGCGCTACCGGCGCCCTCGCCAGATACGAGCGTGCGCGCCACGAGCTGTCCTCGGCCGGCCTGCTGGTGCTGGACCACGAGATCGACGTGTTCAGCGCATTCGCCGACCTGGCAGAGCTCGGCCGCAACCGGCCGGCTGAAGAAGACGGGGCGGACGAACGGGTACACAGCCCGCGTGAGCACTTTCACAGCTACCTGCACAGCCTGGACGCCGACCGCGAACACCTGCCCGACGGCTTCCGTCAGCGCCTGACCCGAGCCCTCGCACACTACGGCGTCAGCGATCTCGAACGCGGGCCAGCGCTCGAGGAGGCTGTATTCCGGATCTTCCTTGCCCAGCGCACGGCGTCCGATCTGGTCGTCATCCCCCTCCTGCAGCATTGGATGTCCGAGCAGCCGCCCGTGGGCAGCGCCGGGAGCAAGGTGCGAGAGGTCTTGGACCGGCTGGTGCTGGCCACCCAGCTGCGATATCCGATGGTGGGCAACCTGGCGCGCAGCGTTCGGTTCCGCTGGTTCGACCAGCCGGTGGTCGACGCCGAACGCGGTGCCGTGCTGGCGGGCGTGAGCGCGGAGCTCACCTACCTGGCCGACCACCCTGACGCGGCCGACTACGCGACGCGACTGGAGGCCCTGGCTGCGATCCCGGAGCAGATCGTGGGATTCCTGGCCGCCCGGATCGAGCACACACTCCCCCAGCGAGAGCCGATGCTCGAGGTGCTGGTCCGCCGGCACTATCGCGAGTACGAGCTGCACGACCTGCGCCAGCTGACGGCTGCGGGGAGACCGTTCGTCGTGGCCGACTATGCCCTGGATGAGCGCCCCACCCGACTGATCACGACAATCGCCCAGTCTTCCGAGCTGGTCGAGTCCTCAGACCTGGTCGCCGCGATCGACGCTCAGCTCGAGGACGCGCCCGCCGGCCACGCAGTCGTCGTCGACCTGTACCTGTCCTGGCCCGACGCACCGGACTCGGTGACCGAGGCCTCGGACGCGCTGCAACGGGTCTTGAGCCTGATGCCCTTTGCCCACAGGGTGCGGCGCACCGCTGTCGCGGTCTGTCCCGGCGGCGAGCGCCCGGTGTGGTACTTCACGTTCCGCCCCAGCCCCGACGGCGTCCTCGTTGAGGATGATCTGGTGCGCGGCGTCCACCCCATGGTCGGTCGCCGGCTCAACTTGTGGAGGTTGCGCGACTTCCAGGTCACTCGGCTCGACGCACCCGAGGACGTGCTCCTGTACCACTGCGTCGCACCCAACAATGCGGCCGACCAGCGGCTGGTCGCGCTGGCGCAGATCCGCGAGATGGCCGTCGTGCGGGACGCCGATGGTCACGTGACCTCGCTGCCCCACGCCGAGCGTGCGGTCGCCAGCTGTCTGGAGGCCATTCGACGGGCCCGCGCCGTGCGGGGTACGGCTGGGCAGCGGTTGGACATGAATCACGTGTTCCTGCACATCTGGCCGGTGATTGCGGCGCCCCTCGATGAGCTCACCGCCCTGCAACGCACCATCGCGCCGCTGACCTCTGGCGCGGGCATCGAGGAGGTCCTGGCCCAGGGTCGTCTCGCGACCCCGGACGGCCAGGTGCGTGTCGCAGCCGCCCGGTTCTCCTACCAGCCGGGCGCAGGGGTCGTCATCGCGGTGACCGATCCACCGACCGAGCGACTCCGCCCGCTGGACGACTATGCGCAGAAGGTTCTCCGCTCCCGCAGACGCGGCACCGTCTACCCATACGAGCTGGTGAGCCTGATCGCCGGACACGGCGGCAGCTTCGTCGAGCACGACCTCGACGACAGCGGCAGGCTCGTGCCGGTGCACCGCCCGCCAGGCGGCAACCGCGCCGGACTGGTGGTCGGGCTGGCCCGCACAGTGACAGCGCGACATCCCGAGGGCGTCATACGCGTTGTCCTGCTGGGTGACCCCACCCGCGCGCTGGGGGCAGTGGCCGAGGCCGAGTGCGCGAGAGTGATCGCCGCTCTCGACATGGCAGAGCGGCTCGGTGTGCCGGTCGAGTGGTTCGCCCTGTCAGCGGGCGCGCGCATCTCGATGGGGTCCGGCACCGAGAACATGGACTGGGTGGCGTCGGCGTTACGTCGAATCGTCACCTTCACCCAGGGCGGCGGCGAGATCAACATCGTCGTGGCGGGGATCAACGTCGGGGCCCAACCGTACTGGAACGCGGAAGCCACGATGTTGATGCACACCAGGGGAATCCTCGTGATGACGCCTGACAGCGCGATGGTGCTGACCGGCAAGCAGTCGCTCGACTTCTCGGGCGGGGTCTCGGCCGAGGACAACTTCGGCATCGGCGGCTATGACCGCGTCATGGGTCCGAATGGGCAGGCGCAGTACTGGGCACCGGATCTGTACGGCGCGCGCAGCGTATTGCTCGCGCACTACGACCACACCTACGTCGTGCCCGGGGAAGGTGCACCCCGCCGGGCCGCCACCACCGACCCGATCGAGCGCGACGTGTGCGCCTACCCGCACGACGTGGCTGACAGCGAGTTCCGCACGGTCGGTGACATCTTCTCGTCGGCGACCAACCCCGACCGCAAGAAGCCGTTCGACATCCGCACCTTGATGCGCGCCGTGGCCGACCAGGACCACCGCGTGCTCGAGCGCTGGGCCGGCATGGCCGGTGCCGAGACCTCCGTGGTCTTCGACGCGCACCTCGGCGGCTGGCCGGTGTCGTTGATCGGGATCGAGTCCCGGCCTCAGCCCCGACCCGGGTTCCCCCCGAGCGATGGACCCGACACCTGGACAGCGGGCACGCTGTTCCCTCGCTCGTCGAAGAAGACGGCCCGGGCGATCAACGCCGCGAGCGGGAACCGGCCGGTCGTCGTCCTTGCCAACCTGTCGGGCTTCGACGGGTCACCGGACTCGATGCGGCACCTGCAGCTGGAGTATGGCGCCGAGATCGGCCGGGCGATCGTGAACTTCACCGGACCAATCGTGTTCTGCGTCGTGTCGCGATATCACGGCGGGGCGTTCGTGGTGTTCTCCAAGGCGCTCAACGCCGGGATGACGGTTCTTGCGGTCGAGGGGTCGTTCGCGTCCGTCATCGGTGGCGCACCGGCGGCGGCGGTCGTCTTCGCCGGTGAGGTGGACTCCCGCACGACGTCCGACCCGCGGGTTGCCGAGCTTGAGACTGCGCTGGGCCACGCTGAGGGCGCACCTCCGGCCACCTTGATCTCTGACCTCGCGAAGCGTCGCGCCAGCGTCCGCGCCGAGAAGCTCGGCGAGGTCGCGACGGAGTTCGACGCCATCCACAGCATCGAGCGGGCCGTGAGGGTCGGCTCGGTCGACGCGGTGATCAGCGCCCGCGAGCTGCGTCCGCGACTGGTGGAGGCCGTCGAAAGGGGGGCCGAACGTTCGGTGGCGGCCCGACTGCCGTGATGACAGCGTCGGGCGCATGACGGGTTCACTTGATCGCGGACTTCAAGACTCCTTGCGCCCCTCGAGATCCCCGGTGTCAGACTGTTGGGCGCGGATCGGAGTGTTGCTGCGATCCACCTTGCCGTGGTGAAGCTGCATTGCGCTGGTGATGAGGGCGAAGTGGCTGAAGGCTTGCGGCGTGTTACCCAGCTGCCGGTTCGCGGCCGGGTCCCATTCCTCACTCAGGAGCCCGACGTCGTTGCGCAGGCTCAGCAGCCTCTCAAAGAGTGCGACAGCCTCGTCCCTTCGTCCGGCGCCCTGTAGGGCGTTCACGAGCCAGAAGGAACACGCGAGGAAGACGCCTTCACCGCCCGGCAGCCCGTCGTCGCTGTCCTGCGTTCGGTAGCGCATGACGAAACCGTCCTGCGTGAGGTCCCGCTGGATGGCCTCGATCGTACCGATGACGCGTTCGTCGTCCGGGGGCAGGAAACCGACCCTCGGGATGAGCAAGAGGCTCGCGTCGAGGGCCGTACTGCCGTAGGACTGCACGAAGGTGTTCAGCTCGGTGTTGAACCCGCGGGTCATCACCTCTGCGTGGATCGTCTCGGCCAGCGCGGCCCAGCGGTCGGCGGGTCCGGGGAGCCCGGACTCACGGACTCCCTT
>Ga0209587_1000945_pt1 | contig 14063 bp, 12 predicted proteins | sample NGEPerD_2_FD_184512 | JGI IMG/M metagenome (GOLD analysis project Ga0209587, IMG submission 184512) | Arctic peat soil microbial communities from the Barrow Environmental Observatory site, Barrow, Alaska, USA - NGEE PermafrostL1-D... | ecosystem: Environmental > Terrestrial > Soil > Wetlands >... | reverse complement strand
GACCTGAGACAGCGCCGAGCGCACCTCATCGATACGCGGCCGCGAGTTCGGGATGCCGAGCGTCTGATTGCCGGACATGGAGCCCGAGGCATCGAACACGATCATGGCGTCGTCGGTGCAGGGGCCCGGCTTCTCGTCCTGAGCAACGGCCACGGAAATCTGCCCGGCAGCAAGGATCGCGGCCAAGCCGCCGATCAGCCGAACAGGCAGAAGGTCGGCAAATCCAATGCCACGACGCTGCATTTCTAGACACTCCCTTGGCAATTTTGAGCGGAGTGTAGCCAAAATCCGCGCAAAAAGGGAATAGCAGGAATGCCGGGAAAGCGGCCGTGACCCTTGCCTTTCGCGCGCTCAGCATCGTCTCATTCGCCAGGACGGCCAAGGGCTGAGGACGGCCAAGGGCTGAGGACGGTTAAGAGCTGAGGACGGCTAAGGGCTGAAGAGCAGCGCCACGTAGACAAAGAACAAGAGAAGGTGGACCGCCCCCTGGAGCACGTTGGTGCGCCCGCCGGCAAAGGTCAGCCCGCTCACGAACAGCGTCAGCACCAGGAGCACGGTCTCGACATCCGAGAGGCCGAGATGGACATGGCTGTTGGTCAAGAGCCCGATAGTCAACACCGCCGGAATGGTTAGTCCGATGGTGGACAGCGCCGAGCCCAAACAGACATTGACCGCGCGTTGAAGTTGATTGGCGAGCGCGGCGTTGAAAGCGGTGAGCCCTTCCGGGGCAAGCACCAGAACCGCGATCAACAACCCGCCCAAGGGCTCCGGCAGGCGGAGATCCTCGATGCCGAAATCGACGATCACCGCCATGTACTCGGACAGAGCCACCACGGGGATCAGTGTCAGCAAGAGCATTACGACGTGGTAGGCGAGTGAGCGGGGCGTATCCGCGCCATGTTCCCGCGCTTGTTGGTCAGGCTCGTCGGGGCGCGTCTCCGGCTCGGCGAAGAACGCGCCATGCCGCATCGTCTGAATGAAAATGAAGACGCCGTAGAACAGGAGGGTGATGGCAATAAACAACAGCGCCTTGCCGGGAGCCTCGACGGGGCTTGGCGTCGTCTCGGTGTATTTCGGCAGGACCAGCGCCACGATCGAAAGGGCCGACATGACCACGAGAAAGGATCGCGCGCCGGTAAGGTTGCACTCCTGCTCCCAGTAGCGCAGCGCACCGATGAGCAGAGCCGTTCCCACCATGCCGTTCAGCACGATCATCAACGTGGCAAACATCATGTCGCGCGCCAGCGTCGGATTGTTCTGCCCATGCAGCATGATCGCTGCGAGCAGAGCCACCTCGATGACGATCACGGAAAACGTGAGCACGAGCGTGCCGTACGGCTCGCCCAGCCTCTCGGCGACGGCATCGGCGTGACGCACCACGCCGAACGAGCCCCACATCATCACCCCGAACAGCCACAAAAACAGGACCACGGTGAGCGCGTGGTTCTCGAGGTCGGAAAGCAGCGTGTCGCCGACGGCGAAGAAGATGAGGGCCGTGACAACACCGGCCACCGCAGGTGTCTCGGTGGCAAGAATCGACCTTATGCCTGGCTCTGTCTTGGCTGCTGACATGGTATTTCGTATGTGCCGGACCGGCCGACGACCGTCCACCGAATTCCTGGGCTGATTCTGCGTTGAGCTTAACCGCTGCTGGCGACAGCCAAAGCGTTCATGTAAAAACCTTTTACATGAATCACTCAGGCCGCGGCTGGCGGCGCCCAGGCTCTTATCATCACGGCAACCTCAAGGAGGTGCTGCTGGAGGCCGCGCGCAAGCTCATCGAGGAGCATGGCGCCTTCGGCTTCAGCTTGACCGAGGCGGCCCGCCTGGCCGGCGTCAGCCCGGCCGCGCCCTATCGCCATTTCCGCGACCGCGACGCGCTTCTCGCCGAGGTCGCCCGCCACGGCTTCGAGCGTTTCGCCGCCCAACTCGACGCGGCCTGGAACAACGGCGTGCCCACGCCGCTCTCGGCCATCGAGAATCTCGGCCGCGCCTATCTCGCCTTCGCCCGCGAGGAGCCGGCAAGCTACACGGTCATGTTCGAGGCAAGTCTGGCGCCGGGCACGGAAGGCGAGAGCACCCCCGCGGCCCAGCGCGCCTTTGATGTCTTGCAGCGCGCGGCCGCTGCTCTGTGCCGTCAGCTCCCGGAGGAGGAGCGGCCGCCGGTCAAGCTTGTCAGCCTGCACATCTGGACCATGGCCCACGGCGTCGCCTCACTCTTCGCCCAGGAAGGGCGGGCGGCGCGCAAAGTGCCGATGACGCCTGAGGAGGTGCTCGAAAGCGGACTCCTCATCTATCTGAAAGGACTCGGGGTTCTGCCCGACGACAAGGGTGAGGGGGACGGCGCCAAAGGAGCGGGCTAGTCGTTAGCCACTACTTGCCTCGAGCCATTTGAGCACGCGGTCCCAGTCGCTGCGCGAGCCGTTGTAGATATTGCGGTCGACCTTGCCGGCCACCCCCGGCACGCTGCCCGTCGTGGTGAACTGCCAGAAGGCCCAACTCCGGCCGGGATAGATCTTGGCCGGCTCCGCCGCTACGGAGCGTAGCCAGAATTGATAACTCTTGAACTCGCCGCGTAGCACGTCGCGGTGAAACGCGGGATCGGTGTAGATGATCGGCCGCTTGCCCGTGTGCCGTTCCATGGCGTCCAGAATGATTTTGATCTTCTTTAGTGCCAGCTCGCGCGAGATCTTCTGCGGGCAGCTCTTGGAGTGGGTATGCCACTCCAGATCGAGCACCGGCGGCAATGCGTCGGGGTCGCGCGGCACGTTGCGTACGAACCACGCTGCCTGCTCGCTGGCGTAGCGGCACCAGTAGATAAAGTGATAGGCGCCGCGCGCCACGCCGGCGCGCTTGGCCGCATGCCAGTTCTGCAGGAATTTCGGATCGAGATGGTCGCCGCCCTCGGTGGCCTTGATGTAGGCGAACCGGACGCCGGCCTCGCGAACCTTCCGCCAGTTGATATCGCCTTGCCAGTAGGAGACGTCGATGCCTTGGATCGGCATCGTGTGGGCGCGGACCACGCCCTTGTGCGGCTTGAGGTCCTTCAGGGAGCGGGCAAGCGCGGCCCCGCCGCCGGCGACCCCCACGGCCATGGCGGCGGTGATGGTGGCGATAAGCCACAACCTCAAGAGATGAGCACACCCAGAACGCATTGAATCCCTCTAACCCCCGACGAAGCTTACAATTTTCAGCGAATTGACGCTTCAGTCTCGACTCTCGGGGTTAAATTTTCTTTGGCGCCCCCTACGCACGTCCTCCTGCACACACCATATTTTTTAGGCAGCCCCTTGACCGTCTTGCCAAGGGGCTACATCTATGTAAATGTAAATCACATTCACACCGAAGCCGAAGGAAGGACCCTGATGCAACTGGTTGCGACCTTGGACGACTACGGAAAGCCGGCTTGGATCGGGGCGACGATCCTCGGCTTCATTGTTTGGTGGCCTATTGGCCTTGGCGTTTTGGCCTATCTGATCTGGAGCGGACGCATGGGATGTGGACATAACAAGACGGCATGGCGCGAGTACTTCACCTCCGAAGCGCGGCGATTTGGCGGCGGCTTCGGTCCGGGTGGCTCGACCGGCAATCACGCTTTCGATGATTATCGCGAGGCAACCCTGAAGCGGCTGGAGGAGGAGGCGACCGAGTTCCAGTCCTTCCTCAAGCGCTTGCGTCACGCGAAGGACAAGGCTGAGTTCGACCAGTTCATGGCCGACCGCGGCCAGGGCCAGACGCCGACGGCAGTCTAGGCGCTCAACACTCAATAGGCTCTCCCTGCGAAACGAGCCGAACACGCTTAGAGGGCGCGGGATTTCGATCCCGCGCCCTTAATCTTTGTGCCAACGATAGGCTTTTCTTCCGCGCGCGCGCTTGTAGGATGCGGTCGAAACCGCCCCCGGGCGGATGTTGAAACCCGAAAAGCTTGAGGTTGGACACGATGCATCGCGTAAATGGACAGCTCGCCGCTTTGTTGATTGCCGGATTTGCCTTCGCCGCGCCGGCCGCCATGGCCGGACCCACCGACCTGGAGGATCTTGCCAAGAACCCCCAGGACTATCTCGGTCAGGAGATTGAGATGGTGGGCTATTGCGTGAAGGGCGGACGCTCCGGCGATGTGCTGGGTTATGAGTGCATCACCGAGGACGGCATCTATGTCGATACCGACGAGATCGAGCCCGAGACGGCGAAGAAGACGCTGGGTGACTGCGGCGCCACGCAAGACGACGCCTGCCGCGCCACCATTCAATTCGTGCCGCACTCCTATACGACGTCGGGCGCCATTGAGCCTGACAGGACGGTCCTGGTGTTCAATTCCGAGAAGGCCAAGGTGAGCTTCTAAGCGCGGCTCAAGGGTAATTTTTCAGCACGCTTGTCGCGCCGAATGTCTTGAACACCAACGGCATCACCAGCGGACTGAAGATGATCTTGGTGACAAGACGGCGCAGCCATGGCCGCGAATGCGCCGACGGGATTAAGACCTTGGCGAACGTCGCGGCGTCCTCCTGGCGCGCGGCCACCGCCGGCTTGAGTTCCGCCTCATAGGCGGCGAACGCGGCCCTGTGGTCGCGATCGTAGCGCTCCAGCTCCTGCGCGATCACATACGCCCCGGCCATCGCCATGTGCGAGCCTTGGCCTGCCAGCAGGGTCAGGCAGCCGCAGGCATCGCCGAGCAGCGCCACGCGGCCGCGTGACCAGCGCGGCATGGCGATCTGGGTGAGCGTGTCGAAGAAGATCGGTTCCGTGCCGTGATAGGCCTCGAGCATCGGCTCGCCGATCCAGCCTGAGCCCTTATAAGCCTTCCGCACGAGGGCGAGCCGTTCCTCGCGCGGCACATAGGTCTCGTCGTGCCGGAACACATAGGTGGCATCGAGACGCTTGTCGTCCAGCGGGTAGTACGCCGCTACGCGGTCCACATCCTCATGCAGCTTCATCGCCCGGCCGACGAGAAATGAATGCTTGGTGAGATGGAACGCCGCCACATAGGCGCCGAGGAACCGGGCGAACTGGCGTTCGTCGCCGAACACCAGATGACGCACCTGGGAATGCACGCCGTCCGCGCCGAACACGAGCGCGAAGTCGTCTTCGCCGCCGTCATCGAAGGTGACGTGGACGGCGTCGGCCGTCTCCTCGATCTGGGTGATCTCCGAGCTGAATTGGATCTGGACACCCAGGCTCTGGGCGCGTTCGTGGAGAATGCGCACGAGGTCCGGCCGGCGCAGATAGACATATTTGCCGCCGAGCGCGCGCGACACACGCGAGATCGGGACGGAGGCGTAGGCATCGCCTCGTGCGTCCACGAATTGCAACGCATCGATGGGATAGCGCAGAGCTCGAAGCGCGTCGGTCAGCCCCATGCGTTCGGCCACGTCCCAGCCGGTGCCGAAGAAGTCCATCATGTAGCCTTCGGTGGGAAGCGCGTCGTCGCATTCGACCACGAGCGGGTCGTGGCCTTGCTCTTTCAACAGCACCGCGAGCGTGAGCCCGGCAATGCCGGCGCCGGAGATGAGAATCCTGCCCGTCTGCGTCATGGCGGGCCTCCTTGGCCTCGGCTCATTTGCGCGTCTTTCTCACGGCCTTGCTTTTCGCGGCATTTTTCTTTCCATAGCCACCGCCGGTCGGCGTCTTGATGACGATCGCCTCGCCGGCTGCGATCGCCGTCTGGTCCGCGCCTTTCAGCCGCTCGAGATGGCCGCTGCGCCGCCGCACCCAGTTCTCCCCGGTCTCGCCGGGCTCCCCGCCTTTCGCGCCGAACGGGCGCACCTTGCGGTAGCCTGACAGGATCGCGCAATTCATCTCTTCCAGGAAACGAAGGACGCGCAGTGTGCCGTCGCCCGCGTGCCATTCGCCTTTGCCCCCGGAGCCGCGCGTGATTTCGAAGCGCTCCAGCAACACAGGATAACGGAGTTCCAGCACTTCCGGATCCGTAAGCCGCGAATTGGTCATATGTGTCTGCACCGCGGGCACCCCATCGAAGCCGGGACCGGCCGGCGCCCCCGAACAGATCGTCTCGTAATACTGGAATTGCGCATTGCCGAAGGTGAGGTTGTTCATCGTGCCTTGGGCGGAGCCAAGCACGCCGAGCGCGCCATAGAGGCAGTTCACAATGGTCTGGCTGGTCTCGACATTTCCCCCTGCGACCGGCGCCGGATATTTGGGCTTCAGGAGCGAGCCCTTGGGCACCACGATCTTGATGTGGCGCAGACAGCCGGCGTTCAGCGGAATGTCCTCGTCCACCAGCGTGCGGAACACGTAAAGCACGCAGGCGCGCGTGATCGGCTCCGGCGCGTTGAAGGTCGTCGTGGTCTGTGGGCTCGTGCCGGTGAAATCGACGACGGCCTTCTTTGCCTTCTTGTCGATGGTGATGGCGACCTTGATCACGCAGCCTTGGTCCGTCTCGACTTCGAAGCGGGAGCTCTTGAGCTTGCCGATGACGGCGCGCACGGCCTCCGCGGCGTTGTCCTGCACATGGCCCATATAGGCCTTCACCGTGGCCAACCCGTAATGGCGCACCATCTTGCGCAGCTCGATCACGCCTTTCTCGTTGGCGGCGACTTGCGCTGTCAAATCGGCGATGTTCTGCGCAAGGTTTCGCACCGGGTAGGGCGCGTCCGACAGCAGCGCGCGCACTTGATCTTCACGGAAGCGGCCGCGTCCCACCAGCTTGAAGGGGTCGATATAGACGCCTTCCTCTTCGATGGACTTCGCTTTGGGGCTCATCGACCCCGGCGCGATGCCGCCGATATCGGCGTGATGACCGCGCGCGGCGACGAAGAACAACAGGTCGGGGCTGGTCTCGGCGAACACCGGCGTGACCACGGTGATGTCGGGGAGATGCGTGCCGCCATTATAAGGCGCGTTCAGCATCCACACGTCGCCGGGCTTCAAGGAGTCACCCACCTCGCGCAGGATCGTCTCGACGCTGCGATCCATAGAGCCGAGATGCACAGGGATATGCGGCGCATTGGCGATGAGGTGCCCGCGTCCGTCGAAGATGGCGCAAGAGAAGTCGAGCCGCTCCTTGATGTTGACCGAACGCGCGGTGTTCTGCAGCGCGTAGCCCATCTGCTCCGCCACCGATACGAACAGATTGTTGAATACCTCAAGCATCACGGGATCGGCTTTTTTGCCGACCGTCTGTTCCGCCTTCTTCTTGGCGGCGCGGGTGAGCAGGAGATGGTTCTTGGCCGTGACCGCACCCTGCCACTCCGGCTCGATCATCACCGTCTGGTGGGCCTCGATGATGAGCGCGGGACCTTCGATCTGTACGCCCGGCGCAAGGTCGGCGCGCAGATAGACGGGGACGTCGTGCCAATTGCCATGCGTGAAGACGTCGGCGCGCGTGTGCGGCGCCGGGGTCGGTCCAGCGTCGGCCGCCGCGACGTCGTGCTCCTCGATCAGAGCGCCGCCGCCGACCGCCTCGACCTCCACCGCCTCGATCTCGATGTCCTTCTCCGGACTGATGAAGCCGAAGCGCTGTTGATGGGCCATCTCGAACAGGGCGCGCATACCGCGCAACGAGCCGACGGGGATCGGCAGCGAACTGTCCGTGCCTTCATAGCGAAGATGCGCTTGCGCCGTGACCTTCACCGCGCCAGCCTCGATCCCCTGGTGCACCAGTTCCGCGCGCGCCTCGTCTGCCAGCGGCGCGCGGATTTCGGCGAGCGCCAGAAGACCGCCATCGTCGAAGCGCGTGAGCACGGCCTGGGTGCGTGTGGCGCGCAAGCTCGCGAGCCCCATGCCGTAGGCCGACAGCACGCCGGACAGCGGATGCAGCAGCACGGATTTGATGCCGAGCGCGTCCGCCACCAGGCAGGCATGCTGCCCGCCCGCGCCGCCGAACGAGTTCATCACATAGGCGCCGACATCGTAGCCGCGCTGCACGGAAATGGTCTTGATGGCGTTGGCCATGTTCTGGACGGCGATCTTGATAAAGCCGTCGGCAATCTGTTCGGGGTCGCGCCCATCGCCGAGCTTCCGGGCCAGCGCCTTGAACGCGCGCGCCACCGCCGGGCGGTCGAGCTTCTGGTCCTGGTCGGGCCCGAAGATATGCGGAAAGAAATCGGGCTGGAGCTTGCCGGTCATGACGTTCGCGTCGGTGACCGTGAGCGGGCCGCCGCGCCGATAGGCCAGCGGTCCCGGGTCGGCGCCCGCCGAGTCCGGCCCCACGCGGAACCGCGCCTCGTCGTAATGCAGGATCGAGCCGCCGCCCGCCGCGACCGTATGAATCAGCATCATGGGTGCGCGCACCCGGGCGCCGGCCACCACACTCTCGAACGTGCGCTCGTAAGTCCCGTCATAGTGGCAGACATCGGTGGAGGTGCCGCCCATGTCGAAGCCGATCACCTTGCCGAAGCCGGCCGCGTGCGCCGTCTCCACCGCGCCGACCACGCCGCCCGCGGGGCCGGACAGGATCGCGTCCTTGCCCCGGAACAGATTGGCCGAGGTTAGCCCACCGGAGGACTGCATAAATAAGAGTCGCGGGGTTCCAGCTTGGGAGCCTGATCCCCCTCTCCCCTGTGGAGAGAGGGCCGGGGTGAGGGGGGACTTGCCGCCGATTGTTTCCCCCTCACCCGAGCGCCGTGCGCTCGACCTCTCCCCGCTGGGGAGAGGTGAAAGAGCAGCCGACACGCGGTCGACATAGCGCCGCAGCAGCGGTGAGAGATAGGCGTCCACCACGGCGGTGTCGCCACGGCCGACGAACTTCACCAGCGGGCTCACCTCGTGGCTCGCGGAGATCTGCGCAAAGCCAAGCTCTTGAGCAAGCCGCGCCGCTTCGTGCTCGTGCTGCGGGTAGGCGTAAGCATGCATGAAGACGATGGCGACCGCGTCGATGCCGTCTTTGCGCGCGGCCTCCAACACAGCACCGGTGGCATCGAGATCGAGTGGCACCTCCACCGTGCCGTCGGCGCGCACGCGCTCGGGCACCTCGACCACGCGCGTATAGAGCATCGAGGGCTTTTCGATCCTGCGCGCGAAGATCTTGAGCCGCGCCTGATAGCCGATCTCCAGGGCGTCGCGGAAACCGCGGCTGACCACCAGCAGCACCGGATCGCCCTTGCGTTCCAGAAGCGCGTTGGTGGCCACCGTGGTGCCCATGCGCACGCTGCCGATTTGTTCCGGCGGCAAGCGTTTCCGGCGCGGCATGCCGATCAGATCGGCGATGCCGGCAATGGCCGCGTCCTCGTAGCTTTCCGGATTCTCCGACAGCAGCTTGGTGGTGACGAGCCGGCCGTCAGGCGCGCGCGCCACGATGTCGGTGAACGTGCCGCCGCGATCGATGAAGAATTGCCAAGTGCCCATGTCTTGCAGCAGGTGAGCCCGGTGGTTGGTGCGCGCGAGTAGAACTTACAGTGTCATGCGTCGAGCCCGGCAATGACAATATGACTCACGCGATGCGCTTCAAGCCTGCCGCGTATTGTTTCCAGCGTTTAACGTAGACATCGGCGCCCCGGGCAATCATGGCCTTCGTCTTGTCGTCCACCTCGCGCACGGCCTTGGCCGGTGCGCCGAGGATCACCGAGTTGTCCGGGAATTCCTTGCCTTCGGTAATGAGCGCGTTGGCGCCCACCAGGCAATTGGACCCGATCTTGGCGCCGTTCAGGATCGTCGTGCCCATGCCGATCAGCGTGTTGTCGCCGATGGTGCAGCCATGCAGGATGACGTTATGGCCGATGACGCAAGACTGCCCGACGGTCAGCGGAAAGCCTGGGTCCGTGTGCAGCGTGGCGTTGTCCTGGATTTGCGAGCGGGCGCCGATATCGATCCATTCATTGTCGCCGCGCATGACCGTGCCATACCAGATGCTCACCTCCGAATGCAGCCGCACCTTGCCGACCACGACGGCCGTCTCCGCCACCCAGTAGAGACCATCCGCCGGGAACTCCGGGGCCTGTCCATCAAGCTCGTAGATCGCCATGCCTGCTCCTTTCACCGCGAAAGGCGTGGATACCCTTCCTGGCGACCGTTGTCATTCCTGCCACGGCGAGAATCCGGTAATCACTGGTAGATCGAGGGGGAGAGAATGACCGAAACATCCGCATCCGAACCGCAACGGCCGAAAGGCGCGATCGACCGCTATTTCGGTCTGACGGCACAAGGCACCAGCGTGCCTAAGGAGCTGCGTGCCGGCCTCGCCACCTTTCTCACCATGGCCTACATCATCTTCGTCAACCCGGCGATCCTCGAGCAGGCGGGCATGGATCATGGCGCGGTGTTCGTCGCCACCTGCCTCGCCGCGGCGGCGGGCTCGATCATCATGGGGCTCACCGCCAACTATCCTATTGCTCTGGCGCCGGGCATGGGGCTCAACGCCTATTTCGCCTTCACCATGGTGCCGGAGCTCGGCGGCGATTGGCGGCTCGCGCTCGGCGTCGTGTTCGTCTCAGGCCTGCTGTTCCTCGCCATCTCGCTCACGCCGGTGCGCGCCTGGCTGGTCGACTCCATCCCCATGAACTTGAAGATCGGCATCGCCGCCGGCATCGGGCTCTTCCTCGCGCTGATCGGCTTGCAGAACGCGGGCATCGTCGCCGACGACCCATCGACGCTCGTCACGCTCGGCGATCTGTCCAAGCCGCAAGCGCTGCTCGCCGCCGCCGGCTTCCTTGTCATCGCGGCGTTGGCGGTCCGCAAGGTGCCGGGCGCCATCATCATCGGCGTGCTCGGCGTGACGGTGATCGCCATCCTCTTCGGGCTCGAGCCCTTGCACGGCGTGGCGTCGATGCCGCCGTCGCTGGCACCGACCTTCCTGGCGATGGACCTCTCAGGGATCTTTCAGCTCACCACCATGGTCATGGCTCTGGCGCTGCTTCTCGTCATGATCTTGGATGCGGCGGGCACGCTGATCGGCGTGGCGCGCCAAGCAGGCTTCCTCGACAAGGACGGGCGCCTGCCGCGGCTGCGCCAAGCCCTGTTAGCGGATTCCGGTTCCGCCTCTCTTGGAGCCGTGTTCGGCACCTCGACCACCACCGCCTATATCGAGAGCGCCGCCGGCGTGGAGGAGGGCGGCCGGACCGGGCTGACGGCAATCGCCGTCGCCGCGCTGTTCCTGCTGGCGCTGTTCTTCTCCCCGCTGGCACAGACGGTCCCGGTTTACGCCACCGCCCCCGCCATCCTGTTTGTCGCCTGTCTCATGGCCGCGAGCCTCGGCGCCATTCACTGGGAGGACCCGACCGAGTACATCCCGGCGCTGATCATCGCCTTGATGATGCCGCTCACCTATTCGATCTCCACCGGTATCGGGCTCGGCTTCATCGCTTATGTGGCGTTGAAAGCGCTGACCGGGCGCTTCCGCGACATCAACGCCGCGGTGGCGGTCATCGCGACGGCCTTCCTGCTAAAGCTTGTCTTTGCTTGAGGTCTTGTCGTGCGTTTGGATGACGCTCAACGAGCCATCGGTCTCTAACACGACGCAGTCGGCTTGGTTTATCCCTGACGTCCCATTCTCGCGCAAAGCGGCTTCCACTTCCTCTTTCGTCACGCGCTGCGCCCGCATCGCCTCCATGAGGTAGGTGCCGTCGCGCACGAGCAGCGTCGGCTCGCTCTTGACCAGAGTCTGCACCGGCTCGAAGCGGACGGAGAGCCAGGTGATGACGAATTGCAGAAAAACGAGGAGCGCCAGCGCAAGCACGCCTTCTGTTAGCGGGATGGAATTGTTGAGGATGACGGTCGCGAACGTCGAGCCAAGTGCCACCGTCACCACGAGATCGAAGGCGTTCATCTTGCTCAGAGAACGCTTGCCGGAGATTCGCAGCAGAGCAATGAGAGCGGGGTAGGATAGCGTTCCGACGACCAAAACGCGTAACAGGCCGAACCAAGTATCGAAAAACATTGCACCCTCCAAAAGAGTGGGCGGCACGAGGCCGCCCACTTGCAGTCTTGCTAGGGAGTTATGCGGTTACTCGATCGCGGTCTCAGTCTCCGTCTTGGTGTCGGCGCGCTTCGCGTGCTTCTCACCGAGCCAGACGAAGTTCGGCGCGGCCTCGAGTTGCTCCTTCGTCGCGTCGAGAACGATCACCATGTCGTCATGCGTGGCATCGTCGTTATCCGCGACCGTCTCGTTCGCATTGTCTGCGTCGTCATCGTCGGAGTTGGCGTCAGCCTTTTTCTCCATGACATCTTCGTCGCGGAACGTCAGAGCGTCGAACGGAACGCCGACGTCCTTCTCGCCCAGGCCAAGGAAACCGCCGACGCCGATCGTGACGGCGACGACCTTGCCCTTCTCATTGAGGATCACGTTGTTGACCTCACCGAGAGTGTCGCCCTTGTTATTCAGCACGGTCTTGCCGATGAGGGTCTGCGCCGTCCAATCCGTGGGTGACTGGCTGGTCACATAGTCAAAGGAGGGCGGGGTTACCTTTTTGTCCTCGGCCATTTCCTTGGAGTCGTTCGCGCCCTTCTCGTCCATGGCCGCGTTGTCGGCGCCATCGACATCGGTCTCGTCCGTCACCTTGTCCATGGTCTTCTTGTCTTTGGCCGCGTGGTCCTGCTTCGTGGCCTTGTCGACGGTATCGTTTGCGGCCGTCTTCGCCGGAGCGGTCAGCTCGTCGCTCAGCTCGCGCGCCTCCTTCAAATGACCTTTCAAGGTGGGAAGCGTGTCGCTCGCCCACTCTTTCAGAGCGTCGTTGTCGCCTGATTTGGCGTAATCCTCGAACAGGTTCACGGCCTGCTCGTGCGCCACAACCTGCGTGGGCACATAGGCACGATCGAAGTCGGCACCGGACAGATCCTTCAACTTGTTGAACTGCTCCTTGTGCCTTTCGTCCATGGAGCCGGGCATCTCGACCTTGATGTTCTCGTCCTTGACGAGTTCCTTCAGGTCCTCGGTTGTCTCGGTATGGTCGTCGACCATTTGTTCGCCGAAGTCCTGGACGTCGTCATCTTTGGCCTTCTTGGTGGTGAGCTTGCCCGATTTGACCTCGAACATGTCGCTGACAGTGACCTTGTTCACGAACTCCTGGGTGGAGACGGCCAAGGCGGACACGGATGTGGTGGCGAGCAAGGGCAGGGTAAGCGCTAGCGTCGCCGCAAATGTGGTCGGTCTCATATTTCCTCCTAATTGCTTTAAGGGCCGCGCGGGGGACGCGGCCAAGTGTTGGATAGGGATTTAACGGATTAGGCGGGGCCGAAGTTCCCCGCAGCGAACATCAGGCGCCAGAGCCTTAACGTCCGAGGCCCCCGTGCTGCATCCCACGCGAAGCCCTTGTAACCCCGGGTTCCCCCGGCTAATGAAGGCGCTCAAGGTAGAGTCCGAAGGGTTTGAGAACGAGCCGATGACCACTGAAGCGACGGAAAAGGGCGGAAATCCGCTCATTATCTTCATCATTTCGTTCTGCGCGGCCATCGTCACGGCCGGCGGCTTCGCCATCGTGGTCGAGGCGTTCGTCATCGCTGCCGCCAATCTTTTCGAGCTGGGCGCGCCCTTTATCTGGGTTGCAAGCGGCGCCAACGTACTCCTTGCCCTGTGGTTCGCCCTCTGGACCTTCGTCCGCTCCTGGCATGTGGAGCGGCGTCTCAGGGCCGGTCTCGAGGTTGACGAGCCCAAGGGATCGATCCTCGCCAATCTGCGGGGCTAGAGACGCCGGCGCGGACCACGGAGACGCGGGGACGATTATGCAGGATGCAGCACGGGCCAAAACTCCGTATGGTCTGATCAAAGCACGTAAGTTGGGGGGATCTCGGTAATGTCGGTTTGGGGAAAGCTCGCGGGCGCGGCAGCGGGCCTCGCAGTTGGAGGCCCGATCGGGGCGCTTCTCGGCGGTGTGGCCGGGCATTACGTCATCGACCGCGACCAGGAGCCGGACGGGCCGGCCGAGAACCAAGTCGCCTTCACCGTGGGCGTGATCGCCCTCGGCGCCAAAATGGCCAAAGCCGACGGCGTGGTCACCATGGATGAGGTCAACGCCTTCAAGGAAGTCTTCAAGGTGCCCGAGGGCGAGATGAAGAACGTGGCGCGCGTCTTCAATCTGGCCAAGCAGGATGTGTCCGGCTACGAGGCCTATGCCGAGCAGCTCGCCACCATGTTCAAGGGCAACCGCAAGCTGCTCGAGGACGTGCTCGACGGT
>Ga0209587_1000940_pt1 | contig 14096 bp, 18 predicted proteins | sample NGEPerD_2_FD_184512 | JGI IMG/M metagenome (GOLD analysis project Ga0209587, IMG submission 184512) | Arctic peat soil microbial communities from the Barrow Environmental Observatory site, Barrow, Alaska, USA - NGEE PermafrostL1-D... | ecosystem: Environmental > Terrestrial > Soil > Wetlands >... | reverse complement strand
TGATGTCCTCGCCCTCGATGGCGATGCGCGTACCGAAGCCTTCCGCGTGGGATTCCAATTGCTGCTCCACCAGAGTGCGGAGCGAGGCGCCGTGCCAATCGTCGGCGATGAGGAGATCGTGGGAGGAACCGATCGCGTAGAGCCTGGCGCTGAAGCGCTTGAGAAACTCATCGATCGATGTGGTGCGCGAGGCGGTCTGGCGCGCAATGGCATTGATCACCGCCAGCAGGTTCTTGGAGCGATGGGTCAGCTCCCGCAGCAACAGATGAAGCTGATCTTCGCTGGCCTTTCGCTCGGTTGCCCGGGCATCGAGTTGAAGCCGCGCATCCTTCAACGCCTCCTGCGCTTCAAGATGGGCGCTGATTTCGCTCTGCAACTGGCTGTGGGTCGGAACGCTTAAAAGGCGTGGCACAAGCCGCCAGGCGGCGATGGCGGCGGCAAGCGCAAGGAGGGCCGCCACCACCCTCAAAATATTCGACAGTCCTAGCGCGGGCAGGAATGGGCTGAGCGCTGAAGCGGCATGAACGAGTGCGACCGCGACGATGGCGAGGATGCCAAGCGTGACCGGCCAACTTGCCCGAGGGTCGCTCGTTGCCCGAGGGTCACTCTCTCCCCGGCGCCGATAGACGTAGAGCAACGCCGCCGCCATGAGCAGGAGAGAGACCGCGATGATTCCGTCGGCGAAACTAGGAAGCGCCGAAAGTTCGAAAGACCAGGTTTCGGGCTTTCCAACCATCACACCTCAGCTACACGATCGCGGCAATCAACGTCACAAGAAAGACGATGAGGAAAATGAAGAAAAGGATCCGAGCCACGCCGCCCGCGGCCGACGCGACACCGCCAAACCCAAACACACCGGCCACCAAGGCCACGATGGCGAAAATGATCGCCCAATATAGCAGCATGTCTCACACCTCGATCTTCGGTCTATGCCTCCGGGCGGCCATCCGGCCCATCTTGCCACGTCTGGAGCAAACGTTCCTTTGCGCGATTTCGTTGCAACCCGCCACGATCAAAAACCAGCAATCGCCGCAAGGAGATCCTGATCCGTGAACGGCTTTCTCACCAGCGGGGCCGTCCGATAGGCCAGGGGCAAGCTTTCGCGCCCATAGCCGCTGACGAATGCGAAGGGGAGACCGCGCGCGACAAGGGCATCGGCGATGCACGCGGCCGACTCGCCTGCAAGATGCGCATCGAGCAATGCGCCGCGCAGCGTCTCGCGCTCGATGGCGGCAAGCGCATCGTTGACCGTGCTTGCCGGACCGGACACCGGGACGCCCGCTTGCTCGAGCGCGGCGACAATGTCGAGAGCGATGAGGAACTCGTCCTCGACGACGAGAATGGGATTCACCGTCACCTCCCCTTCTGCTTTCACGCGCGCTTCGGCTTTCCCGCGCCTGCCACGTGGATGACCCGGTTTGATGCTCCGTGGCGGACGCAAAACACGCGCCGCCACCGGAATCAGTGGAACGCCGACGCGGCGTGAGGCGTTTCATAGGCCTATGTGAACGGTCCACCTCCCCCCAGGACCGAAAACGGAAAGGAGTACAATTCCATGAATTGGGATCGAATCGAAGGCAATTGGAAGCAGTTCAGCGGCAAAGCCCAGCAACAGTGGGGCAAGCTCACCAACGATGATTTGGACGTCGTCGAGGGGCGCCGCTCCGAATTGGTCGGCAAGATCCAAGAGCGGTATGGTATCGCCAAGGACGAGGCCGAGAAGCAGGTCGATAGCTGGCTTCAGAACGTATAACGCATAACGCGCTCGCCGCCGCCCCGGTGGAGGCCTATAGGCCTCCGCCCGGCGCGCGGCAGTCTGGCTCTACCCGTGGAATGGGCTATGGTCTGCGCTCAGCAGACGTCCTTCGGGGGAAACCATGGGCTCGACGATCCTTCTCATCATCTTGATCGGCGTTCTTCTCGCCGTGCTACCCGCGTGGCCCTATAGCCGCGCCTGGGGGGTGTTTCCCTCAGGTCTAGTCGGGCTGATTATCCTCCTCCTGCTCGTTCTCATGTTCTTGAACATGATCTAGCCGCGAGGCTTGAGCTAGGTCTTCGGGCCTATCCGCTCGCGCCTAGGCGCTCGCCGACGGCTGGTCCTTGAGCTTGGCGTGACGCTCGAAGAACAGCGCTTGAGAGACAATCGCCTTCACGGTGTCCGGCTGGTACGGCTTGGTGATGAGGAAGGCCGGTTCCGGCCGCTCGCCGGTCAAGAGCCGGTCGGGATAGGCGGTGATGAAGATCACCGGCACCTGAAACGAGCCGAGCATATCGTTGACCGCGTCGAGGCCGGAGCTCCCATCGGCGAGCTGAATGTCGGCCAGGACCAGCCCCGGTTTTTCTTTCGAGACAGCACTCAACGCCTCGCTGTGGGTGCGGGCGACACCGGCCACGCGATGGCCAAGTCCCTCGACAATGCTTTCGAGATCCATGGCGATCATCGGCTCGTCCTCGATGATCAGCACATGGGTCGCGACTTGGGCCGCGATCTCGCGCCCTGCGTCGTCGATCAGGGCGTCCACATTGCTCGTGCTGGTGTTGAGAATGATCGCGGCCTCTTCGGCGCTGAAGCCTTCCACGGAGCAAAGCAAGAAGGCCTGGCGCGGTAGTGGCGTGATCTGTTCGAGCTTGCGATCGATCAGGGTCTCTCCGCCTTCCGAGCTGTCCGGCTTCAAATTGATCCCGACCGAATTCCACAGGCTGAGAAAGGTTCGGTAGAGCGCGACGCGCGGATCGAGAGTCGCGTCGAACAGTGAAGGGTCCTCGGCCAACATTTCCAGCGTTGCGGCCACATAGGTATCGCCCGCCTTCTGCGTGCCCGCGAGCGCGCGGGCGAACCGGCGCAAATATGGGAGGTGTGGCGCGATAATTTTCGACTGAGGCATTGTTTCTGACCTTCTTCTGTGGGCAGCGAGCAACCGTCACTCAATGGTCTCATAAACTTGGCGGGAGGGTGACAGATTCAGACGTCGCGTCCAACGAACAATGCAGATGGCAGTGAAAGGTTCCCCCTGATCGTGGAACCTTTTGAACAGTCGTGTGTTTTTTGGGTCTGAGCGCGGCGGAATCCGCTAGACTGCAATGATCGGCAGCCAAGCCATGAAGGAACCGCTGTGGACCGCAATGACAAGAAGAAGGCCAAACGGCGAATGACGGTAGACCCGACCAAGGGCGAGGGTCAGCACGCTGCCAAGGCCGTGCAAGGAGAGGCAGAAGGAATGTCTCCAACGCTGCAGGCTCATATTGGGCGTCAGGTTCGCGCGGTGTTCGACGAGGTCGCGCAGGAGCCTGTCCCCGATCACCTGTTGAGACTGCTCCAGGATCTCGACCAAAGCGGAGAGAAGTAGTTTGCCGCGCAATGTGTCCTCGAGCCTAAGGGACGACCTTGTGGCCCAAATCGGTAGCTTGCGGGCGTTTGGGGTTTCCCTGTGCGGCGACCGCGAGCGCGCGGACGATCTCGTCCAAGAGACCTTATTCAAAGCCTGGAACCATCTCGATTCCTTCAAGGAAGGGACGAACCTGAAGGCTTGGCTCTTCACCATCTTGCGCAACACGTACTTTTCCGAACGCCGCAAGCGAAAGCGCGAAGTGGAAGACGCCGACGGCAGCTACGCGGCACGGCTCTCCTCCCGGCCCGAGCAGCACGGCCACATGGACATGAAGGATTTCCAGGAGGCGCTTTCGCAGCTACCCGACGATCAACGCGAGGCGCTGATCCTGGTGGGCGCGGCGGGATTCTCCTACGAGGAGGCCGCGGAGATTTCACGCTGCGCCATCGGCACCATCAAAAGCCGCGTCAATCGTGCCCGCAATCGTCTGGCCGAAACGCTTCAGCTCGACGAAACGAACGAGGACCAGGGCGTCTCTCCTCCGCCGGTCACCAAGTCCGCCTGACCTTCCACGCCGTTACATAATGGTGATGACGGCGGGAAGCAGCGCTCCTAGAATCTTCTCAAGCATCGCCGCTCCTCTTGCTCTCGGTGGGCTACCCTGCCAGCACCGGACACAATGGAACACAGCGGGCTTTGCGAAAATCTAACGAGGCGGAGGCTTAAGCCCACCATGAAGACCCTTTCAGACGCGGAGCTCGACCAGGCCAAGCTCGATCCCGCTTCGGTCTTTCACGGACCGGAGGACGTGCTCGCCGCCGCTCTCTCGCCAGAGGACAAGATGTCGATCCTGCGCCGCTGGGAGGTGGACGCGGATGCACTGATGCGGGCCACGGAAGAAGGCATGCCGCCCTCCGACAACCGGCGCAGCCCCGCCGAACTCGTGGCCGCGATCCAAGCGGCCTTGGGGGCGCTCGACCGCGCCTAACCCGCTCTACCGCTTTTCCTTTTTGAATCCGTGCGTTGCGCGGGAACGTTTTCGCGATTTACGCGTTATCCCCGCGCTATCTCTACATCTTCAGAACGAAAGGAGGGCGTTCATGGCAACGACCAAGATCGACCGCAAAGGCGAAGTCCATACTGAGATGACCACGACGGAAGCCCGGCAGGGGGTCCATACCGGTGTGATCTGGGTGCTCGGCGCATCTCTGGCGCTTGCCGTTGTCGCAGGCGTCGCGCTAGGATTCGGTTGGATTACGCTTCCTTGGGGCGTTTGACCCCTTGATGTCTGGGCTTGGAAGACAAATCTCTATGGTTAAGGCACCTCCCGCACACGGGGTTGAACCATGGAACTTCGTCCTGGCCGCATCGCCGGCCGCTTCGGCTTCGCACTCGTTGCGACGGTAGCCTTGCTGGGGGCGAGCCCGGCCGGTGCAACCTCTCGGGATTCTCAAGCAAATTCGTTTCAGGAGCAGCTTGAAAGCGCCGCCGCCGCGCTCAAGGCGAAGAGCGAGCGGGCGATCGCGGCCGCAAGCGAAGCGGCGCAGCGCATGGTCGAGGACAACAAGGAAGCGATCGACGACGCCAAGTCCGATTTGACCGCCCGGCTTCAGTCTTTCCGCGCGTTGTTAAACGAGCAGAAAGCCAAACTCGGCATGATTGGCGAGGACGCGGCCGCCAAGTTCGACGTTTGGACGCAACAGGCCGCGCAAACATGGGCCGAGACGCACCGCTCGGCCCTCGAAGCTTTGGATTGGCTCCAAAACTGGCTTGAGCAGCATTCCGGCACCCATGACGAGCCAATCGACGTTTAGCGAACTCCCCCAAGTCAGAAAAACTAGTCAGAAAGAAGAGACCATGACCAACGAGACCCCCAAGAACGACCGAGCTGAAAAAGAGTGGGCCGACCTGCAGCGCGACCTCGATACGCTCGGGGAGCAACTCGGCAGCCTGAGTGACCACACCTCCGCCCTCGGCGACACCGTCGTGGCCAATCTGGAAGCGCAGTATCAAGATGTCCGCAACCGCGCGCTGGGCTTCCGCGGCGCAACCGAGGCGCAGCTTGAGGACATGCGTAAGCTTGCGCTCGCGCAGGCCGCGCAGACCCAGAGCACGCTGAGCGAGACCGGCGCGAAGTCCGCCGAGATGGCCAAGGATACGGCCCGCCATGTGTGGGAGCGTTCCGAGCCGCTGCGTCAGGGCGCCCAGGAAGTGGGCCAAGGCCTGGCCCGGGCCTGGTCGGAACTTGCCGCATCGTTCGGCAAGGCCGCCGAGAAAGTCCAAGCCGAGAAGGCGAAGTCCGCCACCGGCGAGGAAACGCACAAGACGAGCTAAGAGTTTAAAGAGCGCACACCTAAGAAAGTGCCCGGGGTTTCAAAGCCCCGGGCATTTTTGCGTTCGGGCCGGCTTTGCGTTCAACGAGCGGGGACCGGCTCACGGGTCCCGGCGTCCGCGGGCTGCATCAGTTCGGCGCGCACGAGCCCGCGCACGGAATTGCCGAGATAGATGCGCTCGGCACGGGCCAAATCGGCCGGTGTCAGCACCGCCTCGCTGGCCGCGGCGCGCGGCAGATCGAGCAATTCCTCCCGCAGCGTGCCGGGCAGCAGCCCGCAGGCCAGCGCCGGCGTGAACAGGCGCCCGTCCTGCTCCAGGAACAACGTGGTGCGCGTCCCCTCGGTCAACTCGCCGCGCGTGTTCAGAAACACCACCTCGTCGCAACCGGTGCGCGCCTTCTGCCGCTCCATCTCTTGGTCGTAAAACTGCCGCCGCGTGGTCTTGTGATAGAAGAGCGGGTCCTTCTCATCGACGCGCTGATCGGAGATGACGAAGCGCCAGACCGTATCCTTGGTCGGCAGCGTAATCTCCCGGGACGTCACGACGATGGTCCCGTCCTCGGCCAGCACCATGCGCACCAGCGCAATGTCTGCGGTGATGCGGGCGGCCTCGGCGTTGAGCGCATCGAGCACGGCCTCGCGCGAGAAGGGATAGCCGAAATGATGCGCGGAGGCCTGAAGCCGCGCCAGATGGCGCTCCAGAAGGTGGTACCCCCTCTCCTTCTCGTGGCGCAGAGTCTCGATCAGCTCGAAGGGCGCATCGGCCTTGGTGAGGAAGTGCGCCTTCAACAGGCACTCCTCGTATTCGGAGTCTTCCTTGGAGTCGGCGACGATGCCGCCCCCTATGCCCATCTCGCCCCGCGCGCCCTCGAGCACGACGGTGCGGATCGCCACGTTGAACTGGCAATCACCGGACGGCGCGATATGGCCGATGGCGCCGGTATAGACGCCGCGCGGCCCGCCCTCGATCTCGCGAATGATCTCCATGGCGCGAACCTTGGGCGCGCCGGTGACCGAGCCGCAAGGGAACAGCGCGCGGAGCATGTCACCAAGCCTCATGTCGGAGCGTAGCTCCGCGCTGATGCCCGAGGTCATTTGATGCACCGAGCGGTAGGTCTCCACGGTGAACAGGTCGGTGACCTCGACGGACCCGATGCGCGAGACGCGGCCGAGATCGTTGCGCAACAGATCGACGATCATCAGGTTCTCGGCCCGCTGCTTCTCGTCCATGGCGAGCCAGGTCTTGAGGCGGGCATCCTCGCGCGGCGTGCGCCCGCGCGGCGCGGTGCCCTTCATAGGCCGCGTCGACATATGCTCGCCTTCGCGCCGGAAGAACAGCTCCGGCGACAGCGACAGCACGTTCAGCTCCGGCGTGGCGATGAGCGCGCCATAGGCGACGCGCTGCTTGCGGCGGAGCGCGGCGTACAGCGCGGTCGCATCGCCTTCGAAATCGAAGAAGAATTTCTGGGTGAGATTGATCTGATAGACGTCGCCCGCGGCGATGAAATCCTTCACCGCGTCGAAGGCGGCGGCATATTGCTCGCGCGTCCAAGACAGGCGGAGATTGCCAATTCTGGCGCGTTCGCCCCCGCCATGGGCCTCCAGCCACGCCCTGGTCTCCTCGTCGTCGAGGGCGCGCGGTGCTCCGAACAGCGCGATCCAGAACAGCGGCGTGCGGCGTTCCTCAGGCAGCAGGTGCGAAAGCTTCGGCTCGAGGCAAAGCCCTAGCTCGTAGGCAAAATAGCCGACGGCGTGGAGCCCGCGCGCGAGACCATCGGAGACCTTGTTGAGCCCCGCCTCGACCTCGGCCGGATCGCTGACGGAGACGACCTCTTCCGGCACGGTGAACAGCAGGCTGCGTCCGCCTTGGGTCAGGCTGTCGTCCAGAAGCACGTATGGCAAAGCGGTCATCAGATGCGCCGATCAGAGAACGAAGCTGAGAATAACGAATATGGGCGCGGGATGGGTCAACATCGAGACTTGATCGAGACTTGATGGAGCCTTGACCGCCGCTTGACCGCCCTTGGGCGGGCGCCCGTTTCGGCCCCTAGACGAGAATCAGCATCTCGCCTTTGCCGAGCACGGCCATGTCGCCCATGAGGCGACGCGCCCTGGCGTTGAGCCGGATGCGCACGCCCTGCTCGTGGAGCCATTTCTCGAGGATGCGCAGATAGTCGAACTCCATCACGCCGCTATCGCTGAACGTGGGCAGGATGTCCTTCGGCTTCTCCAGGAAGATCAGGCTGCCGCGGCGGCAGCCATAGCCCGCATAACGGCCGGCGCCGCGCCGGAGCAACAGCGTGCCCGCGATCATGCGGCCGCCCGCGTAGTCGCCCGCCTTGCCGCCGACGACCACGAGGCCGCGGCGCATGCGCTCGCCGAGCAGCGCGCCGGTATCGCCGCCGATGGTGACGAAGCCGCCCTTCATGCCCATGGTCTGACCGAACGCCACGCCGCAGGCCTGCTCGCCCACGTCGCGGCGCACCGTGATCTCGCCGCCCGCCATGCTGGCGCCAACGAGCACGCCGGCGCCACCGGTGACGCCGATCTTGCCGGCTTTCATCTTGGCACCCAGGGATGCGCCCGCGTCGCCATCGATGAAGATCGCGCCGCCATTGAGCCCTGCCCCGATGTTGTCGCAGCGATCGTCGGTGCCGTCGAAACGGAGGCTTTCGGCGTCCTTGCCCTTGACCTTGAAGGCATCGCCCACGGTGAGCTTGGTCCGCGTGGTGCCGATGGCAAGCGCCTCGATCTCTTTGCGGTTCAAACCGGCAAGCTTCGCCGGCACCAGCGGCGACAGGTCGAGCCGCTGGTCGGGCGTGTGCTTCAGTTCGAAGGTCAGCGCGCTCACCCGACGATCTCCTTGAGGTGGAAGTGGTGTGGACCGAGATTGCCGCCATAGTTGCCGGCGGTGATGTGAGTCACGCCTTCGCGCGCGCCGCCTTTGGCAATCGCATGAATGCCCGCATGCATGGCTTTGGAAATCGCCTCCGCGCTGAGGCCGTCGATGACGATCTCGAGCACGGCCTCGACATTGAGCGGCAGGTCGGACTTCACGGCGCCTTTCAGGCTCGGCGCGTACGCATCGTTGGTCGAGGCGATCTGGCCCTTGTACTGGGAGCCGACCTTGGAGCCGGAGCGCACGATGCCGCCGGGGAACGGCGTGATCACGTCGGGGAGCTCGGCCATGGCCTTGACCGCGCGGGTGCACGCGGCGAGCACCGCGGCGTGGGACTTGCCGAGCACCAGCAGATTGCCGCCACCCACCGCCTTCTTGGTGAGTCCCGTCTTGTCCTCGCACACGAACTCGCCGCCCATCACGGGAATGCGCCAATAGCGCCGGCCGCCGATCACTTTCGACATCTGCCAGCCGTCGCCAAAGAAGCGCAGCGAGGCGCCGAGCTTCAGCGACTTCTCGCCTTCGAGCCCGGCGAAGCACGCGGAGCCCGGGCTCGTCAGCACGCATTGGCCGACACGGTTCCTGAGCTGGGTCTGCAATTTGTCGGTGTTCATGGTGAACAGCAGCACAGCGACGCCAGGGCGCCCGTCCGGCGTCTCCTTGCGAGAGAGCGTGCGCTCGATGCCGCCCTCGGCGCCGCAGGCAATCACCGAGGTGGCGAAGCCGGTCATGGTGCGCGCGGAAATCATCGCCCACTCAAGAGTGGGCGCCGTGATGATGACCCGCGTGCCGACCATGGGAAAGGCCTCGGCAAACGTCTCAACAATGGTGACGCCTTTGACTTTCAGCTCTGGCATGTCAGCTCGTACACGGAATCGTCGCGAAACGGTCGGGACGGTGGGTGATGGCATCGGTCACGCCGAACCAGGACGGGTCGACGCCGAAATAGCGGTCATAATAGGCCTTCACGCGCTTCTCGATCTGCGCATCGAAGCCCGGCTCCACGTGATAGCAGCGGCCCCAGGTGACGCGCACGACCTTGCCCTTGCGCACCACGAGGTTGCCCGACTTGAACACGAGGTCGGCTGCAGAGAACATCTTGGTCTTGTTCTTCTGCTCGGTGTAGACGGCGACGTCGGCGATGGCACCGGCTCCCAAATGCCCGCGGTCGGTGAGGCCCAGCAATTTCGCCGGGGCGCCGCGCGTGATGACGGCAAGCTCCGACAGGGTGAGCTCACGGGTGATCTCGGCGAGATTGGAGTATTGCCGGGCGGCCTCGGGTACGCCGTCCAGCCAACGAGCGCGCTCATTCTTGTCCATGAGCAGATGCATGATCTCCGGATAGCGCACGAAGAGCGCCCCGTTCGGATGATCGGTCGAGAACAGCACCCGCCAGGGGTCCTCGGCCAGAAGGAAAATCTCCAGCCCGATGGCCCATTGCATCGCGTTGACGAAGCTCTTGGACTTGTAGTGGTACGGCACCACGCCGGTGCCGTTGCCGTCGCCCTGATTGAGCGCCCATTTCTTCGGACTCGCCGCGCGGCGCCCGTCGAACTGGCGCAGGATGTCGCCGGAGACGGTGATGGTCTGGCCGAACATGACCTGGCCGACATCGACGGTCGCGTTCTTGTGCTTGTTCACGGCCTCCATGAGGCGCGCCGCGCCAGAGGAGAAGCCCTTCTCCCCTTCGTCGCCATAGCCGTAGAACTGAATATGGGCGAAATGGATGGGCAAGCCTTGCGTCGCTTCCAGCGTGGCGACCGCCGTCTCCACATTTCCGGCGATGCCGAGATTATTGCAGTGGACATGCGGCGGGTGCGGCACGCCGAGATCGGCAACAGCCTTCTGCATCGCATCGACGATGCCGCGGGAGGTCACGCCGTAATCCGGCACCTCCTCGTCAAGGTCGAAGGTGCGCGCGTTGAACTTGAAGGCCTCGGAACCACCCGCATTGATGACTTTCAGTCCGATGGCCTTGGAGTGGGACAGCGTCCAGGCGACGTAATCCTTCAGCTCGTCGCTCTTGACCCGTCCGCCGCGCAAGAGTTCCAGCGTGTAGTCGTCATTGCCGAGAATGACGAGCCCGGCCGTGTCGATGATCGGGATCGCGGCAAGCTCGGTCTGCGCCTCGATGGCATGGGTGGGGATCATCGCCGGCTCGATCACCGTGGTGTAGCCCATCTCCGCATAGCGGATGCCGGTCGCATACGAGCCCAAGGTGGCCGGCGACGGCACGATCGGCTGACCGCCTTCGGCGGCGAGCAGCGGCAGCTCCGGCATCAATTGGCGGCCGAGCGTGACATTGGTGCCGGCGATATGGGAATGCACGTCGATGGCGCCGGCCATGACGATCTTGCCGGTGACGTCGTGAACCTCATCGGGGGTGCGGCCTTCCGGCTTGCCGACGATGCGGCCATTCTCGATGAAGACATCGCCGACCCCGTCGCGATTGTGCACGGGGTCGATGACGCGGCCGCCTTTCAGCTGAATGAGCATCAGGCGGCTCCCTTTTTGCCGAGGCCCTTGGTGCCAGTACTCTTGTCGGCAGTACTCTTGGCTGCAGCACTCTTGGCGTCGATCAGTTCGGCGATGCGATTCAACACTTCGGCGACCGTCGGGTTGTCCTTGTTCGGCTTGGCGGCCTTGACCATGCCGATGCCCGCTATGGGTGGCAGATACAGCGCCGCGTCGTGATCTTCGCCGGCGCAGCCCACCTGGATCACGATGTCGCCTCGCCCGGCTCTGGCGGGCTTCGAGGTGAGCACGATCGTGGGCGCATTCTTGGGCCGCTCGGCAGGCTCGCCCTCCAAGGCATCGATCCACACAAGGGCATCGGCCTCGCCGCTCTTGAGCAGACGGCCGGTCTCATAGGCCCAGAGATTGTTCTCCGGCACTTTGCGGGCAAAGCTCGTGCGCACCGGAAGTCCACAGGTCCAGGTCGAGCAGAGATTGACGCCGTCTCCGTTGCCAGGGGCCGCGAGCGAGAAGGTCGCCGCGCGCGTGGTCTTCACGAGATGGCGCACGATCTCGAGCACGGTGTGCAGCACCGGCTCGTCGAGCTCGGCCGGGTCATAGACGAACACGGCGAAGGCCGACTCGCGCAAACGCTCGCCTGCCGCATCGAGTGCCTTGCGCAGCGCCTTGTCGCGGATGTCGAACCGCCCTTCCCGCGTCGCCGCGGCAAGAAGCGCGACGAGCTCGGGCAGAGAGTCCTTGCCGTTAATCGCGGTCGTGGGCACGCCCTTGGGTATCTTGGACGCGCTGGGCTTATCGAGCCCCAGAAGCATCAGCTCGCGCTTGTTCTTGCCGGGGCGCGGCAGGCCCGGCTTGCCTGGAAACAGCTTCGCCAGAAGTTCGGGATCGCGGGCGAGCGGGCTGTTGCCGATCACCACGATCGTGTCGGCGCGGTTGCGCACCTCGCCATAGCTTGCAGGCGTTGCGCCGGTCTCGCGCATCACGCGGGTGGCGCGCAAATGTCCGCTGCTCGCCGCATGATCGATCACGCCGCCGAGCTTCTCGGCGAGCGCCAACGCCGCCGTGGCACCGTCGATGTCGGTAAAGAGACCGCCGAAGAGGGGGAATCGCGCGCGGGCAAGCAGCTCTGCGGCACGTTCGAGCGTGCTGTCCAAAGTCAGTCTCCTCCCCTACGCCTTCCTTGGCCGCAGACATACCCAGGTGGCTCCGGGGTGGCAAGCGCGGCAATGCGCCTCTCCAAGGATAATCGCCCCGTTGAGCCGCAAACTTTCATTCGATCGTGGATTTCGGCGCTGCATGCCCAGGCATTGGGCACGCAGCAATAACGCCTAAGCCTTTGGCTTATCGTACTTGATATAGGCGAAGCGCTGATCGTCGGCGGGCGTGCCGTCCAGCGCGCCGCCTTCGCCGCCGGGCTGCCAGCACACCACGTCCTCGATCTTCTTCGCCAGCTCAAAGTCCTTGTCGCTGATGCCCTTGGCCGCGTGATTCATCAGCCGCACCTCGACCCAGGCATAGGACGCGGTGATATCGGGATGATGCCAGGCGGCTTCGGAGAGATGGCCGATGGTGTTGATCACCATCAGCGTGCCCTTCCAGCTATTGGTCTTGTACTTGCGCCGGATCCAGCCGCCTTCGAGATGCCAATGCGGCAGCTCCTTCTTCAGGCGCTCTTCAACTTCGGCGTCGCTATATGTCCGCTCTGACGTTGCCATCGCTCTCGTCTTTTGAAACAGTGGGCCGCATTTCCGCTATTCCGCAGAGCATATCAGAGGCACCCTGGCGATCAAAGGAGGCCTTTCGAGGCGAACCGGCATGTCAGAGCTTGAACGCAACAAGGAAACGGCCGTGGCCTTTTATGACATGGCTTTCAACCAGTCGCGTCCGCGCGAGGCCATGGCGCTTTATGCCGGCGCGGAGTACATCCAGCACAATCCCGGGGTGAAGGACGGCAAAGACGGGTTCATCGCGTATTTCGAGGAGATGGACCGCCGCTATCCGGGCAAGCACGTCCATTTCAAGCGCATCATCGCCGAGGGCCATTACGTGGTGCTGCACTGCTTGCAGGAATGGCCCGGCGATCATGACTGGATTGGCATCGACATTTTCCGGTTGGATGACGCAGGAAAGATTGTAGAGCACTGGGACGTGCTGCAGGTCGCGCCGGATTCCGCGGCGAACCCGAACGGCATGTTCTAACGTCCACTTCTAACGCCCACCCATTTTCGCGATCCGTTTTGACCGAGCCGCATCCCATGCATGCTTCCCGTTCCGTCGCCGTTACCACCACGGCACGGTTGCATTTCGGATTCCTCGATCCGAGCGGGCGAAGCACAAACCCCTTCGCAAGCTTCGGGCTGTCGCTCGACCGGCCTTGCACGCGGCTTACGCTCGCCGCCGCCGAAACATGGGACGTGCGCGGACCGGAAGCCGAGCGGGCGGGCCGTTATCTGAAGGCGATCGCTGCGAGCTGCGGCGTGGACCGCGCCTACCGGCTTCACGTGGAGGATGCGATTCCCTCTCATGCCGGTCTCGGCTCAGGCACCCAGCTCGCTCTTGCCGTAGGTTCCGCTTTCGCCGCGGCCGAAGGTCTGACGCTGTCGCCGCTCGACATCGCCGGCCGGCTGGAGCGCGGCGCCCGCTCCGGCATCGGCATCGCCACCTTCGAGGCGGGCGGCGCCGTGCTCGACAGCGGGCCATCTGAGGGCGCCCTGCCCCAGCTTATCGCCCGGGTCCCCTTCCCCGAGGCCTGGCGGGTGCTGCTGATCTTCGATCCCGAGGTGAAGGGGCTCGACGGCTTGAGCGAGGTCGCGGCCTTCGAGGCGCTTCCCGCCTATGCGGAAGAAGACGCCGCGGATTTGCGCATGCGCATCGTCGACCGGGCGTTGCCCGCGCTTGCGCGGCACGACTTCGCGCCCTTCGCCGCCGAGGTCGGGCACCTGCAAGACTGCATGGGCGCCTATTTCGCACCGATCCAGGGAGGGCCTCAAACCAGCCCGCGTGTGGGCCACTTACTCGATTGGCTGCGCGGCGAAGGGGTGACCGGTCTCGGTCAGAGTT
>Ga0209587_1000937_pt1 | contig 14110 bp, 15 predicted proteins | sample NGEPerD_2_FD_184512 | JGI IMG/M metagenome (GOLD analysis project Ga0209587, IMG submission 184512) | Arctic peat soil microbial communities from the Barrow Environmental Observatory site, Barrow, Alaska, USA - NGEE PermafrostL1-D... | ecosystem: Environmental > Terrestrial > Soil > Wetlands >... | reverse complement strand
ACGAGTGGCGCAAAGGGCGGGGTTCATGGCCAAGAAGAGTGGTCTGCGGGTCTCGGGGGTCATCGAGAACATGTCGTACTTCAGGGGCGACGACGGCAAGCGCTATGAGATCTTTGGGGCGGGCGGGGGCCAGAGCCTCGCCGATCGCCTGGGAGTTCCTTTGCTGGCGGAGATCCCCCTCGAGCCCAGGCTCCGAGAGCTCGCCGACCAGGGTTCCGCCATCGTCCTCTCGGAGCCCGGCTCCGAGTCCGCTCAAGCGCTCGAGCAGGCCGCCAAAGAGCTGGTCAACCTGCTTCCGCCCCGGTCCCGGCCGGTCCCTCGCATCTCCTTGCCGCTGGCTCCGGGCTGAGATGATGGCGTTCGTAAGCGATATCGGCGTCGTCTCAAGGATCGGAGGCACCGTCGATGAGGTGGGTGCCGAAGCGAGGGCCGCGATGCTGGCGAGCAGATCCCTCAAGGCGGAGGCCAAGATGTGGGGGCTGGACCTCGCCGTTCGTTGTTGCGACCTCACCACCCTGGAGGGTGCCGACTCCCCCGCAAGCGTCCGACAGCTCGCCTCCAAGGCGATGCGCCCGGCCCCCTCGGATCACTCCATCCCTCACGTGGCTGCGCTGTGCATCTATCCCCGGCTCGTCCCGGCGGCGGCCGAGGCGCTCCGTGGGTCGGGAGTGGCGGTCGCCTCAGTGGCAACCGCCTTTCCCTCCGGCCAGTCTGCTCTTGAGCTACGCGTGGAGGAGATCGAGCGGGCGCACGCAGATGGGGCCTCCGAGATCGACTCCGTGATCAGCCGGGGGGCGCTGCTGGCCGGCGACGACGCCGCCGTCTACGGCGAGGTTGCGGCCGCCAAGAAAGCCTGCGGAGACGCTCATCTCAAGGTCATCCTGGAGACGGGCGAGCTCGGTTCCTACGACCGTGTGCGGCGCGCCTCGCTCATCGCCATGGCGGCGGGCGCCGACTTCATCAAGACCTCGACCGGCAAGATCGCACCTGCTGCGACCCTGCCGGTAGCTCTGGTCATGGCGGAGGCGATACGTGACTTCGCCGATTTATCCGGGCGTCCGGTCGGGCTGAAGGTTGCCGGCGGCATCCGCAGCGCCAAGGACGCTCTGCGCTATCTCGTGTTGGTGAACGAGACGCTGGGGCCAGAGTGGCTCACGCCTGAGCGTTTTCGGATCGGCGCCTCGTCGCTGCTCAACGACCTCTTGATGCAGATCGACAAGCAGCGCTCGAAGACCTATTCCAACTCCGACCGCTACACGGTGGCATGACCCCCCCAGCCTGGGACTACGCGCCCGCGCCCGAGTCGACCGACGTGGTCTCTCTCAGGGACACCTACGGGCTCTATCTCGGCGGCCGCTTCATCGAACCCGCCTCGGGCTCTTATTTCAAGACCATCAACCCGGCCACCGAGGAAGTCCTGGCGGCGGTGCCCGAAGCCTCCTCCGAGGACGTGGATGCCGCCGTGACCGCGGCTCGAGGCGGTCTCGAAGCCTGGACGTCGGTCGGTGCTCCCACACGAGGCAAGTACCTGTTCCGCATCGCCCGAATAATGCAGGAGCGCGCGCGGGAGCTTGCCGTGCTCGAGACCATGAACGGCGGCAAGCCCATCAGGGAGAGCCGTGACGTCGACATCCCGCTGGCTTGTGCCCACTTCTTCTACTACGCCGGTTGGGCCGACAAGCTCGAGTACGCCTTCGTGGGCCGCAAGCCGGACCCCGTCGGTGTGTGTGTGCAGATCATTCCCTGGAACTTCCCGCTGCTGATGCTGGCGTGGAAGATCGCACCCGCTCTGGCGGCCGGCAACACGGTCGTGCTGAAGCCCGCCGAGACGACCCCGCTCACAGCCCTGCTGTTCGCCGAGATCTGCGAGCAGGCGGAGCTGCCGGCGGGAGTCGTGAACATCGTGACCGGCGGTCCTGACACCGGAACCGCGCTGGTGGCGCATCCCCGGATCGACAAGGTCGCGTTCACGGGCTCGACCGAGGTCGGCAAAGGCATACAGAGGGCACTGGCGGGCACGGGGACGCGCCTCACGCTGGAGCTGGGCGGAAAGGCCGCCAACATCGTCTTCGGGGACGCGCCACTCGACCAGGCGATCGAAGGCGTGGTGAACGGCATCTTCTTCAATCAGGGCCACGTCTGCTGTGCTGGGTCGCGCCTGTTGGTACAGGAGCCCGTCGCCGAACGCCTCCTCGTAAAGCTCAAGCGACGCCTGGAGACGCTGCGCCTCGGCGACCCCCTCGACAAGAACACGGACATCGGCGCCATCAACTCGAGAGCGCAGCTGGAGCGGATCAAGAACCTGGTCGGCGTGGGCGTGGAAGAGGGGGCCGAGCTCTATCAAGCGGACTGCGAGCTCCCCGAGAGGGGCTTCTGGTTTCCTCCGACCGTGTTCACCGGGGTGTCGCAGTCCCACCGCATCGCCCGCGAGGAGATCTTCGGCCCCGTCCTGTCGGTCATGACCTTTCGCACCGAGGCCGAGGCCGTGGCTAAGGCCAACAACACCCCCTACGGGCTGTCGGCCGGCGTGTGGACCGAGAAGGGATCGCGCATCCTGTGGATGGCCGACCGTCTCCGGGCCGGTGTCGTGTGGGCCAATACCTTCAATCGCTTCGACCCCGCTAGCCCTTTCGGCGGCTACAAGGAATCGGGCTTCGGACGGGAGGGAGGCCGCCACGGCCTCGAGCCCTATGTGCGACTGAGCTAGTGGTCCGGAGCGAAATCACCGCCAACACCGAGAGCGTCCCTGCGCGCCAGATTGAATCCCAATTCCGACCTCGGCGGAGCCGTGGGCAAGGCGCGAGGAGTCGAGCGTACCTGGAGGTACGAGAGCGACGAGAAACGCAGCCATCGGTGATGCAGGGGCGCTCGAATGTGACGATGATTTCCGCGACGGGGCACTAATGGCCGATACGCGACTGGAAGTCAACAAGACCTACAAGCTCTATGTCGGGGGCAAGTTCCCGCGTTCGGAGTCCGGCCGCAGCTACGCAGTATCCCGTCCCACGGGAGGGTTTTTGGCCCACGCCGCGCGCGCTTCTCGCAAGGACCTGCGCGACGCGGTCGTCGCCGCCCGCAAGGTGGCCGGCTCGTGGGCGGGTCTCACCGCCTACAACCGGGGGCAAGTGCTCTACCGGGTGGCCGAGATGATGGAGGCACGGCGCGACGAGCTGGGGGCCGCGGTGTCGGCGGCCGAGGGCCCGGAGGGCGCCTCGCAACAGGTAGAGGCGGCCGTCGATCGCTGGGTCTACTACGCGGGCTGGACCGACAAGATCGCCCAGGTCACCGGGAGCCTCAATCCGGTGGCCGGCCCGTACTTCAACCTCACGGCCCCCGAGCCCATCGGCGTCATCGGCATCGTCGCGCCTGAGACCGGTTCCCTTCTGGGATTGGTCGAGCGGCTCGCCCCGGCCCTGTGCGGAGGCAACTCGGCGGTGGTGGTTTGTTCCAAGGCCCATCCGCTTCCGGCGATCGCCCTGGCCGAGTGCCTTCAGACCTCGGACGTGCCCGCCGGCGCGGTGAACCTGCTCACTGGCTTCAAGGAGGAGCTCGTCCCCGTACTTGCCTCCCACGGAGACGTCGATGCGCTCGATGTCTCTGGAGTTGCGCCCGGAGCAGCGGCCGAAGTCGAAACAGCGGCAGCCTCGAACGTCAAGCGGATCGTGCGGCCCGGCCCCCGGCCCGGCCCCTACGAGGTCACCGCCTTCATGGAGATGAAGACGGTGTGGCACCCGAAGGGCGTCTGAGCCACCCCTCCCCCACTAGAACTAGACCCAAGGTAGTGAATCGCGCGCCGAGCGCTCCCGAGTCCCGATTCCGCACCTGAGAGTGCGCCGCGCGCGTTTGGTTACCGCCGGGGCTTGGGGAGCCGGGGGCCGCGCCGGAGGCAGGGCCGGCGGTGACCGGGTGCGGCGAGTGCCTATCAGGTGGCGGCGCTATCTGGCCGATAGCCATAGGAAGTAAACCGTTAAGAGAGCCGAGAGGATGATGATTGCCAAGCACCGCCTGCTGCTGATCGGCGGAATCGTCGCAACCGCGATCTACCTTCTCGCCTCGGACCCCCTCTTTTCTCGACCTTTTCTATGAAGTAATCGGGCTTGGAGCGGTCGCCGCCATCCTGGTCGGCGCCCGCACGGCGACCAAGGGTGCTCCCGTGGCGGCTGTCGGCCTTGGGCCAGCTTCTGTTCGTGGCGGGAGATGTCCTGTGGGTCCTCTACGCGAGGGTCTGGCAAATCAACCCGTGGCCATCGTGGGCGGACGTCCTCTACCTGGCCGGATATCCGGTTCTGGGGGCAGGGCTGTGGCTGCTGTTGCGCTGGAGGACTTCGGCTCGCCGGCTCCCCGCGTTCCTGGACGCCGCCATAGTCTCGACTGCGATCGGGGTTCTGGCGTGGGTCTACTACATGCAACCGTTGGCTCAAGATCTCTCTCTCAGCCTTCCGGAGCGACTCATCTCGCTCGCCTACCCGCTCATGGATCTCCTGCTCCTGGTCGTTTTGGTGCGCCTGCTGCTGACGCGCGGCGCCCGCAACGGATCAACGGGCTGGTTGGTGGCCAGCACCTTCCTGCTGTTGGGGGCCGACGCGTGGTTCGCCCTGCTGTCCACCACGTCGGGCTATCAGGCGGGAGACCTCGTGGATGGGTTGTGGCTCCTCGCCTACGTTTGCTGGGGAGTGGCCGCCCTGCATCCGTCACGGCTCGGGAGCCAACTCCACTTCACGAGGCGGCGGTGAAGCCGAGCCGGGTAAGGATCGCGCTCCTGGCTACGGCCGGGCTCGTGCTTCCGGCCCTGCTGTGGTTCCGGGCGGCGCACGGCCTCGACACCGAGCCCGCCCTCGCCTTCGGCTCCTTGCTCGTCTTTTCACTGATCGCAATACGAATGGCGCTGCTCGTTCGTGAGGTCGAGACCAAGGCGGCCAAACTCGCGGTTCAGGGCCGCGCCCTCGAAGCTGTGCTGGCCGAGAAGCACGAACTGGAAGAACGACTGCGACGGCAAGCCTTCTACGATGATCACACCGGGCTCGCCAATCGAGCGCTCTTCGGCGACCGCCTCCAACAGGCGCTGTTGCGAGGTGACAGGAGCCTCCACAGAGTGGCCCTGCTGTTTATCGATGTGGACGACTTCAAGTGGGTCAACGATTCGCACGGCCACCGCGCCGGGGACCGAGTTCTGCGCGAGGTCGGTGCGCGCCTCTCGAGCTGCATGCGAAAGAGCGACACCGTGGCTCGTTGGGGCGGGGACGAGTTCGCCGTGCTCATCGAGGATGCGGACGGCCGTGAGACGGCGGTGGAGGCGGCGGAGCGAATTCAGGCCGCGATGGCCGAACCCTTTGCGTCCGGAGCGGGGGACCTTCACCTCGGAGTCAGCGTGGGGATGGTGCTCGAAGGCGACGGGACGCGGATGCGTTGTTGAGCGCGGCGGATGCCGCCATGTATGCGGTCAAGCGAGCCGGAGAGAGCGGCTACGGCTTGTTCGAGGCGGACGCAAACCGAGGTAGCGAAACGCGTGTCGCGCGCGTCTGAGTACGAATTAGTCGTATCCGAGAACGGGTCACGCGCGTTCGAGTAACTCAGGTAGGCGCCGGCAAACACCCCTCAACAGCCGCTCGAGGCGGGCTGCGGCTCGGCGGCCGGCCTCGGCGACCTCCTCGTGTGCTAACGGCGTCTGAGAGATCCCGGCGGCGAGATTGGTGACCACCGACACCCCGAGCACCCCGGCCCCCAGATAGCGCGCCACGATGGCCTCGTGGACCGTGGACATGCCGACGAGGTCCGCACCCATCCCTGCCAGCATGCGCACCTCGGCGGGCGTCTCGTAGGTGGGACCGGACAATCCTGCGTAGACGCCCTCATGGAGGGCGGGGTCCGCCTCCAGGGCGGCGGCGCGCAAGCCCTTGTCGTAGACCTCGGTGAGGTCCAGAAAGCGCGGCCCCCGTCCGTCGTGCGGCCCCGTCAGGGGGTTTTGGCCGGTGAGGTTCAGGTGGTCCGAGATGAGGCAGGGGCCGCCGACCTCCAGCTGCGGGTTGATGCCCCCGGCGGCGTTGGTCAGAACGATTACCTCGCAGCCGGCTTCGACGGCGAGGCGCACCGGGGTCGTGACCACCGCGGGCGAGTGGCCCTCGTAGAGGTGCACCCGCCCGGCGAAAACGAGTACATCGACACCCTCGATCGGCCCTGCATAGAGGCTCCCCTCGTGGCCGGCGATGCCCGAAGTGGGCATGCCGTCGATGGTGGCGTAGGGGATGGGGCTGGCTTCGGTGAGCGAGCGCCCCAGGTCGGATAGTCCCGAGCCCAGCACCACCGCAACCCTCCACGAGCCGGATCCGGTGGCGGCCTCGATCGGGCTGGTCACGGACCGAACCTCGAGCCACGAGTCACCGTCGGCCGCGACCCGCCGGATCCGGTGGTGGCCCCGATCGGGTTCGTCACGACCCGATTCGCTCGAGCACCAACGGCGCCGGCTCGCCCGGCTCCGGTGCGATGTCGACCGCCCCCTCGAGCGCCTGCAGCGCGGCGGCGAAGCGCCCCGGGTCGTCGGCGTGGAGCTCCAGCAGGGGCTCTGAGGCAGAGACTTCGTCGCCGGGTTTCTTGAGGCAGACGACGCCGGCGCCGGGACTGACGGGATCCTCCTTACGGGCGCGCCCCGCCCCCAGCCGCCACGCGCACACCCCCACGGCGCGGGCGTCGAGTCTGGTCACGAAGCCCGCTGCGCCCGCCTCGAACACGATTCGCTCGGGCGCCTCCGGCAGGGGGCGGTCGGGATCGCCGCCCTGGGCCGTCACCATGGCCCGAAACCTCTCGAGCGCGGCCCCCGATCTCACTGCGGCGCGTGGATCCCCATCGATCCCGGCGAGCTCGAGCATGACCTCGGCCAGCGCGTAGGTGACCTCGGTCACGTCGTCGGGGCCGCTGCCCGCCAAGATGTCCAGGGACTCCGCTACCTCGAGGGCGTTGCCCGCCGTCCTGCCGAGGGGTGTCTCCATGTTGGTCAGCAGCGCCACGGTCTTGATCCCGTGCGCGTCGCCCAGTGCCACCATCGTTTCGGCCAACGCGCGCGCCTGGGAAAAATCGGGCAGGAACGCTCCCGAGCCGACCTTCACGTCCAAGACGAGGGCCGAGGCACCTTCGGCGATCTTCTTGGACATGATCGAGGACGCGATCAGAGGGATCGACTCGACCGTGCCGGTGACGTCGCGCAGGGCGTAGAGCTTTTTGTCCGCGGGCGCCAGCCCAGCCCCCGCTGCGCAGATAACGCAGCCTTCCCGCTCCAGCACCGAGATCATCTCGGCCGAGGACAGCTCGGCCCTGAAGCCCGGGATCGTCTCGAGCTTGTCGAGCGTGCCCCCGGTGTGCCCCAGCCCCCGGCCCGACAGCATGGGAACGGCTGCGCCGCAGGCCGCGACTATCGGCGCCAGCGGCAGCGAGACCTTGTCACCCACTCCTCCGGTTGAGTGCTTGTCGACGGTCGGTGCAGGGATCGAGGAGAGGTCGAGGCGCTCGCCGGAGGCGATCATCGCCGCGGTCCACTGCGCCAGCTCGTGATCGGCCATGCCCCGCCACACGATCGCCATGAGCAGGGCGGAGGCCTGCTCGTGAGCGACCTCGTCGGCGGTGTAGGCGTTCACGAACCAACTGATCTGCTCCTCGGTGAGCGTGCCTCCGTCGCGCTTCGTCCGAATGAGGTCGACCGCGTGCAAGCTCATGAATGCTGTTCGAGGTCGGAAGAGGAGAACGAGCGCGGCAGCAGCTCTGCCAGCTCCAGCGGTCCGTCGGCGGAATGGACGAGCAGCTCCTCTCCGCCCGCTTCCAGCAAGAGCTGGCGACAACGGCCACACGGCATCAGAAGCTCGCCACGGCCGTCGACGCACACCACCGCCACGAGACGGCCCCCGCCGGTGGAGTGCAGCGCCGAGACAAGCCCGCACTCGGCGCAGAGCCCGAGACCGTAGGTGGCGTTCTCGACGTTACAGGCGCTCAGGATGCGGCCGTCGTCGACCAGCCCGGCGGCCCCCACGGGGAAGTGCGAGTAGGGGGCATAGGCGCGCTCCGAGGCCTCGATCGCGGCCGCCCGCAGCGCGCCCCAGTGGACCGTTTGCGGCACCGTCAGGTGGCGGCGCCTTCGTAGGCGCGGCCCGCGGCAGCCGGGGGTTGGACCCGTCCCACGAAGCCGGCGATGGCGATGATCGTGACCACGTAGGGGATCATGCGGATGAACTCCTCGGGTAACAAGTTGACGACCGGAGCATCATTCAGCCGCAGGGGGATGGCCTGGGCGATCCCGAAGAGGAGTGCGCCTGCCATGAGCCGCAGCGGCTGCCAGTTGCCCAGGATCAGGGCCGCCAGGGCGATGAACCCAAGACCCTGTGTCTGGCCCTCGCGGAAGAGCCCGTTGATCTCGATCGCCAGGAAGGCTCCTGCAAGGCCTGCCAGGGCGCCGGATATCGCCACTCCGGCGTAGCGCAGCGGCCAGACCCTTACCCCCAAGGAGGCGGCGGCCTCGGGATTCTCGCCGGCTGAGCGGAGCCGGAGGCCGAAGCGAGTCCGGTTGAGCACGAACAGGGCGGGAATCGTCATCAAGAACGCCACCAGGACAACCGGCGACATGCCCTTGAACGCCTGCCCCAGTCCCAGGGGAAGTGAGGACAACAGCGGGATGTTGATAGTGGCGAAGTCGGGGATTCCGGGATCGGACTGAGTCGCCTGGCCGAAGAAAAGCTGGGACAGAAAGCGAGCCAGGCCGACCGCGACCAAGTTGATCACGACGCCCGAGACGATGTGGTCGACCTTGAAGGTCACCGTGGCGAGCGCGTGGACGAGTGAGAACAGAAGTCCCGCGGCAGCTCCCGTCACGAGTCCAGCGACGGGGCCGTAGGTGACCGTGCCCCACGCGCCCATGACGGTACCGACGATCATCATGCCTTCGAGCCCGATGTTGACGATGCCGGAGCGCTCGCTGAACAGACCCCCGAGGCCGGTCAGATAGATGATCGTGAAGTAGCGCAGGCCCAGGGCGATGGCGGCGCCCAGGTCGATTAGGGGCATCAGCTAGCCGCCTGTCCGAGCTGGGCTTGACGGCGCCGGGCGAGAGCGCGGCTCACGAGCTCGTAGGCGACCACGACCGACAGAATCAGGATCCCTTGCAGGATGATGAGGATCTCGATCGGCAGCTCCGTCAGAATGGCGAGTCCGTCCTGGCCTCTGAGCAACATGCCGAAGAGGATGGCCGCCAAGGGGATGCCGGCGGGGTGATTGCGTCCCAGGAATGCGACTGCGATCCCGCTGAAGCCGAGCCCCGTCTCATAGTTCGATCCGAGGTAGCCGGTGTCTCCGAGGATGTGGTTGAGACCAACGAGCCCCGCCAGAGCCCCGGACATCAGGAAGATCTTGATCTGGGTTCCTCCGATCGAGACGCCGCCGGCCTCGGCGGAGCCCGGGGAAGACCCGACCGCGCGCACCTCGTAGCCGAGCCGGGTCCGAAACATCATGAACCACACGGCCACGCACACCACCAGCGCGATCGGAAACAACCATGTGAGGTGGACGATCGAGTCGGGGATGACGTCCTCAATGCCCAATGAAGTCGCGAGGTTGGGAACCAGGGCCGACTGCGGGAAGTCCTCTGTTCTAAGGTCTGTGGTCGTCACGTCCGAACGCAGCGGGTGGAGTATCAGCCACGCCACCAAGCTGACCGCGATGCCGTTCATCATGATCGTGGTGACGACTTCATGCGCTCCGGTCTTGACCTTGAGTACGGCCGGCACCGCGGCCCACAGCATGGCTCCCGCCATCGCCGCCACGACCACCAGCGGCAACAGGAGCGCCGTAGGTAGCCCGCTCATATAAATGGCTGCACCGGCGGCCGCAGCCATTCCCACGATGTACTGGCCCTCGACGCCGATGTTGAAGAGACCGGCTTTGAACGCGACCGCGACCGCCAGTCCCGAGTAGATCAGGGGCGTGGCGTTCTCGAGAACGATCGCGAAGTCCTGGGGCCGCGAGGTACCGAACGCCCACACCGTGCGATACACGAATACGGGGTCCTCGCCGTAGGCGATGACGATCACAGCGCCGATCAAAGCCGCGAACGCGAACGCGCCGGTCAGGGCGATCATCTGAGAGATCAGGAAGTCGATCCACTCGGGCCTTTCGCGCGGCTGAGTGACAGCCTCGGTCGCCATCAGCTCGCCTCCCTCTGGGCTCCCCTGCCCCCGGTCATGCCGATGCCTATTTTCTCCGGGGGGTCCTGCGGAGAGTACTCACCGGTGATCCGGCCCTCGTAGATCGTGACGATTCGATCCGAGAGCTCGTAGATCTCGTCCAGCTCGGCCGAGATCAGAAGCACCGCACGTCCCGCTTCCTTCTGCTCGAGGATCTGCTTCCACACGAACTCGATCGCCCCCACGTCCAGACCTCGCGTGGGTTGCTGCGCGATCAACAGCCGGGGGTCGTTCTCCAGCTCTCTGGCTAGGATCAGCTTCTGCTGGTTTCCTCCGGACAGCGTGGACGCCTCGTTTCCGATGCTGCGGGCGCGCACGTCAAACTCCTTGATGAGCCTCCTTGCCAGCTCCTTGATCTTCTTGATGGCGAGGGCTCCCCAACCGCCCAGGTACTGCGCGCGCGACTGCTGGCCGAGCACCGAGTTCTCCCACAGGGTCATGTTCAGCACCAGACCTCGCTCGTGGCGGTCCTCGGGCACGAAGGCGCAGCCGAGGCTGCGATTCTGTCTGACCGATCGTCCGGTTATGTCTTTTCCATCTAGTGTGATTCGCCCCGAGTCGGGCGGCCGCAGCCCTATCAGCACCTCCGCCAGCTCGCGCTGTCCGTTGCCCTCGACCCCGGCAATGCCGAGGATCTCGCCGGCCGCCACTCGGAGATCGACGTCGTGCAGCTTGCCGGCGAGGTTCAAGCCCTCTACCTGGAGCAGCGGCTCCCCCGAATCGACATCGGGCTTCTCGAGGCGGAACAGCACCTCGCGGCCGACCATCATCTCGGCGAGCCTCTCTTTGCTCGTGTCCGAAGGAGTCGTCTCGCCCACGACCTTGCCCCGCCGCAACACCGTGATGCGATCGGCTATGGCGAGCACTTCGTCGAGCTTGTGAGAAATGAACACGATCGTCTTGCCGTCGTCCTTTAGCGCGCGGAGGTTCTCGAACAGGTCCTTGGTCTCGGCCGGCGTGAGCACTGCGGTGGGCTCGTCGAGGATGAGCACGTCCACTCCCCGGAACAGCGCCTTCAGGATCTCGACGCGCTGCTGCTCTCCCACCGAGAGGTCGTCGATCCTTTTGCGCGCGTCGACCTTGAACCCGTAGCCCTGAGCCTGTTCTTCGATGTCCTTGACCGCGCGATCGAGATCGACCAAGGAGCCTCCCTCGGCGCCGAGGATGATGTTCTCGGCCACGGTGAAGCGATCGACCAGCACGAAGTGCTGATGCACCATGCCGATCCCGAGTGCGAGGGCGGCGCGCGGCGAATTGATCTTGACCTCTTTGCCACGCACCTCGATGCGGCCCCCATCGGGCGGATAGAGGCCGTATAGCACCCTCATCAAAGTCGACTTCCCGGCGCCGTTCTCGCCGATCAGGGCGTGAATCTCCCCCTTTTCGAGCGTGAGGTCGACCGCGTCGTTGGCAACGACTCCGGGGAAGCGCTTCGTGACCTGGTGCAGCGCGATCAGCGGAACGCCGGAGCGCTCCGCGTCGTCGCCCGTCGCCGGCTCGGCCACGTGGGGCCCGCCTAGCCCCCGGGCTCGATGGGCACCTTGATCTCGCCGCTCACGATCTGCTTCTTGTAGTCCTCGAGCTTCGTCTGTATGTCCTTGGACAGGAGCTGCTCGTTGTCGTTGTATTCATTGACCGCGTAGCCCACACCCTGCTCGGCGAGGCCGAAGACGTGGGTCCCCGGCTTGAACGAACCCTCCGCGACCTGCTGGATGGCGTCGTGCACCGCGGTATCGACGCGCTTGAGCATCGAGGTCAGGATTAGCTTCTGCTGTTCCGGGCTGGCGGTCAGAGATTGATCGGAGTCGACGCCGATGGCGAGCTTGTTCTGGGACACGGCGGCCTTGAACAGGCCCGAGCCGGATAGCCCCGCGGCGTGGTAGACGATGTCGGCGCCCCCGTCGTACATCGAGTTCGCCAGCGCCTCTCCCTTGGTCGGGTCTACGAACGCCTGGGTGGTGTCGCCGATGTACTCGACGAGGATCTCGATGTCGGGGTTGACGGCCTGGGCGCCGGCCGCGTACCCGGCCTCGAACTTCTCGATCAGTCCCGTGCCCTGTTGCCCGCCGAGAAAGCCGATGGTGCCGGCCTCGCTCTTCAGCGCGGCCGCGGCGCCCACCAGGAAGCTGCCCTCGTGCTCCTTGAAGGTGAGGTTTGAGACGTTCTCGCACGGCTTGTCAAGGCAGGCAAAGCCGTCGACGATCGCGAAGTTCGTCTCGGGGAAGTCGGGGGCGACCTTCTGGATGCCTTCCGAGAAGGCGAAGCCCACCGGGACTACCAGGTCGGCGCCTTGCTCGGCGAGGTTCACGGCATTGTCGTCGCGGTTCGAGCCGGACTGATTGGCTTCGAGCTCGTCGGTGTTTTCCTCGGCCACCAAGCTCTCGTCGATAGCCGCCTGCAGACCCCGGTAGGCGGCGTCGTTGAAGGACTGGTCGCCGCGGCCCCCCACGTCATATGCGAGCCCCACCTGGACGTCACTGCCGCCACTGTCTCCGCCGTTTCCCCCTCCGCTGGGGGAGGTGTCGGCGGGGTTACCGCCGCCGCACGCGGCCGTTACGAGCGCCAGCGCTATGCCGGCCATCAAAGTTCTCTTAGTCCCCAACTTCCAGCCTCCTGGGTCTCCCCGGTTGCTCCCCGCCCACTCCTACTCGGGTAGTAGGTCTGCTCAGCAGCATATAGACACCGAGGCTCAAGCGGATAGGGTCGGCTGGCGTGAAGATCTACACGAAGAAGGGCGACGACGGCACGACCGGCCTGCTCTATGGGGGCCGGGTTCCCAAGGACGACCTCCGCACCGAGGTCTATGGGACCCTGGACGAAGCCGTCTCCGCGCTCGGCGTCGCTCGAGCCGCAGGACTATCGGAGCGCGGCAAGGAGCTGGTCGTCCGGCTGCAGCGCGAGATGTTCGTCGCCGGAGCGCAGCTTGCCACCGCATCGGAGAATCAAGCCAAGCTGAAGGACGGCGTCTCCCGGGTGACCGATGCGATGGTGACCCAGGCCGAGGCAGACATCGATGAGCTTCTGGACAAGCATCCTCTTCCTCAAGAGTTTCTCCTCCCCGGCGAGAGCGCCCCTTCGGCCGCTCTCGACGTCGCCCGGGCGGTGCTGCGCCGCGCCGAGCGCCAGGCCGTCGGGCTGCAGCGAGCCGAGCTCCTCCCCCACCCTGTTGTTCTGCGCTTCTTGAATCGGGCCTCGGATCTGCTTTACGCGCTCGCCCGCTATGAAGAGGCCGAGGCTGGTTTCCGGGCACAGCCGTCACGCCGGCGATGACCAAGCCGTTCCGGTTCTGTCCTTCCTGCTCCAGCGGGCTCCCGGGGCGGGACGAGGAGGGGACCATCGTGTGTCCCAACTGCGGACGGCACTGGTATCACAACCCGTCGCCCGCGACCGGCGCCGTGCTCGTGAGGGACGAGCGGGCGCTGGTGTGCAAGCGGGCGTTCGAGCCCGAGGCAGGCAAGTACGACCTCCCGGGCGGCTTCCTGCGGGTCGGTGAGCACCCAGTCTCAGGCCTCAAGCGAGAAGTGTTGGAGGAGCTGGGGGTCGAGATCGATGTCGACACCGAGGACCTCGTCCTGTTCGCCACCCACACCTACGGTGACGACGACACTTGGAACCTGTCGCTGTGCTTCAGGGCGCGGCTGGTCTCGGGTGAGCCGACCCCCGCCGACGATGTCGCGGAGGTGCGCTGGGTCACGCTCGCGGAGCTCGATGAGATCGAGATGGCGTGGGCGCACGACCGAGCGGCGATCGAACGGACCCTTACCTCGCCGAGTCATCATGTGAACTGACTCAAGTGGCCGGCCACGTCCGCAAGGATTCGTGGATTGATCGCGGGACAAGCCCGCGGCCCTAGCCACATACGGAGGACCGGCCATGAACAACACTACCCATCT
>Ga0209587_1000931_pt1 | contig 14182 bp, 15 predicted proteins | sample NGEPerD_2_FD_184512 | JGI IMG/M metagenome (GOLD analysis project Ga0209587, IMG submission 184512) | Arctic peat soil microbial communities from the Barrow Environmental Observatory site, Barrow, Alaska, USA - NGEE PermafrostL1-D... | ecosystem: Environmental > Terrestrial > Soil > Wetlands >... | reverse complement strand
ACCTTGATTGATATCATGTTACTTGGTCATTGGATTGAAATGCGCTCAGTAATGGGTGCGAGTAAAGCCCTGGAAGCTCTTGCAAAGCTTGTGCCAGGAGAAGCTCATATGATAATGCCTGATGGCATAGTCCATGAAGTACCAACAAAACAGTTGAAACCGGGTGATAAAGTATTAGTTAAACCAGGTGAAAAAATACCAGTAGATGGGACAGTATATGAGGGACAAAGCAGTGTTAATGAGTCAATGCTTACGGGAGAATCGAAACCTGTTACCAAAAAAGAGAACGATGAAGTGATCGGAGGATCTGTGAACGGAGAAGGGTCAGTTAAAATTACTGTTAAAAAGATAGGAGAGGATTCATTTTTATCACAAGTTATAAAACTAGTAAAAGAGGCTCAGGACAGTAAGTCAAAAACACAGGACTTGGCAAACAGGGCTGCTTTTTGGTTGACTATAATAGGCCTGACATCAGGCCTCCTTACATTGTTTATTTGGCTATTGTTTACAGAAAAGGATTTGGTATTTGCAATAGAAAGAACTGTTACAGTAATGGTTATTACATGCCCACATGCACTTGGCTTGGCAGTTCCTTTAGTAGTTGCTGTGTCAACATCACTGGCTGCTCAAAATGGATTTTTAATTAGGGACAGAAGTGCATTTGAGAAAGCTAGAAACATTCAGGCAATTATTTTTGATAAAACAGGCACTCTTACAAAAGGTGAGTTCGGGATAACAGAAACAATTGTTCTCGCCAGTAATTATGAAGGTGCTGAAATCGTTAAATTAGCTGCTTCAGTTGAAGCTCATTCTGAGCATCCGATTGCTCAAGGTATTGTAAAGTCAGCTGTTAGTAAATATGACCTAGCGAATTTTAAGGCGATACCAGGAAAAGGAGCAGAGGGAATAGTAAATAGCAAAAAGATAAAAGTAGTGAGTCCTGGATTTTTGAAAGAGAATAATATAGTTGTCAAAAATGATGAAATTGAAAAATTACACAAACAGGGCAAAACTGTTGTATTTGTTATTGAAGATAATAAAGCGATTGGCGCAATAGCTTTGGCAGATATTGTTAGAGAAGAATCAAGGAGAGCTATTGAGACTCTCAAAAAAATGAACATAAAAACAATCATGCTTACCGGTGACAATAAACAAGTCGCAGAGTATGTGGCAAAGGAAATAAAAATTGACGAATATTTCGCTGAAGTATTACCTGGTGGGAAAGCAGATAAAGTAAAAGAAATACAAGGACGAGGTTTAATTGTTGCGATGACTGGCGATGGCGTTAATGATGCTCCTGCCCTTGCTCAAGCTGATGTTGGTATTGCTATTGGAGCTGGGACTGATGTAGCCGTTGAGACAGCAGATATTATACTTGTCAAAAGTAATCCTGAAGATGTCGTAGCTCTTATAAAGTTAGCTCGTGCAACTTATTCAAAAATGATTCAAAATCTGATTTGGGCCACAGGTTACAATGCCATTGCAATTCCAGCTGCTGCTGGTGCATTTTATTCTTGGGGAATACTACTAAATCCGGCCATGGGGGCTCTTCTGATGTCAATTTCTACCGTTGTGGTGGCATTTAACGCTAGAATGCTAAAAGTAGAAAAATAATAAATTAAAATATAATTTTATGAAAAAATTTAATCTAAATGCCTTAGCATCAGCAGGCGCGATTGTGTCCGCACTAACAATGCTTCTTTTGGGTGTTTTGGGAAGATTTGGTATGTACCAGGGAGCTGGGATGATGATGGAAGAATGGCATATGTTTTCTTCGGCTAGTTTTAGTGGAATCATTATTGGGATGATTGAAGGCGCTATAATTAGCTATGTTTTTTTGTATCTTTTTGGATGGCTATACAATAGATTGGCGAACTAGATATTGAAATAAAAACGAAATAATTTTCAATTTGTAAACTACATAATATATTAATTTTCTATACCAATCTTGCATAAAAAAGTTCGGAAGCTGTCCCTGCATGCGAGCTATCACATTTTTTGTGCTGTAGACCGACATGTATGTCGTAAAACTAGCCAAAAATTAAATAAACTCAGTTTAGGCTGAGTTTTTTTGTTGGAGTCAAATATGCGGGAAAGTACCGTAAACAAAGGTGATTATTAGTTAGAATCCGAGTTCTAGTATTTTTTTCTTGTTCAAGTCCACGAACATCGTGTTCAAGCCAGGGAACATAATTGACAGTTAATTAATTGTAATTTAGCCTCATTTAGATCTATATTTTGATAGATTTTAGCATCAATAAAGTTCATTAAAACCTCTATCTGCTCTTTCTTTTTCTAAATAGGTCATTGTTACGCAATGACCTTTTTTAATTTGTCTAAACTAATTTTTACGTTTTCTATGGTATTATAAAATAGTAATAAAGAATACTAATATTTATTGTATGAAAACAGAAATAGATTTATCTAAGCAAGAACTTATCGACGCGCTGTTTCAAGAAGATGAAAAAATAAAGGATATATTTGATAGTGCCTCTAATTTGCGTGAATTAAGGGAAAAACTGTTTAATTATTTAAATAGTTTGGAGCGAGATTATTTCAATATATATTCTCATGAAGATTTTTATAAAAAGCACATTATTGGGAAAAACTCTGCCAAGGAATGTATCAGGGTTTTTAAAAATATTATACGAACTGAAAATGAAGAGCTTAGTGGTTTTTCTGCGCTTGATGCTTTGTATAAAATATATAATAAAGATCAAAAATTAATAGAGGAAACTGGGAATGGATTCTTAATAGAATTCCTATTTCTAATAAGAGGGATAAACGGGAAAAGTCGTTTAGAAAAAACAAAAGATTTATCTTCAGATGAAATAACAGTAGAATTAAGGGGCAAAATTTTGGATGAGTATTCAAAAGGGATGTTAGATTCCTATAAAAAGTTTAGTAAAGGAACGGATAAGCGGAGTATAAAAAATCAAAAAATTGTTAAAAATAAGATATTAGAGTATTTTTCTGCGACAGAGGATGACTGGAAAGACTATAAATGGCACCTAAATCACATAATTCGAGATTGTAAAACACTTTCAGAATTAATTAAGTTAGAAGAAGATGAAATTTTAGGAATAAAAGAAGCAGAAAAGAATAAAATTCCTTTTCAAATAACTCCATATTATCTGACACTGTTTAATGAGAATGGTCGGGATAGAAATGATCGTTTAGTAAGAGCACAGGTAATTCCGAGTAAAGAATATTCTGTTAGTGTTGTTAAAAACCAAAGCGAAGATAGTGACATGGATTTTATGGGGGAAAAATCAACTAGTCCCGTTCTTGGGGTTACCAGAAGATATCCAAATATTGTAATATTTAAAGCATTTGATTCTTGTCCTCAAATTTGTGTATATTGTCAAAGAAATTGGGAAATCAAAGATATTCAAGATGCAGTCACATCACCAGGTAAAGTAGAGGCCGCCATAGATTGGATTCAGAAGAATAAATACATTACAGAGGTTCTTGTTACCGGTGGTGATCCTTTAACTTTAGATAATGAATATATAAGTCTTTTACTCCAGAAACTGCTAAAGATAAAACATATTGAACGAATAAGGATAGGCACTAGAGCTTTAGTAACGCTACCATCTCGAATAAATAAGGAATTAGTAAAAAGTTTGGAACGACTTAATAAATTAGGAGAGAAAGAAATTTGTATAGTAACTCATTTTGAAGATGCTACAGAAATAACCCCAGATGTCTTAGTTGCCGTTAAAAAGATAAAAAAGGCCGGGATTAGTATATATAACCAACAAGTGTTTACGTATTATAACAGTTTAAAATTTAAAACTTGTTTTTTAAGAAAAACTTTAAAGATATCAGGAATAGACCCTTATTATTTATTTAATACAAAAGGTAAAGAAGAAACTAAAGATTTTAGGGTTCCAATTGCTAGAGTTCAACAAGAAAGAAAAGAAGAAGCCAGGTTGCTTCCTGGTATTATAAGAAGTGATGAGCCTGTTTTTAATGTCCCTAAGTTGGGCAAATCGCATTTACGATCGTGGCAGGATCATGAGGTTATTATGATTTTAAAAAATGGAGAAAGAGTTTACAGATTTTTTCCATGGGAATCCATGTTACTTTTAGTTGAGGGTTATGTATATACCGATGTTCCAATATATTCTTATCTAAAAAGACTTCAAAATGATGGGGAAGATGCTGAGGAGTATAAAAGTATATGGTATTATTTTTAGTATCATGGTATTTGCCTGGGAAAATTTGCATATTAATGTAGATTTTTCCATATATAGCTATTTTAGTTTGAAAGTAGTTCTTTTGGGCTAAGTATAAAATAGGCTAAGATGAACTGGGACCCAAAAAGTAGACATATATAAATGTTTACTTTTTTTGTTAAAAAAAGCGACGATAAATTATAAAACTTGCCGATATTAATAAAAAAATGTGAGGTAAATAGAGTTGAGAAATTAATAACTAAGCAATGGAAAGATAGTTATATTTATTTATAATCCTGGTATGTTACTATGGACAAAACTATATATGTATGGTATTATGGGGGACTAGATATGAACATTAAAAATAAAATAAATAATAAAAAAAGATTAAAAAATGACAAAAAAGACAGAGTACCAAGTATTTGAGAATGATTCCATTGCAGAGCAAATTATAAATAACGCAAATGAAGGAATTGTAGTCTATGGCCCCGATTTGCATTATAAGTTTTGGAATCATTACATGGAACAACTTTCGGGGAAGTTGGCGAGTGATGTAGTAGGGAAGCACCCTTTAGAGGTATTCCCGTTTCTAAAAGAGATGGGCCTTATTGAACGTTTGCAAAAAGTGATGTCTGGAGAAAAAGTTGATCCAGTTGATTTTCCTTATTTTGTTTCAGGTACCAGCAAAAAAGGTTGGACCCTTGATTCAAATATCGCCTTGAGAAATGAAAAGGGTGAGATTATTGCGATTTTGGGTACTGTAATAGATATCACTAATCGTAAACGGACAGAAGAAAAGCTTCAAGAAAGCGAAGAAAAGTATCGTCAAATTTTTTCAGTGGCAAGCGATGCAATAATTCTTATTGATTCTGGAACCGGAAAGATTATTGAAACAAATAAATCGTTTTTGGATTTATATGGGTACACTCACAAGGAGGTAGTGAACATGAATATTTCAAACTTTTCTGCAGAGCCAGATAAAACAAAAGCGAGTTTAGCTGAAATGATTGCTGGTGGAAAAAACCTCGTTCCTTTACGTTACCATAGGAAAAAAAATGGAATGGTATTTCCAATTGAAATATCTTCTTGTTTTTTTACCCTTCGTGGTAGAGGTGTTGTTGTTGGGATGGTTAGAGATATTTCTGAACGCGAAGAAGCTAACAAAAAAATTGGAGAAAAAAACAAAGAACTACTGGAAGTTAATGAAGAAAAAGATAAGTTTTTTTCTATCATTGCGCATGACTTAAGGAGTCCTTTTAATTCTCTTCTTGGTTTGACTGAAATTTTAGCCAGTGAAGCTCCTGAGATGGAAAAAGATGATATTGTCAAGATAGCAATTGTTCTTAATAAATCTGCAAGTAACATGTATAATCTTCTCGAAAACCTATTAGAATGGGCCATAATTAATCGGGGGCTCATCGATTTAAAGCCGGAGATATTTTCCTTTGGTAAAGCTGTTGAAGAAAGTGTTGAATTAAGCAAAGAGTCGGCAAAAGTCAAAGGAATAACTATTGAAAATCAAATTAATGAAGATTTTCAAATTTATGGTGATCAACGTTTGTTAAAGTTAGTGGTTCGTAATCTACTTTCTAACGCCATAAAGTTCACCTCAAAAGAGGGAAAGGTAACTATTTCTGAAAAAGATTCAGTAATTTCAGTTGCTGATACCGGGATAGGCATGGATAAGAAAATGGTGGATACCCTTTTTCAAGTTGGAACTAAAAACGGCCGAAGTGGAACCAATAATGAACTTAGTTCAGGATTAGGTTTAGTTCTGTGTAAAGAGTACGTCGAAAAAAATGGCGGAAAAATTTGGGCAGAAAGCGAAGAAGGTAAAGGAAGTAATTTCTATTTTACCATTAAAAAGTAATTAAAATATTAGTTACTTTACTAACCCCATATTCGTATGGGGTTTTTATTTTTTATTTATTGCCTTGGTAAACTAGATAGTAGATGGAGTTTGGTAGTTCAATAAAGTTTGATTAAAACATAGATAAAGTAAACTTATTTTTTGGACGATTTTCTAATTTTATGATAAAGTCAAAGGGAAATTTAGGTTATTTTTTAAAATAGTGGCACTTGGAAAATAAGCCATTAATTTCTATAAAAGAGGAAAATTTTAAATAATTAATATTTTTATATAAAAATGAGTCAGAATAAACCGCTTGTTGGTTTCATTGGACAGGGTTTCATTGGCAAGAATATGGCCGATGATTTTGTTGCTCGTGGCTATGAGGTTATTCGCTATGATAATGAAAGTAATGCGAATAATAAAGATTTAATAAAAACTTGTGATTTTGTTTTTATTGCCGTGCCAACTCCGAGTACTCCCGCTGGTTTTGATGATCATATTCTTTGGGAGGTAGTAGATTTAGTTGGAGAAGGAAAAACAGCGATAATAAAATCAACTATTAAAATAGGAACCACAGAAAAAATACAGGCTAAGTACCAAAATAAATATGTTTTGCATTCCCCAGAGTTTTTAACTGAGAAGAATGCAGCAAATGACACTAAGTTTCCGCCTAGAAATATTATTGGTTATACTAGCAAGTCTGAAGAAAAAGCTAAAGAAGTTTTAGCTTTATTACCCTCAGCTCCTCATAGTTTTTTAGTAAATAGTAAAGAAGCAGAATTGGTTAAGTACATGGGAAATAATTTTTTGTTTCTTAAAGTCATTTTTGCTAATATTGTCTATAATTTAGCAAAAAAGAAGGGGGTCGATTATAATAAAGTCGCTGATATAGTTGGTTATGACGCTCGTATTGGGCATAGTCATTTAAAGATTGAACATGAGAGTGGGCATTCAGTTAAAGTGGGGCGTGGAGCAGGCGGGCATTGTTTTATAAAAGACATGGCCGCTTTTATAGAAATGTATGAAGAGGAGCCTAATGAAAGCCGGTCTGAAGAATTGTCTCATAAATTCTTAAAAGCAGCTGTTAAATTAAATAATTGTCTGTTAAATGATACGGAAAAAGATTTAGATTTATTAGCTGAGGTCTATGGCGCAGAAGAAATAAAAAAATTATAAAAAAATATTAGTAACGGGTGGGGCTGGCTTTAAGGGAGTAGATTTTGATGATTTTAGAGATTTCTAGCAATGATTATGATTAATTATTTTAGTTTTAGCTAAACGCTCATTGGTTTGTATTTTATTATAGGTTGAAGGTCATTAGGTTTAGCACTTTTATCCGAGCTCTGTTGTTGACAAAAGTAATATTTTTTATTACTATTTTCTTAATAGTTGAATATAATGTTGTATTGTTGAACTTTAAAAATAAGATTATGTTAGAAAAAGGAAAAATTATTGCCCAGGGTAAAACCAAGGTACTTTATGAGGTTGTCAGTAATCCAGAGAAGGTTATTATTCAAAATAAAGATGAGATAACCAAAAATGATGACAAGTCGTTAACTCAAACAATGTCTTCTAAGGCTGAGCATGCCACTGCGACTACTAGCATGGTTTTCCAGTTACTTAAAGAGGCTGGTATCCCAGTGGCTTTTGAAAGACAACTTTCTACGACCGAATTCTTGGCTCCAAAATGTGAAATGATTGCCCTTGAAGTAATTATTCGGCGCTACGGGGTTGGGAGTTATTTGAAAAGATTCCCGAATTTCATTGTTCCAAATGGTCAAACACCACATCGTTTTCACGAATTAGTGTTTGAAGTATTTTTCAAAACCAGTGATGGTAAATTTTCCAATGCTTCTGGTTTCAGTGTGCAGACACCAAACGATGTTAGTATTGAAAAAGAGAAGCCGGTAGACGATCCATTTATCGCTAACCCCTTTGATTCAAATTGGAAACTTATGCATCCAAAAATTCCTGCTTGGCTTGAATCGTCTGATTTGCATTTGGAAGTTGATCAAAAGCAGGTATTACCAATTGATTTAAGTATGAAGCGAATCGAAGCAATTACTCGTAGAGTATTTTTGGTTTTAGAAGGTGCTTGGTCTCAGTTGGGTTTGCGTTTGATCGATTTTAAAATCGAATTTGGAGTAAGTTCCACTGGAGAATTATTGGTAGCTGATGTTATTGATAATGACAGTTGGCGTTTACGCACTTCTGATTGGCAAGAGCTTAGTAAGCAATTGTTTCGTGACAATTATGCCATGGAAGATATTTCCGAAAAGTATGCTCTGGTTGCAAAATTGGTTGAAAAATTTTCAGTTCCGAAGCAGGCAGTTATTGTTTGGCGAGGATCGAAGAACGATGAACTTCCTGGCTTAGTGAGTATACCCGGTGTGGATGTTGTAAACATTGTTAAATCAGGACACAAATCCCCCGATGCTTGTTTGCTTGAACTTGAAAAGGTTTTAGCCAGGTATCCTCAAGGCGGAGTGATTATTGTGGCTGTGGGCCTAAGTAATGGACTGGGTCCGGTTTTAGCCGCTCGTACCAATTGGCCGGTAATTGCCGTGCCTTTGACTTACAAAACATCACCACATGATGTTTGGAGTAGCTTGTCTCTGCCGAGTGATGTTCCTTTAGTGACTATCTGTAGAGCTGAAAATGCCTATTTGGCTGCGTTTAACATATTAGCGCAGAAAAATCCGTTTGTTTATGCCTTTAGGCAAGAAAAAATTGAAACTCTTGATAAGTAAAATTATCATCAAAAGCACTGATACAAAAATATCGGTGCTTTTTTATATAATACTCATAAAAAATAAAAAATGTTATAATACAATAGTAAATAATAAACAATAAAAATATATGGTAAAAAAAGAAATCACAAAAGAAAAAGCTTATGAAGTTGCCAGTCAAATTGGTATAAACTTTGATGCTGTAGATTTTAGTATTGATGATTTTACCAAGGGAATGAATGTAGAGCTGGAGCATGGTTTATGTGACACTGAGACAAACGTCACAGACGATGATCCCCTTATCACTGGCAAGATTGCCTTAGCCCATCTTAAAGAATTCGGTGATTATTATGTAAGACTTGATATAATGGAAAAAGAAGCAGAGGGTAAAATATAACTTTAAAAAATATGGAAAATACCATTGAAGAACAAGATAAGATGGAGTTAAAAAAGAAAAGCAAATTTAAACCTAAAATACTAATAGCGCTATTTTTGCTTATCATAGCTGCTATGGCATATGGGTATTATTGGTATAACTCTACCAAGAATTTAAGAATAGAAGCCCAGGGAGTTGTTGATAAGGCTATTAAATATGATAATCTTTCAGCAGAAATTGAAACAGAACGCAATCGTTGTGAGAATTTTATTACTCAACAGGAAGGGGATTTTGGCAGCTTTGAATATTGTAAAAAGTTTTTAGACTGGTCAAATCTAAAATAAGAGGTTAATATTTCTAAAAATGTAGTTTAGATTAATTTTGTTATGAGAAATAAATTATTGAAAGCCATTTCTCCAATATTTTTCTGGTTATCAATGATTACCTTTATTGTGATGTCTACTTTTCTTATCTTTGTTAACTATAAAATTATAATTATCAATTCAGTAATTGCCGCTGAACCAGTCTATAAGGTGATAGAAAGTACTCCTCAAAGTGATGTGGTTTCTAAAATTGACCCAGTTAGTTGTGATTGTGAAAAAAAGTTTGAAAAAGAAGATTCGATTACTTGGAGTGGTAAGATTATAGCCAGCTTTCTTAGTGGCGAAGATTTTGGGGTAGAGAATTTTGATAAAAGTTCTAAATATCAGAAATTCTATGTGATTGGACAAAATAAATATATGGGGGTAAATGGAGTTAATGTTAAAGTGGTGGGTCAATTAGTTGGAATTACCTGTGCATATGCTAATACTGTTTTTGGGGAATGCGTAGGAGAAGTTATAGCTGATGAGGTTTTTGAACTAGATAATTAAAATATTAATGAAAGAAATAACCAGTTATACCATTTTAGTCTTTACAAAAAACTAAAATGATATTATTCTTTTAACAGGTTAAATTAAACATTATTAACTAAATACATATATGGCTAAAAGAACTACAGGTGTTGGAAAGAATAAAAAATCACATTCTCGGAAAACTAAAAAGCGTTTAGAAGTTAAAAAAGTTATGCTAGAGGCAAAGGCATTAAAGAAAACCAAGCATAATATTAAATAGTTATTAATACTTATAAAAAGTTTTGAACAGCTCTCTGAAAGAGAGTTGTTTTTTTACTAGAAAAATATTATCAATATATATTTATTATTTATGTTATAATTAATATAATAAGAATGTTATGTAGAGTTTTACGAAATAATTATATTTTTATATGAAGAATAATGAATCTACTTGTCAAACAGGTTTAAAAAAAGATGTTATAAATCAAGAAGTATATGAAAAAGAGCTTCAGCTATGTAAGAACTTATCTGCTGAAAATGGAGGTAAGTGTGGCTGGGGTGTTTGTAGGGATTGTGGTGTAATCCCATTTCTACATAAACTTCACAAAGGAGAGTTATTGGAAGACCCTGAAATTATAAAGGAAGCAAAAAATAAAATTATTTCATAAAATTCTACGCCATCGTCTGCCTTGCGGGTCGTATAACACCGTATATAAGGTTATAGAAATTTACTTTTAATTAATTTAACAATAAATGTATGAAAATACTTCTAACGTGGCTTATTAGTGCCTTAGCTATTTTACTTAGTGCTTGGCTAGTGCCCGGAGTAGTTATTAGTGGTTTTGGAGCCGCCTTACTAGCTGCTTTAATTTTAGGAGCAGTTAATGCAGTAATAAGGCCGATTATTATAATATTAACTTTACCAATTAATATCCTTACACTAGGCTTATTTACTCTTGTTATTAATGTGGCTATGGTTGCTCTTGTTGCTTTAATTATTCCTGGATTTAGTATTGCTAATTTCTGGACAGCCTTAATATTCACCATTATACTCTCTATTATTACCTGGATTATGGAAGGGGTAATGAAAGAGGAAAAAGAGCAGAAATAGGCCGTACTCTTGACATTTATTTCATATTATTATATTATTTCTTAAATATTAGTTCTTTTAAACCAATTAAAATAATATATAATGGAAATAATCATTAATTTCGCGATAGTCGCGCTTACGTTTTTGTTGATATTTATTGTAGAAAAAAAAGTGAATAGAAGGCTACCATCTAAGCAAGCTATTGAAAATTATCAAAAGGAGCTTGATGAAAATGACTTAAAGTTTGAAAGTTTATATCACGTTAGGCTTAAACACAGCGCTGAAAAAGAAATTGTAAAGAACAGATTGATTGAAGGAGGATTGAGATTAATATTAGGTGGAGTGTTTATGATTTTAGCGCTGATTGTGTTAATTTTCATGGATTATTTTACACTTTCTATTATAGGCATAACTATTTTGTCAGCGATTTATTTAATTATCGCTGGCTTATTAAAATTTAGTGAGTCAAAAAAGCGATTTCTAGAAGTACTAGGAACTATAATATTGGTAATTATTGCAACAATTATTTGTATAAATATTGTTTCAAATCAATTATTTGGTTTCTTTTAGAGCTTTTCTAATCGTTCAATATAAACCCCTATCTTCTGGACAGGGGTTTTTGATTGACTTAATCTATAATATATGATATATTAATAATCTAAATTTAACTTAAGATTCGTGTCTCCGTCATATACATTAAGTGGCCGACAGATAATCGGGTCACTTATTTTTTTTATGAAAAACAATACAAATAAAACTGCTCAGGATGACAAAGTTGATGTTGACTTAGAGCTTGATGATAAAGAGCAAGGTTTTGAAGGACTTGGTATCAGCGATTCTATTTTAGGGGTGTTAAAATCTCTAAATTTAAATACACCAACTCCAATTCAGCGTAAAACTATTCCCATAGCTATAGCCGGTCAAGATGTAATTGGTATAGCTCAAACAGGAACTGGTAAGACTTTTGCTTTTGGTGTACCAATGTTACAAAGAGTTGGCCTAACTAAAAGTCAGGGTTTAGTAGTAACTCCAACAAGAGAGCTAGCTCTGCAAGTTGCTGAAAGTTTGAAAAAGTTGGGTTCATCACTGGGTTTAAGAACAGCCATTTTAATTGGAGGAGAGGCGATTGATCGTCAATTATATCAATTAAGAAAAGGACCGCATATTATAGTAGCTACTCCAGGACGTTTAATTGATCATCTAAAACGTCGTACTTTTAAATTAGAGAAAGTAAATACTTTAGTGTTAGATGAAGCAGATATGATGCTTGATTTGGGTTTTGCGCCACAAATTAAAGAAATTTTAAATGCTATGCCAAGCGATCGTCAAACAATGTTGTTTTCAGCAACTATGCCTAGTTCAATTGCAAAAATAGCAACTACTCATATGAAGTTACCGGTAAGTATTGAGGTTGCTCCTCCAGGGACAACAGCTTCTCAAGTAGACCAAGAAATATTTATTATTAGAGGTGAAAAACGCTTAGAACATTTACAAAAAGTTTTAGCCACTTATCCTGGCTCTGTTTTAGTTTTTGTTCGAACAAAGCAGGGAGTGAAAACATTAACAATGAAATTGCAGATGTCGGGTCAGAATGCCACCGAGATTCACTCTAATTTATCACTAGGACGTCGCCGAAGTGCCCTTGAAGCCTTTAAGTCTAAAAGAACCCGTATTTTAGTGGCTACTGATGTAGCGGCTCGTGGGCTTGATATAAACAATATTGAATTAGTAGTAAATTATAATCTACCAGATAACTCTGAGGATTATGTTCATCGAATTGGAAGAACTGCCAGAGCTGGTAAATCAGGTAAGGCTATTACTTTTGCAACAACATCACAATTTAGAGAGATTAAAAAAATTGAAATGTTGATTAATAAGAATATTAAAAGAACTGAATTTGTAAAGACAGACTCAGAAGTACTTGGTGCTTCTTCAAATCAAAGAAAGCCCTATAATGGTCGTTTTCAAGCAAAAGGTAGACAATCTACAAGTGAAAACCAAAGTAAACCAAAAGGAAATAGGAGGGGAAGAGATGCCTCTTCAGATTCAAGGATATTTAAGGATTCTGGTAAACCAGCTTATAGAAGTCGCCCTAGTAGGTTTGGCAAGAGTAGTGGTCCAAGATTAGGCCAATCTACAAGTTCAAAAAGACCAACTAGAAAATCAAATTAAATAAAAATGGGAAGCGTAACGCTTTCCTTTTTTATTACAATTTTTTAATATCTTATGTTAATATATAGTATTAGAAATTAGTAATTATAATAATATGAATAAAATATATAAAAAGAATAAATTTTTAGTCTGGGGTGTAGTAATTTTAGTTATAATTATTGGCGTATCAATCTATAACAAGGAAACAAAAGTTCCAGGTGAGTTAGATGAATTTGCAAGCTGTATAAATGACAGTGGTGCGAAATTTTATGGTACTTTTTGGTGTGAACATTGCCAAAATCAAAAAGATGTATTCGCTACCTCAGCTAAATATTTGCCATATATTGAATGTTCAAATGCAAACGGGCAAGGAGCGACTTTAACATGTCGCAATGCTAATATTGAAGGATATCCTACCTGGGAGTTTGCAGATGGTACTCGTGAAAGTGGTGAATTAACACTAGAATTTTTAGCTAAAAAAACTTCTTGTAAACTACCGGGTCAAGATAACTAATCTATTATGAAACAAGTTAGTAAATTTTATTTAGCTTCTTTTTTAAAGAACCAAATTTACTTTGTTCCCATTATTGTCTTATTTTTTCAAGATATAGGTTTAAGTTTTGCGCAAATTTTTTGGATTTTTACTATTGGCGCTGTTTTTTCTTTTATAATAGAAATTCCGACCGGGATAATTGCGGATCGATATGGCAATCGCAAAAGTATTATTTTTTCTAAACTCCTGATATTTATTAGTTTTCTTTTTTTTGGGTTTGCTAGTAGTTTCATCGCTCTTATTATAGCTAATTTAATTTATGAACTAGGAAAGAGTTTTCGTTCTGGAACAGAGACGGCTTATGTTTATAATTATTTAGCAGTTACCCCAGGTTCACCAAGTTATACAAGGGTAAAAATAAATCAGAAATTTTATGCCCGTATTTCAGAAAGTGCAGCGGCGCTTTTGGGTGGCTTT
>Ga0209587_1000930_pt1 | contig 14187 bp, 14 predicted proteins | sample NGEPerD_2_FD_184512 | JGI IMG/M metagenome (GOLD analysis project Ga0209587, IMG submission 184512) | Arctic peat soil microbial communities from the Barrow Environmental Observatory site, Barrow, Alaska, USA - NGEE PermafrostL1-D... | ecosystem: Environmental > Terrestrial > Soil > Wetlands >... | reverse complement strand
TCTCCTTGCCTAGAAGGCACTTCTATGTCTGCCCCGCCGAACGGCCGGCTACCCATCCACGGATTCAGGCTAAGGGAGCAGGTCATTGTCCGTCCTCGGGTACTGACGTGGATGCGCCGTGCCTTTGCAGGCTCCTTCGTCGCGCTCGGCGCAAAGCTCGCACTCACCCGGCAGTAGCTCGCGGGCTGGTGGTCAGGCGGTGCGCGGTCAGGCGGTGTGGGGAAGGGTGGTTGCTCGACCAACCGGCGGTCTCGACAAGCTCGACCAACCGGGACTCCGCTCGACCAACCGAACGACTCGGCTCGACCAACCGGCTTTGCTGGCGTGACAGAGTGATCGCATGAGGTTCGTTCTCGCAGGAGTTTCCGGCTTCCTAGGTTCCGCCTGGCGTGACCATCTGGCTCGGGAGGGCCACAACGTGGTCCGTCTCGTGCGTGGCGAGGCCCTATCGGAGGACGAGTCGCACTGGGATCCCTATCAGGGCATCGTCGACGGAGAAGTCATCGAGAACGCAGACATCGTGGCGAACCTCTCCGGCGCCCCCATAGCGCACTGGCCGTGGACGGCGTCGTACAAAGAGACTCTTCTCGACAGCCGCGTCGCCACTACCACGACGCTGGCCGAAGCCGTCGCGGCAACGAGCTCCAAGCCGGCCTTCCTGGCCCAGAACGGCATCGCGGGGTACGGCGACCGCGGCGATGAGGTGCTCACCGAGGATTCCGGCACCCCAGCCGGCAGCCCCTTGGGCGAGGTCACCATCGCGTGGCAGCAGGCGACCGGCGCGGCGAAAACAGCGGGCGCTCGCGTGTGCATCATGCGCACGGGAGTGGTCCTGCATAAGAGCGGTGGCGCGATCAAGCCGATGCTCCTGCAGTTCCGGGCGGGTCTCGGTGGACCGCTCGGCAGCGGGCAGCAGTACTTTCCCACGATCTCGCTCACCGACTGGGTGCGTGCGGCAACGTTTCTGGCAACGAAGGACAGCTGTGACGGCATCTACAACGTGACAGGGCCGAACCCCAGCACGAACGCCGAGTTCACCAAAGAGTTGGGCCGGATGGTGCACCGGCCGACGGTGGTGCGAGCACCCGCGTGGCCGATGCGCAAGATCCTCGGTCAGTTGTCCAACGAGCTCCTCTTCTCCGCCCGCGTCGAACCGGCGCGACTCCAGGCCGAGGGTTTCGAGTTCGAGCACACCACGCTCAACGCCCAGCTGGCCTCGGCGCTGACCGCCTGAGCGGGCCGCGGGCGCGGAGCATCCGCTAGCCGTGGACGGCAGCGACCTTCCAGGTCGAGTCGCGTACCCGAAGCAAGGTCACCACGTGGGTGGTCGCTTCGTCACGAGGCAGCATCACTCGCTTGCCCGCACCGACGGCGACTCCCCCGTGCACGCGGTCGGTCACCCGCAGGCGCCAGCGTCTCGAGGTGTGGTCAAGCACCTCGACCGCCAGCAGCTGCATGCGTAGCCCTTCGACTCGCAGGCCTCTGTGCAGGTAGCTCCGCAACAGTGCCACGTCCGACGTACCCACCTCGGACCCAAAGGCATACAACCCGCTCAGCGCGTCCGCATCGCCACGGGCATAGGCTCGCGCTCGCTTTCGGTCCCAACGCCGCACGATCGCGACCGCCGGCGGGGAGCCCGGCTCAGCGTGCACTGCCGCCGGCACCCGGGAACCGGAGGGGCCGGGCATGGGATCCGCGAACGACCCCCGCTCACCGGTCCCGGTTGTCGGTGAGCCCCGAGCCGGAGGGTCCCGGTCGAACCACCCCCCCGCGCCAGCCCAGGTCAGCGCAAGGGCCAACGAGACAGCGAGGACGAGGGCGGTCACGGCCCAGCGGGCGGGGTAGCGGTTCACCCCGCCACTCTGACCTAGGTCGCCGAATCCCCGCTTGACTTATCCACAGCTACCCCTCGCACTTGGTCGGCTGTCCCAGGTGCAGCATCTCGGCCGTCGCCCGATCCGCATGATCGGGCGTGTGCCACAGCCTGCTCGGCCACCACACTGCGGGGCCGATGTCGTAGCACAGCGCCGGCACCAGCAACGATCTGACCACAAAGGTGTCCAGCAGGACACCGAACGCGACGATGAAGGCGATCTGCGCCAGGAACAGGATCGGCAGGATCCCGAGAGCGGCGAAGGTTGCGGCGAGCACGATGCCAGCGGGAGGTGATCACTCCACCGGTCACCGACAGGCCCTTCAGGATTCCCGGATGGGTGCCCTGCTTCAGCGACTCCTCGCGCACCCGGGTCATCAGGAAGATCGAGTAGTCGATGCCGAGCGCTACCAGGAACACGAACGAAATCGGCAGCGTCGACGGATCGGAAGCCGGGAAGTCGAAGACATAGTTGAACAGCACCGCGCTGATGCCCATGGTCGCCGAACGAAAGCACGTTGGCCATCAGCAACAGCGCTGGCGCGAGCAGTGAGCGAAGGAGCAGCGCGAGCACGATGAAGATCACCACGAGGATCGCCGGGATCACCTTGAGCCGATCCGAGCCGACGGTCGTCCGGGTGTCGAGGAGAATGGCCGTCGTGCCGCCGATCTGGATTCCGGGCGATACCGCATCCACGTCCTCACGCAGCCTCTCCACCGTCGCCGTGGCCGCGGCCGAGTCGGCGCTGTTGCTCAGTGTCACCAAGACAACTGCCTCGCCGCCGATCACCTTCGGCTGGGGGGGCCGTCCCCCGATGGTGGCCCGGCCGGCAGCGAGGCCACCCCGTTATCGGCCACACCGTCGCTGGCCTGGGCAACCTCGATGGCTTGCGCAAGCCTGTTGGCGGGCACGAGCATGATTGCCGGGCTCGACTGGTCGCTGTCGAAGTGCTCGTCGAGAATCCCCTGCGCCCCCACCGAGTCGACCTCGGTGAGGAACAGTTCGGTCTGCGGCACCGGGTCCTCGTTCAGCGTCGGCACGAACGCGGCGCAGGCAGCGAGGATGACGAAGGTGGTGACCCACGCGATGCGGGCACGACGACCCACGAGCCGGGCCACCCGGCCCCAGATGCCCTTGCTGTCCCGGTGTTCGGAGCCGTACCTGGGCGGGTACGGCCAGAACGCCTTGCGGCCCAGCAGCAGCAGCGCCGCCGGCAGTAGCGTCAGCGACGAGAGCATTGCGCCGGCGATTCCGAGCGCGCCGACGGGCCCCAGCCCCTTGAGGCTCGACAGGTCCGAGAGGAGCAGGCACAGAAGACCGAGGATCACGGTCAGACCGGAGGCGACGATCGGCTCCAGCGCACCTCGATAGGCGCTGCGCATCGCTTCGTACTGCGACTCGTGGTCACGCAGCTCCTCACGGAACCGGGCAACGATCAGCAACGAGTAGTCCGTTGCGGCTCCCACCGCGAGGATGAACAGGATTCCCTGGCTCTGGCCGTTGAGGTCGAGCAGGTCCGATGATGCGAGTCCGTAGATCGCCGCGGAGGCCACGCCGAGCCCGAGCACGGCCGACAGGAGTACGACGAGCGGCAGCACCGGTGCCCGGTAGACGACAAGCAGGATCACCAGCACGACCAGTAGCGCGACGCCGAGGAGCAGCCCGTCGATCGCTCCGAACGCCTCGACGAAGTCACCGAGGATCCCGCCCTGACCTCCGACGAGGGATGTCAACCCGGGTGGAGCGTCCTCGACGACGGCACGGATGTCCTCCACAGCTTCGAGAACCGCGTCGCCGTCCGAGGTTTCGATCGGTACGACGATCTGGGCGGCTGTCCCGTCCTCGGACGGAATCGGGCCGGCCACCTCGTCGACGGCGACATTCTCGACCCGCTTGAACTCCTCGGCGTACCCGGCGACCGTCGACTCGGCGCTCTCCGGCAGGAACGCGGCGTTGTCGTTCTCCTGCACACTCGCCAACTGCCCGGCGAACGAGCCGAGCGGGCCACCGACGACGAGCCAGAGTAGGACAACGACGGCCGGTAGCAACCAGCGCCTCGAAGGGGTGGACGAGCGCGCCATCAGCGGGCCCCTTTCAGGTCTCGGCCAGCCAGCAGAGCCAGTCTGTCGCTCGCATCCAAAGTCACGGGCGTCCCGGACCACCGACCGAGACCGCGTTAGTCTCGTCAGGGTGAGCAACCTGACCTTCGACGTGATCGGCTTCGGTGCATCCGCGGTCGACTATGTCGCGGCCTGGGACTTGCAGCGCAAGGTGCACGACTCGGTTGTGTCGGGGGGCCCGGGCACTGTGCTGCTGCTCGAGCACCCACCGGTCTACACGGCAGGCAAACGGACCGAGCCACACGAGCGGCCTACTCGTGACGTCGTCGGGGCGCCGGTCATCGACGTGGACCGCGGCGGGAAGATCACCTTTCACGGTCCAGGTCAGCTGGTGGGATATCCGATCGTGCGCCTGCCCGACCACGTCCGGGTCGTCGACTATGTACGACGGCTCGAGGAGGCGCTCATCCGGACCTGCCGCGATCTCGGCGTGACCAGTGCCCGTGTCCCCGGCCGCAGCGGCGTCTGGCTCGTCGCCGACCACCCGCGGCCCGAGCGCAAGATCGCGGCCCTCGGGATTCGGGTCAGCCGCGGCGTGACCATGCACGGCTTCGCACTCAACTGCGACGTCGACCTCGGCTGGTACGACACGTTCGTGCCCTGCGGCATCGCCGACGCCGGAGTGACCTCGCTGTCCGAGGAGCTCGGTCGAGACGTCACCGTGGATGAGGTCGCCCCGCTCGTCGAGGTGCATCTGCGCGACCTGCTCGCGTGGGCGTCGTACGATCGAACGCCGGACTACGAGCCGAGGCCCGAGCCCGGTCGTAGGACCTTCCGGTCGATTGGGAGCGCCCCCTCCCTCGGCGTAGAGTGGCGGGTGTGACTTCAGCGCCCGCCCAGTCGACATCTGCCCACCCTGAGGGACGCAAACTTCTCCGCCTCGAGGTCCGCAACGCGCAGACGCCTATCGAGAAGAAGCCGTCGTGGATCAAGACCACGGCGAAGATGGGTCCGCAGTACCGCGAGCTGCAGCACCTCGTCAAGTCTGAGGGACTGCACACGGTCTGCCAAGAAGCGGGTTGTCCGAACATCTTCGAGTGCTGGGAGGACCGTGAGGCCACGTTCCTAATCGGCGGTGACCAATGCACCCGCCGCTGCGACTTTTGCCAGATCGACACCGGGAAGCCCGATCCTCTCGATCGCGACGAGCCCCGTCGGGTGGCCGAGAGCGTGCAGACGATGGGGCTGCGCTACGCGACCATCACCGGGGTCGCTCGCGACGACCTGCCAGACGGTGGGGCGTGGCTGTACGCCGAGACGGTCAAGCAGATCCACGAGCTGAACCCAGGCACCGGCGTCGAGAACCTGATCCCGGACTTTAACGGGAAGCCGGACCTGCTACGCGAGGTCTTCGAGTCCCGGCCAGAGGTCCTCGCGCACAACGTGGAGACGGTGCCGCGGATCTTCAAGCGCATCCGTCCGGCGTTCACCTATGAGCGCTCCCTGGACGTGATCACGCAGGCGTGCGACTTCGGTTTGGTCACCAAGTCGAACCTGATTCTCGGGATGGGTGAGAGCCGCGACGAGGTGTCGCAGGCGCTGCGCGACCTGTACGAAGCAGGGACAGAGCTACTCACGATCACGCAGTACCTTCGCCCGTCGCTGCGTCACCACCCGATCGAGCGGTGGGTCAGGCCCGAGGAGTTCGTGGAGCTGGAGGGTGAGGCGTCGGAGATCGGCTTCGCCGGTGTCATGTCGGGCCCGCTGGTGCGCTCGTCGTACCGAGCCGGACGGCTCTACCGCCAGGCGATCGCCGCCCGCGAGCAGTCGGCGAGGGCCCTCGCCTGATGGCCAAGGACAAGAAGGTCAAGAAGGACAAGCCCGCCAAGAAGGGCCGGATCAAACAGATCGCGGCAAGCTACCGGATGACCAAGGAAGGCGACCCGAGGATCGGGTGGATCCTGCTGGGGGTGTTCACCCTCACCGCACTGGTCGCGTTCGGGCTGCTCTGGCTGCTTCCTGGTCACTGGGCCTTCGACATCGTCGGGGCCGTGCTCCTCGGGCTGATGGCCGTCCTGATCATCTTCGGCCGGCGCGCGCAGAAGTCGGCCTTCTCCCAGATAGAGGGCAAGCCCGGTGCGGCGGCTGCGGCCCTCGGGATGCTTCGGCGGGGCTGGAAGGTCGACCCGGCCATCTCGTTCAACAAGAACCAGGACGTCGTACACCGCGTCGTCGGCCCGCCCGGAATCGTGCTGATCGGCGAGGGCAACCCCAACCGGCTGAAGTCAATGCTGGGGAACGAGAGACGCAAGCACGAACGCGTCGCCTCAGAGGTCAAGATCCACGAGCTCGTGGCCGGGGACAGCGCCGGCGCGGTCCCGGTCCGGAAGCTGTCGCGTCACGTCAGCAAGCTCGGCCGCAACCTCAAGCCCGCGGAGATGACCGATGTGCTCGCTCGCATCAAGGCACTAGACGCCAACCGGTCCAACATCCCACTGCCGAAGGGGCCGATCCCCACCAGCCTCAAAGGCGCGCGACAGAACATGCGCGGTCGCTGACCGGGCCCGGTCACACCGACACCACAGGAGAATCATCGATGGCCGTTCCCGGCCGCAGGGTCCCCGACGGCGCGCCCGCGGGCCTCATGGAGACCGAGCTGTTCTCGGTGGACGCCTACCTCCGCAGGTTCGACGCCACCGTGGAGCAGGTCGACCCGGAGCAGGGCAGGGTGGCGCTGCGGCGTACCGCGTTCTTCCCCGGCGGCGGAGGCCAGCCCTTCGACCTCGGCACCCTCAGCTGGGGAGGGGGCGAGGCCACCGTGGCGAAGGTCGGCCGCGACCAGGGACGGATCTGGCATTGGCTGGAGACCGATGAGCTGCCCTCAGCGGGAGCCGAGGTCGAGGGCGAGCTTGACTGGGCCCGCCGGCACCTGACCATGCGCACCCACACGGCGCTGCACATCCTGTGCGGCGTGATGTGGGCCGACCACCGGGTCGCGGTGACCGGCGGGAACATGGAGCCCGGCAAGGGGCGGCTCGACTTTCCGCTGCCGTCGATGTCGGCGGAGTTCGGTCGGCAGGTCGAGGCGCGGGTCAACGAGGAGATCGAGGCGGCACGCGAGATCCTGGTGGCGTTCGTGGGCCGAGAGGTCGCCGACCAGGACCATGCCCTTATCCGTACGGCGGCCAACCTCATCCCTCGCGAGATCGACCCGCTGCGAGTGATCGACATCGTCGGGCTCGACAAGCAGGCCGACGGCGGCACCCACGTGTTGAGCACCGCCGAAGTGGGCAATGTCACTGTGACCGGGACCGAGTCGAAGGGGAAGGTAAACAAGCGGGTCCGGCTCGAGGTAGGAGGCTGACCCATCCGTAGCCACGCACTGTCCGAACTACGAGCATGACCTCATCCCCTGCTGTGCGACCCACCGTCGCGGTCATCGGTGGCGGAGTGTCTGGTCTCACTGCCGCCTACCTCCTGCAGCGCACCCACCACGTCACGCTCTTCGAGGCCGACGCGCGCATCGGCGGGCATGCGCACACCCATGACGTCACGATGGGCGACGGCACGACCGCAGCGGTCGACTCGGGGTTCATCGTTCTCAACGACCTGACCTATCCCCTGCTCCGCCGCCTGTTCGAGGAGCTCAACGTGGCGACCCGGCCCACAGAGATGAGCATGAGCGTCTCGTGTCAGGGCTGCGGTCTCAGCTACACCGGCGGCCGTGGCGCGGCCGGGATCCTAGCCCAGCGCAGGCGCGCCCTCGACCCCGCCTTCTGGCGGCTGCTGCTGCAGATCCGGCGGTTCCAGAAACAGGCGGTCGCCCTCCTCGAAGAGGACCCCTCATCGGAGCTGAGCTATCGGGAGTTCCTGGACCGCAACAACTTCGACGCGCACTTCATCACCCACTACGCCCTGCCCGTGGTCTCCTGCGTGTGGTCCATGGGTCACGACGAGGCGCTCGCCTATCCCGCGGCATACCTCTTCGCGTTCCTGGGCCACCATGGCTTCCTCACCCTCGGCGACTCCCCGACCTGGCACACGGTTGTCGGCGGCTCGAGGTCCTACGTCGCCGCGATCACCCGCGGGCTCGACGTCGTGCGCGACCGCACCCGGATCACCGCGGTGAGCCGCAAGCCTGAGTCGGTCGAGCTCGACACCGCCCCTGTCGAAGGGGGGGCTGCTGAACACCACTCCTTCGACAAGGTCGTGATCGCCACCCACGCCAACGAGGCCCTGTCCCTGCTCACTGACGCCGGTGACGAGGAAAGGGAGCTGCTCGGCTCCTTCGGCTACTCCACCAACGTCGCCTGGTTGCACCGCGACGAGAAGGCGCTGCCCGAGCACCGACGCTCACGCGCCGCGTGGAACTATCGGCTCGAGGGCTGCGACACCCTCACCGCCCGGGCCCGCGTCACGTACTGGATGAACCGACTCCAGGGTCACCCGGAGCGCGACCCGCTGATCGTGACGCTGAACCCTCCCGGGGGGGACGACCCGGAGCACGTGATCGCAAAGATGACCTACGAGCACCCGACCTTCTCGGCCGCGTCCGTGGCCGCCCAGTCCCGCCTGGGCTCGCTCAACAGTGACCGCCTCGCGTTCGCCGGGGCATACCATGGCTGGGGTTTCCACGAGGACGGCTGCCGCTCCGGCGTCGCCGCTGCCGAGGCGCTCGGAGCGTCCTGGTGACGTCCACACCCTCCTCGGTGCGCGCACAGGTATTCCACCGGCGCAACCGGCCGTTCCGTTACGAGTTCAGCCACCGTACGACGATGTGGCTGGTCGACATCGCGAACCCGAACGCAGCGTTCCCGCGATGGCTTCGCCCGTTCGCGTCGATCAGGTCGCGCGACCACTTCACCGAGGACGACCAGCCGCTGCCGGCGAAGGTCCGCACGTTCCTGGACGCGCAGGACGTGCCGTGGTCGGCGGACAAGGTGCTGATGCTCGCGAACGCGCGCAGCCTGGGCTACGTGTTCGACCCGTTGACGACGTACTTCTGTTTCGACAGCGACGACCGCCTCGAGGGCGTGCTCGCCGAGGTCCACAACACGCACGGAGAACGGCACTGCTACCCGCTTTCGGTGGAGGGCCGGTCGGCTTCGGTCGACAAGGAGTTCTACGTCTCCCCGTTCTTCGCGGTCGAGGGTCGCTACGACATCCGCACCTCGCTCGACCAGAACATGGTTGCGATCTCGATCAGCCTCTCCCAGAAGGAAGAGACCGTCTTCACCGCGACACTGCACGGCGACCTCCAGCCGGTCACCTCCGCCCGGAGTCTGAAAGCCGTAGCCCGCGACCCCATCCCCTCGCATCGAGTGTCGGCCCTGATCCGTTGGCACGGAATCCGACTGTGGCTGCGACGTCTGCCAGTGATCTCACGACGACCCCACCAGTCCCCGAAGGGAATGGCATGACTACCACGATCGAACCTGACAAGAGCACCCTGGCGACAGGTCAGCACACCGCAGCGCTAGAGCTTCCCGCACCTCCGTCGCACGGCCTGCGCGGCCGGATCGCCAGGCGGGTCATCGCGCGCATCCTGCGCAAGGTCCCGGTGACCGCGCGGCTCGCGACCGGTGAGGTGTACGGCGAGGAGGGCAACCCGGTCATCGAGATCACCGATCCTGACGCGTTCTTCGCGCGGCTGGGGCACAGCCCGATGATCGGCCTCGGCGAGGGCTACATGGCCGACGAATGGCGCGCGGGACCCGACACCGACCTGGCCGACGCCCTGGCTCCGTTCGCAGCGCGGCTGACCGAGCTGATCAAGCCGTCGTTCTACCGCTTGCGACACGTGGTGTTACCTCGCGGACTGAATCCGGAGAACAACAAGGCCGGCGCACGCAAGAACATCGAGGCTCACTACGACCTTTCCAACGACATGTTCGAGCACTTCCTCGACCCGTCGCTCTCCTACTCATCGGCACTGTTCGAGACGCTGACCACACGGCCCACGCATATGCAGCTCGAGGACGCACAGTTGCGCAAGGTCGACGCCATTCTCGACTCGGTCTCGGTCGGGCCGGGCAGCCGGGTGCTCGAGATCGGCACGGGCTGGGGCACACTAGCCATCCGCGCCGCACAGCGCGGCGCCCGCGTCACCACGGTGACGATCTCCCAGGAGCAGGCGGACCTTGCCCAGCAGCGGGTCGACGCGGCGGGAATGAGCGGCCGCGTGGACATCGCACTGCGCGACTACCGCGACCAGACCGGCGGGTTCGACGCGATCGTCAGTGTCGAGATGATCGAGGCGGTCGGCGAGAAGTACTGGCCGACGTACTTCAAGGCGATCGACGCCCTGCTAGCCCCCGGCGGCAAGGTGGCGATCCAGGCCATCCTGATCGAGCACCACAGGATGGTGGCCACGCGCGACACCTACACGTGGATCCACAAGTACATCTTCCCCGGCGGCCTGCTCCCGTCCACGAGGGCGATCGACGAGGTGCTCGCACAGCACACGTCCATGCACGTGTCCCAGGTGGCACCCATGGGGCAGCACTACGCGCACACGTTGCGCCTGTGGCGGGAGAAGTTCCTGGCCAACTGGTCGTCGGTCGCCGCGCTCGGCTTCGACGACACCTTCCGCCGGATGTGGGAGTTCTACCTGGCCTACTGCGAGGCGGGTTTCCGCACCGGCTACCTCGACGTCGCCCAGATCAGGATCGAACGCTGAGTCTGGCCCCTGGCTAGCGCCGCAGAGTGACGGATCGCACGGCGAGGTCATGGAGCCCGCGGCTGTCGCGGTTGAACACCAGGGGCGGGATCACCAGGCAGATCAGGAACGTGCGCAGCAGCGCCTGGAGCAGGTTCACCGGTTTGCCGTCGATGCGGACCACCACCACCCGGCAGATGAGCTGCCCGAACGACCCGCCCATCAGGGCGGTCAGAACGGTGGCTTCGAGCAGGAAGACAGCCATCGTTGCCCACTGTGACCATCCCTGGCCGGTCCAGATCTGCGCTCCGATGAGGGCACCGGCGACAAGCATCGAGGCCAGCCAGTCCAGCCACAGTGCAAGAATGCGGCGACCCCAGCCGGCAACCGACCCCGGGCCGTCCTCGGGCAGTCCGAGGCGTTGGCCGGGGTACGACGGACCGAGCGCCGCATCGGCCGGTGGACCTACGCTGCTCACGTCCCCAACGCTACCGGGGCAAGTGTTACATCCGCGAAACAAACCGGATACGGTCAAGAAATCGCTCGTGAATAAGTTTCGGGGACAGTGGTGCAGCGACGCGCCATCTGTTGCCTTGCCAAGAATCTGGACCGCGACAACGCGGCCGAGGAGGACGAATGTTCGCAAACGCCGACGAGTTGCTGAAGTACGTCAAGGATGAGGGCGTCGAGATGGTCGACGTCCGTTTCTGTGACCTCCCTGGGGTTATGCAGCACTTCACGGTGCCCGTCTCGTCGTTCGACCAGTCAGTCTTCGACGACGGCCTGAACTTCGACGGTTCCTCGATCCGAGGCTTCCAGGCGATCCACGAGTCGGACATGTCGCTGTTCCCTGACCCCACCACGGCGTACCTGGATCCCTTCCGCGCGCACAAGACCCTGATCGTCAATTTCTTCATCCACGACCCGCTGACCGGCGAGGCCTACAGCCGCGACCCCCGCAACATCGCGCGCAAGGCGCAGGCGTACCTCAAGAGCACGGGCATCGGCGACACCGCCTACTTCGCCCCGGAGGCCGAGTTCTACGTCTTCGACGAGGTGCGGTTCGAGACCAAGCAGAACGCCGGCTACTACCACATCGACTCCGTCGCCGCGGCCTGGAACACCGGCACCAAGGAAGAGGGCGGCAACCTCGGCTACAAGGTGAAGTACAAGGGCGGCTACTTCCCGGTGCCGCCGATGGACCACTTCGCCGACCTTCGCGCCGAGATCGCGATCGAGTTGGAGAAGGCCGGTCTCGTGGTCGAGCGGGGACACCACGAGGTCGGCACAGCGGGTCAGGCCGAGATCAACTGGCGTTTCGACGAGCTGCTCAGGTCCGCCGACGCCACGATGAAGTTCAAGTACATCGTCAGGAACGTCGCTCTGCGTAACGGCAGGACCGCGACCTTCATGCCGAAACCGATCTTCGGCGACAACGGTTCGGGCATGCATGTGCACTCGTCGATCTGGAACCAGGGCGAGCCGTTGTTCTACGACGAGTCCGGTTATGCCGGCCTCTCGGACATGGCGCGCTACTACATCGGTGGTCTGCTCAGGCACGCTCCGTCGCTGCTGGCGTTCACCAACCCGACCGTGAACTCCTACCACCGGCTGGTCCCCGGGTTCGAGGCGCCGGTGAACCTGGTCTACAGCCAGCGCAACCGTTCGGCCTGCATCCGGATCCCGATCACGGGCTCGAACCCGAAGGCCAAGCGGGTCGAGTTCCGTTGCCCTGACCCGTCCGCCAACCCCTACCTCGCCTTCTCGGCGATGCTGCTCGCGGGCCTCGACGGCATCAAGAACAAGATCGAGCCGGCTCAGCCGATCGACAAGGACCTCTACGAACTGCCACCGGACGAGCATGCCGAAGTCGCCACGGTTCCCAACAGCCTTCCGGCAGTCATGGATTCGCTGGAGGCCGACCACGAGTTCCTGCTCGAGGGTGGGGTGTTCACCCCCGACCTGATCGAGACCTGGATCGACTACAAGCGCACGCAGGAGATTCTGCCGGTCAGCCTGCGTCCCCACCCGCACGAGTTCGAGCTCTACTACGACCTCTAAGACCTCGTAGTCCACGAGAACGGCTCCTGACCTGCGGAAACGCAAGATCGGGGGCCGTTCTCGTTGCGTCGGGAGGCCCAGATTCCGCAGGGATTCCGCAGGAGATTCGGTCTAGGCGCGAGCTCGGGCTCAGCGACACCGACATCCATCGCTACGACGACGCTGGTGAGCACGTTGGCGACGGGCTCATGATGGCGCACCTGGACGAGACCGCCGAACCGAGCAAGCCCCTCACCGCCGGCGTAGGCACCGGTACGGTCCTCGGCGGCGTCGAGATCGAGGTGACCCCGCGCGGCGGCGTCACAATCACTGAGACCGCGCGCACACGGTCCACGATCGTGCCGCGCGCCGTCTGAATCCCACAGGACTCCGCCTCGCAGCGAGCTGTCCACGGGGCGGACTTCCGCGCTCACCAGCCGTGTCTCACGTCCCATGATCGTTATCTACGCCGTGAGTGCTTGGCCGTCGGCGGACAACGTCATGGATGTCTTGAACAAGGCCGGCGTCGAGAAGGGGCGCCGGGCAAGCCTCGATGCCGATCGTCCCGTGACTGTGGAGCAGACGCGCCGTGGCCGTCACTCGAGTCGGCAACCAACCTCCGCGGCGGCCTCTTCGACCAGTGCGATGACCGAGTGCAGGAAGTCGTTGTGGTCCGGCGACGGGGTCGAGCCCGGCACCGGCACGCTCCGCGCGAGAATGTCGTCCGAGATTCTGCGGGCCCGGACAAACGTGGACCCGGACCCGCTCAGAGCAAACGACTCCTGCCATGACTGGAGTGGCCGGACTGAAAGCCGTTCGCGGATGGGCGCAGAGAGCCGGCTTGAGATGGCGCTAGAGAACGCGTCGATCACGGCGGTGAGCACTACATCGTCGGCTGGCCGCTCACCGTCCCACCGAAGGGGAACCTCGATGGTCTTGTAGATCTCATCCTTTAGGGACTCACGAAGGTCCGAGGAAGGCCGAAGGCTGTCGTACTGGTCACCCGACGCCTCAGCGAAACGCCGGTTCAGCGCCTTCACACGCGTCCAGTGCTCTTTCTGAACCTCTGGCATCGCGGCCACGCCGAGCTTTGCCTTCCAACGCCGATGGAACACCGTGGTCGCTTCGGCGACCGCCAGCACAAGGTTGGTCTTGTCGTAAACCGGACGCGCTGTACCGAGTTCAGGGCGATCGATAACGCGCTCGACCATTTCGAGCAACTTTCGGAACTGGGAGACCGTGGTCTTGACGACCGCAGTCGAGCTGTCAATTGGCTTGTCGATGTTGGAAAGAAAGACGCGGTTCAGATCGAGCCGCCGCCGTAGGGCACGCTCCGAGCGCGGGTTGAACTCATCACGGATCGAGGCAAGCAGGTTCTCGGCGCTACCAAGGACGTGGCGAGCTCGCGCGCTTGGGCTCGCCAAGTTGTCGCCTTCTACGGCGTCGAAGTGCGTGAAGCAGAAGATCAACTTATCCGAGCTGCCCGCCGTGAGCATCGAGCGAATAGCGGACGCTGAGGTCGCTTGCGCGGGCTGCGTAGCGTTGTCGACAAGGA
>Ga0209587_1000928_pt1 | contig 14211 bp, 11 predicted proteins | sample NGEPerD_2_FD_184512 | JGI IMG/M metagenome (GOLD analysis project Ga0209587, IMG submission 184512) | Arctic peat soil microbial communities from the Barrow Environmental Observatory site, Barrow, Alaska, USA - NGEE PermafrostL1-D... | ecosystem: Environmental > Terrestrial > Soil > Wetlands >... | reverse complement strand
GGGGTCGGGTTGATCCCGCCCGTCCGCAGGATCGTCCAGACCGTCGACGCGGCGACGCGATGGCCGAGGCGGCACAGCTCTCCATGCACCCGTCGATAACGGACCCATCGTTCGGCGTACGCGTTGGCCATCGGAGCGCGTGGTGGAGTCGTGATCGCTGAGACGCCGTCGGCCTCGAACACGGTGTCGAACGATCGGGCGTATTGGCCGGCACCGTCGTGTATGACAAACCGGAACTGACGGTCGGTGTTCATCAAGAAGTTCCGGGCGGCTTGGGTGGTCCATGGTCCCGTCGGGTTCGTGGTGATCCCACCGAGATGCACGCGTCGCGTGCCGATCTCGATGAAGAACAGCACGTGGAATCGGCGGAGGGTTGCGGTGTCGACGCACGCGAAGTCCGTTGCGATGATGCCTTTGGCTTGGGTGCGGATGAACTGTGCCCACGTCGGTCCGGTCCGCCCGGGCGCCGGGTCGATCCCGCCCGTCCGCAGGATCGTCCAGACCGTCGACGCGGCGACGCGATGGCCGAGGCGGCACAGCTCTCCATGCACCCGTCGATAACCCCACGTCGGGTTCTCTTGCGCGAGACGGATCGCGAGGCGGTGGATCTCGGCGAGTGTCGGCGGGCGGCCGCACCTGGTTGTGGGCGGGTAAGTCCAGTGCCGGGCGACGAGCCGACGGTGCCAGGCGATCACGGTCTTGGGCTGCACGATCAACATGATCTCGGGCAGCCGGGATCGGGCAAACGCAGTCGAGAGGACCGCGAGGATCGTCCGGTCCGTGTCAGTGAAGCGGGGCCGGTTGATCTGGCGTTGCAATACGAGGATCTGATGCCGCAGGGCCAGGATCTCTGCGTCGCGTTCGTCGCCGGTCGCGAGTAGCCATCGGAGCCGACCGATGAGCAGGTGACGGATGGTCGTGGCGAGGTTCATCGCCGACAGAACGTATCGACCGAGCGGCTCGAAACCTTGGAAACTCAGTGGCGACGGATTTCCGGCACCTACAGCCCGGCCCAACACCCCTGATCGCCAAGCACGAGACGCTCAGCCATCCGTGTCCCAGAACTGGCAGCAAGTTCAACCCGGCGAATAACGGGCAGAGCATCGCCCGGGATATTCGCGTCCCGCCAACGATTGGACCGATCAGACGACGTAATGGGAGGAGGCGCGAGCAGGTCGTTCGAAGGTCAGGCCGACCTCTTGGCGGCTCGGGGCATCGTCGCGGATCGACTGCTCGACGTCGTCGTTGCTTGACGGGCTCGCGCGCGGATCAGGGGAGTCTTGCGATTGCCCTTGACGACGCTCACTTCGAGTTGCCCGCCGACGGCGTCGACATACTGCTCCAGCACGTCGATCGTCACGTTCCGGGACTGCTCGATCGCGGCGACGCGAGGCTGCGACACGCCGATGCGCTTCGCTAGCTCGCGTTGGGACAGACCCGCCTGCTCGCGTAATGCCGTGAGCCCAGCCGCGAGACGCAGCTCGTCCTCGATTTCGGCAACACGCTCGGCCGCCCCCGGTTCGTCGAGAACCTTCTTTTCCCAATTCTTCACGCTCATCGTCGTCCCTTCCCTCTCTGGCTCCGCCGCGTTGACCTCGGGGTTGCCTTCTCGGTACTGGCCCGTTTAGCGATCTTCGCTTGGTGGCGGTCGAAACGGTCGTCGGCGATCGGGATGTTGGTTGCGTACCAGCCAGTCCAGTCGTCACTCTTGTCACCTCCGATCAGGAGGATCGCCTTGCGCACCTTGTCGAATGCAAAGAGGACTCGGATCTCCGAGCGACCGGTGGAGCCCGGCCGTAGCTCCTTCATGTTCGAGTGACGACTGCTCGTGACCGTGTCGACGAGCGGTCGACCAAGAGTCGGCCCCTCACTCCCGAGAACTCGCATCGCTGCGAGCAGCGCCTCCTTGTCGGCTTGGGGGAGATCCTCGGCCCAAGCTTCGCAGTCTGGGTGGAAGTCCACTGACCACGATGCCCGCGCCACGACTGATAACGATACCATTATCACCGCTCACGCTGCCACCGACACCGCCCGGGTCTGCAGATCGCGTCCCATCGGCCGGTGGCCTGACGACGGCCGGTTCCCTGGGCTTGCCGTCAAGCGATGGAGGCGCGGGTGATGAAGCGCGCGGCGGCGCTGTTGCGTTGATTCGGGTCGGGCCGCGGTGAACCGATTCCTGTCCCGTTCCGGGTTCAGATCGTGCTGGCGAGCTCGGTGAACGCGGTCTCGATACGCCGGTGGTGGCGCGCGTCGATGCCGAGTTCGTAGTGACCGCGGCGGATGTTCTGCATCAGGGCGTGGCCGCGCATGATCACGCGGGCAGTGTGGTCGCGTTTGAGTCCGCGCATCGGACGGAGTCGGGCTTTGAGCCGGCCGTGGTCGCACTCGACTCGGTTATTCGCGCACTGCTCCGTGTTGTGAAACGCGGCGGGCATGAGGCCTTCGATAGCGGCCCGTAACGCGGGCGCCCGGTCGGTGACGACCTCGACCGGTTCGCCATGGGAGCGGAGCGCCGTACTAAAGAACCTGCGTGCTGCTCGGAGATCGCGTCGGGCGGAGACGAGCACGTCGATGATCTGACCGTACTGATCCACGGCCCGATACACGTAGCGCCACCGTCCCGCGACCTTCACGTAGGTCTCGTCCACGAACCAACGGTCACCCACCAGGTGGCGGCACGGCCCGGCCGCGTCCGCGAGGAGCGGTGTGAAGCGTTGCACCCACCGGTAGATCGTGACGTGGTCGACCTGGATCCCACGCTCGCCCAGGAGCTCTTCGACGTCGCGAGAGGACAGCCCATAGCGCAGATACCAACGCAGCGCGAGGACGATGATCTCCGGCGGGAACCGGAAACCCTTGAACGGCGAACGCTGGATCACGGGTATAGGACGGGAACGACGAGGCCTCATCCTGCCACGCTCACATCAGACCGCGCTGGTGCGCCAATGCAACAGAGCCAACTTACCTATAAACCGCGACCCGATCTGATCCGACACCATCTCGGTGACCAGCCTGACCCAAGAGCGTCTCGCCGGCCGCGCTGCGGCCGCGTTCTTCTTTGGCGCCGGCGTGGTCACCCTCGCGAACTCGTTCGCCTTCACCGCGTCGGGGGCCGAGGGCGTGAACGTCCGGGCGTTCCAGATCTGCGGGGCGCTGAGCCTTGCGTCGGGGCTGTGCGTGTGGTGGCTGCCCCCGGCGCGTCTGCACCGGGTGGCGCGCCTTGGCCTCGCGGCGTGGGGCTTGGTGCTCTTGGAGGCCATGGCTGTCGTCGCGAACTACGCGGTGACGTCTCAGGCCGAGATCGTGGTCCCGGTGTTCATGATGGTGATCCTCGTGTGGCTCGGGCTCACCTCGGCGCGTGGCGTCGCGGCGGCGTTCGCGCCAGTGACCATCGCCGCATGTGCATACCTGGCGGTCGCGGTGCCGCGATCTCGGGTCGGGTTCGCGGGCCCGACCCTCGTGATCTTGATCTCCACGGTCGTGGCCGAGACGATCGCCTGGGCCATGTGCGAGCTGCGCCGCCGCGAGGATCTACTTGCTGTCCAGGCCTCCACCGACCCGTTGACGGGATTGCTGAATCGAACGGCCTTTCGGGAGCAACTCGAGGAGAGCTGCGCGAAGCATGAGCATCTGATGCTGGCGTTCGCAGATCTCAACAATTTCAAATACGTGAACGACAGCTTCGGGCACCACGTCGGCGACGATGTGCTGGTCGAGTTCGCAGAGCGGCTGCAACGCGTGGCACGAGACCGTGATGTCGTCGCACGCTTCGGCGGCGACGAGTTCGTCGTTCTCTTTCGAGCGACGCGCGCCGACGTCGGTGCGGATGCACTCTTGGAGCGCATCCGCACCGTCGTCGCCGAGCCGTGGCCGATGATCGCGCCGTCGACCGTGACGGCAAGCGTCGGGATCGTCGACGACCGCGACGGCTCGAGGTCGCCGGCCGAGCTACTCCGCGAAGCCGATTCGGCGATGTATGCCCGTAAGCACGGCACAGTCTCCGCGGACTCACCCGGGATGATGACGTCGCGTGCGCTCGTGCATCACCGGGCGGCGATGGACGGACTCGGTGGGAGCTTCACGACGCTCCGCATGGTCGTCGACGGCGAGCACCACGACTGGCTGATCGTTGAAGCGAACGCGCGGGTACGTGACATCTATTCGCCGGTGTGTGGTGATCCCGTCGGCAAGCTGCTTTCGCAGCTCGACGACGTTGCCGACAACTCGGCCAGTCGTCCCATCTACGCCGCGGCGCTCGAGAGCAACTCGCGTCACGAGGCGGACATCGAGTTGCAGATGCCGGGTGGCGTCCGGGTGTGGCGCCGTCTCCTCGTGGTGCCGGTCGACGTTGATGTCGTCGCGGTCATGACGTGGGACATCTCGGCGGAGAAAGCCACTGAGCAAGCGTTGCGCGACTCGGACGAACGCAGCTTCGCGATCGTGGAAAGGGCGGCGGACGCGATCATGACGGTCGACGAACACGGGTTGGTTGGCAGCTTCAACCGGGCCGCCGAAGTGATGTTCGAGATCGGGCGCGACGACGCGATCGGCCGTTCGTACACGCCCTTCGTCCCCGATCAGTCGCTCGTCATCCTGCGCGAGGCGTTCGCGTCCCAGCGTCCCGGCGAACGGATCGATGTGAATCTGACCCGGGCGTCCGGAGAGGACTTCCACGCGCAAGCTGCGATCGCGACGGTCGAGACCAGCGTCGGCGCGGTGTCCACGGCCATCGTTCGCGACGTGACCGAGCAGAAGAACGCCGAGGAGGCGCTGCGGGCGAGCACCCGACGCTTCCACGCGTTGGTGCAGCACGCGTTGGACGGGATCATCATCGGAGATACATCGGGCCGCGTTCTCTACGCGAGTCCGTTCGCGGAGCAGATACTGGGCGTGTCGGACGGCGGGCTGGTGGGAGTTCTCGGCAGCGACCGTCTTCATCCCGACGATTACCGGGCTGTGAAGCCGCTGCTCGAGAGGGCGCGCGCGAACCCGGGAATGTCGGTGCGCTACGAGGCCAGAATCAGAACTGGTGCTCGCGGCTGGGTGTGGGTCGACGCTACGGTGACGAATCTGCTCCACGATGCCGACGTCGGCGGGGTTGTCGTCAACTTCCGGGACATCTCTGAACGCAAGGCGGCCGACGCGCAACGTGAAGCGGTCGCGGATCTGGGCCGCCGGGTCCTCGCCGGGATGCCGCTCGGTCAGCTCTCACACGCCGCGGCCGAATTCGTGGTCGACCTGCTTGGCGCGGATTCGGCCGTGGTCCTCGAACATGTCGATCGCGATGCCGAAGAGCTGGTCGTACGAGCGTGTGTGGGCTGGCCACAAGACTCGGTTGGGCACGCGGTCCCCGCTCCGGCCGGGTCGCCGCCCGGCCGCACATTGGCGAAGGGCACCGCTGTCGTCGTCGCCGACTACCAGCAGGAGCCACCGTTCCCCACCAAGGAACTGATCCTCGCAGCCGGCGTCCGCAGCAGCATCGGGGTCGCGATCGGCGGACACGACCGACCATGGGGCCTGCTCGGAGCGCTGTCGGTCAATGCCAATCAGTTCACGCCGACCGCAGCAGACTTCGTCCAAGCGATCGCGAATGTGCTCGGTTCGGCAATCGAACGCCAACGCTCCGAAGAGGAACTCTCGCGCCAAGCACTGCACGATCCGCTCACCGGCCTCCCGAACCGTGCGCTGCTCGTCGACCGAATCGAACTGGGTCTCGCCGGCGCGCGCCGTTCACCCGACACTTCACTCGTTGTGCAGTTCATCGACCTTGACAACTTCAAGCGGATCAACGACACGCTCGGCTATGACGTCGGCGACGAATTGCTCCGCCACGTCGCGCGACGCCTACAGGCCGTGGTGCGCGAGGAAGACACCGTCGCGCGGTTCGGCGGCGATGAGTTCGTCGTCGTGACGCGCCTCGATCAACGACTCGAGAGTCCCCTCGTCCTCGCGCAGCGTCTCGTGACCGAACTCCGTGAAGCATTCGACATTCGCGCACACCACCTGTTCGTCACCGCCAGCGTTGGCATCGCCATCTCCACCCACCACCACGACAACGCCAAGACGCTCCTACGCGACGCAGACGCAGCCATGTACCAAGCGAAGGACCAGGGGCGTGACCGCTACGCGATCTTCGATGGCAACGTACGGGCGCTCCTCGTGAAGCGGCTGTCCACCGAGACGGATCTCCGCTCCGCGCTGGATCGCGACGAGCTGCGCGTCTACTACCAGCCGATCGTCGATAGCAGGACCGGACAGACCGTGGGACTCGAAGCCCTTGTGCGCTGGGCTCACCCACAACGAGGGCTCGTGTCACCCGACGAGTTCATCTCCGTCGCCGAGGACACCGGCCTGATTCTCCCCATCGGGCGCTGGGTACTGCGCACCGCGTGCGAACAGCTCGCCCGATGGCAGCACGACCTCGACCGACCCGATCTTGTCGTCTCGGTCAACCTCTCACCCCGTCAACTCACCGACCCGGGCTTCGTCGCGATCCTCGAGGACACGCTCGCATCGACCGGCATCACGCCCCGCTCGCTCCGACTCGAGATCACCGAATCGATGCTCGTCGAGGACGTCAGTCGCGCCACCGGAATGCTCAAAGCCATCACCGATCTGAACGTCGGTCTCGTCATCGATGACTTCGGCACCGGCTACTCGTCGCTCAGCTACATCAAAAAACTCCCCATCTGCTGCCTCAAGATCGACCGCAGCTTCATCACCGACATCTGCCACGACACCGCCGATCGCGCAATCGTCGCCGCCGTCACCGCGCTCGCACACCAAATGGGCATCCACGCCGTCGCCGAAGGCGTCGAAACCGCCGAACAACTCGCCGTTCTCCGCACAGTCGGATGCACACTCATCCAGGGCTACCACTACACACCCGCACTTCCCGCCGCCGACCTCGACACCTGGCTGTCACACGAGCCGCACCAGCGGGCAACGGGACTGCCCCTGGTTGGTTGACGGGCTCTGTTGCATTGGCACACAAGCGCGGTCGGCGGTGAGCGTGGCGTGATGAGGTCTCGCGAGACCTACGTGAAGGTCGCCGGCAAATGGCACTACGTCTACCGCGCCGTCGACCAGCACGGTCAGATCATCGACGTGCTCGTCTCGACCCGACGCGATCTCCAAGCAGCACGAAGGTTCTTCGCGACAGCCCTGCGCGTGCATGGTGATCCCCGCGTAGTCGTGACCGACCGAGCGCCTGCCTTGCGAGCTGCGATCGAAGGCCTCATTCCAGCTGCGTTTCACAACACCGAGCAGTACGCGAACAACCGCGTCGAATGCGACCACGGCCGGCTCAAAGCCCGACTCCGTCCGATGCGCGGACTCAAACGCGACCACTCCGCCCGGGTGATAATCCGCGGTCACGCGCTGATGCAGAACATCCGCCGCGGTCACTATGAACTCGGCACCAACGCGCGCCACCACCGGCGCATCGAGAGCGCGTTCACCGAACTCGCCCGCACGATCTGAACGCGAAACGGGAAGACAACTCGGCACCGCGCGTCACGGTTCGGCTCAATGCAACAGTGCCGTTCAGATAGCTGCTCCGATCACGTTGCTACGTGACAAATATATCAGACGATAGAATAGTCATTCCACTCGTGATTCTCCCTCGGCTGCCGGGGGGACATCGGTTGCCGGGGGGCGGCCCGACCACCCGCATTCACGGCTGGGTGGTCGGGCCGGGCCATCGCTGGCGCACCGAGAGAGCGGACGCTTCCGCCAATGAGCGCGAAGTAACTTCTGATCATATGGTAAGGTCGTCGATCAGTTGGGCACGCGCTCGGCGTAGATATGGGCTCTCTCCCTCTCTTTCGTGAGGCATTTGGTGACGGAACCGATCCAGCAGGTCAAGGCCGAGTTCTTCAAGGCGCTTGCGCATCCGGCGCGAATCCGTGTCTTGGAGCTGCTCATCGATGGTGAGCGATCCGTCGGAGATCTCGCGGAGGAGGTGGGCCTCGAGAGCTCGCATCTCTCGCAGCAGCTCGGGGTGCTCCGGCGCGCCAATCTCGTCCGGACCCGCAAGGAAGGCTCGACGGTCATCTACTCGCTCGCCGATCGCCGCCTGGCCAAGGTGCTGCAGCTGTCGAGGGAGATCCTGCTGACGTACCTCACTGACACTGCGGACCTCTTTTCAGAAACCAGTCGATGATTGGCTTGGCGCGCAAGATGCGCCAGATCGGGCGCATTGCCGAGGAGGCACCGTCACGCGAACCAAGTCATGACCCGCAGCCTGCAGCCGCCGCGACGCTCGGCGGTTCGCTCCAGATCCGGGCGGTTGACGCGGGATCGTGCAATGGCTGCGAGCTGGAGATCGCGTCTGCGTTCGGACCCACCTATGACGTCGAGCGGTACGGCGCCCGGCTCGTGGCGTCTCCTCGCCACGCCGACGCGCTCCTCGTGACGGGCCCAGTGACTCACAACATGGCCGAACCCTTGCGCAAGACCTACGACGCGACCCCGGCGCCCAAGCTCGTGATCGCGCTGGGCGACTGCGCGTGTGATTGCGGGGTGTTCCGCGATGGCTACGGGGTTGCCGGTCCGGTCGCCGACTTCGTACCTGTCGACCTCGAAGTTCGAGGCTGCCCGCCCGCACCGGAGGCGATCGTCGCAGCGCTACGGAGCCTCACCGACCGTTGAGCGGACCGGCCGGAGCGCTTGTCGCCGCGTGCCTGTGTGGCCTGGCGGCATCCGCATCGGCACTCATCGTCTCGCAACATCTGCGGGTCCGAGTCGTCGGCGCCTGGAGCGTCGCGATGGGCGCTGCGGGCATCGGCGCCGGGCTCGGCGTGCTCGGCTCGGGGAAGCCGATCGTGGCCGAGTTCCCCGAGCTGTTGCCGTTCGCGGGCATCACGATTCGCCTCGATCCCCTCGGCGCCTGGTTCACGCTGACCGCTGGCTTGATCGTGGTCGCCGCGTCGCTGTACGGGATCGGCTACGCCGACCACGCGCTGCGCACACGCGCGATCCAGGCGATCTTTCCGCTCTTCTGTCTCAGCTTGCTGCTGGTGCCCGCCGCGTCGAGCGTCTCGACCTTCCTGGTCTTCTGGGAGCTGATGGCGCTCACGTCGTTGCTGCTCGTCGCGACGGAACACCGCGAGCGAGCCAGCGCGAGATCGGCCGCGGTGTGGTACGGGGTGATGACCCATCTCGGGTTCGTGGCGATCCTCGTCGCGCTCGCGCTGCTCGCGGGACAGGTCGGCGGCGAATCGTTCGCTGCGATGCGTGCCGGAGCGGCCCATGTGCCAGCCGGATGGCGGTCGGTCGTGTTTCTGCTCGCGCTCGTCGGGTTCGGCTCGAAGGCCGGCATCGTGCCGCTGCACGTCTGGCTTCCCCGAGCCCACCCGGAGGCCCCGAGCCACGTCTCGGCGCTCATGTCCGGGGTCATGGTCACGCTCGGTGTGTACGGGATCATGCGGGTCGGTCTCGACATCCTCGGTGGTGGGCCCCGCTGGTGGGGTTTCGTGGTGCTGGCGCTCGGTGCGGCCTCGGCGCTGTTCGGGATCCTGCACGCTCTTGTCGCGAGTGACCTCAAGGTGCTGCTTGCGTACTCGACCACCGAGAACATGGGCCTGGTCCTCATCGGCGTCGGCGGCGCGATGTTGTTGGGCGCGGAACACGCGACCCCGCTCGTCGGGGTCCTGCTCGCGGCGTCCTTGCTGCTGGTGCTCAATCACGCGCTGTTCAAGGGGCTGCTCTTCTTGGGTGCAGGTTCGGTGTTGCGGGCAACCGGGACCCGAAACCTCGACGAGCTCGGCGGGCTGGTGCGTCGCCTCCCGGTGACGGGTGCGTTGTTCGGCGTCGGAGCGCTGGCCATCGTGGCGTTGCCGCCCCTCAACGGCTTCGTCAGCGAATGGATGCTCTTCCAGGGGCTCGTCGCCGGCGGGGGGAGTCACGTCGCCTCGGCCGCGGTGACCATGCCGTTGGCCGTCGGTGTCGTCGCGCTGACGGCGGGTCTCGCGGCGGCGACGTTCGTCAAGGCGTTCGGCACCGGCTTCCTCGCACTCCCAAGATCTCGCGGCGCCGCTGAGGCGCGGGAGTCGCCGGGGACGATGCTCGCCGCGATGGGTCTGCTCGGACTGGGCTGCGCGGCGCTCGGCGTGGCTCCCAGCTTGTTGAGCACGCAACTCGATCGTGCGGTACGAGCGACGGGTACCGGTGTGCTCCATCGACCGGTGAGGGTCGAGGGCGGCGCGCTGCACCTTGGGGACGTCCGCGGGGTGATGTCCCCGACGTTCATCGCGCTGCTGCTCGTCGGGAGCGTGGTCGCCGTGCTGGTCGTCATGCGGCTGACGATCGCAGCCCGCGACCGGCGACGGGCCGAGAACTGGGGGTGTGGGCGGGCGCTGCAGACCTCGCGCATGGAGTACACGGCCAGCTCCTTTGCCGAGCCCCTGCAGCGCGTGTTCGACGACGTCCTCCGACCGGACCTCGACATCGACGTCACCCACGCCGACGAGTCGCGCTGGTACGAGCGCACCATCCGGCTCCACGCCGGGGTCCGCGACGGCATCGAGGACCACGTCTACCAGCCCGTGCTCCGCGCGTACCGGGCGTGGGGCGAGCGGGCCCGGGCGGTCCAGAACGGCAGTGTCCACCGCTACCTCGCCTACGCGTTCGTGGCGCTCGTCGTCGGACTGCTGGTCGCGCGATGAATCCGGGACGGATCGGCGCCGTCGTCATCCAGATCGTGTTCGTCGTCGGGGCGGCACCGCTGCTCGCCGGGTTGATCCGCCAGGTCCGAGCGCGCCTCGAGGGGCGCGTCGGTCCCCCCATCGTCCAGCCCTGGCGCGACCTCCGGAAGCTGTGGCGCAAGGAACGGATCGCGCCGGAGCACACCAGCTGGGTCTTCCTCACCGCGCCGCTCGTGCTCGTCGCGTCGTCGGTGGTCATCGCGATGATCGTCCCGCTCGTCACCGTTGCCTTACCCCTCGATGAGGTCGGTGATCTCTTTGCGGTCGTGTCCCTGCTGCTGCTCGGCACCGTGTTCCTCGCCCTCGCCGGACTCGACCCTGGCACCGCGTTCGGTGGGATGGGCGCAAGTCGCGAGATGACGGTCGCGGCACTCGCGGAGCCGACCCTGCTCCTGGCGGTCACGGCACTGGCCGCCCGGGCGGGATCGACCAACCTCGCGGCGATCGTCAACGCCGCGCTCGACCGGCCGAGTGTCGTGCTCTCGGCCCAGGGTGTCTTTGCACTCGTAGCGCTCGGGATCGTCACGCTCGCCGAATGCGCCCGGCTTCCGGTCGACAACCCAAGCACGCACCTCGAGCTGACGATGATTCACGAGGCGATGGTGCTCGAGTACGCGGGCCCTGACCTCGCGCTCGTCGAGCTGGCCGCGTCGATGCGGCTGCTCCTGTTCGGCGCGCTGCTCGCGAACCTCTTCGCTCCGTGGGGCATCGCAACGGGAACCGGGGTTGTGGAGATGCTCGCGGGCACTGTCGTGCTCGGCATGAAGCTCGTGCTGCTGGGCGCGTTCCTCGGCGTCTTCGAGGTCTTCGTCGCCAAGCTGCGCCTGTTTCGGGTTCCGGAGCTACTCGCCGTGTCCTTCGTGGTCGCGCTCGTCGCGGTCACCGCGTCGGCGTTCCTCGGCGGTGGCCGGTGACCGACGCGATGTACTCGCAGCTGCTCGGCCTCGCCGGCGGGGTCGCGCTCGTCGCCGCGGTCCTCGCGCTCTGGCGAAGGAGCCTGTTGGCAATCGTGCGGATCCTCGCCGTACAGGGTCTCGCGATCGCGGCGGTGGCGCTCCTGCTGGGCGTCCACCACCACGAGGTGGCCGAGCTGATCGTCGCGGCCGGCGTGCTGGTGCTCAAGGTCGGGGTCATCCCGATGGTGCTCAGCCGAGTCGTACGCGATGCGCCGAACCAGCGCGACACACAACCGTCGATCAACACCGCGACCGCGCTCGTCGCGGCTGCGGTACTCACCGTGATCGCGTTCGGAGCGACGCGCAGACTCGTCGATCTCGCTCCGAGCCCCGAGAGCGAGCTGATCCCCGTTGGGTTCGCGATCGTGCTCGTCGCCTTCTTCGGGCTCGTAGCCCGCCGCAATGCGCTGACCCAGCTCGTCGGGTTCCTGCTTCTCGAAAACGGGATCGCGCTCGTCGCGCTCGTCGCCACCGCCCGGGTCTCGCTCGTCGTCGAGCTCGGCGCGGCACTCGACCTGCTCCTCGCCGTGCTCGTGCTCCAGGTCCTCACCAGCCGCATGCGCTCCAAGTTCGGTGCCCTCGACCTGGACCGACTCACCGAGCTCTCCGACTGATGCTCCTCACCCTCGTGCTGCTCCCGATCCTTCCCGCGCTCGCGACCGCGGCATTCGGTTGGCGCCCGTCGGTGGCCTGGCTCGCCGTCGCAGATGCAGCCTGCCTGCTCGCTGGGGGAATCTGGCTCGCCGTCGGCGTCGTGGACGGCGACACCGCGTACTTCGGCGGTCACGTCCTGCGAGCCGATGCACTCAGCGCGTTCATGGTCCTCGTCATCGCGACCGTCGCCCTCCTCGCGTCGTGGTCCGCGGTCGGCTACATCCGAACCGAGATCGCCGACGGTCACACCACAGCTGGCGCGGCCCGGCTGTTCGGGCTCCTCGTACCGGCGTTCATCGCCTCGATGGTTCTCGCGATCCTTGCCGCCAACCTCGGGATCATGTGGGTCGCCATCGAAGCAACGACCATTGCGACGACGTTCCTCGTCGGTCACCACCGGAACCGTCCCTCGCTGGAAGCTTCGTGGAAGTACGTGATCATCGGATCGGTCGGGATCGTCCTCGCGTTCCTCGGGACCGTGCTGCTCTCGTACGCGACCCAACACACCGGCCCCGGCGCTCACTCGACACTCGACTGGGACGCAATGCGCGGCGTCGCACGGCACCTCGACCCCGCCGTCATACGCGTCGCCGCAGTGCTGCTGCTCTTGGGCTACGGCACCAAGATCGGCCTCGCACCCATGCACACCTGGCTGCCCGACGCGCACAGCCAGGCCCCCGCGCCGGTCTCCGCGCTGATGTCCGGCGTGCTGCTCTCGGTGGCGTTCTACGCGCTGCTGCGGATCAAAGTCATCGTCGATCTCGCCCTGGGCCCCACCTTTCTCCGGAACCTGCTCGTCGTCGCCGCGCTGCTCTCACTCGTTGTCGCCGCCTCACTGCTGATCGCACAACGCGACTACAAACGGCTGCTCGCGTACTCGAGCATCGAGCACATGGGGCTCATGGCGCTCGCGGCGGCAATCGGTACCCCGTTGGCCATCGCCGCGCTGCTCTTGCACATCCTCGCTCACGCACTCGGCAAGACCGTCGCGTTCCTGTGCTCCGGGGAGATCCTGCTGGCCGAGGGCACGACCCGAATCGCCGGGGTGCACGGGCTTCTCGCGCGCCGTCCGCTCGTCGGTGGGTCATTCGGTCTCGCGCTCCTGGCCCTCCTCGGCTTCCCGCCGTTCGGGCTCTTCGCCAGCGAGCTCGCGATCGCACGCGCGGGGTTCTCGGCCAACATGGGCTGGGTCACCGCCGCCGCGTTCTCACTCCTGCTCGTGGTTGTCGCCGCCGTGCTGGTGCATGCCCGCAGCATGCTGCTCGGCGAAGCGGACACCCCGAGCGTCAGCCCGACGAGCGCTCGCGGAGCCGGCGTGCCCCTCGTTGCGGGCCTGGTCGCACTCGCCGTGATCGGCATCACGATCTGGCCGATCGAGCGCCTCATCGGCGCGGCCGCCCACGTCGTCGCCCAATGACTGATCGCCTGACGCCCGCCTGGCTGGCTCACCCCCGACATCGGATGACGATCGAGCTGCAGCCAGAGGCACTCGAACGAGAATGCGAACTGCTCCTCGACAACGGGTACCGGCTCGCCACAATCGCCGGCCACGACAACGGACGCGCGCTGCACGTCGTCTACCTGTTCACCTTGCCCGGAGACGACCGGCGAGTCGAGCTGATCGTGGCACCGGACTACGAGCACCCCGAGATTCCGAGCCTGGCGAGCTTGTCCTTCCCGGCCGGCCGATTCGAACGCGAGCTCGCCGACCTCTTCGGGATCGAACCCGTCGGCCACCCGCTCCCGCGTCGCCTCGTCCACCACCAGCATTGGCCCGACGGCTGGCATCCCATGCGACAAGACGCCGGACCCACCCCAACACCAGACGAGAGCCGCGAACCGTTCCCGTTCGTCACCGTCGAAGGCCCCGGCGTCTACGAGATACCGGTCGGGCC
>Ga0209587_1000927_pt1 | contig 14220 bp, 10 predicted proteins | sample NGEPerD_2_FD_184512 | JGI IMG/M metagenome (GOLD analysis project Ga0209587, IMG submission 184512) | Arctic peat soil microbial communities from the Barrow Environmental Observatory site, Barrow, Alaska, USA - NGEE PermafrostL1-D... | ecosystem: Environmental > Terrestrial > Soil > Wetlands >... | reverse complement strand
GCGAACGCGACCGCCCCGTGCGCCCGGTCGCCCGCCACCGCCTCCACCGCCCGCCTGACCGCGGCGACCACCTCCGCCCTCGCCGGCCCGTCATCGGCCCGGGCGCGGATCACCAGCTGCGCCCGGTCGCGGCCCTGGCGGCGGAACAGCGGCGCGGGGCCGAGCACCGACGCCCCCGGCACGTCGATCGCCGCCCCGATCGCCTCCGCCGCCTCCCCCTCGGGGCCCGGCTCCTCCGAGGAGCACACCACCCGCACCAGGTGCCCGTGCGGGGGGTAGCTGAGGATCGCGCGGCGCGCCAGCTCGCCCTCGAGGAAGCCGTCGCTGTCGTGGCGGGCGGCGTAGGAGAGCGCGCGGGCCGAGGGGTCCAGCGCCTGCACGATCACCCTGCCCCCGCGCTCGCCGCGGCCGCTGCGGCCGGCCAGCTGTGCCACAAGGGCGAAGGTGCGCTCCTCGGCTCTGAAGTCGGGGAACCGCAGCGTGGCGTCGGCGTCCAGCACCAAGCCCAGGGTCACGTCGGGGAAGTCGTGGCCCTTGGCCACCATCTGGGTGCCCACCAGCACTCCCGACTCGGCGCGGTCGAAGCGCTCCAGCGTGGCCGCCACGCCGGCGGAGGCGGCGGTGTCGGTGTCCAGCCGGAACACCGGCAGCGGGGACACGAGCTCGGACAGCTCTGACCCCAGCTGCTCGGTGCCGATGCCGTGGCGGGCCACGGACACCGACCCGCAGTCCGGGCAGTGGCGCGGCACGGCCTCGGCGTGGCCGCAGTGGTGGCAGGACATCCGCGCGGCCCCCCGGTGCAGCACCAGCGTCACATCGCATGACGGGCAGTCCCACGTGCGCCCGCACTCGCCACAGGCGAGGAAGTTCGACCAGCCGCGGCGGTTGAGCAGCACGATCGCCTTCTCGCCGCGGCGGCGGACCTCCTCGAGCGCGTCGCGCGACGCGGGGTGCAGCGGGCCCTGGATCCCCGTCATCCCCACCACCTGGACGGGCGGCAGGCCGCGCCCGTCCACGCGCTCGCGCAGCTCGATTCGGCGGTGGGTCAGCACGGTCTCGGGGCGCGGCGTGGCGCTCCCCGCCAGCAGCACGGCGCCGCAGGCGGCCGCGCGGCGCTCGGCCACCCGGCGGGCGTCGTAGCGGGGGTCGCCCTCCTGCTTGTAGGAACCGTCGTGCTCCTCATCGATCACGATCAGCCCCACGTCGCTCAGCGGAGCGAACACCGCCGAGCGCGGCCCCACGCAGACCTTCGCCGCGCCCGAGCGCAGCCGCGACCACTCGTCGAAGCGCTCACGCGCCGACAGCCGGGAGTGCAGGATCGCCACGGTGTCACCGAAGCGGTCCACGAAGCGGGCGGCCGTCTGGGGCGTGAGGGCGATCTCGGGCACGAGCACGATCGCGGTCCGGCCGCGCTCGAGCGCGGCCTCCACCGCCCGCAGGTAGACCTCGGTCTTGCCCGACCCGGTGACGCCGTGCAGCAGCAGGCGGCGGTCCGAGGAGTCCCTCCCCACCTCCATCGCGGCCACGACCTGAGCCAGAGCGGCCTCCTGGGCGGGAGTGGGGCGGTCGACCCTGTGAAGCGCCCCCACCCGCCGCACCTCGGGCCGGCGCGGGGCCTCGATCGTGCGCTCCAGCGACACCAGCCCGCGCCGCTCCAGGCGGCGGGCACCGGCGTGGTCGCAGCCGGCCGCCTCCGCGAGGGCGCTAACCCGCATCGGCCCTTCCATCAGCGCCTCCAGCGCGGCGCGCTGCCCGCCAGAGAGCCGCTCCGCCCCCGCAAGCGCCTCCTGGCCGGCATCGGTCACCCCGGCCACGAGCGATCGCCGGGCGGCCGTGCGCCGCCCCGTCCCGGTGCCGGTGCCGGGCGGGAGCACGAGCGCCAGCCCGCGCGCGGGCGTGGACACGTACTCCTCGGCCACCCACAGACCGAGCCGCACGAGGTCGGCCGGGACATCGGCCTCCAGGGCCGACACCGGCTCTGCCAGGCGCTCAGGGGGCAGGTCGCTGTCCTCGGCGACCTCCACCACCACGCCGAGGATCCGCCGCGGTCCAAAGGGCACGACAAGCATCGACCCCACCCCCACGCCGTCGTGGGCGTCGCCAAGCAGGTAGTCGAACGGCCCGCGCAGACTACGCGCGGTGGTGAGCGGCTCGACCTTGGCGATCACTAGTGGTTCCTCCTGGAAGTACTGGGCCGCTTTGGCGAGTGGCTGGGCGTGGCCGGCAAGCCCGGGAGCGCAGCCAATGCCAAAGCATTGGCGAGCATCGCGGGCGAAGCCAGGCGTGCCCAGGCGCCGCCAAACGGGTCAGGACTGACAGGAGGGGCCACTAGGCCAAGTTAGGGCGCTGCCCGGACGCCGGTCAGCCGTCGGCGGGTACGAGCAGGCAGGCGTAATGCACTGTGAACGTGCGCTCGGCGGCTCCCGGCGCCACCGAGAACAAGCCCCGGCGCACCGCCGCCTTCGCGAGCGCCTTGCCCCGCGCCGCCGGGCCCTCGCCCCAGAACGTGTGGATCGCGGCGGGGAGTGGGTCCGCCAACTCGCCGGCCACGCTCAGGCCGGCCTGCCCGGCCAGCGCGCGGACGTCCCCCCGCGAGAGACGGTGCAGGTGGCCGAGGTCCTGCCGCGCTCGCTCGGCGGACGGCCGCGACGCCGACCTGTTGTCCTCCAGCGGCACCTCCACCACCACGGCGGAGCAGACCCGGGCGACCTCGGCGAGCAGCGGCACGGGTTCGGGCACGTGCTCGAGCACATGGGAGAGCACGCCGAGGTGAAAGGCGCCGTCGCCGTAGGGCAATGTCGCTCCGTCGAAGCGCTGGACGGAGGCGATCTCGGGCCGCTGCGCCGCCAGCTCCACGGCGCGGGCCGAGATGTCCACGCCCTCCCGGCGCTCCCCCACCCCGCGCGCCGCCAGCGCCGCCAGAAGGCCGCCGTCGCCGCAGCCGACCTCCAGCACGAGGGCGGGTGGCTCGGGCAGCGCCCGCACCAGCTCGGCCACATGGTCGGCCTTGCCCTCCGCGCACAGGGCGCGCCATTCGCCGTACCGCGCGGTGTCGGCGTCGCCCGCGTCGTAGCGTTGCTCGTAGTCCTCGCGCAGCTCGGCCGAGCCGGGATCGGTCACCGCGCGTAGGCTACGCGGCCCCGCCCGATGGGCGGGTTCGACGATGGCCATCGACTTCGAGGCAGAGGGGCTGCTCGACGGCCTCGACGGGCCGGCCCGCAAGGCGCGCCTGGAGCTGCTCGAGAGCCTCCACGGCGACGGCTACGAGCTGGACAGCCTGCGCGAGGCGGCAGACGACGGACGCCTGGCGCTCCTCGCGGTAGAGCGCATCCTAGGCGGGGGGTCACCCACTCGCACGCAGCAGGACATCGCCGAGCGCACCGGGCTGGACATCGAGTTCCTCCAGCGGTTGTGGCGCGCGCTGGGCATGGCATTAGCCGACCCCGACGAGCGCGCGTTCACAGACGCCGACCTGGAGGCAGCCGAACGGGTGAAGGCATTCCGCGAGGCGGGCATGGACGACGATCGCATCCTGGAGATCAGTCGCGTGATGGGACGCTCGATGTACGGCGTGGCCGCGTCCATCGGCGAGGTGTTCCGCGAGACCTACCAGCAGCCGGGCGACGACGAGATGAGCCTTGCCCAGCGCTACGCGGAGGCGGCACGCGCCATGACCCCCATGCTCGGGCCGATGCTCGAGCACGTGCTGCTGCTCCAGCAGCGCAGCCTCATCGACCAGGTGGCGGTGGAGACCACGGTGCTCGCCGGGGGGAAGATGGCCGACTCCGAGGAGGTGGCTGTGTGCTTCGCCGACCTGGTCGACTTCACCAAGCTCGGGGAGAGCGTCGCACCGGCTGAGCTGGGCGCGGTGGCCGACCGGCTGGAGGAGTTGGCGGGCGAGGTGGCCGAGCCCCCGGTGCGGCTGATCAAGACGATCGGCGACGCCGTGATGCTCCAGTCACGCGACACGGACGAGCTGCTGGCGGCCGCGCTGGCGATCGTCGAGGCTGCCGACTCCGAAGGCGAGGGCTTCCCGCAGTTGTGTGCCGGAGTGGCCCGCGGCGAGGCACTCCCCCGGGCCGGCGACTGGTACGGCCGTCCGGTGAACCTGGCCAGCCGCATCACCGATATCGCACGCCCGGGCTCGGTGCTGGTGGACGGCGAGGTGAAGGACGCCGCGCAACGGGGCTTCCGGTTCTCGTTCGCCGGCGGACGGCGGATCAAGGGAGTTGACGGCGAGGTGAAGCTCTACCGGGCGCGGGCGCCGGAGGAGGGCCCGAAGAGCTAGCGCCCGGGCGCAGGCTGCTGCGTGCCCGTGGACGCCCCGGGCGGAGGCGCCAAGACGGTCGAGCCGTCGGGCGAAGACTTCTCGACCACCGGCTCGGTGGGCGCCTTGGCAGAGTCCGTCTCCTCGGCCGGCGGTGCAAGCGCGCCGCCGTGGCCGGTGAAGTCCGCGTCGGTGGGCTCCAGCTCGTCGGACGGGAGGTCGGCGGCGGGCGTCTCGACGGCCTCGTCGTCCGCCAGCGACGGCACGACGGGCTCGGACGGAGATGCCACCGCGGGCACGACCGGGGCGGCCTCGGCCGCAAGGGCGGGCCGTCTGATTACGCGGCTCACGGTGGGCTTAACGGGCGCGGCACGGGTCACGGCCGTCTTCGCGGGCGCCTGCCGGTGTGTGTCCCGCAGCGGAGCGACGGCCGCGCCCGAGGCGCCAACGGCCGCTGTGACCGCCACCACGGCGCCGATCGTCTGGGACGCACTGCCGCCCCCCGCGGCGGCAGCCAGGGTGAGCGTGCCTCCGCCCGCGGAAGCGGCGCCGGCGCCACCGGCCGCCGCGGCGCCCGCCCCGCCGGCGGCGGCGGCCGCTCCTCCGGCGGCGCTCACGTCGCCCAGGCGCAGCAGCGGCAGTGGGATCAGAAGGCCCACGGCGTCGCGCAGCCGGATGCGGGCGCGGCTCACCAGCTGGCGGGCGCCCACGCCGGACACGCCGAGCTCCTCGGCCACCTCGTCGTAGGAACGTCCCTCCAGCTCGCGGCGGACCATCGCCGTGCGCTGGCGCTCGGGCAGCTCGGCGAGCCCGCCCATCACCAGTCTCAGGTGGGCGCGCTGCTCGGCCACCTGGGGTGGCTGGGGCACGCCGTCGTAGTTCTCGGAGATCTCCTCGTGGCTGCGCTCGCGCGCGGCGTTTATCGCCGCGTTGCGCGTGACCCGGTAGAGCCAGGGGCCGAGCACCAGGTCGCGCTCGTCCTCGCACAGAAACAGGTAGAGGCGGGTGAAGGCGTGCTGGACGAGATCCTCGGCCCGGCACGGGTTCACCATGCGTGCGGCGTAACGCTCCAGTGGTCCGCGGTAGCGCTCCACGATCGCCTCGAAGGCGGGCTCGTGTGCCTCGCGGGCGAGCTTGACCAGCCGTTCGTCGCTTTGGAGCTTCAGCGCGGCGGTGGCAAGTCGCATCCCCATGGCTGTACTGCGATCACACTACGGCAGTGACCGGTGGAACACGACGACGACGACGACGAGCCCGAAGTAGCGAGCGCGGCCGGTGCGACTCGCCTGACACCGGCCGGCACTGCCAAGCAGGCCATAAAGGCCCACAGGGAGGGAACCGCCGGAAGCGCGGGCCATCCAGGCCCTGCGCGCTTGACGTGGCGAGTCGTCCCACGCCACCGAAACAGCGGCGCGGCGGGTATGTGACGGGCCGGCTCGCCTAGGCGGGCGCGGCGGCGCCCTCGCTGAGGCCGGCGGCCTCGCGCAGGGCGTCGGCCTTGTCGGTCCGCTCCCAGGTGAAGTCGGGGTCCTCGCGGCCGAAGTGGCCGTAGGCGGCGGTCTTCTGGTAGATCGGCCGGTGAAGGTCGAGCTCCTTGCGGAACGAGCCCGGGCGCAGGTCGAAATGCTCGTCGATCACTCTGGCGATCTCGGCGCGCGAGATCTTCTCGGTGCCGAAGGTCTCGGCCATCACCGACACGGGGTGCGCCACGCCGATGGCGTAGGCCACCTGAACCTCGCAGCGGTCGGCCAGGCCGGCGGCCACCACGTTCTTGGCCACCCAGCGGGCGGCGTAGGCGGCGGAGCGGTCCACCTTGGACGGGTCCTTACCCGAGAACGCGCCACCGCCGTGACGGGCCATGCCGCCGTAGGTGTCGACGATGATCTTGCGTCCCGTCAGCCCGCAGTCGCCCACGGGGCCGCCGATCACGAACTTGCCGGTGGGGTTGACCAGGAAGTTCGACCTTGTGTAGAGCTCATCCTCGTCGTACATCTCGGCGGGCAGGACGGGCTTGGCCACGTGCTCCCACAGGTCGGCGCGGATGGTGGTGTCGGAGTCCACGTGCTCGGCGTGCTGGGTGGAGATCAGCACCTTCTCGATCGACACGGGCACGCCGTCCTCGTAGCGCACGGTGACCTGGGTCTTGCCGTCGGGGCGCAGGTAGTCCAGCGTCCCGTCGCGGCGCACCTCGGCCAGACGCTGGGCGAGCTTGTGCGCGAGCGAGATCGGCATCGGCATCAGCTCGGGCGTCTCGGTGGTCGCGTAGCCGAACATCATCCCCTGGTCGCCCGCGCCGGCCACGTCGAACTCGTCGTCATCGGTGGGGTCGGTGCGCGACTCAAAGGCCGAGTCCACGCCCTGGGCGATGTCGGGCGACTGCTCGTCGATCGCAGTGATCACGGCGCAGGCGTTGCAGTCGAAGCCGTAGGCCGCGTCGTCGTAGCCGATCCTGCGGATCGTCTCGCGCGCGATCTTGGGCACGTCCACGTAGGCCTCGGTGGTGATCTCACCCGACACGACGACGAGGCCGGTGTTCACCAGCGTCTCGCAGGCCACACGGCTGAGGGGATCCTCGGCCAGCACGGCGTCGAGAATGCCGTCGGAGATCTGGTCGGCCATCTTGTCGGGGTGGCCTTCGGTGACCGACTCTGAGGTGAACAGGAACTCGTTGTCTGAAAGCTGGGGTGTCGTCATGAATCGCGGAAGGGTACAGGGCGCCACCTCGCCGACGGCGTGTCAGCTGGTCTTGAAGTCGATCACCAGCGGAACGCCCTCCAGCCCGAAGCGCTCCCGCAGCTGGTTCTCGAGGAAGTATGCATAGTCGCGCTTGATCAGCGAGCGGTCGTTCACCTGGACGGCGAACCGGGGCGGCGAGGTCTCGTACTGGGCCATGTAGTACATCCGCATCCGCCGCCCGCGGGTGGCCGGCGGCTGGCGGGCAACCTGGAGGTCGGCCAGGAAGCGGTTGAGCTGCGGGGTGGGCACCCGCTGGGCGGCGCGGTCGGCCAGGCCGAACGCCTCAACCACGAGCCGGGTGAGCCCGCGCCCCGTGGTCGCCGAGACGGCCATCAGCCGGGGGCGCTGGCGCAGCTTCTGGTTCACCCGCGCGCGGGCGTCCTCGAGGTCGGTGTCGGTCTCGTCCCACTTGTTCAGCGCCACGACCGTCGCGCACTTGGAGTGCATCGCCAGATCGGCGATCCGGAAGTCCTCGGTGGTGATGCCCTCGGTTGCGTCGCACAGCACGATCGCCACGTCGGCGCGTTCGGCAGCGCGCTCTGAGCGCAGCTGGGCGTAGTAGTCCACTGTGCCTGCCACCTTGGTGCGGCGGCGAATGCCCGCCGTGTCCACCAGGATCACTGCGCGGCCGTCCACCTCGATGCGCGTGTCGATGGCGTCGCGGGTGGTGCCCGCGAACTCCGCCACGATCACCCTCTCCTCGCCCAGCAGCTTGTTCACCAGCGAGGACTTGCCCACGTTGGGGCGGCCTATCACGGCCAGGCGGGTGGCCTGCTCGGCCTCCTGCTCGGGCACGTCGGCCAGCAGCTCGGCGATGCGGTCCAGCAGGTCGCCGGTGCCCAGCCCGTGAGCGGCCGACACGGGCACCGGGTCGCCCAGGCCAAGCTTGTAGAGCTCGGCCGCGTTGGCGGCCTGCAGGCCGCTGTCGGTCTTGTTGGCGGCCACCACCACGGGCACGCTGGAAGCCCGCAGCTCGGCCGCGAGCTCGGAGTCGCCGGGCCGCAGCCCCGCGGCGGAGTCCACCACGAGCACCGCCACCGCGGCCTCGCCCAGCGCGGCGCGCGCCTGGCGCGCCACCGCGCGCTGGAGATCGGTGTCCTCGTCGATGTCCACGCCACCGGTGTCCACGAGCACGAACGAGCGCCCGTTCCAGTCGGCCTCCACCTCCTTGCGGTCGCGCGTGACGCCCGACTGCTCGTGCACCACGGTCTCGCGGGTACCCGACAGGCGGTTCACCAGCGTGGACTTGCCGGCGTTGGGAAAGCCCACCACCGCGACCCTGGGCAGCGCCGGCACCGTCAGCCCCCGCGAGCGCCGCGAACCAGCTCGGCGATCTGCTCCACTACCTCGTCCACGCTGAGTCCGGTGGTGTCCAGCTGCACGGCGTCGTCGGCCGGACGCAGCGGGGAGTGCTCGCGCTCGGAGTCCTGGGCGTCGCGCAGGGCCTGGTCGCGCTGCACCATCGCGGCGTCGGCGCCCAGCTCCGCCGCGCGGCGCTGGGCCCGCTCTTCGGGACTGGCGGTGAGAAAGACCTTCACCGGCGCCTCGGGCGCCACCACCGTGCCGATGTCGCGGCCCTCGGCCACCCAGTCGCCCGCATCGAGGAGCGCGCGCTGCTTCTTGACCAGTGCCGCTCGGACCTTCTCGTTGGTGGCGATCCGGGAAGCGGCCTCGGACACCTCGGGCGCGCGGATGGCGTCGGTCACGTCGCGGCCGTCGGCCATCACGCGGTCACCGAGCTCGATCTCCAGCTCCTCCGCGCGCTCCGACGCGGCGCCGCCTTCCTCGAGCAGTTTCAGCGCGGCCGCCCGGTACATCGCTCCGGAGTCCAGGTAGGTGAAGCCGAGCGCCCGCGCAGCCGCGCGGGCCACCGTGCTCTTTCCGGCTCCGGCCGGTCCGTCGATCGCCACCACCATTGCGGCGGCAAGGCTACTCGCGGCTATCGCCAGCCGAGGCGTGGCGACTTACCGGACACATAGTCCGGAAAAGCGCCATCGGAGCGTTCAGCGCGACTGCCAGCTGGGCTCGGAGGCGTCGAAGCTGCCGCGTACGTCCTCGATGATGGTCCGCAGGCGCTTGCCGTCGCTCGCGCGGGCCACGACCAGCCCGTCGCGCTTGTAGACCAGCAGGCGCCCGTCGGGCGAGAAGGCCGGGGTGCGGCAGCCGGAGCAGCGGATCACACGACGGATGCCGCTGCCGTCGGCCCGGGCTACATAGATGCCGCCGCGCCGGGCGAACGCGATCGAGCGCCCGCTGGACGACCAGCTGGGCGAGCTGCCGCGCGCGATCAGGTCCACCGGCCCACCGCGCGGGGCCACGCTGTAGATGACGCCGCGGCGCACGAAGGCGATCCGGTCGCGCCGAGACCAGTCGGGCGACCCCGCGCGTTTCGCGATTCGCCGGGCCGCGCCGCCGGACGTGCCACCGGACGTACCGCGCACGTAGAGGTCGCGGCGCGATCCGGTCCGGCCGGTGAACGCCAGCGAGCGGCCGCCTGGGGCATAGGCCGGCTCGCCGTCGTCGTCGGTCACCGCGCCCAGCGAGCGAAAGCCGCTGCGGTCCGAGTTCACCAGCGCGACCGCGGCTCCGGAATCGAACGCCAGCCGGCGCCCGCCCGGGGCCCACGACGGTGAGCGGTACAGGATCGCGCAATCGCCGCTGTCGGGCTGACCCGACTCCGACAGCTGGCAGTCGCGCAGGAAGCGCACGTTGCGCCCGCGGCCGCTGCCCATCGGCGGGAGGGTGATGATCGCGCGGAACACGTCGCCGTTGGCGGCGGCGGCGATGCGTCCGTTGGAGCCGGGGAAGGTCGCGTGCGCGGGCGCGGCGGTCGCGAGCGCGGCGAGCGCGGCCAGGGCCAGGGTGGCGAGGCGTCTCATGGCGGCCGGAACCCTAGAGACCGGCAGATGTTGCGCTCATCCGAGCAGCGCCGCGAGGTCCTGCTCGAACTCGGGGTAGGAGACGGCCGCCACCTCCATGCCCACCACATCCACCCCGTCCTCGGAGGCCAGGCCGGCGATGGCGCCGAGCATCGCGATGCGGTGGTCGCCGCGCGCGTCGATGGTGCCGCCCGCCAGCGGGGTGCCGTCGCCGCGCACGACGAAGCCGTCATCGGTCTCCTCGATGTCCGCCCCGAGCGCCGACAGTCCCTCCACCACAGCCTCGATGCGATCGGACTCCTTGTGGCGCAGCTCCCGGGCGCCGCTCACCACCGTCTCGCCGCTCGCGAACGCGCCCATCAGGGCCACCAGCGTCAGCTCATCGATGGCCAGCGGCACCTCGTCGCCGCCCACCTCGGTGCCCTCCAGCGGCCCGTAGGCCACGTCGAGCTCACCCACCGGCTCCTCGTCGGCGACGGTGCCAGGCTCCTCCAGATCACCCACGATCACCGCCCCCATCCGCTCGGCGATGCGCAGGAAGCCCGTACGGGTCCAGTTCAGGCCCACGTCCTCGATCACCACCCGCGACCCGGGCACCAGGCACGCGGCGGCCACGACAAAGGCGGCCGAGGACGGGTCGCCGGGCACGGTGATCTCGTCGAGCTCCAGCTCGTCGACCTGGAAGACCGTCATCCGCAGGCCGTCGCGCTCGAACGGCACGCGGCAGCGGCGCAGGATGCGCTCGGTGTGGTCGCGGCTCTGGCAGGACTCGCTGAGGGTCGTGCTCCCCGAGGCCAGCATCCCGGCGATCAGCACGCACGACTTCACCTGCGCGCTGGCCACCGGCACGTCGTAGTCGATTCCCTGCAGCTGGGCACCCCGAACCCGCAGCGGGGGCAGTCGGCCGTCGCGCGCCTCGATCCCCGCCCCCATCATCGCCAGCGGCTCCACCACGCGGTCCACCGGCCGGCGGCGGATCGACTCGTCGCCGTCCAGCACCCACTCGCCCCCGGGCTGGCCCGCCAGCCACCCCGGCAGCAGCCGCAGCAGCGTGCCGGAGTTGCCCACGTCCAGCCGGCCCCCGGTGGCCTCCAGCGCGGCGTGCAGGCCCACGCCGCGGATCTGCACCCGGGCGGGGCGATCTTCGTCCTCGATGCCGGCGCCGATCGTGACCAGCGCGTCCAGCGTGGACCGCGTGTCGTCGGAGTCGAGGAAGTTGTGCACCGTGACCGGCTCGTCGCACATCGCGCCGAACAGCGCGGCGCGGTGCGAGATCGACTTGTCCGGCGGGGGCCGGAAGATGCCCTGAAGCGGGCCCGAGGGCTTGAAGCGCTGGGTGCTCACGCGGCGGGGCTCAGGCGACCGGGAAGCCGAGGTCCTCGATCAGCCCGCGCGCGCGGTCAGCCTCGCGCTCGCCGGCGATCCACAGCGTCATCGCACCGGAGCGCATGTCGGGCGCGGGGGCCAGCGCCAGATCGACGATGTTCACACCTGCCTTGCCCAGAGCCAGAGCCACCTCGGCGACGATACCGGGGCGGTTCGGGACGGTGAGGCGAAGCTCTGAGACCTCGCCGCCGGCCAGGTCGGCTTCGAGGAGGCGCCGCCGGTCCTCGGCCGCGGCGTCGTTCCAGGCGGTCACGGCCTCGGGATCGGCGGCGCGCAGCGTGTCCGCCGCCTCGCTCAGCCGCTGCACCGCGGCGTCGATCTCGGCGGCGATCGCCTCGCGGTTGGCCATGTAGATGTCCGTCCACACCTCGGAGTTCGCGCCGGCCACGCGCGTGGCGTCGCGGAAGCTCGGACCCGTGCGAGGCAGCTCGCCGCGCCCGGCTGCCTGAGCCACGAGCACGTTGGCCAGCACGTGGGGCAGGTGGCTCACGGCGGCCAGCAGGCGGTCATGCTCGGCGGCGTCGATGGCCACCGGTCGAGCGCCCAGGGACTTCACGAGCCGGTGCAGCCGCTCGTAGAGGATCCCGGAGGAGCTCTTGGAAGGCGTGAGGTACCAGGCGGCACCCTGGAACAGGTCCGCGCGCGCGTGCTCCACGCCGGCCGTCTCCGCGCCGGCCACGGGGTGGCCGCCCACGAAGCGCTCGTCGGAGAAGCGCTTCACCAGCCCCCCCTTCACCGAGCCCACGTCGGTCACGATGCAGTCCGCCGGCGCCGCGGCCAGGGCCGCGGCGATCTGCTCGGGCAGCGCCCCCACCGGCGCGCAGCAGAAGCAGGCCCCCGCGCCGTCGAGCGCCTCCTCGAGCGAACCCGCCGCGCGATCCAAGGCGCCCAGCCGCACGGCCTTTTCCAGGCGCTCGGGCGAGCGCCCGAAGCCCACCACCTCCGCGCCGCCGGCGTGCTCGCGCGCGGCGAGGCCGATCGACCCTCCGATGAGGCCCACGCCGAGGACGGCGATCTTCACGCGCCGCGCCGCGCGCGCACCGCGCCGGCCAGCCCGTCGAGCACCTCCACGGTGGTGTCCCAATCCATGCACGCGTCGGTGATCGACTGGCCGTAGGTGAGCTCAGCGCCCGAGCCCAGGTCCTGGCGGCCACCCACCAGGAACGACTCGAGCATCATGCCCACGATCGCCGTTGTGCCGGCGGCCACCTGGTCGCCCACGTCCGCGGCCACGCCGGGCTGGCGCAAGGGGTCCTTGCCGCTGTTGTCGTGCGACGCGTCGATCACCACGCGCTCGGACAGGCCCGCGGCACGCAGCTTCTCCATGGCGCTCTCGACCCAGGCGGCGCCGTGGTTGGGCTGGCCGCTGCCGCCGCGCAGGATCACGTGGCAGTCGGGGTTGCCGCGCGTGTGCAGGATCGCGGGCGTGCCGTCGGTGTCCACGCCCGCGAACGCATGGGTGGACGCCGCCGCGCGCACGGCGTCGACGGCCACCTGCACGTTGCCGTCGGTGCGGTTCTTGAAGCCCACCGGCATCGACAGGCCCGAGCCCAGTTGGCGGTGGATCTGGCTCTCCGTAGTGCGCGCGCCGATCGCGCCCCAGACGACGGTGTCCGAGATGTACTGTGGCGTGATCGGGTCCAGAAACTCGCACCCCACCGGCAATCCGAGGCCGAGCACCTCCAGCAGCAGCTCGCGCGCCAGGCGCAGCCCCGTGTTCACGTCGCCGGAGCCATCGAGGTGCGGGTCGTTGATCAGGCCCTTCCACCCGATCGTGGTGCGCGGCTTCTCGAAGTACACGCGCATGGCCACGCACAGGTCCTGCTCGTTCTCAGAGGCGTACTTGCTCAACTTGACGGCGTAGTCGCGCGCGGCGTCGGTGTCGTGGACGCTGCACGGGCCCACGACCACCAGCAGGCGGTCGTCGGTGCCGGCGAGGATGTCGGCGACCTCGGACCGTCCCCGCACCACAACCTCCGCCAGCTCGGTCACGAGCGGCAGCTCTTCGAGCAGGTCCCTGGGGGCGATCAGGGGGACTACTCGCTCTATTCGCCTGTCGCTTACGCGATCCAGCTGTCCGCTGTGAATCTCCATTTGGTTCCTCTTGCGAAGCAGCCGGCTCGGCCGGCTGCGCACGATTTCCTCTCAAGCCTGTCAGATGGGTGTTCTCGGGTGGTGAGGCGAAGACCTGCACGCAGGTCGGGGGGAACCTGATCGTGCGCAGCCGGCCGAGCCGGCTGCTTCGCATGTAGGGCGCCCGGGCGGGTGCTTCTCAGCGTTTGGCGGTACGGACCGCCGCGGCCGGACGCCTAGCTAAATCGCCAATAGGTGAAGAGGCCACGCCGAAGGTCGCCCGAGGGGGCGGGGGTGCTGCGGGTCGGCGTGTCGCGGTGCATCGGCATGACTTCTAGCACGGATCGGCAGCCGGCGCGCAGGGCTTGAGGCCTTAGAGCAACGTGTCCAGCGTGGCGAGGAAGCGGTCGTTCTCCCGGCGCGTGCCGTAGGTGACCCGCAGGCGCCCCTCCTCGCCTCCCAGCGCCTTGCCGGCGCGCACGATCACGCCGAGCTCGGCCAGGCCCTTCACGATCGCGTCCTCGTCACGGTCGCCCAGCGCGACCCACGAGAAGTTGGCCTGACTCTCGGTGGTGTCCAGGCCGCGCTCGGCCAGCTCGGACTCCACGTGCACGCGCTCGATCACAGTGTGCTCCACGCGGCGCTCGACCTCGTCCTGGTGCCGGATCGCCTCAGCGGCGGCCGCCTGCGCGATCGCGTTCACCGAGAACGGCTGGCGCACGCGGTCCACGGCGGAGCGGAAGCTCTCGGGCCCGAGCGCGTAGCCGGCGCGCAGGCCGCAGAGGCCGTAGACCTTGGAGAAGGTGCGCAGCAGCACCAGGTTGGGGTGGCGCTCCAGCAGGTCGAGGGAGTCGTCGGGGTCCTGGAGCGTGGAGAACT
>Ga0209587_1000924_pt1 | contig 14232 bp, 16 predicted proteins | sample NGEPerD_2_FD_184512 | JGI IMG/M metagenome (GOLD analysis project Ga0209587, IMG submission 184512) | Arctic peat soil microbial communities from the Barrow Environmental Observatory site, Barrow, Alaska, USA - NGEE PermafrostL1-D... | ecosystem: Environmental > Terrestrial > Soil > Wetlands >... | reverse complement strand
ATCCCGACTACTTCGGGGAGGAGGTGAATGAGAGCCGAGAAGATGTCGTCACAACGGCCGCATAAGATGTGGCCTAAGGAGTCCGCGTCCGTCGCCTTTTACACCACGCTTGGGTCGTAACCGTTCCGAGCTACGTTGCCTCGGGGGACGGCCCCGACGATCTCGGTCGCAAGGCGGAGACTTATCTGCGAGATTTGGTTGCTAACGCTTGAGGGTTTTGGCCGATACCGGCCCCATCGTTGCTGCGGCGAATCGCTGGGACCGCGCTCATGATCTAGCAGCCGCCCTGGTGACGCAGCTGGGACGAGAGCTCGTCGTTCTGGACCCCGTGATAGTCGAGGTTGACCAGCTGTTGCGGGCGCGCGTGAACCGCGATGCGGGGGCTGCTTTCCTGACCGCGATGGCCAGAGGAGAGCATGTTGTCGACTTCATGACTCAGGGATTGGTGCGGCGCGCAGCAGACATAGACGCAAGGTACCGGGATCTCGACCTTGGTTTCGTCGACGCTGCCGTTATGGCTTACGCCGAACGTCATGACCTCCCGATCCTCACTTTTGATTTCGAGGACTTCCGGGCAGCTCCGCCGGAGGGTGGGTGCTGGCGTCTGGTCGTCGACGAGCAGAGATATCGAGAGGCAGTGGACTAAGGATCTGGCCTCCGTTGTTCGCGCACCCGGTCAATCAGCTCCTAATCACATTCCGTGAGCCACACCTACCTTTTTGGGTAAACGTCATGTACCCAAAGTTGGGGTATTATTCTTGGGTATACGGAGCCATAACCAAGATTTGAAGGGGCCACATTTTTGTCCCAGCTAGCGGAGAGGATCTGGGAGCCCGACGCCACCTATGGGTATTCTCGGCGAGACTCCAGGCCCTTTCGGTACCACGCGTTCATTCCCGATCCGATTGCGGGTCTCGACCCAGCATTACCGGCATCGGTGTCCGCAACCATCGAGGCGGCCGCCACGGCGACCGTGGAACTCGACGGATCTCCCGGCATCGAGGATCTCGAGCCGATAGCTCGCCTCCTCCTTCGAGCGGAGAGCGTGGCCAGTAGCAGGATCGAGGGGCTCCGGATCTCCCATCGCCGTTTGGAAGAAGCATTGCTCGCCCCCCAAGCGGCTCGTGGGCCCGCGCTTGAAGTGGCCCGCAACATCCAAGCGATGGCAAGGGCGGTGGAGATTGGCTCACGATCCAGTCATCTCGGCGTAAGGGATCTGATCGACATTCACGCAACATTACTGTCGACTCAACGAGACAGACGCATCGCTGGGCGAGTTCGCACGGAGCAGAACTGGATCGGTGGGGGAGTCACGCCACGCCTTGCTCGATTCATACCCCCGCCACCAGAAAATGTGCCCGATCTCCTCAAAGATTTACTCGACTTCAGCAACCGTGAGGATCTGTCGGCAGTTACGCAAGCCGCAATAGCGCACGTTCAGTTCGAAACGATCCACCCGTTTACCGACGGCAATGGGAGAGTGGGTCGATGCCTGATACATGTGATTCTTCGACGACGAGGCCTATCCCGACGCGTCGTGCCACCCATAAGCGTTGTCTTAGCCGCGAACGCCGACCGGTACGTTGAAGGTCTGACGAGTTACCGATCGGGAGACCTGGCTGAATGGTGTGCCGTCTTTTCGGAGGCTACGCAAATCGCCGCCGACCGGGCTGCTGAGCTTGGTATCAAGCTCCTAGACCTCAAGAGCGAATGGTTGGAACGGGCTGAATCTCCCCGCCGCGGGTCGAGTGCCCGCCGCGTGGTGGAGGGCCTATCAGCTCATCCGTTGTTGTCGGTAGCGTCTGCGTCCCAGTTGCTCGGTGTTTCCGAGGAAGCGGCTCGCCTCGCGCTAAATCAGCTCGCCGGGAGTGGTGTCCTTCGTCAGATCACCGTTGGTCGACGTAACCGGGCCTGGGCGGCGGATGACGTGTTTGATCTTCTGGATGAGTTCGATCTGGGCATGGCCTCCCTCGAAGGGCTGGGAAGAGCCCGACCCGCGCCGACCCGCCACCAGCGACCTCGAGGCCCGTGACTCAGGATGCAGCACCGATCACCCAGCTCAATCCCTCGCCGACTTGAGTCAATCCGGCAGGTTGTCACTGGCAGTGACAGACTGCGCTCGAGCGATGATCTCTTCTACCACGGCCCCCTTTGCATCGGCGTAGTTCTGAATGTATTTCCACTCCTTTTGCGCCAGCTCGCGCTTGGTGAGCTCGTAGAGCGCACAATCGGCCTTGTTGCTCCTGATCCGGTCACGGAAGAGCAACATGCGCTCGATCTCGGGACAGCCTTCGGGGAACACATGCAGGTTGACGATCGGACTCCGGCCCTTGAGCATGCGGTGCTGATACCAGTCAGGCTCGCGAATACGCAGCACATAGCCCGCTTCCGCCAGCGCACCAACGTAGCCATCCTCGTCGGCCGAGTCGGCTACGGCCAACAGGATGTCGATGACCGGCTTGGCGGCGAGGCCGGGTATCGAGGTCGAGCCGACGTGCTCGATTCGGAACGCCCGCTCACCCAGCGCGGCCTCGATCCGCCCGGCCTCGCGGGCGAACAGCTCGGGCCACGCAGGGTCGTACTCCACGAGCTCGATCGGGCCGCCGATTACCTGCGGCTCGCCGATTGTGGCGGCCTTGAGTTGCTCCTCGGTCATCTGCTCGTATGCACTCGGTTTGAATGGCCCTTCCGTGGCGCTGCTCCTTTCAGCTCCGGCCATTCTCACAGCGAGGCGGTGGCTGAAGTGCGACTGTCGCACAGGAACCACCGTTTTAGGTGGCTGAGGTGCGACGGTCGCACACGAACACACCTCATCCAGTGCCCGGTGTGAGCTGGCGGCCCCCGTAACGCTCCTGAGGCGATAATCGGTCAGGATGAAGCGATGAAGGCTCGGAGCGCCGCCCGGCTCGCCTGGTTCCTCGGCGCGCTCACTCTCGTCATGTTCCTGGCTTACGTTGCGCTCGCGCTGTCGCGGCCGGCCCGGCTTCCGCCGGCCGTGACGCCGTTCGAGCCCGAACGTCTGCTCGGGGACGTCCCCTTTCTGGTCTTTGCCGGAACGGGAGTGCTGATCGCCGCCCGGCGACCCCAGAACCCGATCGGCTGGATGTTCATCGCCGTCGGCTTCTTGTTCCTGTTTCCAGTATTCGCCACGGACTACGCACTGTACGCGCTCCATACCAATCCCGGCTCGCTTCCTGCGGGAGCGTTCGCAGCGTGGGCCACCACGTGGTCGTGGCTTGTAGGCGTCGGAGTCCTCGTCCTGGTCGTTCTGCTGTTTCCCAACGGGCGTCTCAGCACACGCCGTTGGCGGCCCCTCGCATGGATCGTGGTGGCCGACATAGTTATTTCGGTGCTAGCCGTCGCGGTCTTGCTGTGGCCGGAGCGTGGATTGCAGCTTGTGGGAGTTTGGGAGCAGGCCTCCACAACCAGGACGGATAGTGCGATACGGATCATCTCGTTCGGCTTTCCCCTTCTTATCGTCTCAATGTTGGGGGCCATAGTCTCTATTTTGCTTCGGTTTCGGCGGTCCCGGGGGGAGGAGCGACAGCAGCTGAAGTGGGTGGTTTACGGCGGGAGCCTGCCACTGGCCATAAATGTCGCGACTCAGCTGGTGACGGGCTTCAGAGAGACTTCCTTTCTCCTTCTTGTCGAGGCAATCGGTGTTCTGGCGCTCCCGGTCTCAACGGGCATAGCGGTGCTGAAATACCGTCTCTACGACATCGACCTCATCATCAATCGCACGCTCGTCTACCTCGTGCTGACGGCGACTCTCGGACTCAGCTACTTCGCCCTTGTTGCGGGGATCAGCTCTGTCGCCGGTGAATCAAGCCTCACGGTCGCGGGCGCGACGTTGGCGGTCGCGGCGCTGTTTCAGCCTCTGAGACAACGCATCCAAGCTTTCATAGACCGGCGTTTCTACCGGAGTAAATACGACGCGGAGCAGACACTCGCCGACTTCTCGGCAAAACTGCGGAACGACATTGACCTCGATCACTTGACCACAGAGATGGCCGCAGTCGTTCACGACACGCTTCAGCCGGCCCACTTTTCTTTGTGGCTCAGGACGCCGTGACCACCACCCCACCGCCGAATGGTGGATAAAAGGTCACTTATGTAGCCACTGACCACCACTCGGCACGCAAGTGGTCACTCACGGCTCTCTCTGAGCCACAGCGACACCTGCCGCGGCTCCATCACGTCGTTCACCAAAGCGACGAGCTCACTGGACAGTGCATCGAGATCGATCTCGTCGCGCAGCTTGGCGGAGAAGGTCGCGAGTGTGTGCTCGGCGTCGTATTTGGTGCGATAGAAGCGCCGGTCGATGAACGCCTGGGTGCGCATCCGGGAGGGTCTGAACAGCGCCGCTACCGCCAACGTGGAGCCGGCCACCGCAAGCTCCGACTGTCCGGTTACGGGCCGCAGGACGCTCTGCAAGACCGTTACCGTGATGAGATACGCGATGGTCAGGCCGGCGGTCAACAGGCCGTAGACAAGCGCCCGATTGATGATGAGGTCGATGTCGTAGAGACGGTGTCGAAGGATCGCGACGCCGATGGCAAGCGGGATCAGCACGAACATATAGATGACGATGTCTCCAATGAGCCCGTTCCAGCCGGACCCGGACACCTCTCGCCCTGAAATTGCCTGCGGGAGGAGTAACGCGGCCGCGCACAGGTACGCGGCCGCCACTACTCCGCCGGCGGCTGCAAGCCACTTGAGCTGGAGACGTTCGTGACCGCGCGCCCGCCGGAAGCGCTGGATCAGACTCGCGGCCGATCCCACGATGCAGAGAGGAATCAGTGCGATGCCGGAGAGTGCGGCGCCGAGGAACGGTCGCAGCACTTCGACTCCCAGAGGGTTCTCGATTTCAGGATGGCCCGATTCGGCGAAGTTCCCCGGTGCAATCAGGATGATGAGGAAGGAAACGGTCATCGCAGCCGCCGATAGCCAGGCAAGCTTCCTCCAGCGTGGCGACGGGAGGTGGCCGTCGGGAAACAGCAGGATCAAAAAGGTTCCCATCAGTCCGATGGGTGGGATCCAGGTGGGCTCGTTCAGGGCGAGCGCTATGTCGGGGCGCGGCAACGTCCCCGGGTGAGTCAACCCGTACTCGGCTTAGGCCCCGGGGAGAACAGGCAGTGCCCAAGCCAGCCCCACCCCGAGCAGGATCCAGCCCACGGTGTTGGCGGGTTCGCGGGACACCACCAGTGCGCCCACGACCGGAAACGAGAGCATTGCGACCAGGACGAGTTCGACCCCCTCCCCCAACCAGAGGCCGTATGCGGCACCCGCAGCGGTGGCGAGAACGCTGACGGCCAGTGTCGCCCACCCCAGGCGCACAAGCCCGCGCTGCTTATCCGTGATGCTCTGGGTCCCGTTTTCCATCATTGACCAGATTGATTCTGCCACCAAGGCGTCTCGTGCGCGTTACGGGGCCCGCTGGGGCGGAGCGTCGGGAGTCTCCACGCGGTGGCTGGTGTGCGACCGTCGCACGTGAACCACCGATTCGGGTGGCTGGGGTGCGACCGTCGCCCGTGAACCACCGGCGGAGTCGGGTGAGCGATCTTGGGGGAACCCAGTTGCAATTAGTTGCAACTGGCTTAGACTGCAACTAGAGACCAACACGGAAGGGCGGAGGTCGAAATGCACATACCCGATGGCTTCATCAACGCCGGCACATCGCTGGGAGCGGCTGCGGCCGCCGCCACAGGCCTGGGGGTCGCCGTGAGAAAAACCTCGGCTTACCTGGAGGACAGGCAGGTGCCCCTTGCCGGACTCGTCGCCGCCTACGTCTTTGCGGTGCAGATGCTGAACTTCCCGGTGGTGGGGGGAACGAGCGGTCACCTCTTGGGCGGTGTGCTCGCCGCGGTCCTCGTGGGCCCGTGGGCGGGGGCGATCTGTGTTGCGGTCGTGCTTCTGGTGCAGGCCCTGTTCGCAGACGGCGGGATCACCGCCCTGGGGCTCAATGTCCTCAACATGGCGATCGTCGGGTGCTTCGGTGGCTATCTGATGTTCGCGCTCTTTCGACGGATCCTGCCCCGCACCACCGGCGGCGTGACTCTGTCGGCGGGCGTAGCGGCGGGCCTCTCGGTGGTAGCGGCCGCGGCTGCGTTCACCATCGAATACGCGATCGGGGGAGCCGGCGGCGCTCCGATCGGAACCGTGGCGGCCGCCGTGGTCGGCGTGCACACTTTGATCGGCGTCGGCGAGGCGCTCATCACCGGCGCCACCGTCGGCATGGTGCTAAAGGTGAGGCCCGACCTCGTCTACGGCGCCCACGGCCTGCTGGACGCCCCCCTTCTCAGACGTCAACTCCAGACCGAGGGGGCGGGCTCATGAAGTCCAACCAGAAAATGTTCGTCCTAGGCGGGCTCCTCGTGGCGATCGCTCTGGCGCTGTTTGTGAGCCCCTTCGCCAGCGGCAACCCCGACGGCCTCAACAAGGTGGCGATCGATCAGGGCTTCGACGACACGGCAGAGGAGCACGCTCTGGAGGACGGGCCGCTGGCCGGTTATGGGATCAGGGGCATCGACAACGAAAGGATGAGCAAAGGGCTCTCGGGCCTAATCGGTGTCCTGGTCACCTTCGGTGTCCTGGTCACCTTCGGGGTAGGCCTGCTCTTGTTCGGAGCCCTGCGCGCGGCGCGCGCAAGACGCGCCAACTCCGCCGGGGGTTAGCTTCTGAGCGGCGGCCACGCGCACGGGCTCTTCGTCCACCGCGACAGCGTTCTTCACAGGCTGCCCCCGCAGTGCAAGGTCCTGGCCGCATTGTTGTTCGTGCTCGCGGTCGTGGCGACGCCGCGCGAGGCATTTTGGGCCTACGGGGCGTACGCAGCTCTGCTCGTTGGCGCGGCGGGACTGGGACGCGTGCCGATCGGCTTCCTCGCCAGGCGATTGGTGATCGAGGCGCCCTTCATTCTCTTCGCCCTGTTCCTCCCCCTGGTCGGCGAAGGAGAGCGAGTCGAGGTGGTGGGAATACCGCTCGCCGTTGAGGGCCTGTGGGCGGCGTGGAACATAGTCGCCAAGGCCACGCTGGGGTTGTGCGCGACGCTGATCGTCGCTGCAACCACGCCGGTGGCGGAGATCCTTCACGGCCTCGAGCACCTTCGGATGCCGCGAATCATCACCGCGATCGCAGGCTTCATGATCCGCTACACCGACGTGATCACAGGCGAGATGCAGCGCATGAAGATCGCACGAGAGGCGCGCGGATACGACCCCCGATTTCTGTGGCAGGCACGCGCGCTGACCGCGACCGCCGGCACGTTGTTCATCCGTTCCTACGAGAGGGGCGAGAGGGTCTATCTGGCTATGTTGTCGCGCGGCTTCACCGGCTCGCTGCCCCTCACCGCTCACAACGCGGCTGTGCCCCGTCAGTGGGCACTTGCCCTGCTGCTTCCCGCGGCCGCATTGGCAGTCAACCTGTCGTCGTGGGCGGCGCTGTGAGTGTTCCGGTGCTCGAGCCGGTGCTCGAGACGAAAGGACTTTGCTTCGCTTACCCGGACGGTCATCAGGCGTTGTTCGGTTGCGACCTGCGCATCGAGCGGGGCGAGCGCGTGGCACTACTGGGGCCCAACGGCGCGGGCAAGACCACACTCATCCTGCATCTCAACGGTGTGCTCACGCCGGGGGCGGGCAGCGTGTCCGTGGACGGGCTCGAAGTCCGCAAGGAGCACCTGAAACAGATCAGGTCGCACGTGGGCATCGTCTTTCAGGACCCCGACGATCAGCTCTTCATGCCGAGCGTCTACGCCGACGTTGCCTTCGGCCCCCGAAACCTCGGGATGACGCCGGCCGATACCGACGCCAGGGTCAAGGCTGCGCTTTCTGCGGTCGGCATGGAGGAGTTCGCCGAGCGCCCGCCGCATCACCTGAGCTTCGGGCAGCGCCGCCGCGTCGCCGTGGCCACCGTCCTGGCGATGGGGCCCCGGATCCTGATCCTCGACGAGCCCACCTCGAACCTCGACCCGGCCGGCCGCCGGGAGCTGGCAGAGATCCTCCGCGGGCTCGATGTGACCATGCTCATCGTCACGCACGACCTTCCCTATGCGCTGGAGCTGTGCCCTCGGTCGGTCCTGATGAACGGCGGGGTCATGGTCGCGGACGGCCCCACGTCCGAGATCCTCTCCGACCGCGAGCTGATGGCCGCCAACCGGTTGGAGCTTCCCTACGGCTTCGATCCGGCGCTCGTGAGCCGACGAATCATCTCGTAACGATCGCGGGACGCCTCGGCTTCAAGATGATTATCTTGGATCTCATGATTTCTTACAGATCGAGCATGAGCAGATGAAATCCGCGCGCGGGCGGCGCCCTGCGGACGTGGCGTTGGTGGCGGCCTGCGCCGTGATGATGGCCGCACTCTTCCTCGATCGCGCAACGCCGGAACGGATAGCCGTAGAGCCGAGCTGGGGCTCGCAAGGGACACTCGGGGGGATCCTGGCGTTGTCGCCGGGAATGGCGTTCCTCGCCGTGGGTTGGGTGATCGCCACGCGCCAACCGGGGAACCGAATCGGCCGGATGTGCCTCGCCATTGGGCTCTTGTGGACTGCGCTCATGTGCGGCGGCGCGCTCGGGCTCTGGATCATCCAGACGCGTGGTCTGGACAACGAACTGGGCCTGTGGGTCAACTGGGTGGGCGACTGGCTGTGGGCACCGATTTTGGGCCTCATCGGCACGCACCTGTTGCTGAGGTTGCCGGACGGACGATTGCCGTCGCGACGGTGGCGCTATTACTCTGGTTTTTGCACCCTTGTCATCGCCGTCTTCAGCCTGTCCCTCGCCGTGGAACTGGATAGGGTCTCTGGGATCGCCGGGACCACGAACCCGGCGCTCGACTATCTGGAATGGGCGAGAGTGCTGGAGCCCGCTCCATCCTCTATCCCCTGAGCTTTGTGGGAGCGATCGCATCCCTTGTGATGCGTTCCCGGCGGTCGGGCGACGAGACCCGTCGTCAGATCCAGTGGATCGCCATCGGTGGATTGTCTTTCGTGGCCATCTTCCTCGCGGTACTGGCCGCGCTTCAGATCGGGGGCATCGACACCCCCAGTTTTGAGGGCCAGGTTCTCACCAACCTCGCCCTGGTCGCCTACAGCCTCGTGCCCATTTCGATCGGCTTCTCGGTGCTCAAGTACCGGCTCTACGACATCGATGTCATCGTCAACCGGGCGCTCGTCTACGGCTCGCTCACCACCACGCTTGGGCTGTCATATCTCGCGATCGTGGCCTTGCTCCAGCAGCTCGTTCGCCCCCTCACCGGCACCTCCGACCTCTCGATCGCGATCTCGACTCTCGCAGTGGCCGCCCTCTTCGTCCCCCTGCGCGTACGCCTCCAAACCTTTATCGACCGCCGCTTCTATCGCGGCAAGTACAACGCGACCCAGACCGTGGAAGCGTTCTCGGCGCGACTGCGAGACGAGGTCGATATCGATAGCCTCACCATCGACCTACTGGCCGTGGTGCAGGAGAGCATGCAGCCTCGCTCCATGTCGCTGTGGCTGCGAGCCTCCTCCGACTCTCCCGCTACGTCGGCTCACGGTTAGGCTCCCCTACCGCAAGAGGGGCGCAAAGACTCTGACCGAAAGGAATTCTTGATGGCCACGGATTCACGCGGAGTGATCGCTCGCGCCAAGGGGGCGCCGGTAGAGATCGCAACCATTCGGGTGCCCGATCCGGGGCCCGGCGAAGCCCTCGTCCGGGTGCAGGCGTGCGGCGTCTGTCACACCGACCTGCACTATCGGGAGGGCGCCATCAACGACGAGTTCCCGTTCCTGTTGGGGCACGAGGCCGCCGGGGTCGTCGAGGGCGTCGGTCCGGGCGTCACAGAGGTCGAGCCGGGCGATTTCGTGATCCTCGCCTGGCGTGCCCCTTGCGGCGAGTGTCGCTCGTGCCGGCGCGGGCGCCCGTGGTACTGCTTCGCGAGCCGCAACGCGGCGCAGCCCATGACCCTCGAGGACGGCACTCCGCTGAGCCCCGCCCTCGGCATCGGCGCCTTCTCGGACCTGACGCTGGTCGCCGCCGGGCAGGCGATCGTGGTCGATAGCTCCGCCCGGCCCGAAGCCGCCGGCCTCATCGGCTGCGGCGTCATGGCGGGGTTGGGCGCGGCCGTGAACACGGGAGGGGTAACCCACGGCGACACCGTCGCAGTGTTCGGTTGCGGGGGCGTCGGCGATGCCGCCATCCAGGGTGCGCGCCTGGCGGGGGCTCGCAAGATCATCGCCGTCGATCTCGACCAGAGAAAGCTCGAGTGGGCTAAGGAGTTCGGCGCCACCGACGTGGTGAACGCCTCCGAAACGGACCCAGTCGAGGCGATCCAGGCCCTCACCGGAGGGTTTGGCGTCGACGTCTCGATCGAGGCGGTCGGGCACCCGGACGTCCTGCGCCAAGCGTTCTTCGCCCGCGACCTCGCCGGCACACTGGTGCAGGTGGGCGTTCCCTCTCCCACCATGGAGATGCAGCTCCCGATGATCGAGTTCTTCGGCCGCGGGGGAGCGCTGAAGCCGTCGTGGTACGGCGACTGCCTTCCCACCAGAGACTTCCCCTTGCTCATCGACCTCTATCTCCAGGGCCGCCTCGACCTCGACCGCTTCGTGTCCGAGACGATCTCGCTGGACGAGGTCGAAGAGGCCTTTTACAAGATGGAGCGAGGCGAGGTGCTGCGCTCGGTGGTGGTGCTGTGAGCGAGGTGCGCGTGGATCTCGTGAGAACTGCAGGGACCTTCTCGCTGGGGGGCGAGGACTTCGAGGTCGAGGACAACATCTGGTTGGTGGGCGACGACGGCGAGGTGCTGGTCATAGACGCGGCCCACGATGCGACTGCGATCGTCGAGGGGGTGGGGGGCCGCCGAACGGTCGCCATCGTCTGCACCCACGGTCACAACGACCACATCAACGCTGCTCCACAGCTTGCTGAGGCGCTGGGCGCGCGCATCGGTCTTCATCCCTCGGACCGGATGCTGTGGGATGCCGAGCACCCGGAGAGGGCTCCCGACTTCGAGCTCTCGGACGGAGATTCTCTCCAGGTTGCGGGCGTCACCCTCGAGGTCATCCACACCCCCGGTCACAGCCCCGGCGGCGTCTGCCTCTACGACTCGGTGGGGAGGCGGTTGTTCGGCGGGGACACCCTGTTTCAAGGGGGGCCGGGCGCCACCGGGCGCGACTACTCGGACTTCGAGGTGATCATCTCCTCGATCCGCGAGCGCCTTCTAAGTCTGCCGGAGGACACGATCGTCTATCCAGGCCACGGCGAGACCACCACGATCGGGGCCGAGGCTCCCCACCTGCAGGAGTGGATCGAGCGGGGATACTAGGTTAGGGATCGAACTTCGCCCGTCCAAGCTCGCTGAGCGAGTCAGACCTGGGGAAGTTCAGCTTTGACGGCGTTCAGCGCCTCTCGGATGCGTCGCGCCACCACGGCAGAGTGATGCTGCAAGTCTTCGTAAGTGACTTGGATGATTATCCAGCCTAAGATCTGAAGCCGGTTCAGCCGCTCCTTGTCCTTGCCCTGCGACACCCAGCTCGAATGCCACCGTCGCGACTGGACCTCGATCGCGATCTTCAGCTCGGGATAGGCGAAATCGACGCGGCCGATGAAGCCCTCCTGATCCCGAACCTCCACCTGGCGTTGCGGTTGCGGCAGGCGATGGCGCCGCAACAACCGGCTCAGTCGCGTTTCCAAAGCGCTGTCCGTGGGGACCACATCGCCGCGGGCGTCGAGCAGCTTGCACAGCGCGCTTGGCCCCCTGCTGCCGCGCCCGCCGAGCCTCTCGATCCCCGCCCGCAGCCGGTCAACAGAGGTCAGGCGCTGGCGCAACGCCGAATCGAGCGCCTCCTCGAGCCCTCTCTCAGAGAGGACCGAGCCAACATCGAGCAGCGTTCGGGTAGGGGTGGTGGTGGGAATCGAGCCCACTCGCATGACATCGCCGCTGGGCAGACTGGAGATCCGGTGGATGCAGACCCTGTCGCTGGAAGCTCGGTGTGTCTTCGATGAGACATCGACGATGTTCCCCGAGTAACCATCGATTCCCAGGAGCCTCAATGCGGCGCGGTGCGAGGCGACTCCCGAAGTCCACATGCAGGCGGCCAGTAGTCGTTGATGCCACGACTCGGGGCCGGCTGCGACCCGGTAGACGCTCGGGTGTAACGGAGCAAGAAAGCACGAGCCCAGGCGCCTGCTGATCGACTGTCTAGAGAGCCCCAGACCCAGAGCCTGATCGCGACCCAGCACCCAGTGCTGGGCAGCCGCGAGCTCCAGCAATGCCTGGTCGACGGAGGTCTGCATAAGTCAAGCGAAGCCGGTCGAGTCGTGCTCCGGAGTGCTGCGCGCCACATTTCTCGAACTTTCCCCGTCTGAGCTCGCTGAGCGAGTCAGATGTGGACAAGATCCACTGCTCAGACCGGGCGAAGGATCAGGGTGAAGGTCGAGCCGCGGTCGGGGGCCGTGTCGACCTCGAGCCGGCCGCCGGAGGCCTCCGCGACCTGGCGGGCGAGGTAGAGGGACAGGCCCAGCCCCCCGACCTGCCGGGTGCTCGATGAGTCGGCCTGCGAGAACGGCTCGTTCAACAGCCTTCGGACGTCCTCGGGCGCGATACCGGGGCCTTCGTCGGAGACACTCAACAGCGGGGTGCCGAGCACCGCCTTGACGTCGACCGAGATGCGGCCCTCTGTGAAATCGATGGAGTTCTCGATGAGCGCGGCGATGACCTCGGTGAGCCGCTCTTCGTCGCCCGAGGAGTAGATCTCCTCGAAGTTGCAGCTGATCTCCCTGCCGGCGAGCTTGTCGGTCAGTGAGGCGACCGCCGCCTGGGCCACCACAGCGACCGAGAACAGCGTCGGCCTCAAGCCCAGTCCCCCTCGCTGGATTCCGGAGGCGGTGAGGATCTGGGAGACCATGCGCGACAGCCGCTCGCACTCCGTCCCCATCGAATCCAACAGCTCGAGCTTGACCCGGTCGTCGATGGCGACCCAATTCGTCTGCAGGGTGGCAAGGCCCCCCTTGATCGATGTCAAGGGGGTGCGCAGCTCGTGCGAGACGACCGAGACGAACTCACTCTTCATGCGGTCGAGCTCCGCGAGTGCGTCCGCCCGTTCCTGCTCCTTGCGGTAGAGGTCGGCCATGTCCTCCATGACCCCTCTGGTGACTTCCTTGTCGAGCGCCCCCTGCCCCCGGGAGATCGCCTGCAGCGAGTCGAGCAGCTCCTTGGAGGAGCCGCCCTTGAGGAGGTAGCCGGAGGCGCCCGCTTTGACCATCTCGGACACCAGTGACATGTCGGCGAAGGCCGTCAGGGCAAGGACCTGGATCTTCGGATAGCGCTCCTTGATCACCCGGGTGGCCTGCACCCCGTCCATCACCGGCATGTTCATGTCCATGAGGATGATGTCGGGTCGGAGTTGCTCGGTGCGCTCGAGGGCTTCGGAGCCGTTTGAGCCCTCGCCGACGACCTCGAACTCTGCACGAAGCTCGATGAGCTGGCGCAGGCTCTTACGAATGCTGTCGTGGTCGTCGACAAGGAGCACTCTCATGCTGCTCAATCGGCACGCCGACCCCCCCGATTCAAGGCGCGCGGTTACGTAATAGTGACCAGATGAGCCTAGAAAGCCCAGATCTTGCCTGTCCTCAAACGCGCGTGACGCGCGATCCACTACCTTTCCGGTAGGCGAAGGCGCGTTTACGCGCGATCCAGGACATCGATGGTCGGCAAGGAGGGAGGTGGTGCAATGGAGGAGGTCCGGCTGACCTCGTACTCGCACGGCGGCGGCTGAGCATGCAAGCTCGGCATCACCGAGCTGGCGCAGGTCCTGCGCCACGTGCACACATCCTCCGATCCGGCCGTGCTGGTGGGGCTCGATTCCCCCGACGACGCCGGCGTCTACCAAGTCTCCGAGGAGGTCGCCATAGTCCAGACCGTCGACTTCTTCACGCCGATAGTCGACGACCCCTTCTCATGGGGCCGGATCGCGGCCGCGAACGCCCTCTCAGACCTCTACGCGATGGGGGCCGAGCCCAAGATCGCGCTCAACCTCGTTTCGTGGCCGCGCAGCCTCGGGTTCGAGCCGCTCGGACGCGTCCTCGACGGGGCCTCAGATGCGTGCGAGGAAGCGGAGGTGACGATCATCGGAGGCCACTCGATCGACGATCCCGAGCCCAAGTTCGGGATGGCCGCGACCGGATTCGTCCACCCCCAACGGATCGTGCGCAAGAGGGGGGCCGTGGAGGGGGCCGAGCTGGTCCTCACCAAGCC
>Ga0209587_1000923_pt1 | contig 14239 bp, 17 predicted proteins | sample NGEPerD_2_FD_184512 | JGI IMG/M metagenome (GOLD analysis project Ga0209587, IMG submission 184512) | Arctic peat soil microbial communities from the Barrow Environmental Observatory site, Barrow, Alaska, USA - NGEE PermafrostL1-D... | ecosystem: Environmental > Terrestrial > Soil > Wetlands >... | reverse complement strand
AGCGCCACCATCGCGACGGCGGGCCACGTCCAGGCCGGCACTTTCGCCTGCGACGACCGGTCCCCCGTGGGGTCGGATGTGGGATAGGGCTGGGTCGGCGGCGGGTACGGCGCTCCGGGCTGCTGGCCGTAGTACCCACCCGGCGCCGGGTAGGGCGGTGGGTAGGGGTTCTGGTGCTGACGCAACGGCTGAACACCGGGCTGCCCGATGGGCTGCCCATCGGGCTGGGCCGGCCACTGACCCGCGTTCGGAGGCAGAGGTGTAGTCGGCTCGCCCGGGTCGTCGTTGCTCACACGCCCTATCTTGACCTACGGGGCAACAGCGTGGACGTGTCGGTCTCAGCGCCCGTCGGCGAACCTGCTGGCCCACGCGCGTGGTCGCCCCGGATCATCGCCGGCGACGGGCGGGTCGGGACGTCGTTGCTCCCTACGGGTCCGCCGGTGATGGTCAGCAGTCCGAGCACGCAGGCTCCGACGGCTCCGCCACCCACGACCACGGCCGCCGTACGACGACGCCGCGACTGCCGCTCGATTCGGTCGACCGCGGCCCAAGCGTCGACCGCATAGAGCGAGCCGAGTAGCTGCGGCGGAGCGACCGCCTCTGGATTCGCGAGCGACCCCAGCTGACGCTTGACCCAGCCCTCACGCTCGACAAGACGGCGACAGCCGGGGCAGGTCAGCACGTGCGACCAGGCTCGCTCCTCCTCCGCTGGGGAGAGCTGACCGTCGACCAGTGCCGATGCCTTGGTGCCGATGTGACCACTCAGAGACAGCATCACCGCACCTGTTCGGCGAGGCCTTGTCCGAGCCGGGGTCCGGCGAAGCGGGTGCGACCCGGACCCGGGGCGCGGTGAGCCAGTGCGGCGCGCAGCTGCGCGCGGCCCCGGTGGATGCGCGAGCGGACGGTGCCCAGCTTGAGGCCGAGCACATCGGCGATCTCCTCGTAGGTGAGGCCCTCGACATCACAGAGCACGACAGCGGCCCGGAAGTCTGGTGCGAGGGAGGCCAGCGCGACCTCGACATCGGCGTCGAACATGCGATCCATCTGGGCGGCATCAGGGGTCGGCAGCGCGCTCTGCAGCCGTCGCGCGGCCTCGTCGCTGAGCGCGTCGAAGCGGATCCGCTGCTTGCGGCGTGCGTGGTCGAGGAAGAGGTTGGTGGTGATCCTGTGCAGCCAACCCTCCATGGTTCCCGGGGTGTAGGTGTGCAGCGAGCGGAAGACCCGCACGAACACCTCCTGGGTCAGGTCCTCTGCGTCGTGCCGGTCGCCGGTCAGCCGGTAGGCGAGCCGGTAGACGCGGGCCGAGTGGTCAGTCACGATCTGCTCCCAGCTCGGCTGATCGGTGGGCTGGACGAGCGACTGGTCGCTGGACCGGTCGTTTGAAGGAGTCACCATGGCTCCACGGTAGGCAAGTTCCCTGAGACGTCGCTGAGCGCAGGCCAGCAACCAGCCCAAAGGTTCTTCACGGACCCAAGGTTCTCCACGGCCCCACGGTTCTCCATGGACTGTGCAACGAATCGCCCGGTGTCGTTTGTTCCCATGCAGGCAGCGCGTTCCCGGGCAGCGCGTCCCAGGGCAGCGCGTCCCAGGGCCAGCGCGTTCCCGGGCACGTCGGGCCCGTCGCAACCCGCGTCGGAGGGTAGGGTCCGACCCAATCAAGGCACCGCACGTCAGGAGATCGTCATCGTCACGCCAATGAAGCCCGCGAGCTGGACCTACGCCGAGGAGTTCGTCGCTGAGGACGAGGTCCTGGTCAGCGCACGGGCGCGCTCCGAGGAGGTCGGGGTCGTCCCGATCGGGTCAGGCGGCGGCGCCGCGCTCCGCTTCCTCGCCTCGGTGCTCGAGGCGCGTGCCGTCGTCGAGATCGGCACCGGCACAGGTGTCTCCGGGCTCTATCTCCTGCGTGGCATGCGCCCCGACGGCGTACTCACCACGGTGGACACCCAGGCCGAGCACCAGCGGCTCGCCAAACAGGGCTTCACCGAGGCGGGCATCGCCTCCCAGCGCTTCCGGTTGATCCCCGGTGCAGCCCTCGAGGTCATCCCGCGCCTCACCGACGGCCACTACGACCTGGTCTTCTGCGACGGGGACAAGCACGAGTACGTCGACTACCTCACCGAGGCGATGCGTTTGCTGCGTCCCGGCGGCGTGGTGGCCTTCGACAACGCGCTGTGGCACGACCGGGTGGCCGATCCGGCACAGCGCGACCCCGAGACGGTCGCGATCCGCGAACTGTGTCGCGCCGTGCTCGGGCACGAGTCGCTCCTGCCGGTGCTGCTGCCCGTGGGTGACGGACTGCTGGTGGCCAAGAAGGTCTGGACCCCCGAGGCCTGACGCGGCACCGCCTCTCGTGCCCCACACGCGAAGTTCGCGGCATAACTCGCGCCCCCAGCACGCACCTCGCTGCGTTGGCGACGCTCGAAAGACACCCGGTCTGCCTTCGCACCGCCGCCTTGCGATGCACGCACTGGGAGCACGACTTATCTTGCGAACTTCGCGCGAGGGACACTAGCGAACGGTCAGGGCGGAGCTGGTGGCTGGGCTTGTCGGAGCGCTCATCGGGCCCCCACCCGAGCCATCGGCTCGGCCTGGCCCAGCCAGTCGAGCAGCAGCCTGGCGCCGAATCCGGTCGGTCCCTCGGTCCAGTCGTACCGGTCCTTCGGGGCGTCGCCCACCGACGCGATGTCGAGGTGAGCCCACGGCAGGTCCCCGATGAAGTGCTGGAGGAACAGCGCGGCCGTGATGGCCGGCGGACCGCCCGGGGCGTTGTCGGAGTCAGCGATCTTGGAGGCGAGCTTGTGCTCGTACTCCGCTGACAGCGGCATCCGCCAGACCGGTTCGCCCGCTCGGTGGCCAGATGCGTCGAGCAGGTCGGCGAGGGCGTCGTCGTTGGCGAAGAGGCCACCGGTGTGCTGGCCGAGCGCGACCTTGATGCCGCCGGTGAGGGTCGCGATGTCGACCAGGACGTCGGGGTCGAGCTTGTCCACCGCGTAGGCAAGTCCGTCCGCGAGCACGAGCCGGCCCTCGGCATCAGTGTTGGTGACCTCGGTGGTGCGGCCGCCGTACTGCGTAATCACGTCGCCGGGGCGCATCGCGTTGCCGCTCACGGCGTTCTCGGCCATCGGCAGCAGACCGGTGACGCGCACCGGGCAGTCGATCTCCGGCAACGCGGCCATCACAGCCGCCACCACGGCGGCGCCGGTCATGTCGCGCTTCATGGCGACCATGGACTGGCCCGGCTTGATGGAGAGGCCGCCGCTGTCGAAGGTGATGCCCTTGCCGACCAGCACGACGTGGGGTGCCTTGCGGGCACCACGTGCCGTCTTCCGGGCCGGCTTGTACTCCAACTGCACCAGCCGTGGCGGGGCGGCGGCGGCCTGGCCGACGCCGACGATTCCGCCGAAGCCGCCTTGGGCCAGCTGGACCTCGTCCAGGACGGTGGCCTTGAGGCCGGCCGCCTCCGCCGCAGTCACGGACTGCTCGGCCAGCCAGGCGGGTGTCTTGATGTTGGAGGGCACGCTCGCCAGGAGCCGCGCCTGCCAGCTGGCGCCGGAAGCGGCCAGAGCACGGCGCAGCGTGTCAGTCCTGCCGTCGTCGCCCTCGGTGAGGCAGAGCACCACCTTGCCGACCGGCCGGTCCCGGTTTCCCATCTTGTGCATCGAGAAGCTGAAGGAACCGAGGGTGGCTCCCTCGACGAAGGCGGCCATGCCCACATCGTCGCCGACGGCGGCAACCGAGGAGGCGAGCGCGTCTGCGTTCGTCGTACGACGGGCAACGGTGGCGCCCGCACGGCGCAGGTCGGTCGTGGTGGCCCCGCCGACACCGACGAGGAGCACCCGGGTGAGCGCTGAGTTGGCCAGGTCGGCCGTGCGTACGACGGGGAGCTCGGTCACCTCGCCGGTCTCGCCGGTCGCCTCGGTGAGGCTGAGCACCTCGAGGAGGTCCACCCCGATGTCGTCGGCGAGCTCGGCGGCACCAGGGCCAAGGGTGACGCCACTATCGCCCGGGAGCACCGCGACAGCGACGACGCCCACCCCCGCCAGGCGCGAAGGCGCCACCTCACTGAGAGCGAACCGGGGCGGTGAAACCTGGGGTGGGAGCGGCACGCTAGTGGTCATGACCAGAACCGGCGTGCGTGCAGGGCGGCGCGTTGCAGGCCATGGACTTGGGGGACACGGCTCGACCCTAACGGACCTCAACGCAATGCCCCCGCAGTCCCATGTGGGACCACGGGGGCTCAACGCCTTCGGGGGTCGGCCTCAGCCGACCACGTCCTTGAGGGCATCGCCCAGGGCAGTTGCCTCGTCCTTGTTGAGCTCCACGACGAGCCTGCCACCGCCTTCGAGGGGAACCCTCATTACGATGCCACGACCCTCCTTCGTGACCTCGAGGGGGCCGTCACCCGTACGGGGCTTCATGGCCGCCATGTGCACACCTCTTCCCATTTCATCCGTGCGCACGACGCGCCCAACGCGGCCTATTATTCCCCATCCACGAAGTCGGCCGACCACACGACCGAATCGATGCGGCAGACTCAGCCGCACAGCGGGCCGGATGCCCGTTCAGAGGGCCGTCCGGGTCCCAGTCCGGACCTACAGGAGAGCACCATGACCGAGCCCGTGCGCTACGACGTCGCCGACGGTGTCGCCACGATCGCCCTCAACCGCCCGGACGCCATGAACGGCCTGAACGTGGCCACCAAGGAGGCGCTGCTCGCGGCCGTACGCGAGGCCGGGCAGGACGCTTCGGTGCGGTGCGTGGTGCTGACCGGGAGCGGCCGGGCCTTCTGCGTCGGCCAGGACCTCAAGGAGCACATCGAGATCCTGAAGAGCTCCGACGCCGAGTCGCTGTTCGGCACTGTCGAGGCCCACTACAACCCGATCGTGACGGCCCTGGCCACTATGCCCAAGCCGGTGGTGGCGGCTGTCAACGGCGTCGCCGCCGGGGCCGGTGCCAGCCTGGCGTTCGCCTGCGACTTCCGAATCCTCGCCGAGTCGGCCGGGTTCAACCTCGCCTTCGCCGGGGTGGCCCTGTCGTGCGACACCGGCTCGTCGTGGACCCTCCCCCGCATCGTCGGGCGGGCCAAGGCCATCGAGCTGCTCTACTTCCCGCGCACGATCGGCTCCGCCGAGTCGCTCGAGCTCGGTCTGGCGACCAAGGTCGTCGACACCGACCAGCTCGAGGCCGAGGCCTCGTCGCTGGCTCGTCGGCTGGCGCAGGGGCCGACAGTGTCCTTCGGGGCGATCCGGCGCTCGGTGGAGTTCTCCGGCGGTCACGGCTTCGCCGAGTCCCTGGAGTTCGAGGCGTCGATGATGAGCCTGACCGGATCCACCGAGGACCACAGAAACGCGGTGAACTCTTTCGTGAGCAAGGAGAAGCCGGTCTTCACTGGGCGGTGATCGGCTCGAGCCTCGGGTGCGGCCAGGCCGCCGTCGAACGCGATCAGTGTCGGGCGCCGACGGCCTTCAGCAGCCCGGTCGGCCCGGTGCGGGTGGCCTGCCGCCTGCTGAGACCCCGGCCGTACTCCACCGTGACGGCCACCCCGCGGAAGTTGGCGTTGAACCACTCGGTCATGGTGCCGTGGCAGACCCCGGAGCAGTTGAACGACTTCACCGGCAGTCGCAGACCGCGATGCAGTCGCTGCACGAAGGCCGAGCCCTTGCCACCGGTCCGGCCGACGCCCTTCAGCGGCTGGTGGAAGCTGACCACGTACGACGGACGCACGGCCCGCAGGAAGGCCATGATCGCCCTGGTCTCGGGCTCGGAGGCTGCCCGGGGACCCGAGTTGTAGGTGCCGGTCAGCCGCTTCCAGTTCCGCGGGTAGTTGCGGTTGAGGTCGACGCCGTGGGCGTTCTGGCGGATGTGTCGTGCCACCCCGTCGCGGTTGTACTGCGGCACCACCCAGATGTCCGCGCCGCGGATGGGCCGGCCGTCGCGCAGGTTGTAGAGGATCCGCGACGGCCCGGTCTCGTTGCCGTGCATGGCCGCGAGCACGACCACCTTGCGCGGCGAGGAGGGCTGGCCGAGCCGCCAGGCCAGGATGCCGCGACCCTTGACCGTGTGCCCGATGGTGCGGGCCTCGACGACCGCCGGCCGCGTGCCGGACGCCTCGGAAACGACCGGTGTCGCCGCGGTGAGCAGCAGGACGGGGAGCACGAGCACGAGGGCTTGGCGTCGGGTCACCGGCTCATCCTGCCCCAGGAGATCGTCACTCCGGGGACGATTAGGCCTCGGGGTGCTCCTCGTCGAGCTGGTCATCGAGCTGGTTCGCGAGCCGGTCGAGGAGCGCGTCCACCTCGCTGGCCCGGTAGCCGCGTACGGCCGTGTTGAACCGCAGCGCCCGCAGGTCCTCGCCGGTGACGGGTCGCTCGGCCGGGAGGCGCACGTCGGCCCTGTCGTCGTACGCCGGGCCGAGTGAGCCTCCGCGACCGGAGGCCACGACCGCCACCGCCCCCATGACGAGCACGATCAGCACCGCGAAGAACCAGGTCATCAGTCCGAGACTCCCTTGACCATCATCGCGACCGCCTCCTCGACGTCGTCGATGACCGCGAGCATGTCGAGATCGGCCTCGAAGATCTTTCCTTCGGCCACCACGGTGTCCCGCAGCCAGTCCAGGAGTCCCGACCAGTAGCGCGACCCGATGAGCACCACCGGGAACGAGGTGACCTTCTGGGTCTGCACCAGGGTCAGCGCCTCGAAGAGCTCGTCGAAGGTCCCGAGGCCGCCGGGCAGGACGACGAAGCCGAGGGAGTACTTCACGAACATCGTCTTGCGCGCGAAGAAGTAGCGGAAGTTGACGCCGACGTCGACCCACTCGTTGAGGCCGGACTCGAATGGCAGCTCGATGCCGAGGCCCACACTCACGCCGCCTGACTCGGAGGCACCCTTGTTGGCAGCCTCCATCGTGCCCGGGCCACCTCCGGTGATCACTGCGAAGCCGGCGTCGGCCAGGCGCCGCCCGAGCTCCTCGGCCATGGCGTAGTAGGGATCATCGGGCTTGGTCCGTGCCGAACCGAAGACGCCGATCGCCGGGCCCAGCTCGGCCAGCGCACCGAACCCCTCGACGAACTCCGCCTGGATGCGCAGCACCCGCCACGGGTCGGTGTGCACCCAGTCGCTGGGGCCACGGGAGTCGAGCAGCCGCTGGTCGGTGGTAGAGCGGTCCACCTGCGACCCGCGCAGCACGGTGGGTCCGCGGTGCTTCTCGCCGCGGCTCAGGGGGGTCTCCCCGTCGGTGCTCATCGTCCGGGCCCCATCAGGCCTCGCCCAGCCAGGTTCGCAACGTCGCCTCGCACGAGCGCAGCTGCTCGATCGGCACGAACTCCTCCTGCTTGTGCGCGAGCATCGGGTCTCCCGGTCCGAAGTTGACCGCCGGGATGCCCAGGCCGGTGAACCGGGCCACGTCGGTCCAGCCGAACTTGGGGTTCACCGTTCCGCCGACCGCGTCGATGAACGCCTTGGCGGCGGGGCGGCCGAGTCCCGGGAGCGCGCCCGGGGCCGAGTCGGTGACCTCGAGCTCGAAGCCGTGGAAGAAGTCCTTGACGAACACCAGCGCCTCGGCCTCCGACTTGTCGGGGGCGTACCGGTAGTTGACCGTGACGACACACTCGTCGGGCAGCACGTTGGTGGCCACCCCGCCGCTGATCAGCACGGCGTTGAGGCCCTCGTGGTACTCCAGCCCGTCGATGACCGGCTTTCGTGCGTCGTACTCACCGAGGCGGCGGAGGATCTCGGAGGCCTTGTGGATCGCGTTGACGCCGCGCCAGGAGCGCGCCGAGTGGGCCCGCTCCCCGCGCGCCGTGACCTCGATTCGCAGCGTCCCCTGACAGCCGGCCTCGACGACCGCGTCGCTGGGCTCCATCAGGATGGCGAAGTCGCCTTCGACCAGATCGGGGCGCTGCGCGGCGATCAGACCCAGGCCGTTGTAGACGTCGTCGATCTCCTCCGCCTCGTAGAACACGAAGGTCACGTCGCGGTTGGGTTCCGGCAGCGTCTTCGCCAGCCGTAGCGCGACCGCGACCCCACCCTTCATGTCGCAGGTGCCCAGGCCGTGCAGCCGTTCGCCGTCGTTGCGAACCGGCAGGTTGTGGTTGAGGGGGACGGTGTCGATGTGGCCGGCGATGACGACACGCTCCGCTCGTCCGAGGTTCGTGCGGGCCACGAGCGAGTGGCCGAGGCGGGTCACCTCGAGGTGCGCGAGGGCGTCGAGAGCCTGCTCGATGGCATCGGCCAGAGCCTTCTCGTTCTGGCTCACCGACTCGATGTCGACCACCGCCTCGGTCAGGGCCACGACGTCCGCGTTGAGGTCCAGGAGCATGCCCGTCATCTTGTCATCCGGGTCTCGGAGCACGCAGAGGACCGCGGTGCCGATGTCAGACGACGACGCGGACCTCGGTACCGAGCGTGGCGCCGTCGAGGAGCTCGAGGTCGTCCCCGGACCAGAACGTGCCGGGGTCGTAGTAGTTGGTGGGGTGATCGGAGGGGAGCAGGCCCATTGCGGTGTACGTCGACGCGACCACCTCCGCGCAGTACGTCACCTCGACGCCGGCCGCGCGGCGGACCCGACCACGGGCCCAGCGGGAAGCGAGAGCGGCCGTGGCAGGGAACGGGGTGCCGTCGAGGCGGGCGATCGTGGTGAGCAGAGCCGCCTCACGCTCCGCTGTGATGTCAGCTGAGAGTTGACGCATCCAGGCCCGCTGCCCGTACCGGCACGACCACTGCTCGACGGCCTCACGCAGGTCGTGGAGCTGGACGCCACGGTGGTGGGTGCCGGTCCACACGTCGAGCAGCCCCCTGCCGAGCTCCGCGTGCCACATCAACGGCGGCAGGTCGTCGAGCACCACGGCCATCCCGACGTGGTTGACGGGGGCGTTGGTGAGAGCCCGGATCGTCCGGTCGGCGGCGGAGTATCCGCGAAAGAGCCACAGGTCGCCGGTGCGGGTGAGATCGACCGCCTGGTCCAGGCTGATCGTGCTCTCGCCGCTCATCGTGGGATTCTCTCCTCGTGAAGATCTGGAAGGCATTCGGACTCGCCGGTCTTGCCGGCGTGGCCGCCACAGGAGTCATCATCGCTCGCGACCAGCGCAAGCGCTCCGAGCTCACACCCGCCGAGATCAAGGACCGGTTGCACCAACGGCTCGGGGCGGGAGCCGGCACCGGGACACCGGACCCCGAGGAGCGCTGAGCCGGCGACCGGTCAGCGGCACTGCCAGCCCAGTCCGGCCGGGGATCTGTGGAGTCCCGCATGCACCTGGGGCGTGCAGGCCTCCACAGATCGGCGCGTCGATCTATGTGAGGTGCCTCGACGGGTGATCCAGCATCTGCGGAAGGAGCACGTCGTGCCCTGCCCGAGGTGTGCTCGGATCATCGCGGTCGCCAACGGACGGACCAGCTCGCCCGCCTCCAGGAACCCCACTCCGCCGACGAAGGACCGGAGCCGGTCCACGTCGAGGTTGAGGACTCCGGGATGGTCAGCGGCGTAGCGATGAGCGATGGTCGACTTGCCGATGCCGGGCGGGCCGTTCAGATGGATCAGTCGCGGAGCGACCACCGGTCAGCGCCGGGCAGCAGCCAGCCGGCCCTTGAGCAGCGCCCTGGCCGGGTGCGGACGGTCGCCCATCACCGCGAGGCAGACCTCGATCACCTCCGTGTCATAGGGCGCCAGAGCGGTATACCGAGCCACCGCCTGGGGCTGCGGGTCGGCGAGCAGCGCCTCCCGGAGCGCGACCGCGACATAGTCCGCGAGCTCGACCAGCGCCGGAGACTCGGTGCCCGGCATCAGGTCTCCGCCGTACGCCGCGACGGCCGCGCGGACCTGTCCGCCGCGCAGCAACCGCAGCACCTCGTTGACATCGATGTGCAGCGGCATAGTCAGCCGGTAGGGACGGGAGGCGAGCTGCCCGTACAGGGCGCTGCGCAGGTGGGAGACCTCCGCCTTGAGAGTGGAGAAGGTGATGGCCTGGTCGCCGTAGAGCAGGGCGTGCAGCCGTTCGAGGGAGAGCCCAGCCGGGTTGAGCGCGAGCAGCGCGAGGATCTCGGTCTGCCTCCGGTTGAGCAGCAGGCGACTGCCGTCGAGGTGCGCCTCCGCCGCGCCGAGGAGGGTCAGGTCCAGCCCGTCGACCGGTGGATCGGTCCCCTGACCGGCGAGGCTGGGGTGCTGCTGCGAGGCGGGCATCGCCGTCTCGATCAGTCGCGCCAGCACGCGCGCGGTGGCCAGCCCGATCGGGTGGGTCCGGTCCCAGGTCGTTGAGAGATCGATGACGCCTAGTTGCTCACCGCTCACGGGGTCGTGCACCGGTGCGGCCCAGGAGACCCAGTTGTGCACCACCTGCGCGTAGTGCTCGGCGCTGAACACCATCGAGGGGGCGTCGTTGCGGGTGGCCAGGTCGAGGGCATTGGTGCCGACGCTGGTGTCGTCCCACCGGCCGCCCGGGACGAAGTTGACGGTCTCGGCCTTGCGGCGCATCACCCGGCCGCCGTAGGTCCACAGGATGCGCGTCTCGGCGTCGGTTAGGGCGACCACGAGGTCGCCGTCCTCCGGCGTACGCCGCAGCTCGGACTCCACGCGCTCGACGGCGACCTGGAGCGGCGAGCCGTTCCAGATCGACGCGGTGTCGGACTCGTCGGCCATCGGGGCCTGTGGGACGTCGATGCCCACGGCGGGGGCTGAGCGCTCCCAGGACCGCAGGATCTCCGGCCTGACCAGGCCCTCTGCCCGTCACCGTGCTCGACGAAGTTGGTCCACGCGCGGACAGCCTCGACCCGTCTGCTGTGCAACTCGTTGCGCGAACCGGTCATGGAGTCCCCCCGCGTGTGACTGCCGCCACGTAAGTCCGCGTTCGCAGGCGCAACAGGGACTGGTCCGCACCAGTGAGTCAGCCGCGCAGCTCACGCCGCAGGAAGCGCACGGTCCGTTCCATCGACAGTGGCCACTGCGGACCGAACGCATGTTGCTCCCCGCGATATACCTCCAGGCGTGAGTCCACCCCTGCTCGACGCAACAACCGCTGCGTGGTGCGGGACCAGGCGATCGGACAGGACTCGTCGAGGGTGCCGTGGTGGATCAGGACGGGCTCGGTGATCCGGTCGAAGTAGGTGCGGGCGGAGAGTCCCCGATAGAAGGCCGGCTCCTGTGCAGGTGTGCCGTAGCGCCGATACGCCGCCGCAGCGGCTTCCGGTCGCTCGGCGACGGTCCAGCGGTTGAAGTTGTCGAGGAAATCAGAGCTGACGGGCGCGAACACCACCGCCGCCCTGACCAGTCCCGGCCGGGTGACGAGAGCGTTCAAGGTGACGCCGCCACCCATCGACCGGCCGAGCATGGCAACCCGGTCGGAGTCCACGTACTTCTCGTTCTTGAGTGCCTGGACGGCGTTGATCGTGTCGCGGGTGTAGCCGAGACGCGTCTCGATGCTCCGCTCAGATGCCGGGTCGGAGGCGGCGTGCCCGCGGTAGTCGGTATGCAGCACCACGAAGCCGGCCCGCGCGAGATAGTCCTGCTCGCGCATGAGGCCCTGACCGGTGACATAGATCGAGGTTTCGATGTGGCCGTGGTTGAGCACGACCGCGGGAAATGGGCCCCTGCCCCGCGGACGGAGGAGCACGCCGGAGACGGTGACCGACCCGCTCGGATAGGTGACCTCGTGCCGGGTGTAGGCCTCGTTGGCGAGGACCTCTCGCCCACGACGGATCCGGCCACCCCGGAAGTCCTCACGCATCAACGCGGCCAGGGAGGCCCAGTTGCCGACCGGGGGGAGCGCCTCCGCCGTGGGTGTCGACGAGGGCTTGCCGCCAGACGTTGGTTGGGGAGTGGCAGAAGCGGACGGAGTCGAGATTTCCTCCGGAGTGGCCCGGCGATCCTCGGCGTCCGCGCCACCTTCCTGACCCCCACAGCCGGTGAGCAACAGGAGCAGGGCACCCGCGAGCGCGGTACGACGCAACGCTGGGCTTCGGAGAAGTGGGCTTCCATGACGGTCCACACCTCCATGGTGAACCACCCCCCAAGCGGTGGCGTCCTCAGTCCTTGACGGGCGCGTCCGTGTGGTCCTCGCCCTGCTCCTGGTTGATGCGACGCTTGATCCGGGCGAAGCCCGGAATCTTGGCGAGCATGTCGTTGAGCTCACGGGAGACGGCCAGCAGGTCGTGCAGGTCGGGCGCCACCGACCCGAGCGTGCCCATGATCGGGAGGATGTCCCTCTCCAGCCGGCCGGTGAGCTCCGGAAGGTGATCGATCATCTGCACCAGGGCAGCGACCTCGTCAGGATGCGTGGTGTCGGCCAGTTGCTCGAGCATGGGCTGCAACTTGGTCAAGGGCGGTTCGAGGCCGTCCAGCAACGGGGTCACCCGCCCCACCTGAGCCTCGGCGTGGTCGACCACCCGGTCCACCCGTGTCACGACGGTGGCGGCACCACTGGTGACGCTCTCCACATGGTCCAGGATCGGCCCGATCCGGGCGAGGAGACCTTCGGCCTCGTCGAGCAGCGCCACCGCAGGGGCACGACGCCCATGAGGGTCTCGATCTGCTCGGCTCCGCGCTCGAGTGCTCCGAGCACGTCGCGTGGGCCGGGTACGGGCAGTCTCATCTGCCCTTTGTACTCGGTCGGCTAGTGTCCCTCGCGCGAAGTTCGCAAGATAAGTCGTGCTCCCAGTGCGTGCATCGCAAGGCGGCGGTGCGAAGGCAGACCGGGCGTCTTTCGAGCGCCACCAACGCAGCGAGGTGCGTGCTGGGGGCGCGAGTTATGCCGCGAACTTCGCGTGTGGGGCACTAGTGCCGCGTCCCTACGCAGACTTCCCGGACGCGCCTCCACGCGGCTCGCCGCGGTAGTTGCCGAAGGACCACTGGTTGCCCTCCGGGTCGCGCAGCCCGAACTCCCAGCCGCCGTAGTCTGGCTCGTTCAGCTCCCGGGAGATCTCGGCCCCGCCCTGCACCGCCCGTGCGTGTACGGCGCGCGTGTCGGCCGTGACGACGTAGAACCCAGCGCCACCCGGAGGCAGGCTCCAGCCCTCCGGCTTGTGGCTGCCGAACATCACGCCACCTCCCTCGGGCCAGTCGAGCTGGGCGTGGTGGACGGTGTCCGGATCATCTGGGTCGGCGTACACAGCCGTGGCCTCGAAGCCCAGGCCGGTGAGGAAGTCGATCATTGCCCGTGCGTCACGGGCCTGGAAGGTCCCCCATACGGTGGGAGGAGGCGCTTGGCCGGGGGTTGTCTGATCAGTCATGGATTCAGTCTGTCCGGTTGCGGTGTCCACCGTCTTGGATGTTTCGGCGCTCCTCGGCCAGCCACTGCGTCGGTGAACAGCCCGCCATCTGGCGGAACTCGCGGGTGAGGTGAGCCTGGTCGGCGTACCCGGTGGACATGGCGATCTCCGCGAGACTGCGGAACCCGTCGGCGAGGTGGCCGATCACGCTGTCGAAGCGGAAGGCCCGACACACCTGCTTGGGTGAGAGACCGACCTCGGCGACCATCAGCGCGCGCAACTGGCGCGGACTCAGCGCGACATCGTGAGCCAGCTCCGCGACCCGACACCGGCCGCCGCTCTGCTCGAGGACCCGCCAGGCCCAGATGAGCTCGGGCCGCACCGGCGCCCGGCGCGTGCCGTCGACACGTGACCTCACCCACTGCTGGATCTCGTCCAACCGAGTCTCTGCGTCGGCGCGGGAGGACACCCGGTCGTGCAGCTCGGTCGCGGCCCGGCCCAGCACCTCGTGACCGTGGTCTCCCGGGCCGAACAGCTCGGATGCGCGACAACCCAGCAAGGCCGGCGCTGCGAGCGGGTGGACGGCCAGCTGGACGCCGCTCTGCACGGTGGGCTGCTCGACCCGCGCGGCCACCGGGTGCAGGCCCGCCACGCAGACGTCGTACGCCGTGGCGCGGTCGGGGTCGAACCGATCTCCGTCAGCGACCGTCCCGGACAGCCGGACGGGTCCGTCGACCGACACGATGAAGGTGATCCACGGCGACGGCGGCCCGCGGTGCTCGCCCTGCGGCATCCCGCTGGACTCGTAGGCGCACGCAGACACCACCGCGCCGGGCAGCAGTTCGTCCCGGTGCCGGTAGCGAGTGACGCCGGGCACGGGTCAGTCTCCGCCCGATGAGGGGCCCGATGAGGGGCCCGATGAGGGGCCCGATGAGGGGCCCGATGAGGGGCCCGATGAGAGGCCCGATGAGAGGCCAGGTGCGGCGTGCGCGTGGATCCGTCCGTCGGTGGCCGTGAGCCGGTCACCCGTGCCACCCCACCG
>Ga0209587_1000922_pt1 | contig 14252 bp, 12 predicted proteins | sample NGEPerD_2_FD_184512 | JGI IMG/M metagenome (GOLD analysis project Ga0209587, IMG submission 184512) | Arctic peat soil microbial communities from the Barrow Environmental Observatory site, Barrow, Alaska, USA - NGEE PermafrostL1-D... | ecosystem: Environmental > Terrestrial > Soil > Wetlands >... | reverse complement strand
CGTCGATGGCGGCGGCGGCGGAGGAGGAGGAGGAGGAGGAGGAGGAGGGCAGCGATGCTTCGACCAGAGCGAGCTCGGCCTTGAGCAGGGCCAGCGCGTCCTGGTGCGGCAGGGTGGTGCCGGACTCGATCGAGTCCTCGAGGTCACCGCAGAGACGGGCCAGGCGCTGGGCGCCGATGGTGGCCGCGCCCCCGCGCAGCCGGTGGAGGTGTCGCGCCGCCGCCGCGGCGTCGAGGCGCCTGACCGCGTCCCCCACGGCGCCGATGAGGGTCTTGCCCTCGGCCACGAGCCAGCCCGCGAGCACCGCGAAGCCGTCGGGCTGCCCAGCCACGGTCAGCTCACGCAGCTGCGCGACGCGCTGGGTGTCGAAGGTGTCGGCCGGCGTGCCCCCGGGCGCCTCGCTGCGGGACGGTAGCTGTGCCGCAGCGCTGATGCGCGTCCAGCGCTGCAGCATCTCCTTGAGGCTGGAGAGCTCGACGGGCTTGGTGAGGTAGTCGTCCATGCCCGCGGCCATGGCGCGCTCCATGTCGCCCTGCATCGCCGCGGCGGTCATGGCGATGATCGGAACATAGGCGTCTGGGTGCTCGCGGACACGGATCTCGGCCGTCGCAACATAGCCATCCATCTCCGGCATCTGGCAGTCCATCAGCACCGCGGCGTAGCGGACACGACCGACCGCCTCCACCGCCTCCAGACCGTTGGACACGACCTCGCATCGATAGCCGATCTTGGCCAGCATGGCCGCCGCGACCTTCTGGTTGACCGGATTGTCCTCGGCCAGCAGCACCAGGGGCCTCGACTCAGCCGACACAGGCTCGGACATCGCTATCGCTGTGGTCAATCTGGGCACGTGAACTCCTGGCCTTGCTGTCGCATCGAGTCTCGGTGGGCCATGGCGGCGTCCACCACCTTGAGGAAATGCCGAAGGTCCAACGGCTTCGTGATGTAGTCGAATGCGCCTTCCTCGCGGAGCTGGCGCACGCGGCCGGGGGTCGCGTCGGCGCTCGCGACCACCACCGGGATGTCACGGGTGCGAGCGTCGGCCCGCAGACGCTGCAGGACCTGCCCTCCAGGCAGGTCGGGCAGATGCAGATCGAGCACGATGAGGTCGGGCTCGTGCTCGGCCGCCAGCTCGGTCGCCAGCCCACCCTGCATCGCAGGGACCACCGCGATGCCCGGGCGTCGCCGCAGCATCGCCTCCACGACCCGAAGGTTGGCGAGGTTGTCCTCCTCCACCAGCAGCAGCGTGCGTGCGCGCGTCTGTCGTGATGGCACCTCCTGCTCGTCCCAGTCAGGCGAGTCGGCCGGCCGCTCGGTGAGCGGCAGGTGGACCCAGAAGGTGGCACCGTGCCCCGGTGTGGTGTCGACTCCGATGACGCCGCCGAGGCGCTCCACAAGCTGCTTGGTGAGGGCCAGACCTAGGCCGGTCCCCTCGATGTTGGAGGTCTCGGCGCCCAGACGTTGGAAGGGCTCGAACAGCAGCTCGCGGCGTTCCGCGTCGATGCCGGGTCCGCTGTCGCGCACCGCGAGGCGCAAGGTCTGGTCCGTCATGGCCTTGCAGCTGACGCGTACCTCGCCGGCGTCGCGGTTGTACTTGACGGCGTTGGACAGCAGGTTCAGCAGCACCTGACGGCAGCGCTGCCGATCGGTCATGACGTAGCAATCGCACCCGTCGGTATCGACGATCAGCTTGATCGAGCGCTTGTCCGCCAGGGGCCGGATCAGTGCGAGGCTGTCCTCGATCAGCTCGCCCGTGTGCACCGGCTCGAGGGAGATCGTCAACATGCCCGCCTCGATGCGCGACAGATCGAGCACGTCGTCGATCAGGGCGAGCATGTGCCGACCGGCCTTGAGGATGTGCTTCACCCCGTCCTGGTCGTCGGCGTCGAGGTCGGAGATCTCCAGCAGCTGAGCAAATCCGAGGATGGCGTTCAGGGGCGTGCGCAGCTCATGGCTCATCCGGGACAGGAACACGCTCTTGGCCGTGTTGGCCTGGCTGGCCTCTCGGCGTGCACGCTCCGCTTCCTGCTGCGCCTGCTCCACCGCAGCTCTCCGGGCACGCTCGTGCTCCAGCAGCTGGCAGCGCTCCAGGGCCAGGCTGGCGATCGCCCCCATGCTGCGCAGCAGGTCACCGTCGGAGCGGCCGAAGAAGGGCGTGTACCGGCTGGTCCACAACACCAGCTCGCCCCTGCCCGGGCCGAGCGGGACGACCTCGGGCGCGGGTCCGCTGTGCACGGCGCCGGGGCGTCCGAGGTCCGTCCCGATCTGGGTCCCCACCTCTGGTGCGTCGCCGTAAGCAGCGGCCACACGGCCGTCGGCGTCGACCAGGACGGCGCCGGCGCCTCCGACGATCCGAGTGGTCGGCGGCAAGAGCTCTCGAGCGACGTCCTGCGGCGTGGTCGCCCGCAGGACCGCCAGCATGCCGGACTGCAGGTGCTGCTGCTCCGGCTGACGCCAGGACAGGCAGATGGCGCGAGGTGGGCTGAAGCCCAGACCGAAGGCGATGGCACTGGCCAAGGCGATCAGCTGCACCACCGTGCGCAGCAAGGGCCATTCGTCCGCGAGCTGACCTGTGACCAGGATCAGCAGCGCGATCGCCAGCGCTGCGGTTGCCAGGCTCATCAGTCGCATGCGCCGGCGGGCGACGGTGGGCTGGCCATGACCGGCCCGCCACAGCCGCACGATGGTCGCCAGCGACAGCAGCACCCAGTAGAAGAGGGCGGCCAAGAGGTACGCCGTCGCCCATCGCCACCCGTCGGCGTTGTTGGCCGGGATCATCAGCGTCGCCACCGCCAAGCCCGCCCCCCATGTGGCCGCCGCCGCCTCGAGCCAGCGTGGCAGATCCCGAAAGGAGGCGGTGAAGCGCAGCAACAGGTAGGGAAACGCGAACAGCAGGACGAGCCCGAGCCTGGAGACCCACGCGGGCATCCCGATGTCGAGCATCTCCGACACCAGACTCAGCCCTAGCGCCGCCGCCAGAGATCCGAACATGGCCGCAGCCCACGACCCTGCCGGGCCGGTGCGCGAGGCGCGGGCCACGGCCGCCAGAGCCAGCGTGCAGAACAGCACCACCACGGCAGCGCGAACCCAGGGCAGCGCCGCTGCCGCGAAGTCCTCCACCGTCACCCCTCGTTGGTTCGGCAGCGCGTCTGTCGAGGTACGAGAAGCAAGACCTGCTTCACAGCGAATCACTAAAATCCGCCCATACCGCCCACTACCGTACCATGCGCATCTAACGGTGTACTAGGCGTGATCTTAGGAAGTTGCTTCGACCGCGTTCAGCCGGCGGCCTCCAGCAGCGCCGCGCGCACCACCGCAACATCGCCGGCCGGCCACTCGCGGATGTTGCCCTGGAACGCGAGCGTCCAGTGCTCGACGGGCCACTTGCGGACGTGTTCGAGGCGGTCGCGCAGCTCCACCACCGGCACCCACGCCTGCGGGTTCGCGATCACCACGTCCGGTCGGATCGGTACCCGCCAGGGATAGTCCTCGCCGGGGTTCGAGGTCCACACCGGGTCATGGTCCTCGAAGCAGGGCCCGGTCACCTGGACCACCGCCCCGAAGGCCACGGCGCCGGTCAGGTAGTAGGTGATGGTGTCCCCGGCGCGGAGGCGCTCGGCCGTCCGGCGCCGGCGGGACTTGAGACCCTGCATCGTCCAGCCCAGCTCCGCCGTGCGCGCGAGGTTGTCCGGTGAGGTGGTCAGGCACCAGTCAGGCATCGCAGAAACCTCGAAGTGCCTAGGAGGAGGGGCGCAGGCGCACCGCGGCGAGCAGGCCCTCGCCCAGCGGCAGCAGCAGCGGCAGCAGCTGGGGATCCTCCGAGACCGCCTCGGCGAAGGCCCCAACCCCGGCGTCGCCCATCGTGGTGATTGAGTTGATGGAGTCGGTGACGGCGTGGACGGCGGCGAGCAGCAGGCCGCCGCCACGCAGCAGCCGCTTGGCGTGCAGCAGGCAATCGGGATCCTCCGTCGTGGCGGCGTCGAGGTAGACGAGGTCGTAGTTGGCGTCGGCCAGCCTCGGCAGCACCGACAGCGCCGGACCGAGCATCGAGCGCACCCGGTCGGCCACCCGTGCGTCGGCGAAGGCACGCTGGGCGAGCGCTTGGTGCTCCCGGTCCGCTGCGATGGTCGTCAGCGATCCCCGAGGGTCCATGCCGGCAAGGAGCCACAAGCCGCTGTAGCCGCCACCGGTGCCGACCTCGGCGACGTGGCGGGCGGAGGTGAGCCGCGCGAAGAACTCCAGCGCCGCTCCGACGTCCGGTGGGACGGCGGCGACGTCGGCCTCTTCGCTGCGCGCGCGGGTGGCGCGCCGCACCTCGTCCTCGCGGGCGCTGTAGCCGCGGAGGTACTGCTCGACGAGCTCGTCCACTGCCGTCCTGTCTGATCGCGTTGTCGGTGGTGTGCCTGGTTCGCCGGACTCCGGCGCCGCGTGGCCGCGTTGCTGCCGCGCCGCACATGCAACCACTCCACCGCCCGGCGCGCATGAGCCGCGCGGCCGGGGCAACCCGGTGGTCGACCTGCCGGACCTTCGGCGGAACACCGGCGGGCGCTTGATCGTTGGCTCGGCAGGTGCTCGCCCGGGATGCCGATGCAGGGATGCCGATGCAGGGACGCCGATGCACGGGCGCCGATCAGAGGAGGCCAGCTACAGTGGGATCGGCAACGGAGCAGGCGACGGGAGGCGTGTTGACCCGCCAGCACGACCACCCGCCGGGGATTGCCGAGCCACAGCCGGCGGATCCGCGGCCCACGTGGGCAGAGCTGGCCGCGCGCTACGGTGACACGGTCTACACCATGGCCTATCGCCTGACCGGTGACCCGCACGACGCCGCGGACCTCGCCCAGGACGTGTTCGTCCGCGTCCTCGGCAACCTTCACCGCTACGAGCCGGGGACCTTCGAGGGCTGGCTGTACCGCGTGACCAAGAACCTGTTCCTGGACCAGGTGCGGCGGCGGACGCGCGTGCGCTTCGAGCTGCTCGACGACGCCGACCACGCCGTGCCCGCCTCGCCCGAGCCGGGACCGGCCGACATCGTCGAGCGCGGCACGCTCGAGGCTCGCCTGCAGCAGGGGTTGGACCGACTGAGTCCCGATTTCCGGCTGGCCGTCGTGTTGTGCGACTTGCAGGGGCTGACCTACGAGGAGATCACCGAGGCGACCGGCTGGCCGATCGGCACCGTCAGGTCGCGCATCCACCGCGCCCGGCGCTCGCTGCGGGAGCACCTCGCCGCGACCTCCTCCGAGGCCGAGGACGCCATCCCCCGGCGCCCGCGGGCCGGCTGGGAGCCTGATCGCGGCGGTCAGGCATCCGCCGGCGACGACGTGGAGGGCGACGATCGTGGCGCCTGAGCCCTGCTCCGCCATCGAGCCGCTGCACTCGGCATGGCTGGACGGCCAGCTGCCGGGGCACGACCGCGACCGGGTCGGGCGGCACCTGCAGGGCTGCGCCCCCTGCCGCGCCGCCGTCGACGGGCTCGACCGCACACGGACGCTGCTGGCCGCGACCCCGGTGCGGGCCCTGCCACCGACCCTGCAGGCTGTGCTGCGGAGCTCGCTGCAGGACCCCGCCGGCGTCCCGGATCCGCTCGGCGATCCGCCGCCGCGAGCGCATGCCGAACGGCTGGTCGGCGCCGGCGCATCGCCGTCACACACGGCTGGCCGGTTCGCCACCTTCGCGATCGGGCTGGCCGGGGTGCTGAGTGCTGCCTTCGCCCTCGGCGGCCAGCCTCCGGCGGATGTGCGCGAGGTCGACGTCCCGATGGAGCTGTTCGTCGCCGACCACCTGGTCCGCACCGTCGGTGGGCCGGTGTCCACGCCCGTGCTCGTGGAGCGATGAACCGGGATCCCTCCCCGGCGCCTCCTCGATCGTGCGTGTCCACGAGCAGCGCCGCCACGAGCTACGCCGCGACGAGCTGCAGCTGCACCCGTGCGGCCGTGGTCGCCGCCGTGGTCGCCGCCGTGGTGACCCTGCTGGTGCTGCCGGCCGTCCCGGCATGGGCCCTGACCCCGGCCGTGCCGGCGGCCGGCGCCCAGGTGCAGGTGCAGGTGCCGCGGGGGTGGCGTGCGCTGCTCGAGCGCGCCGCTGAGGCGGCGGCCTCCAGCGCCTACGAGGGCGAGCTGTTGTGGGTGGCCTGGGCCGACGGCCAGGCCCGCGTCGAGACGCTCGACGTGCGCCACACCACCGGGGAGCTGGTGGTGCAGAGCCGGCATCAGACCCTGTCGATGGGCCGCGAGGGCGGAGGCGTCGCGGACCACGAGGACGGCTGGTACACGCCGTTGCCGGCGACCGGCCTGACCGGCGTTGACGAGGGCTTGGATCTGCTGGTCGACAAGTACACCGCCGAGGCGACCCGCACGGATCGGTTGCTGGATCGCAGGTGCGACGTCGTCGACGTGCACCGCCGTTCCGACGGAGCGCTGCGCGAGCGGCTGTGGCTGGACCGCGAGTCCGGCCTGCTGCTGCGCCGCGAGACCTACGCCGATGACGGCAGCGTGCTGCGCATGGCCGTGTACCTGTCGCTGGACCTGTCGCCCATGGCCATCCCGCGGCAGGGCGACAGCGCCTCGGATCGCGAGGAGCGCCAGAGCCGGCGGGTGCCGCTGCAGCGGCGCGACCAGGGCGTCGTGGCGGTCGACGACGCGCAGCTCGCCGCCCTGGAGCGGGCGGGCTGGACCGTCCCCGCCGAGCTGCCGGGCGGATACCGGGCCGTCGAGGCCTACGTGGTGTCCTCCGACACCTCCCAGCCGCTGCAGGTGGTCTACCGGGACGGTCTCTACAGCGTGTCGCTGTTCCAGCAGCGCGGGCAGCCGGACTGGGACTCGCTTCCGCCCGGCGCCGAGCCGGCCGAGGGGCTTGGGTTCCAGGCCTTCGAGTGGCCGCGAGCGGTCCCCGAGCGCATCGTATGGGAGGCCGACGGCACGGCCTGGTCGCTGGTGGGCGACGCCCCGCCCCAGGAGTTCCGCCGCATCGTCCGGGCCCTCCCGCACCCCGAAGAACCCGGCTTCCTGAACCGACTGAGTCGCGGGCTGGGCAGGTTGTGGTCATGGGTGTCACCCTGGTGAGGTGGGGGGATGGGCGGCGGCAGCGCGCTCCGTCCACCACCGCCTCACCACGCACACCGGACCGCTCCCACTGCGGCGCCAGCGACAGGACCTGCGTTGACCGACGACGACCACCCGGGTCGGACCCCGCTGCGCCTTCCGGCCCCGCCCGGGCTCTCGGGGAAGCCGTCCGGGGTCGGCGGCGGCCGCGGCGACGCTGCCTGGGAGCAGGGGCGAGGCGCCCGCACCGGTGCGGCGGTCTACCCGCGCATCCCGTCCGTGCCCGGCGTGGGCGGCCGCGGGGGCTCGGGAAGCTCCTGGGATCGCGGGGGCACCGCACGGGATCCCCGTCCCCGTGTGGCCGTCGTGGCGGCGACCGCCGGCCTGCTGGGCGCACTGCTGGGCAGCGGCGCGGCCGTGATGGTCCTCGACAGCCGCCAGCCCGTCCCGGTGGTGGCGGAGCCGGCCGTGGAGCGGACGGCGCCCACGCCGGCCTCGCCCGAGCCGACACGGGAGCCCGTTGCTGAGATGCCGCCCGACCGGGTGGCGGAGGTGGCCCGCGCGGTTCTGCCAACGGTGGTCCAGATCGACATCGACGGCGGTGGGCCGCTCGGCGACGGCTCGGGCAACGGCTCGGGGGTGGTCTACCGCTCCGACGGCTACATCATCACCAACAACCACGTGGTCGCCGGCGGTGGCGACCTGTCGGTGGTCTTCGCCGACGGCAGCCGCAGCGACGCCGAGGTGGTCGGCACCGATCGGGAGAGCGACGTGGCGGTCCTGCGGGTTGACCGCGCCGGTCTGGAGGCGATCGACCTGGGGGACTCCGACGCCATCGAGGTCGGCGAGCTGGCGGTTGCCATCGGCAGCCCGTTCGGCCTCGAGGGCTCCGTCACCGCCGGCATCGTCAGCGCGGTCAACCGCCCGATCGTGGTTGCGGGAGCCGACGGTCAGCCGGTGCAGCTCCCGAGCGTCATCCAGACCGACGCGCCCATCAACCCGGGCAACTCCGGCGGTGCGCTGGTGTCGGGGGAGGGCCGGCTGATCGGCATCAACTCGGCGATCCTCACCTCCGGGACACCCGCCAACGCCGGCGTGGGCTTCGCGATCCCCGTCAACATCGTCGTCGCGGTGGCCGAGGACCTGATTGCTGACGGGTTCGTGCGCTACCCGCTGATCGGGGTCGTGGGGCAGCCCGTCACCCCGGAGATCGCGGCCCGCCTGGGGGTCGACGCCGGCGCGCTGGTGACCGAGATCGCGCCGGACACCCCCGCCGCGGACGCCGGGCTGCAGCCCGACGACGTCATCATCGCCATCGACGAGCAGCCGATCGGCTCCTTCAGCGATCTGGTCGTGGCGGTCCGGCGCTTCGACGTCGGGGACACCATCACGGTCCGCTATGTTCGGGATGGCGAGGAGGACACCGTCGACGTCACGCTGGTGGAGCGACCGCGATGAACGCACCCGGCTTCTGGGAGCTGGTGGCGCTGATCGTGCTGGCGCTGCTGATCTTCGGCCCGGACAAGCTGCCCGAGATGGCGCGCAAGACCGGGCATGTGGTCGGGCGCTTCCGGGCCGAGGCGGCGTCGACGCTGGACGAGCTCAAGCGCGCGGCGGAGTACGAGGAGTTCAAGTCGGTGGCCGGCGAGCTGAAGGCGACCAGCGCCGACGTCCGCCGCACCATGGCCGCCGGTGGCGCCGCCGCGACCGGTGGGGCGCACGCGGCGGCGGCCGGGCGCGCCGGTGCGGACGTCGTGCGCACCGAGCCGGCGCCCTTCGACCCCGACGCAACCTGAGCCGGCGTGGTGGCAGCGGACGGGGGCACACGCACGGGCGCACGCTGGCCGCAGCGCGCCGTGCTCGGCGGAACCCTGCTGGGTGCCACCTGGGCGGCCCTGCGCTTCCCGGCGGTGCAGCGCGGCGATGTGCGCCTGGGCGACGCGGTGCGCAGCCGGGGCTCGCAGAGTGCGGATCGGCTCATCGCCGCGACCACCGAGCTCGGGTCCCTGTACGGCGTGCTGGGCACGTCCGCGGCGTTGGCCGGCAGCGGGCGCCGGGTCGCTGCCAAGGACGTGCTGGGCGTCGGGCTGCTCGCCTGGATGGTGGCGCAGCAGTCCAAGACGCGTGTGCGGCGTGCGCGGCCCTACGAGGCCGAGCTCGTGCGGCGCCTCGTCCGGCCGCCGACCGGATCGTCGTTCCCGTCGGGTCACGCCGCGGTGGGGGCGGCGACGATGACCGTCCTGGCGGATCGCACGCGTGGACGCCACGGCGCCGGCCTCTTGCACCTGGCCTACGTCTACGTGGCCACCAGCCGGGTGTACGTGGGTGTGCACTACCCCACGGACGTGGTCGGCGGGGTGGGTCTGGGCATGCTGCTCGGGTCGCTGTGGCGGGGACCGGCCGGACGCTTCGGGCGGCGCGTGGTCGAGCTGGTGCTCGGCTGCCGCTCGCGCTGAGGCTCAGCGGGCGGCGACGCTGTCGGGGTGCACCCCGCTGCAGCGGCGCGGGCCCGACAGACCCCACGTGGCGACCCGCCACACCGCCTCGGCGACGATCGCTCGGCTGATCTTGCTGGCTCCGGCGCGGCGCTCCACGAACGTGATCGGCACCTCGACCACGCGGAAGCCGGCCCGCCAGGTTCGCAGCACCATCTCCAGCTGGAAGCTGTAGCCGTCGCTGCGAACGGTCTCCAGCCGCAGCGCCTCCAGCACCGGTCGGCGGAAGACTCGGAAGCCCGAGGTCGCGTCGGCCACGGGCATGCCCGTGACCAGCTGCACGTAGCGGTTGCCGCCGGAGGAAAGCGCCATCCGCCTCCGCGGCCAGTCGCGCACCGCGCCGCCGGGCACGTAGCGCGAGCCGATCACCAGATCCGCACCCTCCAGCGCCTGCAGCAGGCGGGCCAGGTCGGCGGGATCGTGGGACCCGTCGGCGTCCATCTCGCACAGCGCGTCGTAGCCGCGCGCGAGGCCCCAGCCGAGGCCCGCGCGGTAGGCGGGACCGAGCCCGCCCTTGCTCGGGCGGTGAAGCACGTGCACGCGCTCGTCTGACGCCGCGAGCGCGTCGGCGAGCCGTCCGGTGCCGTCCGGGGAGCCGTCGTCCACCACCAGCACGTGCAGCGCGTACCGATCGGCCTCGACGGCCAACGCGCGCGCCACGACGTCCGCCAGCGAGGAGGCCTCGTTGTAGGTGGGCACCACCACGAGCGCGCGCACAGCGGGGCGGGTCGGTTCGGACATGGTCGCGCGGCGGCGCGCTGTCAGAAGCGCAGCGGCAGGGCCTTGCCGACGATGGACCGCTTGGCCTTGCCCAGGCGCGTGGCGATGTCGGTCATTACCCGGCTGGCGGGTGCGTCCGGCGCGCTGGCGACCATCGGCACGCCGGCGTCGGAGCCCTCGCGCAGCCGCGGATCGATCGGGATGGACCCGAGCAGCTCGGTGTCCAGCTCCGCGGCCAAGAGCTGCCCGCCGCCCTCGCCGAAGATGCGATACTCCTTGCCGGTGTCCGGGGCGATGAAGGTGGCCATGTTCTCGATGATGCCGGCGACCTTCATGCCGGTCTGCGCGGTGGTCTGGCCCGCACGCAGGGCCACGCGCTGCGCGGCCTGCTGGGGTGTGGTGACCACCAGCATGTCGGCCCCCGGCAGCATCTGCGCCAGCGAGATGGCAATGTCACCGGTTCCGGGCGGCAGGTCGCACAGCAGGAAGTCCAGATCGCCCCAGTGGACGTCGGAAAGGAACTGCTGCAACGCGCGGTGCAACATGGGACCGCGCCAGATGACGGGCTTCTCCGTGTCCAGGAAGAACCCGATCGAGATCACCTTCACGCCGTGCGCCTGCAGCGGCATGACCATGTTGTTGAACGCCACGGGTCGACCCTGGGCACCCATCATGCGGGGGATCGAGTAGCCCCAGATGTCGGCGTCCAGGATGCCCACGTCGAAGCCCTGGCTGGCCAAGGCCACGGCCAGGTTCACGGTGATCGAGGACTTGCCGACGCCGCCCTTGCCGGAGGCGATCGCGATCACCTTGGTGTCGTTGTCCACGTCGTTGAACGGGATGACGGGCTGACCGCCGGGTGCCTTGGCGGCCCCGCCGCGCACCTGCTCGGCGACCTTGGCGCGCTGAGCCTCCGTCATGGAACCCAGGTTGACGTGCACCCGCTCGACACCCTCGAGCGGTGCCACGGCTGCGGTGACCTCACGCGTGATGGTGTCCTTCATGGGACAGCCCGGCACCGTGAGCAGCACCTTGATGACGACGTCGCCGCCGTCGATGGACACGTCCTCCACCATGTTGAGCTCCGTGATCGGCTTGCCGATCTCCGGATCGTTGACGGTGGCGAGGGCCTGCATGACCGCGTCGGTGGTGGGGATCGTGGGCGTCGTGGACACGGAAGGTGCTCCTGTCGACTGCGAGACGGCGGCGCCACGGAGCGTCGCGGCACGTCGCGGGCTTCGGGGAACGTCGCGGGCTTCGCGGAAAGTCCCGGGATGCCCGAGCCGCCGGCGAAGGGAGGACGAGGCCGATCCTACCGGCGGGGTGCAGGCGGCGCAGAAGCCGGCGAGGGGGCGGACTGGACGTCCTCGCCCATGACCGGCGTGGCGCAGCCGGGGCACACCACCCAGCCGCTCTGGAGCATCCGGTCGCAGGTCCCGCAGCGCTCCGGTCGCAGCGCCACGCCGCACCATGGACAGGCCACGAAGTCGGGTTCGACGTGCTGGGCGCAGACCGTGCAGGCGTGGTCATCCGCGGCATCGGTGGGGGTGATCCGCAGAACCTCCTCGAGGGTGGTGATGCCGGCCGCCGCCTTGGCCAAACCGTCCTCGCGCAGGGTGCGAAGCCCGTTGCCGCGACCGGCGTGGCGCAGGGCCTGCTCGCTGCCGGAGCCGACGATCAGCTCGCGGACCCGAGCGTCCACCGGCAGCAGCTCGAAGACGGCGGTGCGACCCATGTAGCCGGAGCCGTTGCAGCGCTCGCAGCCGGCGCCGGCCCGCAGCTTTGCGCCGGCGAGGTCGGTGGCGCGCAGGTGCAGCTGGGCCAGGATCTCCGGGCAGGCTTCGACCGGGACGGCGCAGCCGTCACAGACCCGGCGTGCCAGCCGCTGGGCGATGACCATGGTGAGGGCGCTGGCGATCAGGTAGGGCGCCACGCCGAGGTCGCGCAGACGGCCGATGGCTCCGACGGCGTCATTGGTGTGCAGCGTTGAGAAGACCAGGTGGCCCGTCTGCGCCGCCTGGATGGCCAGCTCGGCGGTTTCCGGGTCGCGGATCTCGCCGACCATGATCACGTCGGGGTCCTGGCGCAGCACCGTGCGCAGCGCGCGCTCGAACGACAGCTCGACGCGGCGGTTCACCTGGGTCTGGTTCACGCCCGGCAGCTCGTACTCGACGGGATCCTCGACGGTGATGACCTTCGAGGTCTCGCTCACCAGGTGGCCGAGGAAGCCGTACAGCGACGAGGTCTTGCCGGAGCCTGTCGGTCCGGTGATCAGCACCAGTCCCTGCGGCTGCTCGACCGCCGACAGCGCCAGGGTCAGCTGGTCGGCGCTGAAGCCGACGTCGTGCAGGCCCAGCCGGTCAGCGCCCTTGCGCAGCAGCCGGAGCACCAACGTCTCGCCATGCAGCGACGGCAGCGAGGACACCCGCAGGTCGACCTCCTGGCCGTGAGAGCGGAAGGCGACCCGTCCGTCCTGCGGCCGGCGGCGCTCGGCGATGTCCATGCCGGCGATCAGCTTCAGGCGCGAGATCAGCGCACCGGCCTTGGCACGCGGGATGGTCGTCACCACCTTGAGTACGCCGTCGATGCGGTAGCGCACGACCGTCTCGTGGGCGCCCGGCTCGACATGCACATCCGAGACCCGGGCGATGATCGCCTCGTTGAGGAGGCTCTCCGCGAGACGAACCACGGGACCGTCATCGGGGGCGATGTCCGCATCGGCGTCGGAGGGGTCGAGGGTGCCGTCGATCGCGTCGATCAGCTGGCCGGCCTGCTGATCGAAGCCGTAGAAGCGCTGCAGGGCCGATTCCACCGTCGAAGCCGTGGCGACCAGGATCCGCAGGCTGCGCACGCCGGCGGCGAGCCGGATGTCGTCCAGCGCCACCACGTTGGTCGGATCCGCCGATGCCACCGTCAGGACGCCGTTGGAGATGCTGACCGGCAGCACCTGGTGGCGCTGGGCGAGGGCGGCCGGGACCGTGTCCGCAGCCTCGGTGTTGGTCAACGAATGCTCGTCGACGCAATCCAGGCCGAGCTGATCGGCCAGCGCGGCGGCGATCCCGAGTTCCGTCACGTGCCCGAGCTCGACCAGCAGCGCCCCGAGGCGCTTCCGGCGGCCGTCGACGATCTGCCGCGCCAGCGCCTCCTGCAGGGCATCTTCGGTGATGGCGCCGCCGCGGACCAGCACCTCACCGAGCCTGCGGCGGGAATGCTGGCTGTACGCATGGCTGGGCGTCGCCGGCATGGCGGGCTGGGCTTTGATCAGGCTCTCGGTCACCTGATGCCTGTCGGTAGGCTGCGGCCTGGCTGAAGGTCCGTCGTCGATCAGCTGCGGAGGAAAATCCTGCACCAGACGCGCACAGCACGGCGTTTGCTGCTGGTCGCGGTGACGCTTGGTGCGATCCTGCTGCCGGCCTGTGAAGCGGCCCTGGACGTGCGCGTCGTCCTGGACCGCGACGGCGCCGGCAGCCTGGGCGTCAGCCTCAGCGCCGACGAGGAGCTCTTGGCGCGCGCGGCTGCCGCCGGCGCCGATCCGATCGCCGCGCTGGCGGCGTCCGCACGCGCCCTGGAGGGCTGGGCAGTGGTGGAGGAGGCGCTGCCGGCGACCGCCGGCGGGGGCCGGCGCGTGCAGCTGAGCACCGTGGTCGATGGGCCCGAGGAGCTGGAGCGGCGCTCGGCGGAGCTCGCCGATGCCCTTTCTGCCCCGGAGGTCGATCTGCTCGACGGCTTCCAGGTGGAGTTGGACGACGACACGGTTCGGTTGGAGGGGCGGGCGGGGCTGGTGGCGACGTCGGCCACCACAGAGATCGGCCTGCGGCCTGAGGACGCGGTGCGGCTGCTGGAAGAGCACGACGCCTTCCGCTACACCGTGCACGCACGGATGCCGGGCGCCGTTCTGGAGTCCAACGCCGGCAGCGCGCCGGCCGAAGACGGGCCCACCGAGCTGGTGTGGCGGATTGCTCCGGGCACGTCGGTGGCGCTGTCGGCGGTGGGGGAG
>Ga0209587_1000921_pt1 | contig 14258 bp, 15 predicted proteins | sample NGEPerD_2_FD_184512 | JGI IMG/M metagenome (GOLD analysis project Ga0209587, IMG submission 184512) | Arctic peat soil microbial communities from the Barrow Environmental Observatory site, Barrow, Alaska, USA - NGEE PermafrostL1-D... | ecosystem: Environmental > Terrestrial > Soil > Wetlands >... | reverse complement strand
CTGGACGCAGCAATACGACTTCAGTCTGGCCTACGTCGGTCACGCCGCTGGTTTCGACAAAGTCGACATCGATGGCGATCTGCAAGCGCGAGACTGTAAGCTAACGTACCGCAAAGACGGTAAAAACCTGGCCGTCGCGGTCGTGCAGCGCGATCTCGAAGGCCTGCTCAGTGAAGTTGAATTCGAGAAAATGCTCGCAGCGGACGCTTGATCCTGAAGACGGTCGTTTTCAGGATAACAAATGAATCCTCAGGTAAGGAGGTGGTTGTGGAGAGTCAAATGTACCCCAAATTATCGGGCGCGCTGCATCGTCAGCGCAACGAATTGGCACCGGACACGGCGGCCGCATTCAAGGCATTCAGCGAAAGCGTCTTCGCCGACGGCGCGCTGTCGGGCAAAATGAAGGATTTGATCGCCGTCGCCGTCGCCCACGTGACGCAGTGTCCCTAGTGCATCAATGGCCACACCGAGCGCGCCTTGCACAAGGGGGCATCGCAGCAGGAAGTGATGGAAGCGATCTGGGTCGCCGCCGAGATGCGTGCCGGCGGGGCTTATGCGCATTCGAACCTGGCCCTCGATACGATGAATAAGGTGGCGAGCACGAATGGCAGCCAGAACACCTGAGCCGGCGGGGCGCCTCGGTGGCGCCAGGTCCTCAGCGGGGGATGGAAGTCTCCGTGCGAGGCATGCTCTGGGGCATTCCACCGAGTGCCACGGCGCACCATTCGGAGCATGGTGCAATACCGGACGGCGGTGCTGGCCGTTAGCGAAGCGTCTGATTTGATCATCAGTGCGTCCACATCCAGTGTTGCAGATCCGAGTGTCATAATATTCTCTTAGTTAAGAAACCTCTGAACAAGCCCAGCGTAAGCGCCGCTGCGATAACACTGCCTGAGTCACGCCCGAGACGATAATCAAAGCGCTCCCAGACAGTTGCAAAGTGTTCAAGCTTTGATCGAACAGAACCCACCCCAGTGCGACAACGGTAATAGGCTCCAGATAAGCTAGGGTGCCAAAGGTCGCTGCCGGGAGTGCCTTCAGCGCCACCACTGCAAACATAATTGCCAGGAATCCCGGAACGACACCTGCGGCAATCAGCCAGCCCCACTGCTCCGCATCGATGGTGTCACCTTGTTGCAGCATAAAAGGCAACATGCACAGGGCTCCAGCCAGCATTTGAAAGCCACCACGAGTCAGCACATGTACCCGTTCGTGAATTAATCGATTGGTAAGAATAAAAGCTGCGTAACACAACATGGCACACAGTGCGTAAAAGAGACCAACCGCTTCTTCCTTTCGCCCTGAGAGATTAACGTTGAACTCCATCATCATAGCAAAGCCAAACAGCGCCACGCCTATCAAGGCAGTGCTGGTTCCCGACAACCGCTCACCCATAAAAAAGTGTGCAACAGTGGCCGCTGTTACGGGGGCCAGATACACCAACATTACAGCGTTCGCCATGCTGGTATAATTCATAGCCATAACATAAAAGACCACAAAGCCGGCGAGGAAAGCGCCAGTTACCAAGACCTTAATGCCTGGCCATGTGAACACTTTATCTTTCTGGCCTGTAAGCAGAAGGAAACAACCCATTAAAACGGCGCCAATAAACAGGCGATAAAACGTAACCGTTTCGGCGCTGACATCGGCATAAATAGAAATCGCACCAATTGTGCCCATGAAAACGGCAGAAAAAACGGCCGCCAGTATGTGTGAATTCATTCGATCAAGAATCCTTTAAAGTCTGGGAAAGGTGTGAATAATCGCCATTTTTGTCTGTGTCGGCCTAAAGAAGCAAACGTCTCTTCCCAATAAACCAAAGAAACCGCTTTCCTGATAGAATCAGTGATTCAAACAGGCACAACCGAGCAATAAATGATCAACAAGGCACCTTCCAAAATTACCGGAGAACTACCCATAACCCTTGAAAACACTGGGATTGAGCCATCCCGACGCTTCTGCGTAGCACCAATGATGGACTGGACTACCCCCCAATATCGCTACTTCGCCCGCCTGTTGAGCCGGCATACCCTGCTTTATACCGAGATGGTCACCACCGGCGCGCTGATTCACGGGGATACAGCGCGGTTTTTGCACCACCATCCTGCTGAATACCCGCTGGCGCTCCAGCTTGGCGGCAGTGATGCGGGTGAGCTGGCCCACTGTGCAGGGTTGGCGGAGCAGTTTGGCTTCAGTGAGGTAAACCTGAACGTCGGCTGCCCCAGCGACCGGGTTCAGAACAATATGATCGGCGCGTGTCTGATGGCGCATCCAGATAAGGTGGCAGAGGCCGTGAGCGCGATGATTGAAGCCACGCGCCTTCCGGTTACGGTTAAGCACCGTATTGGCATTAATGGCCGGGAGTCCTGGGAAGACCTTTGCGAGTTCGTGGATAAGGTGAGTGCCGCGGGCTGTCGTACGTTTATTGTGCACGCTCGCATTGCCGTTCTTGAGGGCCTGAGCCCGAAGGAAAACCGGGATGTGCCGCCGTTAAAGTACGATTGGGTGTACCGCCTGAAGCAGAAATATCCGCATCTTGAGATCATTATCAACGGCGGCATCAAAACGTTTGCAGAGTGTCATGAGCATTTAAAGCACACCGATGGCGTGATGCTGGGCCGCGAGGCCTATCACAACCCCTGGATTCTGGCAGAGGTTGACCCGGAGTTCTTCGGTAGTGAGGCTCCCATTGCCTCGCGCCATGATGCGCTCAGGGCTATGTACCCGTTTATTCAGAGCGAGCTGGAGCGCGGTGTTTTTCTCAGCCACATATCCCGGCATTTGCTCGGGCTTTTCCACGGTATCCCCGGCGGCCGCCAGTTCCGTCGCTATATCAGTGAAAACGCTCATAAACCCGGTGCGGGCCTGGAAGTGATTCAGGCCGCTCTGGAGAAGGTCCGCGAGCCCGCACAGCCCGTATTGACTGAAGCGACAGCGAGTGCCTGAGCGCTACCTTAACACCTCATTGCCAGAACCTTACTTTTTGCTGTCTTGTTCCTGTCTTTGCAGGCCGTTATTGTAGAAGCACGATCTGCATCCGGGATTCGGATGTACTGATAACAATATCAACCGGGACGACCGCACGAATGGCTAACAAGCTCGACCAATTAAAAACCATGACCACGGTAGTGGCGGATACTGGCGATATCGATGCCATCGCCCAATGGCGCCCGCAGGATGCTACGACAAATCCATCACTGTTGCTGAAAGCAGCTGCTTCCGACGCCTATCGCCCTATGCTCGAGAAAGCGGTCGCTATCGCGCGCAAGCAGGGCGGCTCCGATGCTGAGCAGTTAACCGTGGCAACCGATATGCTGGCGGTTCTGGCGGGCCAGGAAATACTCAGCCTGATACCCGGTGTGGTTTCGACAGAAGTGGACGCGCGATTGTCATTCGATACCGAGGCCACGCTCAAGCGCGCACGCCGCCTGTTAGAACTCTATGACCAGCAGGGTGTGGATACCCGCCGGGTTCTGATCAAGATTGCGGCTACCTGGGAAGGCATACGGGCCGCAGAAATACTTGAACAGGAAGGCATCCGTTGCAACCTCACACTTCTGTTCTCATTCGTGCAGGCTGCCGCATGCGCTCAGGCCGGTGCGTTCCTGATTTCGCCTTTCGTAGGTCGCATACTGGACTGGCACCTTGCCAGCAGCGGCCGAGAGCAATTCCCTGCCGCCGAGGACCCCGGCGTGCTCTCGGTCGCCCGGATCTACAGTTACTACAAGGCCAATGGTTTCAGTACGGTGGTTATGGGCGCAAGCTTCCGCAATACCGGAGAAATTGAAATGCTGGCAGGCTGCGACCGTCTCACCATCAGTCCTGCGTTACTGCAGGAACTGAAAGACGACAACGGAAGCCTGGAGCAGAAACTGTCAGCCGCCGGAGCCACGTCAACAGATGGCTTCGGATTCCTGGATGAAAAGCGCTTTCGCTGGGAGTCTAATGAAGATGCCATGGCCACTGAAAAGCTGGCAGACGGCATTCGCCGCTTTACCGCCGACCAGATCGAACTGGAGAACCGGGTTCGGCAACTGGCCAATAAAGCGGCCTGATTTTCAATGTATCTGAATGGTCGTGTTCGATTATGATTGAGAGCCTGAAAAAGCTGTTTAGTGTACCGGAAACGGAGCATCATAAACCCGATGCTCACCAGCTTGCGATCGCTGCAACCGCTTTGATGGTGCAGCTTTCGCGGGTTGATAACGATGAAGATGAGCGAGAGCTGAAAGCTATCGTGGACTGTGCAATTAAAGTTCATCAGGTAACCCGGGAAGAAGCGGAAGAAATCCTCAGTCACGCCCTGGATCAGGCGGAGGATGCCACCTCGCTGTACGAGTTCACCGGGCAAATCAACGAGTATCTGGATCAGGAAGGCAAGCAGTCACTGCTGGAAAGTATTTGGCTTGTTGCTCTCGCGGATGACCGCGTCGACAAATACGAAGAACACCTTATTCGCCGTATGGCTGACCTGCTGCACCTCAATCATCGGGAGTTCATGCAGGCGCGACACAAGGCAGAGAGCGCACGCTCCTAGCCGGTACATAACAAAGGAAACCCCATGCTAGCCATTCTTCATCCCAACACGCCTCTGGACAGCGAAGCCTACCGCCAGACGATGCACTTCCTGGAGAATCTGCCGGGCGTATCTGTGCGGGTGCATGAGATTCAGGGCGCCAGTCAACGGCTGACTGAGGTTTATCTTCTGGGCGACACCAAGCCGCTCGACATGGCAGAAATCGAAGCACTGCCGGCTGTTGAGCGCGCCATCCGTATATCTGAAGATTACCGGATTCTGGGGCGCCATAGAGATGATAACCGGCAGACAGGCTTCAGCTACAACGGCGTGGACTTCAACCAGTCCAATCTCAACATTTTCGCCGGGCTTTGCGCTGTAGATATTCCTGAGCATGTCGAAATGATGTTGAAGGCCCTTGAGGAAAACGGCCAGGTTTGCACGCGCATGGGTGCCTATAAGCCTCGCACCAACCCCTATTCGTTTCAGGGGCACGGCAAAGGCTGTCTGCCGTGGGTATTCGAAAAGGCCGGCAAACACGGTATCAAAGTGGTGGCCATGGAAATCACCCATGAAAGCCACATTGAGGAAATCGATACCTGCCTGGAAAAACTCGGGAGGCCAACCGGCGTTATACTTCAGGTGGGCACTCGGAATACCCAGAACTTTGAACTGCTGAAAGCCATCGGTCGGCAAAGTACCTATCCGGTTCTGCTCAAACGCGGGTTCGGCATTACTCTGAACGAATCCCTGAATGCGGCGGAATATCTGGCCAGCGAAGGCAACGCGAACGTCATTTTCTGTCTACGTGGTATGAAAACCGAAGCCGGCCAGCCGCACCGTAACATGGTGGATTTTGCTCATGTACCGGCTGTTAAACGGCTGACACGCATGCCTGTCTGTGTCGACCCTTCCCATTCTGTAGGCACCCGTGAGAAGGCCCCAGACGGCATTCTGGACGTTATGCACGCAACAGCACAGGGCGTGATCGCAGGGGCCAATATGGTTCTGGTCGACTTCCACCCCAAACCTGAGAAGGCTCTGGTGGATGGCCCTCAGGCGCTACTGATGAATGAACTGCCGGCGTACCTGGAAGATATACATTTGTGCCACGATACTTGGAAAAAACGCCAGGCTATTTACCAACGTCTGAGAGGTGAAACATCGGAATGATTGTCTACGGACACCGGGGCGCTAAAGGTGAAGCCCCTGAGAACACCCTGCCCGGATTCAGGCACGCCTACCGGCAGGGTATACGGCATTTTGAGCTGGACTTGGTGCTGTCGAAAGATGGCAAACCCGTACTGGTGCACGATCTCACCACCGATCGCACTACGGGCCAGAAAGGTAATGTCGGTCAGTACACGGCTGCGGAGCTTGCGGCCATGGACGCCCGTCGTAACACAAGCACATGGCCGGTAAGAACCGGCATCCCGACACTGGAGGATCTGCTGGACCAGTTCGATGATATTGAGCATTTCCAGCTTGAAGTAAAAAAGGATACTCGCGCCAGACTGAATATTCTCTGCAACCGCTTAACGGAAATTATCCAGCACCGCGATCTCTACCAAACGGCAGCGATCACCTCGGCCGACACTTGGTTTCTGAAAGAAATACGCAGAAGAAACAAACGCATTCGCACAGGGTTGGTCGCAGAGCGACGGTTCCCTCGGCCACTCGGCATAGCCACACGCCTGGGTTGTAGCTACCTGTGTATCAACTGGAAAATGTGCTCAACAGAGCTTGTGGAGAATGCTCACCGGAAAGGTATGCATGTCTCCTGCTGGACCGTCAATGGCATCCAGGACATGCTTCAGCTTGAGGCGATGGGCGTAGACAGCGTGATCACGGATTTCCCGACCAGCACGCGCATGTTCTTTGATAACCGCGCACGCTCCGCAATCTCACTGACGGGCCGTCGGGAAAACAAAACGGCGAGTAATGAGGCATTACCCGCCAGCTGAACCGGGATCGGTCAAAAGATTCGGTTCAGGCCGTTCAACGCAGCTACCCGATAAGCTTCCGCCATGGTCGGGTAGTTAAAGGTTGTGTTGATGAAGTAGTTGAGAGAGTTTGCCTCACCCTCCTGGTTCATGATTGCCTGACCAATGTGAACAATCTCGGCCGCCTGGTCCCCGAAGCAGTGTATACCTAGAATCTGCCGGGTTTCACGGTGGAACAGGATTTTCAGCATGCCAACAGCTTCACCGGTAATCTGCGCCCGGGCGAGATCCTTGAAGAAAGCCTGCCCGACTTCATAGGGCACCTTGGCTTCTGTCAGTTCACGCTCGGTTTTACCTACAGAGCTGATCTCGGGAATCGTATAAATGCCCGTGGGCACGTCCGATACATACCGGAAGTATTCATCCTGAGCAATGTCCGAAGAAGCAGATCGCCCTTGGTCATAGGCAGCACTTGCAAGGCTTGGCCAGCCGATAACATCGCCAGCAGCGTAGATGTTTTCCACCTCTGTGCGGTAGTGCCTATCCGTCGCCAACTGGCCTCGACCGTTCGGCGTCAGGCCAATGTTCTCGAGTCCCAGGTTTTCAGTATTACCACTGCGGCCGTTACACCATAGAAACGCATCGGCGCGTATTTTCTTGCCAGACTGCAAAGAAAGAACAACTCCGTGGTCGTCCCCATCCAAAGCCTCGTATTGCTCGTTGTGACGCACCAACACTCCGTTGTTGCGCAGGTGGTAGCTCAGAGCATCCGAGATCTCATCATCAAGGAATGACAATAAGCGACTGCCCGGGTTGATCAGATCGACCTTCACACCCAGACCAGCAAAGATGGAGGCGTATTCCGAACCGATAACGCCGGCACCGTAAATAATCAGGGTACGCGGTGTGTGGGACAGGTTCAGTATGGTATCCGAGTTGTAGATCCGGTGGTGGCGGAAATCCACATCAGGCGGCAGGTACGGGCGTGAGCCGGTCGCAATCACTGCCTGCTTGAAGTGCAGTGTCTCTACGGACTTGTTACCGCGAACTTCGAGCCGGTTCTCGTCCAGGAACGAGGCGCGCCCGTTGATCAGATCCACACGGTTACGGGAATAGAACTGAGTTCTCAGTTTTACCTGTTTACCAATGACCTTCTGTGCGTTTTGCAGCACCCGGGGAAACGAGAACCAGCGGGGTTCTCCGATATCCCGGAACATCTGATTGGTATTGAAGGTAATGATCTGTTTGACCGAGTGGCGCAAAGCCTTGGAAGGAATCGTACCCCAGTGGGTGCAGTTGCCTCCCACGGTGGGTTTGTCTTCAACGATAGCAACACGCTTGCCATGCTTCGTCGCATTCATTGCCGCACCTTCACCTGAAGGTCCAGCACCGATAACGACGACGTCGTAATGATGTTCTGCCATGCGTGCAGTGACTCCTTATCTACGTCGTGAAAAAGTAATTGTGATTATTCTGGATCTGCCAGCGTTTACTGCTTGCGACCAGCCTTGGTCGCATCATAGGCCAGGTCCTCGGGCGCTACTGCCTCCGAAGCCACGCGCTGACTTTCCTCTTCGCACTTCTGGGTGTTGCCACCACAAATATCACAGGACGAGCTGATTCCAACCGCACTCATACCGCCACAACTGCCGCTGATCGGCTTGCGACCAAAAATGACGCCAACAGACATGCCGGCGACCAGCAAAACCACAATCAAAAAAACCAGAAGAAAGGTACTCATGTTGTCCTCCCCTTACTGAGCAACGAAGGACGAAAACGCCGGGGTCTGATGCTCCTCAAACCCGTTTTCCGTCCGAATAATAAAATAGGCCGGAATATTCTCCCGCGTTGCGAGCTCACTCGCCCGCTCGTAACCCATCACAGTGAAACCGGTCGCCAGTGCATCAGCGGTCATGCAGTCATCTGCAATAACCGTTACAGAAGCCAGATGATGCGCAATCGGGTGTCCGGTCTCAGGGTCTATTGTATGGGATAAACGGCGCCCTTCCGATTCGTAATAGTTACGATAGTCTCCTGAGGTGGCCATTGCCCGGGAAGGCAGAGAAACGATGCTGTTGACCGTATGCTCTGCGCCATCCACCGGCTGCTCAATGGCAAGCCTCCACACGCTACCATCGGGCTTCTGCCCGTGGGTTCGGATTTCGCCACCTATCTCAACAAGATAAGCCGCGATGCCTTCGCTATCGAGATAGCGAGCGACGACGTCCACACCGTAACCTTTTGCGATCGCAGACAAATCGATGTATTGGGGTATCGCCGCCTTTACGGCGGGCGGGTCAGCCTGAAGCGAAAGGTGTTCGTAACCTGTCTTAGCCAAAGCGCGAGCCAACTCTTCCTCTGAAGGAATCTGCTCAGGCCTTGCATCCGGCCCGAAGCCCCAGAGATTCACAACCGGCCCGATGGTTACGTCAAATGCACCGTCTGTCAGCCGCGAAATCTCATCGGCTCGGGTTAGCACTTCAAAAAGCCCATCCGACACCGGAATCCAGGCTGATTGATCTTCCCGGCGGTTCAGCTTTGACAGCTCCGAGTCTTCGCGCCAGGTCGACATGGACGCATCAACCCCTTCAAGAGCTTCGTCTATGCCTTTTGCCAGCGACTCAAGCCTGTCGTGATCTTCCGGTAAGACAACGCTTATATGGTAACGGGTACCGAACACAGGCCCTGAGATTTCCCAGATTTCTTCGTCCGGCTGAAACGAGCAACCCGCCAGGGCCACCAGTGCCAGCGTCATGAAGATGCTGGTAAAGGCCACCCAGGCGGGTCGTAACATACGGGATGTCATCTGAAAGGTTTAGCCTCCGAAGTCATCCAGCATGATGTTCTCATCTTCAACGCCCATATCTTTCAGCATCTTGATAACCGACGCGTTCATGATAGGAGGCCCGCACATGTAGAACTCACAATCTTCAGGCGCAAGATGGTCCTTCAGATACTTCTCATAGAGCACGTTATGGATAAAGCCCGTAGGGCCTTCCCAGTTATCTTCAGGCTGTGCGTCAGACAGGGCAACATGCCATTCGAAGTTATCGTTCTCTTCGGCAAGCATGTCGAAGTCTTCCACGTAGAACATCTCGCGTACGCTGCGGGCACCGTACCAGAAGCTGATCTTACGTTTGGAATTCAGACGTTTGAGTTGGTCGAAGATATGGGAGCGCATGGGCGCCATACCGGCACCACCTCCGATGAAGACCATTTCAGCTTCGGTCTTCTTGGCGAAGAACTCACCGAATGGCCCCATCACAGTAACCTTGTCACCCGGCTTCAGGTTGAACGTATAGCTAGACATGATGCCCGGCAGGTGATCAGTCCCCGGAGGCGGAGTGGCAATACGGATATTGAACTTGAGAACACCCCTCTCTTCGGGATAGTTCGCCATGGAATAGGCGCGGATGGTCTCTTCCTTGTTGATAGCTTTGAAACGCCAGATATCAAGCTTATCCCAGTCACCGTGAAAATCCTTCTCGACATCAAAATCCTTGAAGGAGATTTCGTAAGGAGCACACTCAAGTTGAACATAACCGCCAGCGCGGAAACCAACTTCTTCGCCTTCCGGCAGTTTGAGTACCAGTTCTTTGATGAAGGTGGCCACGTTGTGGTTGGAGACAACCTCACATTCCCACTTTTTGACGCCAAAGAACTCTTCAGGCACCTCAATTTTCATATCCTGCTTGACCGGAACCTGGCACGACAGGCGCCAGCCTTCCTTCTCTTCACGGTTCGTGAAGTGGGTCTTTTCCGTAGCCAGCATCGCGCCGCCGCCTTCAAGCACCTTGCACTTGCATTGAGCGCAGGTACCACCGCCGCCGCAGGCCGACGACAGGAAAATACCACTGCCCGCCAGGGTGCTCAGAAGCTTGTCGCCGGCTTCCGTTTTCACGGTATGTTCCGGATCGTCATTAATTTCGATGGTCACATCACCGGTGCTTACCAGTTTGGATCTCGCCGCGAGGATGATCGCCACAAGCGCCAGAACGATAACGGTGAACATGACCACGCCGAGTATTATTTCTGTATACATGGTCTCGCCTTTTCGTTAAACCGAATCACCGGATGAGTTACAGGGAAATCCCAGAGAAAGACATAAAGCCAAGGGACATCAGACCAACAGTAATGAAGGTGATACCCAGGCCACGCAGACCTTCAGGAACATCGCTGTACTTCAGCTTTTCACGGATACCGGCCAGGGCAATAATGGCCAGAGCCCAGCCCACACCGGCACCAAAGCCATAAACCACACTTTCGCTGAACGTATAGTCACGCTCAACCATGAACAGTGCAGCACCCATGATCGCGCAGTTCACCGTAATCAGCGGCAGAAATACGCCCAATGCGGAATAAAGCGCCGGGATATATTTATCCAGAACCATTTCCATGATCTGAACAATGGCAGCGATAACACCGATGTAGGTAATCAACCCAAGGAAGCTCAGATCCACATCAGGCAAGCCTGCCCAGGACAGCGCGCCTTCACGAAGGATGTGGTTGTAAATCAGATTGTTTGCCGGCACGGTCAGCGTCAGAACAACAACAACGGCAATGCCAAGGCCAGTAGCGGCTTCTATCTTCTTGGAAATAGCGAGGAACGTACACATACCCAAGAAGAACGCGAGCGCCATGTTCTCAATGAAGATTGCCTTGATAAGCAGGCTGATATAGTGCTCCATCAGAAGGCCTCCTTATGGGTGTGGCGAGACATTTTGTAGTCCGGCGCTTCTACCTGCTCAGGCATCCAGGTACGCAAACCCCAGATCGCAAGACCGATAATGAAGAAGGCACTCGGCGGCAGCAGCAGCAAGCCGTTGGTGACATACCAGCCACCTTCGTTTACCGGAGACAGCAGGGTTACACCGAACAATGAGCCGGCGCCAAGGAGTTCGCGGAAAAAAGCCACAAACAACAGCATGACTGAGTAGCCCATACCGTTACCGATGCCGTCCAGGAAGCTCAGCCAGGGGCCGTTCTTCATAGCAAAACCTTCGGCACGTCCCATAACAATACAGTTGGTGATGATCAGGCCAACGAATACAGAAAGCTGCTTACTGACCTCGTAGGCATAGGCCTTGAGGATCTGATCAACCACAATAACCAGGGAGGCAATAATGGTCATCTGCACGATGATCCGGATACTTCCCGGAATCTGGGTGCGAACCAGCGACACAGCCAGGTTGGAAAACCCAGTAACAGCGATAACCGAGAGGCACATAACGATGGTAACGTTCATGCTGGTGGTTACGGCAAGCGCTGAACAGATACCAAGGATCTGCAGCCCGATCGGGTTGTTACTGAATATCGGTTCGAAAAGAACCTGTTTAGCGGTTATTTCGGCCATGATCAGACCTCCCCTTCACGAAGTTTCTTGAGGAACGGCGCATAACCCCGATCACCCATCCAGTAGTTAACCAAGTGCTGAACGCCACGGCTGGTCAGCGTTGCTCCGGAAAGCGCATCGACCTTGTGTTCCTTGTCAGCAGTATTGGCGCCTACGCTACCCTTAACCAAGCGGATTTCTGGTTGAGAGGTGTCGTCACCGTAGAGCTCTTTGCCTACCCACTGGGATTTCCATCGCGGGTTGTCAACTTCGCCCCCGAGGCCCGGTGTTTCTGCGTGCGCGTAAAAGCCCATGCCCTCAATAGTGTTCAAGTCCCCTTCAAGCGACATGAAGCCGTAAAGAGTGGACCAGAGACCGTAACCGTGAATGGGCAGTACCACACGCTTGAGGTTTCCGTTTTCGCTCAAGGTATAAACCTTGGCAACATTCGGACGGCGCTTGATGCCGGCCTTGTCTTCAGAAGACGGAATCTTGGTCGACATTTTGGGGTCTGAAGCGGCTTTATACATGTCGTACTTCATGGGATCTTTTACATCCACGAAAGACGGCTCAACGTAGTCACCGGTTTCCAGGTCCACCAGACGCACTTCAAATTGCGAAAATACTTCTTCGATTTCCTCGGCACCCGCTCCCTGAGGCAGCATTCCTGCCGCAGACAGGATATTGGTTTTGATATCCAGGTTCTGGTTCTTGATCTGCGCCGGGCGGAGCACGACCGCAGCGGTAGAGACCACTACGGAGAACACAATACTCAGTACCAGAGCAACCAGCAGCGTTCTGGGGACAGTTTCTTTAGCTTTAGCCACGAGCGAGCCTCCTTCTTACGTTGGCCTGAACCACGTAATGATCCATCAGCGGAGCAAAAAGGTTAGCGAACAGAATCGCCAGCATGATGCCTTCCGGGAATGCAGGATTAACAACCCGAATCAGGATGGTCATTACACCCACCAGAATGCCGAAGCACCAGCGACCGGTGTTGGTCATTGCCGAAGAGACCGGATCTGTTGCCATGAACATCATACCGAAGGCAAAGCCACCCATAACCAGGTGCCAGTGAGCCGGAATCGCAAACATCGGGTTGGTTTCGGAACCGACAACATTCAGCAAAACGGCCATACCGATCATGCCGATGAGCACACCACCCACAATCCGGTAGCTGGCAATTCGCATGCCGATCAGTATCAGACCACCAATGAGTACAGCCAGCGTAGAGGTTTCGCCCATAGAGCCCTGAATAGAGCCCATGAATGCGTTCATCCAGCCGATATTGCTTTCCAGCGCCTCAAGGCCGCCGCTCGCTGCCATGCTCAAAGCGGTTGCACCACTGAAACCGTCAACCGCAGTCCAAACAGCATCGCCGGAGATCTGTGCCGGGTAGGCGAAGTACAGAAACGCACGACCGGTCAGCGCAGGGTTCAGGAAGTTCTTGCCAGTACCACCGAAGACTTCCTTACCGATGACCACACCGAATGTAATACCCAGAGCCACCTGCCACAGAGGAATCGAGGGCGGGCAAATCAGTGCGAACAATATAGACGTCACGAAGAAGCCTTCGTTCACTTCATGACGGCGTACCGTCGCGAACATCACTTCCCAGAAACCACCCACCACGAAGGTGACGAAGTAAACGGGAACGAAGTACGCCATACCGTATACGAAGTTGTCCCAGATACCCGCTCCGGCTCCGGTAACGGCAAGTGCCTGAATAAAGGCTGTACGCAGACCACCGTCCGCAATCAACGCGTCCGGATTGGTCGCCAGAAAACTGTTGGCCTGAAAGCCAATGTTCCACATACCAAAGAACATGGCCGGAAAGGCACACAACCAGACCGAGATCATGATGCGCTTGAGATCAACGCCATCACGCACGTGCGAGGTTGTAGAGGTTACTGAACTCGGTGTGTAGAACATCGTGTCGGCGGCTTCATACAGCGCATACCAGCGTTCGTACTTGCCGCCTTTTTCAAAATGATGCTCGATTCCATCGAGAAACTGTCGGATAGCCATCGTATTAGCCCTCGATCTCGATTCGGGTCAGGTTCTCGCGGAGAATCGGACCGTATTCATATTTACCCGGGCACACGAAGGTGCACAGCGCCAGATCTTCTTCATCCAGCTCCAGAGCTCCGAGTTTCTGAGCCATTTCTGTGTCACCTATAATCAGCGAACGCAGTAACTGGGTCGGGAGGATATCCAGAGGCATAACCTGCTCGTACGCACCAACCGGCACCATGGCTCTCTCACTGCCATTGGTGGTGGTGGTAAAGTTGAACAGTTTGCCGCCGGCAAGCTTGGACAGGTAGATATTCAAAACGGAGAACTTGTTGGCACCCGGCGTCAGCCAGCCCAGGAACTCGCGCTTATAGCCCTCTTCCAAAATTGAAACCTGATTGGCAAAACGACCAAGATAAGCACAGGGACCATCGCCCCGACGACCACCGAATAG
>Ga0209587_1000920_pt1 | contig 14263 bp, 17 predicted proteins | sample NGEPerD_2_FD_184512 | JGI IMG/M metagenome (GOLD analysis project Ga0209587, IMG submission 184512) | Arctic peat soil microbial communities from the Barrow Environmental Observatory site, Barrow, Alaska, USA - NGEE PermafrostL1-D... | ecosystem: Environmental > Terrestrial > Soil > Wetlands >... | reverse complement strand
GGCGCTGGAGGCCGAGGTTCCGGCGACCGGCACCTCGGCCTCCAGCGCCACCGCGATCCCCTGCGACTCGAGCACACTGGCGAGCAGCGGCCCGCGCCGGGCCGGATCGCGCACGGCGATCGCGATCGCGGCGGGATCGGCGCCGCCGCCGATCAGCGCCGCCGCCGCGGCGGCGATCGCCTCCGCCTCGCTGCGCTCGCCGGCCGAGCGCAGCAGCGTCAGCGCCTCGCCATCGACGGGTCGTCGCGCCGGCTCGGCCTTGCCGAACTCGCGCTGCAGGTGGACGAGCAGCGGATCGATGCCGAAGGGCTCGAGCTCCCGCGGCCCGTCGAGGACCTCGGTGGTCGTGGCGATTCCGCCCAGCCACTCCAGCAGCGAGGCCCTGGTGGAGAGCGCCGCATCGTCCTCGTCATAGGGAATCGCGACGGTGACCTGCGTGGCCGCGGCCAGCCCCTCGAGCAGCCGGCGCTGGTTGGGGGTTAGGTCGCCCGGCTCGTAGAGGAACACCGGGCGCTGCCGCCAGGCGGCCGGAGCCGCGCGCAGCGACTCGATCGCGCCGCGCGCGATGCCATGCACGTCGCGCAGGCCGAGCCGGTCCCGCACCTCGGCATAGGCGGCGAACAGCGCGGTCAGGTCGCCGAAGTAGGCGGAGGACTCCAACGTCTGCGCGCCGGAGCCGAGCGAGCCAGGCTCGAGCCCGGCGCTCTGCAGCTCGTCAAGCAGGCGCTCGAAGGGGATCGCGAAGCCGGGTCGCGCGGCGGAGCGGCGCAGCGGCCCCAGCCGGCCCCGCCGCGCGGCGATTGCGGCCGATACCGCGGCCAGGCGCTGGGCGGGCGTCAGCTCGCCGCCCGCGGGCGCGCCGCTCGATCGCGCGACCTCACGGAAGAGGTCGCCAAAGGTCAGCACCGAGCCGCCGAGGGCCGCCCCGGAGGCGCAGAGGCTGCGCTCGAAGCGAAAGACGTCGTCCAGGGTGGGCAGGACGAGGACCGGGTCGCGGTCCAGCGCCTCGCGGAAGAGCGTCTGGACCCGCCCGGCGCGGCCGGAGTTCGGGGGTCCTTGGATCAGTGTCAGCGGCATAGGCGGAGCAAGTCAGCATAGGTTCGCCTCCGGCGTGCTCGCGGGCGGCGCAGGAGTCGCCGGGAAGCCGCAAATGACGCGATTCCAGCGCCGGATTTGCCGTCTTGCGCCCCCTCTAGATTGAGCACAGCAAATGTCACTCTGCTTTGTAGACCCAGCCGACGCCATCCGCGCGATCTCCGACTCGATCGGGCGCGAGGCGCGTCGGCAGCTGCTCGGCGAGGCGGTTCGCTCCTGGGTCGACGAGATACCCGACGACGAGCTCGAGGTCCACTACGCGAAAGCGCTCTCCGAGCTCGACGAGCACGACCTCTCGATGCTTGCCGCCTGGCACGGCTCCCTGGAGCTCGGCCAGCCGGTCCCCAACCGCGACTTCCTGATGGGCGCCTTCGGCTCGCTCGGCGAGAACCGGCGCGAGGCGCTGAAGCTGGCCGCCGGCTTCCGCGGCGAGGAGGCCGTCGACGCCGGCGTAACCGAAGACGACGCCCTCGAACTGGTCCTCGGCCTGCTCTCCCAGCCCCGCCTGATGGAGCTCGCGGTGGAGGCCGTAGAGCTATACATCTGGGACCGCGCCGGCTCCGACAACTAGTTGTCGGACAGCGCCTTGCGAATCTCTGAAATCGCCTGCTCGTTGTCCTGGAAGTGGACTGCGGTCATGCCGGCCCTTTCGGCGCCTTCGCAGTTGACCTTGACGTCGTCGACGAAGAGGCAGGACTCGGCCGGGAGGCCGAGACGGTCGAGCGTGATCGCGTAGATCTTCGACTCCGGCTTGCGGCAGCCGACGAAGCCGGAGTCGACGACCGTCTCGAAGATCTCGTCGACCGGCAGCATCGAGCGCCAGCGCGCCTCCCACTCGCGCACGTTGTTGGTCAGCATCGCCATCCGGTGACCGGCGCGCTTCAGCTCGCGCATCAGCTCGATCATCGGGACATTCGGTTCGAGCGCCTTGAAGTAGAGCTCCGTGAAGCGATGCATCTCGGGGCGGTGGCCGAGCAGCGGCTCGAGGTGGTCGCTGAGCAGCTCGAGGAAGGCGACCTCGGTGATCTCGCCCCGCTCCAGTTCGAACAGCGGGTTGTCGCCGTTGGCCTCGGTCGCCGCCTGCATCGCCTTGCCGAGGTTTTCGGTGGAGACTCCGGTCTCGTCCTGGTAGGCCATGAACGACTGGATCAACGGGGTCGTCAGGACGCCGCCGAAGTCGGAGACCACCGCCTCGATCCGGGCGCTTCGCTCAGCCATCGCCGTGCATAACCTCGTAGTGGCCCAGCCCCTCGCGTCCCTCGACCGACCAGCGGAAGAAGGCGACCTGCGAGGTCTGGCCGGCCTGGCGCACCTCGGCGGCGCTGATCAGCGTGCCGGCGCCGCGCAGCGGCTGCCCCGCTTCGCCGTCGGTCCAGAGCTCGAGCGTAGCCCGCCGCTGCACTCCGTCGGGCCCGTACTCGGTCGAGAGCAGCGTCTCGGAGACCTCGACCGGGGCGCCGTCCGGATCGCAGAGGACGGCGGTCACCTGCTCCTCCCCGTGCTCGCCCGCCCCCCGCGGGCGCACCGCGCTCAGCGCCAACAGGCCGCCGTCGGAGAAGACGACCCCGATCGACCGCCGCAGCGCCTGTGTGGGTTCCTCGCTCATCTCGCGGCACCATATTCTCCCCGGCCAGAATTGACCGCCACGACGATCTGTCGCGGGCCCACCGGGCGAGGAAGGCCGCCGGAGCCGCAGGCCCGGCTACCATTGGCCCCATGCCAGAGAACCAGACCGAAGTCCTGACCGAGGACGATGTGATCGAGGCGCTGGAAGAGGTGATCGATCCCGAGCTAGGGCTCGACTTCGTCTCGCTCGGCCTCGTCTACAACGTCGAGATCGAGAACGAAGACGTCTACGTGACCTTCACGCTGACCACGCCGGCCTGCCCGATCGGCCCCCAGGTCTCCGAACAGATGAAGGAGTTCGTCGGCGACCTCCCCGGCGTCAGCGCCGTCCACCCGAAGATGATCTTCGACCCCCCGTGGAGCCCGGAGAAGATGACCGACGACGCCAAGTTCGCCCTGGGCTTCTGAGATGGACTGATTTACCCCGATAAACCCGGTCCGGCGTGGGTTGGCGGGTAGGTCGGGAGGGGGGTGCGTTGGAGGCGATGCCTATGCGGCTAGCTTCTGACCACTGGCCGCGTGGAACTCCGTAACCCACTCTCGGGGCACGAAGGTCGGCCGGTCGCGCTTGCGTCGGATGTGTTCAGCAAACCACAGGAGGCTGGTCACGAAGAAGAGGGCGGGTCCGGATGCGGTGGGGGGTCGGGCAACCACGTCCGATCCGTCCGGAAAGACGATGGCAACAGGTCGCCGTTTGTCGATGGCTCGGGACATCAGCACCGAGGCATCGGGCGAATCGGCAGGGATCAGCACCGTGCCATCCGGATAGCGCTCGTCGCTGGCTGGATCGACGGCGATTTTGCTCAGGAGATCGAAGGCAGCATCAGTGCCCGGCGTATTCTTGCTGCGAGCTAGCTTCTCCATGACTCGATTATCGCTCTCCAATGGGCCTTCAGGTGGTTGATTGCTGCCGGAATCGCCTCGTTCGTCGCACCCTCATGGAATGCGGTTTCGGGCTGTTTTCCACGCTCCCGAGTGTAGCGGTGCATGTGGTGAGTCCCCAGATGGTTGTCGTAGACGCGGACGGTCTGCCAGTTGCCATCCTCAAAGACGACCAGAACGACGGAATAGCGCTCAATCGGCCTCCCCGATTGGCTGAAGCGGATGAGAACCCCCGCGACGATCTCGATATCTATTGTCCGCTCGTAAGGCACGGCTGGCAGCCTCACATGCCGGGCGGACGGCGACGCGAAATAGGCTTCGCCAATGGTGAAGGACCCGCGGAGTATGTTGGAGCAGGCGCGAGAGTGCCCAGAATCGACTCGCTGATCAAGGTTCTACTGCGCTCGGCGTTCGCGTCGAGTGCCCGTTGTTAGAGGCATCTCGCGGTGCAGCAGCGAGACGACGACCACGCCTGGGACTTCACGTTCTCAATGCGCGATGAGCGTCACGCCGAAACCATGACGTGCACCGCCGCGCGGCGTTCCGCCAATCGCGGACGGAGCAATAGCGCTAATTGCCTCAATGCACAATCGTTCTCGCAACGCTTAGGCTTCTGTCTATCCATTCCAGCGGAGGTGTGGGAGGCTTCAACGACGGATGTTGGGAGACGGTAAGAGTTGGCGCGAGTTGTTCGGTCTACAAAAGCCGGAGCCAGCGCCGCCTGCCAGGCCAGGGCATTCAATGGAGGGGCGCGTAGTAACGGGCGAGCCGGTGGACTGGGGCCGGTACGACGACTGCATGCAACTCAACGTCGTCGGTGAGTCCTTCTACCAGGACGCCCTGACCCGGGTCAGCAAATGCCCGGCGAGCGGCGAGCACGGATACGAGTGCAGCGCCGAACTGGTGCGCGATCCAGAGAATCCGCACGATAAGAACGCGGTCCGGGTTGAGGTTGACGGCGAGCACGTCGGCCATTTGCCACGGGGAAGCGCCAAGCGTTTCAATCGGCGCCTGCGCGTTCTCCAAGAGGAAGGGGAGCGCGCGATTTGCATGGCTTACATCGGGCGCGCCCCGGATGGCGAGTATCTAGGGATTAGCCTGCGGATTCCCTATGACGGCGAGATTCTCCAAGGAAAGCGGTAGCGCCATCCCCATCCCTGTCCCCACGGCCGATAGAAAGCGTCGATCTACAGGGGTCGTTCTGTAGAGGTCCTTGGCTGACATCGATCAGATCTCTCCAGCATGTGAGAGCGGCGGTCCACCGGTGCTCAGGCTGGGGTGACAGGGATGTGCTCGACCCGGAGGCTGGCACTGGCGGCGAGTTCCTCAGCGACGATCCGCCTATGGCATTCGAGCGCGTTGGCCTCGTAGCAGAGCAAGCAAACCGTCTCCTGGCGCGCGAGTTCCGTTGCGTCCTCGAGCGCCTCCGTCTGGCTCAAGAGAAAATCACGGTAGGCATCCCAGTCATAGGTTCCCTCCTCGCGCAGGCGGCGCATGATCTCCGGCGGGGTGCCGAGGCCACGGTTGTGGGTGTACTCGATCCCCACTTCGGCGAGGGCGGACGAGAGTGGCGTCTTGGAGAGCCCCGCCTTGCGGCTCCCGGGTCGGTAGCGGGCATCGATCAGCCTCTGGACTCCGTTCTCCTGCAACAACTCGACGACGCGGGGAGCATCGATGCCCTCGTATCCGATCGTGTAAATGACGCCCTCTCGCTTCTTGCTCATCGAATCCTCCTGGAGTTGGCTGCCGATTATCCCCGACGGGTCGGTCCCATCCGCGTCGCTTCGTCGGGCGCTGCCGCTAGCCTCGCTTCGAGTACTCGTGAGTGTGAATCAACGCGCATCCCTGAGGCAGGGCGAAAGGGTCGTCCACACCCTTGGCCATGCGCATCATTCCCTCGACCACTTCTTCTCGGTGCTCGGCCAGCATGGGATCGAGCTCCTCGTCGACGTCCGCTCTAGGCCGGGAGCAAAGCACGCCCCGCATTTCAACCGCAGACGGCTGGAAGGCGAGCTCACCGGGCGGTCGATCGACTACCTGTGGCTCGGGAACCACCTTGGCGGCCGTCCGGACGACGATCGCTTCTATGACGCCCACGGTTATGCCCTCTACAAACCGATAAGCGAGCAGGAATGGTTCATGAAAGCGATCGGCAAAGTCGAATACGAGGCCGAACGCCGCCCGACGGTGCTCGTCTGTCTGGAGGAGGAGCCTGAGCGCTGCCACCGCTACCACCTCCTCGGCAAGGTGCTCGTCGAGCGCGAACTTGAGGTCGCCCACGTTCGCAGGGACGGCAGCACGGAAAGTCATGACCAGGTCTTCGAACGGCTTGGCGAGGGCCAGATCCCTCTGATCGGAGAGACCGTGTGGAAATCACTCACCCCGCAGCGAGACGCAGGTCCTTAGCTTCGATCCGCTTCCCGGGGCTCTCGAGGTCCCGCTTCGAGGTCGATGACCTCCAGACCGACCAGGTCCGCGACCGAGCGCACCGCCTCCAGTTCGCCGCGCAGGCCGCGGGTCAGGAGGCAGCTGCGGTAGCGAAGCGCCGTTCTCGCGGCCCACGCCATCGCACGGCTGGGCTCTTCGCGGCCAGCGGCCGCGCCGAGTTCCGTCAGGCGGGCGAAATACATTCCCCTGGAGTTCGCCCCGACCCGAAGCGGCGCGAAGTCGCGTTCTGAATCCCCGTGGTGGGATCGGCGGAGGTCGATTACGCACTGCACCTTCCTGGCTTCGAGCCCTGAAATGAGGCCCTCAATTTCTCCGGCCTCCAGGGTGCCGAGATAGACGAAGCTGTTCAGGCGCGGGTGAGAGGAGCTGCTCATGGAGCCTCCTCGACCCAGGCCGCGTTGCGCAGGACGAAAGTCACCTTTGCCTTCCCGCGTCGATCCTGGTCGCTCGCGAGCCGCCGCGCCCGCTCGGCGACGGTCTCGTGCCACCACGCTTCGAACGTCTCGGGCTCCAGATCGACGTCGATGTCGGCCATGAAGGCACGGTGGCTGCGCCGCCGGGGGCGTTTCGGGGGCTTTGCCCGGATCGCCAGCTCCGTGAACGGGGCGAGGCGGGTGTTGGGCTGAGCCGGGAAGCAGCCGAACCCCAGGACCTCGGACCAGTGATCGAACTCGACCGCCGTCCGCACGCCGATTCGTACGAGCTCGCCCAACTCATCATCGGTTTCCTTCCCTTCCTCTCGGATTTCCCACTCGCTGAGTCCGCTGAGCCGCCGCAGGGTCGCGCCGAGGTCTGCTTCGTGGTCGAGCTGAGGCAAGAGGATGCTTATCACCTCAATCTCGGGCTCGGGTAGTCGCCTCGCGGCGATTTCGGCGATTTGCTCGGCGACTTGGCGTGGATCCTCGCAGTCGGTGATCACGTGCGTCTCCCAACCGTACTCCTGGCGCCGCTCGCTGAGGAAGGCGGCGAAAGTGCACGAGCTCGACCCGCAGAGGTGCCAGTGGGCTTGCGCGATCGCCGCTAGGTGTGGGTCCTGCTCCAGAGCCGCCCCCTCGGTAAGGGCGCCGTTGGCCCGCAGCGCAGCGGCGTAGTCATCGCGCGAGGGGAGCTCGAAGGAACCGCCGGTACCCTCGCACGATCCGCTTTGGGCGAGCTCCCCCAGCAAGGCGGAGATCTCGGCCCGGTGGCCCTGCCAGAGGTCTATCTTCGCCATCGAGACCTCTCAGGTCGGCCCGGTCGACGTTTCGTCGAACGCCCCGCGAATCTGCTGCTGGAGGGCCGTGGCACGCATCCAGGGATCCCAGAACCAGGCCGCGTGCTCCGGGTTGGCGGCGATCTCCTCGGCGACGATCATTGCGGTCGAGACGTCCTCGACCTCCGACAGCAGGGTCGCGACAACGCCCCCGACGTACCAGCGATTGTGGGAGGCGCCCATCTCGATCAGCCGAGAGATCAGCATTCGTTTGACCTCGAGGTCGTCGCTGCGGCGGAAGAGGCGAGCGTAGAAGTCGGCGACCACGTCGCAGTAAGCGAAGGGCAGGCCGCCGACGATGTGCTCGTCATATGTGGCGATCATCGTCTTGAACGCGTCTGGTAGCACCTCCATGTAGAGGTCGATGAGACCCTCTGGTAGGCGGGGAACGATCTTGAAATAAAGCTCCTCCTCTTTGCCGTTTCGAATCAGGTGCTCGTCGAAGCGGCGGACGATCTCCTCGCGCTCGTCGTCGTCTTCGGCCTCTGCCCACTCCGCCACGATCTGCTCCGCGCCCTCCAGCGGCGGGTTCACCCGTTCGGATCCAGCCGAGAAGACGGCGAAGGCGGCCGCGGCCTCGGCCGCGTTCCGGTACCGGTTCGAAGGGTCGCGCCGGCAGCATTTCTCGATGAAGAAGCGAAACTCTTTTGGGACCTCGTCGAGGCCGACGTAGAGGATCTCCGGCTCGCGGCCGGTGAGCATCTGGGAGAGGATCTTGCCCAGGGCGTAGACGTCGGCTTCCGGACCGACCCGCTTGGCGTCTTGAAATTGCTCGGGGGCCATGTAGGGCTCCGACCCCATCCACATGGCCGTCTTCGTCAGGCCGGTCGCGTCGGGGTCCATACGCTTTCCGAGTCCGAAGTCGGCGATCCTCGGTGCCCCATCGCAGATCAAGACGTTCTTCGGCTTCAGGTCGCGGTGGAGGATCGGGATCTCGCGATCGTGGGCATGGGCAACGCCAGCAAGGATTTCGCCGAAGACGCCAATCGCCTCGTCGATATCCTCGAAGCGGCCGGACTCGATCTCCTCCTCTAGATTCCCGTCCGCGAGGGGCATGACGAACCATGGCGGCGAGGCACTCAGATTGCGCCCGACCACTTCGATCACGTTCTCGTGATCGAGTTCCTCTTGGAGAAGCCTTACCTCACGGACAAAGCGAGAGCGCGCTTCCTCGTCTGCGTCAAGCTCTTCCGAGAGGAACTTGGCGGCTAGGTCTTTGCGGACCACCACCTTGTTGGGGCCGACCTCTCCGGCTCGCCTGACCACCCCGAAGCCGCCCGACCCAATCTCCTTGTAAAAGCGAAAACGCATCCGGGGGACGGTACCTGGCTCGCCTCCCGTTCGTACCCGGATCCAGCGAGGAGCGTGCTCGCCCTGGGGCCAGCTCCTAGCGAGGCAGCTGTGGGTCGTCCGCGTCGATCTCCTCGGCGGTCGAGTCGAAGTCGTAGCTGCGCTTGGGGGCGTCGCCGGGGGGCGGGGGAGATCCGCCCATGCCGCCCATGCCTACTACGACGAAGCGGCGCCCGACGTAGGCAAGGACAAGGCGGCGGGCGATCGCGCGGGTCGGCGGCAGTAGGAGCAGCAGCCCGACCGCGTCGGTGATGAAGCCCGGCGTCAGCAGCAGCACGCCGCCGATCGTGATCATCAGCCCGTCGGCGACCTCGCGACCGGGGAAGCGCCGCTCGGCGATCGCCCGGTTGAAGCGCTGCCAGGCGTCGCGACCCTGGTGGCGCAGCAGCGTCGCGCCGAGGATCGACATCGCCAACAGCAGCGCCAGGGTCGGCAGGATGCCGATCAGGCCGCCGACCTCGATGATCACCCAGAGCTCGAGGATCGGGACGGCGATGAACAGGCCTATGAGCAGAAGCACAGAGGCAGCCTAGCCTTCAACCCGTCGGCCTCAGACCGCGGCAGCCGCCGCCGCGGCCTCCTCCAGCTCGGCGAGCGACTCGTCGATGCCGGCGGCGATCGTTTCGACGTCCTCGATCGAGTCGTAATCGGCGAGCAGGCCGAAGCAGACGCGGCCGTTGTAGCTCATGATCGCCACCGCCAGCGCGTGATTCTGGGGTAGGAATGCGACCGGGAAGACCTCTTCCAGCTCGCGGCCGAGCACATAGAGCGGCATCTGCGGGCCGGGCACGTTGGTGACGATCAGGTTGAAGAGGCGGGTCGAGAAGTTGATCCTCGCTGCCTGCGCCAGCAGGGTCGGCGGGGCGAAGTCGTTGAAGCGGGAGATCACTTCGGCGCCGAGCGCCTGCTTGGAGCGCTTCAGCCCCTCCATCTGCTCGCTGACGACGCGCAGCCGCCGCGCCGGGTCCTCGACGTAGACCGGCAGCGGCCCGCGCATCGCCGCCAGTTTGTTGCCCAGTTCGCCGCGCTCGTCGGCGGTGCGGATCGAGACCGGCACCAGGGCGCGCAGCTCGAGCCCCTCGGTGCGGATGCCCCGCGAGTGCAGCCATTTGCGCAGCGCGCCGGTGACCACCGCGAGGACGACGTCGTTGACCGTCCCACCGAGGCTGTCCTTGATCCGTTTGAAGGTCGCCAGCTCCGAGCGCGCCCAGGTGAAGCGCCGGTGCGGCCCGATTTCCTGGTTGAGCGGCACGTCGGGGGCGGGATCGGCGAACGCGCCGGCGATCTCGCCGACTCCCTCCAGGGCCTCGACCGCCCGGCGCGCGGCTGTCTCCGGGTGGCGCACCGCCGCCACCGCCCGCTCGGCGAGCCGCAGCGGCGCAACCGCCAGCTCGCCGGCGCCGCGCGTGATCAGGTCTGCCGTGCTCGGCGCCGCCTGTGGCTTCCAGCCGTCTTCGACCGGGGCCGGCTCGGGAATCGGCTCGAGGTCGAAGAGCACGGTCCCGATGTCGACCCCGGCGATCCCGTCGACAGCGGCGTGATGGGTCTTGGTCAGCAGGGCGAAGCGGTCGCGCTCGAGCCCCTGGACCAGCCACATCTCCCAGAGCGGCTTGGAGCGATCGAGCTGCTGCGAGAAGACGCGCGCGGCGAGTCGCTTCAGCTGCGCCTCGCCGCCCGGATCGGGCAGCGCCGTGTGGCGGATGTGGTAGCTGAGGTTGAAGTTGACGTCGTCGGCCCAGAGCGGCCGCCCGGCCTCCAGCGGAGGCACGACGAGCCGCTGGCGGAAGCGCGGCACCTGGTCCAGCTTGCCGCGCACGTGCTCGACCAGATCGACGTAGCGCGGCGGCGGCCCCTCGAAGATCAGGATGCCGCCGATGTGCATGTGGCTGGACGAGGTCTCGTTGGTGAGGAACGAGGCGTCGGTCGAGCTGAGGCGCTCGAGGTGGTCTCCGGCAGTGCGCATCCTGCAAGGCTAGCTGCGGCGGCTTGCGGGACCAAGCGCGGCAAGGCGGGCCGCAAGTCCGCCACCGGTACCCTGGGGCAATGGCAACCACCGCAAGCGCGGCGCCAAAGCGCGTCCTGCTCGCCGCACCGCGCGGCTACTGCGCCGGCGTCGATCGCGCCGTGCAGACGGTCGAGCGCGCGCTCGAGCACCACGGCGCGCCGATCTACGTGCGCAAAGAGATCGTCCACAACAAGCACGTGGTCGAGGAACTGTCCAAGCGAGGCGCGATCTTCGTCGAGGAGGAGACCGAAGTTCCGGAGGGGGAGATGGTCGTCTTCTCCGCCCACGGCGTCGCCCCGGCCGTGCACGACAATGCCGCCGCTCGCAAGCTGCGCACGATCGACGCCACCTGCCCGCTCGTCACCAAGGTCCACGTCTCGGCACGCCGTTTCGCCGCCGACGGCTACACGATCGTGATGATCGGCCACGAGGGCCACGAGGAGGTCGAAGGGACGACCGGCGAGGCGCCGGACAGCATCGTCCTGATCGAAACCGCCGACGAGGTCGCGGCGCTCGAGGTCCCGGATCCGGAGAAGGTCGCCTTCATCACCCAGACGACCCTCTCGGTCGACGAGACCGCGGAAGTGATCGCCGCCCTGCGAGCCAAGTTCCCGGCGATCGTCAGCTCCAAGTCCGACGACATCTGTTACGCGACGACCAACCGCCAGATCGCGGTAAAGCAGCTCGCCCGCGAGTGCGACCTCGTGCTCGTGATCGGCTCGACCAACTCGTCCAACTCAAACCGCCTGGTCGAGGTCGCGCGCGAACACGGCGCCGCCTCGCACCTGATCGACTTCCACCACCAGGTGCGCGAGGAGTGGCTGCAGGGCGTCGAGACGGTCGGCATCACCTCCGGCGCCAGCGCCCCCGAGGAACTGGTCGAGCGCCTGGTCGAGTCCTTCCGCGAGCGCGGCGTCGAGGACGTCTCCGAGCTGCGCACCGTCGACGAGGACGTGCGCTTCATGCTGCCGAAGAAGATCCGCGAAGTGGCAGCCGCAAGCTAGAGCCGCGGGAGAAGCTGCGGCGACCAGCCGCAGCTTCTCGATGTGGTCCTCGTTCTAGCGGCGGAAGGGGTCGATGTAAACATCGTCAACCCGCCATCGGCCGTTTGAGTCGAGTGGGGTGAAGCGGATCTCGATGGCACTCGGGGTCAGCGTTCCGATAATGGTCGAAAGGGTAAGCACGGTGGAGATCGACTGGGTCGGGTCCCACGTCGAACCCGCGCGGAGCGTGGCGGCCGTCTTCGTGCGGACCAGGCCGAGCAGCTCGTAGACGGCTTCCACGCGCAATTCCGAGGACGGATCACCGCCGTTGCGCGCGACCAACCGGAAGGATGGCGTGTCGATCGCCATGCAGACTGGCGGGCTGACGGCAGAGCTGCCGGGGGGGAGGGATAGCGACTTGGAGTCCCCGGCGTCGTTGAGGTAATAGCTCTCGTTACCGCCCACGACGGCAGCGCCGCGGTTCAGCTGCCAGCCGGTGCCCCCGGCCTCAAAGCCACCGTCGGAGGCGAGTACGTAGTAGCGCTGGTCCCCCCAGGGGCTGAACACCCTCTCGGCGCCGGAGTACGAGCATGCTTGGGCGGAGCCAGCGAAGATGGCCAGTGCCAGCAGTGCGGTGGTCAGTAGGGCGGCGAACCTGTTACGGCTCGAACCGAGGACTGGGCGGGACATGGACACCATTTGGGAACCCCCTTGTCGCAGGCCAAAAAGCCTGGTTGTCAAACCAAGCTGGCAGTCGAGCCGTCTCGGGCCGAAGCTCGAGATCTCCAACTTTGCGTCCCCGCCTTGCGACAGGTTTGCCCTTATTCAGCTGACTTATGTGTGCGGCGATGATCGGGCTGGGATCCCTCTGACTCAAGTAAGTTCATACAAACGGCTACCGAATTGTTTGTCCCCGTGCCTGCGGTGCTGCCAATTCGGCTTGCGGAATTCATCCCCTTTGCATCACCCGTCGATGAACATGCGCGGTTGGCGAACGCCGATCGCGTCGCATGGCCCTCGTCTCGCAGATACAAGACGCTGAGTACCTCTTCGCCCGCGGTCGTGAGCGTGTGCAGCTGCGCGCGCGGGGAGTCGAACGGCTGGTTGAGGCGGCCCTCGCCTTCGGATTCCTCGTCGTCGCTCTGGCAATGGCCCTGCTGCTGCCCTCTGCCCATGCTCTCGACATGTCCACCCTGGCAATCCTGGTCGGTGCGTACGCCGTATGCAGCCGGGCAAAATTCGACATCGCCGACGGCCATACGGTTCCGACCGAGCTGGTCCTGGTGCCGATGCTCTTCCTCCTGCCAACCCCAGCTGTGCCGCTGGTTGTCGCCTGTAGCGAGTTGCTGGGACGGGGATACGACTATGCCAGCGGCCAGACCAGCGTCCACCGCGCCTTCCATACCTTGGGGGACTGCTGGCACGCTGTCGGTCCGGCGCTGGTCTTGGTCGCGGCGGGTGCCCAAGTCTTCTCCTGGGATGAGTGGCCGATCTACCTGGTCGCCCTGTTGGTCCAGTTCGCCTTCGACTTCGTCCCGACCGCGATCCGCGAGCGTTTCGTCGATGGCGTCTCGGTGCGCACCCTCAGCGGACTCGTCGCGCCGGTTTACGCGCTAGACGGAGCGCTGGCTCCGATTGGGCTGCTAGTCGCTTTCGCCGGGGCTCAGGTTAGCCCGGCCGTGGTGCTCGTGATCCTCCCTCTTGCGACGGTGCTCGCCGTACTTTCCCGCGAGCGACGGGCGCGTGTCGACCAGGCGATCGAGTTGAGCGGCGCCTATCGAGGGACGGCGATGCTGCTCGGCGACGTGGTTGAGGCCGACGACGCCTACACCGGCAGCCACAGCCGTGGTGTGGTCGAACTCTCCCTGGCAGTGTCCGATCACCTCGGACTCAACCACCGGCAGCGCCGCAACGTCGAGTTCGCGGCCCTGCTGCACGACGTAGGCAAGATAGCTGTGCCTAAGGAGATCATCAATAAGGAGGGGCCGCTTGATCCGGAGGAGTGGCAGGTGATCTACCGGCATACCATCAAAGGCGAGGAAATGTTGGACCGGGTTGGCGGCGTGCTCTCCGAGGTCGGACGCATCGTCCGCTCATCGCACGAGCATTACGACGGCAGCGGCTATCCCGACAGCCTGCGTGGCGAGGAGATTCCGATCGAGGCTCGGATTGTCGCTTGCTGCGACGCTTTCAGCGCCATGGTTACCACCCGCTCCTACCGCAAGGCAATGCCGCCTGAGGCGGCGCTGGCTGAGGTGCGGGCCTGTGCGGGTACGCAGTTCGATCCTCAGGTCGCTGAAAGCCTAGCCGTGGTCTCAATGGCCGCCGGCAGACCCCGAACCTCAAGCTAGGGCACGCCCGCCGCGAAGCTGACCGACCAGATCCGCAGCCCGGACGAAGGTCGGAGGGTGAGCGTGTGGGGCTCGTTCCGTGGGTGCTCGGCGAGGGCGTAGAGGGCCGCGCCATCGATCTCGATCGTGCCGGCGGGCTCGCCGTCGAGCTCGACCGTCAGCTTGCCCTCGCCCTCGACCGTCGCGTGGGCGCCGCCCGCCGCGTAGGGGATCTCCAGTGTGCCCACCCTCGAGTCGTCCGGGAAGAACTCCGGGGTGGGGGGCATGACCG
>Ga0209587_1000919_pt1 | contig 14277 bp, 4 predicted proteins | sample NGEPerD_2_FD_184512 | JGI IMG/M metagenome (GOLD analysis project Ga0209587, IMG submission 184512) | Arctic peat soil microbial communities from the Barrow Environmental Observatory site, Barrow, Alaska, USA - NGEE PermafrostL1-D... | ecosystem: Environmental > Terrestrial > Soil > Wetlands >... | reverse complement strand
CGACTAATCTGATTGTTGTGGTTTTATTTTTTGTTTTTCGATTCATTTTTGACCTTTATAATTAGGTCACCCTTGTTTTTTTGTTTTGATTGGTTCTGTTCTCTCTTGAAAGAAGTTTTTCCATATGAGAAACTTCTTTCGAGACAAAACAGACAATAATCGAAGGAATTGTTAAATTGTCTTATTAGCAGTTAGTAGCTAGTAGCTAGGAGTTAGGGAAGATAAATTTCTAATTACTCTAATTGTTCTAATTTCTAACTAATTCCCAAAAACCAATGAACAAGTTTATAAATTGTTAAATTGTTAAATTGATAAAAACATTGTTAAATGGCTAAATTGATAAATTGTTGGGTTGTGGGAGTGTCAAACGGAGCGGTAGCGGAGTTTGACTGTAATTTCATATTATTCCCGCCTTCAGGTAGAACTCCATTACATTGCTCCGCCAGCTGGCGGATCCAGTATTATTTCAATTTTCAAACTTTATCAAAGGATTTTCATTGGAAATTTAGTTATTGAAAATTGATTGCCAGCCCTAGGCTGGTCCGCAGAAGGAGGAAAAATTGTGAATTGAAAATTGGAAATTAATTTTTCTACTTTATATTATATACTTGATACTGATCAGAGAACCACCCTCGCGCTTTTAGACATTAAAAAATGGGTGATTATTCACCCTTTTATATAGACAGTATACACTAAATTTTCACTTCGGTCAACCCCTCATCTTGCCCTTAAATGAGCATAATTATATGAAAAGGTGCTGGGTCAACGGCAAAAATTCAAAATTTTGGCTGTCACCTCGCCAACTTGCCAAGCCATAAAACCACACTTGCCCTGAGAAGAAAAGTTTTCATTAAGTTCAATGTTTTTCGACTGACCAAAATATGGAGAGTCACAATTAAAATCAATTTTTTCAATATCTCGAATTGTTAATTCGTTTTTCCAAAGAAGAGAATCAATTTTCACCAAAAGCTTTTCAGACAAATCTCTTTGATCAGTCCAACAAAAATTTGAAACAACATCCCCTTTTCCATTTTGTAAAAACAGCTTAACTTGGTCTCCGATAATTTGAATGTTGAGCTTCATATGATTGAAATGTTAAATTAGGTTCTTAGAATTTAGGTTGTAGCTTTTTAGATTATACCTCGTTGGCTCCATTCTCCCGAGTGGAGCCTATTGTGAATTTAAGAAACATTATGAAACTGGTTATAAACCAGTTCCCGCGGGAATGAAGGATGGTTGCAAACCATCCCTACGGATGAGATTATCTCATTGAAAATTTAGTAATTGGAAATTGATTGGAAATTGGAAATTTGTCATTTTTGCTTCCCTCTCTATACCCATTAGGAACGAGGCATTGCCTCGTTCCTACGAATGATGTTGATTTTCATTTCACACCCTCTCCAAGTTTTCCCTAAAAACTAATTGGAGTCTCTGGAGATGGTGCGGGATTTTCCTCTGAGTTAACAGGTACTCCTTCTGGATTTCCTGGATTTTCAATATTCTCGGTAGCTGCAGGAGTTTCTCCTGGGTTAATAGGTTCTGGCATTATAGGTTCTATCGTTGGAGGAGTTACTATAGTTTCTGATTTTTTGACACCCCCTGTGCTAATCCCTTTCAGTTCATTAATCTTGTTCTTCACATCCTCATTTTCAGGATTGAGAGAGAGAACAGCCTCAAATTCTTTAATTGCCTTTTCCTTATCCCCCTCAGAACTATATATCAAACCAAGACTATAATGAGCATTAGCATGAGCTGGATTGATTCTGACAATCTTGATAAAAGTATCTTTCGCTTCACTAACTCGATCAGAGTTATAATAAATTCTCCCCAACTGAAAACCAATGTCAACATCAATGCTCTGAGAAGTGGCAATCTGTCCAGCTGCAATTGCTTGCTCAATTCTCTGAATACTACCCATTGAAATCAAAGTATCAATCGCCTTTTGAGTTTCTTCTTTTTTCTCATATGACAGACCGAGTTGCAAACCAGCATCGATATAATCTTTTTTGAGGCTCAAAGCTTTTTCAAATTGCGTAATAGCGACATCTGTTTGACCAGCCACATTGAACACTTTTCCCAATTCAGTGAAAAGAACAATGCTAGTAGGCTCCAGCTCAATAGCTTTGTTATATTTTTTCACTGCCCAGTCATCTGCCCCAGAAGCTCCCAAGTCTCTGGCAACAACAAAGTAAGCAGCGGCAATTTTATGCTGAAACACTATATTATTGGGACTGGCATTAGCTGCCTCCTTGAGGTAGTCGAACGAGACACCTACCTCATCAGTAATTCTTTGGATGTTTCTTTCCGCTTCTGGTTTATTATTTTCTTCTTGAAAAGCAAGCCTGGCTCTTAGCATATAGATATCTGAGAGATAAATTTTATATTCACCGCGATAAGAATTCTTGGCAATAACTTGGCTCTTAGTGGCGTTAGATGTTTGATTCAAAATATCCCACACTTTTTGATTGTCCAAAGTTGTGCTTTCCAAAGAACGATTCTGTTTGATACTGATATCTTTATAAGCAGCTTCAGCCTGATAAAATTGAAACTGATAATAATAGAAAGACGAGAAAGAAATAAATAAAATCAAAAGCATAAACAAAGACGAATACATAGCGGATTTTTCTTTTTGTAAATCAAGTACAAAATAGTTCGCCGAATCGATTTTAAAATTATTTATACCAACTCCGCTCTCTCCTACCGGGGCGGAGTCCTGCATGGAGCTTTCAAGTCTTCTTTGCATAAGAAAATATTGCAAAACCAAAATCGCTGTAAACAACCAAAAAAGAAATTTTGTCGTCGTTGATTCCAGATAGAAGAACTGAGCAAGCAAAAGTCCAAACCAAGCGACAAACAAATAAACAAAACTATAATCTCCAAGTGCCATCTTCGCTCGCGAGCTTGCAGAAAGGTTCTTGTCATTCTCCGATAAACGAGCGAATATTTTTTCACCTTGAGCATTTCGGAAATTGATTGTCTTCCAGAATGTCATCATTGCGAAAAAGATAATCAAAAGATAACTGAAAGTTCCCAAAACTCCTGCCGTGGAAATTTTTTCGATAATTTCACTGCCTGCTTTATCAAACTTCACATTCCAATAATTGCTCTTATTGAATTTAGCTGGTTTAAATTTCGAAAAATTATAAAGATACGTACCTGGACCAGATCCAATGGCACCCGCTATTGGATCATCTCTCAGTCCTTCAACCGCCACAGCCAGGGCCGTCTCTTTGTCCAAAACAACCTCTGTGCTAAATCGGTCAGCATCTGGAATCTCATCAGCATTAGATGATAAGAGTCTTCCCTTAATTGAAGATGAAATTGACGAACTTTGAAGATTCTCCTCAACTTTGTTATTGAAAGCTATCAAACTTGTCAAAATGAAAACGGAGGACACCAAAATCAACAAAATTGGAAAAAGAAAAATACTCTTCAAAGGAAGAATGATTTCCTGCTGTCTGCGAATAACAAAAATCAAAAGCAAAGAAATAGCCAAAGAAACAGCCAAAATAATCCAGGCTAAGATAAAATCAATTATGGCCAAAAGAATAATTGAGATGATAATCAGAAATGACATCAGATTTTTGCCAATCGAACCAGAGCTGGAAAAAGATGCCGTATTGCGATAATAAAGAGCAATCATAATTACAGAAGTCAAATAGATTCCCAGGATGTTAGCAGAGCCAGCAACTAGATTGAATGACCGGAACTGTGTTTCTGTCCAAGGTATAAATCTGAAACCGAAAGAATATAGCAAGCCTGCGACGACCACAACGAAAGAAGATGCCAAAAATATTTTCAACAAATTATTTTTGATATCATTTTGAGCATTTTCCAGACTCACTCCATCCTCCACTGCAGAACCTTCTTGTCTCAAGGTCACATAATTGACAATCACAAAATAGAGCATTGCCAAACTGACCGAGACCATCAAACTGTCTGAAAAGCGACCATAAAATCCCAAAAGACTAGAAACCTTGTCAAGACTGAAAGCAGTGGAAATGAGAGCCAGCGAAAGGAAAGAAGCAATCGGTACATCCAAGGCAGTTTTGACAAAAACGATTTTTTTGTCGATGAGAATCATCTTGGTAATCCAAACTAAAAACGCCAGAGAGGAAATCACGAAAAGCAAAATGGTTTTATTGAATTCATAAATTTCCATCGAGAAAGGCAGAATGAACAAAGGTAAAGTGAAGACCAAAAAATAGATTAGTCCCAAGATAACCTTGTCAAAAATTTCCCTCTTTTCAGAGTGACTCAAAAAAATTGACCGTAGAGAAGACGCCCGAGAGGATCGTTTGCTCCGCAAAGTTTTCCGCTCACTTGATTTTTCCTTTTTGTCCAAGAAATCATCTTCTTTGGCATTTCTTTCCGCCTCCTCTTTGGCATTTCTTTTTTTGAAAAATTCAACTTCTTCTCTCTCTGACCGGTCAGTTTCCAACTTCACCTCAGAACGTAAATTGACAAGTCCACCTTTTGACGAGATATCAAAATGTTTCGACCCCGTATTTATTTTGATTTTATTGTCTTCTTCCATTTTTTTTATATTAACACTTAAAATTGTTTTCAACGCATTAACATAACTGAACGTTCCCGTAAACGACATTATATAATGTCGTTTACTCTCAGGATAATATTGAAATTCCCATACTTTAAATTGTTTCCGTAATTTATTTTAACATAAATTCAAATTTCCGACAAATGGTTTTATATTAGGTTCTTAGGATTTAGCTTTTTAGCTTTTTAGATTGTTGAATAGTTATTATGTGTAACGTATAATGTGTCTTTACTAGATTGTTATATTGCTAAATTGCTAAATTGCTTTTTCTGGAGTGTCAAACGGAGCGATAGCAGAGTTTGACTGAAGTATTACAACATTCCCGCTTCCAGGTAGAACTCCATTCCATTTCTCCGCCAGCTGGCGGATCCAGTATTATTTCAATTCTCAAACTTTATCAAAGGATTTTCATTGGAAATTTAGTTATTGAAAATTGATTGCCAGCCCTAGGCTGGTCCGCAGAAGGAGGAAAAATTGTGAATTGGAAATTGGAAATTGATTTCGTTAGGTTTGCATTCCGGGATCCACAGCCCTGCCTGCCGGACAGGCTGGCCTATCGGGACTATGGAACCCTCACGTTTCAATTCTCAACCACCCCAATCCCCTCCATCCCTACGGTGGGGATTTTATCCTAAAAAGCTACAACCTAAAGCCTACAACCTAAATCTCAGTTGTCTCTTCGGCTGCTGGAGAGAGTACTTCGGGTGCACTTGTGTTTGTTGTATTTTCTTCGGCTTCGGGATCAGGAACATCAGTGTCTGTCGGTTCTTCGACAACTGCTTTATCTGCAAGGTTACAAACCTCATCATACCAGAATGAATTTATTCCTGTGCACATTTCCTGAGTTGTGCATAAGTTTAGATTGTCCACATCGCAAGTTGGGATGTCGCTCGTTGGAGGAGCCTCATTGGTTCCTGTCTCAGCAATCTCTCCTTCTTCATCTGGTTCGTCTGTCTCATCTCCTGTTTCAGAACTATCCACTACGACAACTTCCTTCTCGGAATTACAAATATCATCATACCAATAGCTATCAATTTCCAGACAATTCTTCATCAGCCATACATAATAAGTACTATCAACTGGATAACCATTCCCGTCGAGTTCCTCAATTGTTCCAGTGAAATCGTCAAATCCGCTTCCCGCTAACCCCGCATTCTGCATAGAGCCATTCGGCGGCGTTGTCACAATTTCATCTGACACGATTGGTTTCACCACTGGTTGATATCCCGGCAACTCCTTCGTCTTGGTATTGAAAACCATTTTTTTCAGTCCTTCATATTTCGTTTCTTCTGTCACAAAAGTCGGCCCTTTGATTTCTTTTTCATTTTTTTGAACCTGCCCGAGATAGACCAATTCAGAATCAATCACTTCGCCTAATTCCTCGATGACATAGAGCCCAAGATCACGCCCTGCCAAATCAGTTTTGGAAACGACCAACCGCTTTTGATGCAAAACTGGTTGCCAAGCATTGTCCGAAATTCCCAAAGTTTGATATTGATAATCGATATAAAAATTATTCCGACCTCCGATTTCCTCTCCATCAAGAGGCTCAGCATCTTCAGTCACATCAACAATTTCCATCGCCAAATCAAAACTTGCCAAATCAGCATTGAGCAAAAAGGAATTATCCACCCCGATTTTTTCGACAATTTCTTCGCCCAAAATCGCATCGCGAACATCTTCACTGGCAGCCATCGCCGAAGTGAACGCCAAAAATATGAAAATTAAAGCGATGCTAAAGGCATTATGATATTTGACAAACCCCGTTAGAGAATCTAAAAATCCTGACTTGCTCGCAATCTTTTGTTTTTCCAACGAAGTTTTTGTCTTCTTGCTTTCCCCTGTTTTCTCTAACGGGGTAAAATTGATGATTTTTTTGAACATAGATTTGTGGGTTAGATGACTTGATTAGGAGTTAGTATTAAGCAAAATGTTAAATTGATAAATTGTTAAATGGCTAAATTGTTAAATTGTTAAAATGTTAGATAATGTGTAACGTGTAGCGTGTAGCGTGTAACCTGTCTGAAATCGATAGTCTAGTGGACAAATCGATAGATTGTTAAATTGTTAAATTGTTAAAGTGTTAAATTGTTGGAGTGTTAAATCCCATCCTTAAGCAAGGAGGGGTTGGGGTGGTTTTGAATAAATTGTTAAAATGTTAAAATGTTATAATGTGTAGCGTGTTGTCCCTCCCCTTTTAGGGGAGGCTAGGTGGGGTAAATTCCACTAGTGTGAAAAATACAGCTTCAACCCGTTCCTACCCCCTCTAACTCTTGCCCGCCGGATGTCGGGCCCCCTAAAAAGGGGAGGATAAAATAAGAGGATAAATTTCTAATTGTTCTAATTATTCTAATTGCTCTAATTTCTAACTAATCTCCAAAAACCAATGAACAAACTTATTATGTTTTGAGGTTTGCATTCTGGGTTCCACAGCCTTTCAGGACTATGGAACCCTCGCAGACCCTATTTAGGTTAATTAGAAATTAGGTTAATTTGAAAAATCCTTAATACTAATTCAACAACCACTTATATACTGGTAGTACTGAGATTATTTTCCCGCTATCCTTGTCCTTAATAATTTCTTCCTCGTTATAAGTCAAAATGACTCCTTGCTTAAGATCAAAATCTATATGTTACTATAATCTATAATTTTCGTCAACTACAGATTACTACTAAGTTTTTCTGTTCCTTTGTTCCTAAAGATGTTTTATCACATTTTTCCGAAACGACAAACTCTCATTTCATTTCGTTTGTCAGTCCAGCGTTGCTGAAGATGGTTTTGAAACCAGTTCCCGCAGAAAACAGATTTATTCATTGAGAATTTGACATTCTCGCTTTTGTCCTCCCCCTTTTACAGGCTATCTAATAACTCCAAAATGCAGGGAATTTATCCTTTAGGATTTCAAAAAATGGCTTAGGTTAGCAACACCCTATGAAACCCTAAAGGGTAAATTCCACTTATTCTGGCAGCCTGTATAAGGGGAGGGATGAATAAGTTTACCCCACCCATTCGACTCCGCTCAGGGCAGGCTCTAGCCTCCCCTAATTGGGGAGGGATTAAACCTTAGATTTGGATTGAGATGTCATTGACCGAGAAACTCCCAGCATCTCCAGCCGTACAGTTGTTTTCATTGTCGCAGATAAAAGAATAGAAAGTGTTGGGAGAGGATGTGACCTCGGCACTGGTGGTGGTGAATTGGCAGATTTGAGGATTGGAATCTGTAAAGGTTGTGCTTTCACACCAGACTTGTCCAGAGACACAGGCAAAGCTAGACAAGCTGTCTGTTTTACAAATGTGGACTTTGGCTGTTTCTCCAGTGCCACTTTCGGCAGTCCATTCTACTGCAAAAGTTATCTTGCCTCCAACTGTTTGAGGGTTTGGTTGAGCTTGTTTGGAAAAGATAGAAAGACCAGCATTGGAAGTGGAAGCTGTGAGGGCAGGGCTCCATGATGTTTGGGTGGTGTTCCCTCCTACGGCTTTGGAACAAAAAGCATATTGAGTGTTTTCATTGAGTTCAGTAGCAGTGATTGTTCCCCACGCTGAATCTGTTTGCCAGACTGCAATAGTTGAAGGAGTGCCACTGCTTGACAGATACCATCCTCCATAGCCATCACAAATTGGACCTATCTCTGCATAGAGAGTGAAGTTTGTTTCAGCAGAGTTACCGTTTTCTTGATTATCTAGAACTGTGATAGTGCTGATGGTAGATTCTGAGGAAGTTGGAGCAGAAGGAGTGTTGGCATCTGTATATGCTCCTTCATAGCTTGAAGAGAGAGCTGAAAAAGTTCCTGCTGTTGATTTGGCTTTTACTTTGTAATATTTTCTGATGTTAGGACTTAGTCCTGTGTCATCAAATGGAGAGACTGTGTCTGGTCCTTCGTCAGTGGAATAAGCACCTCCAGAAGCAGGATCTGAGAATATTTCATAACCATCAGAGGAAGCAACAGTATCATCTCTGTATCCCCTGTCGGAAGATGAGATTTGTTGGGTGGCTCCGGTGGCATTTAGAATAGCTTGGTAATATCTTCCCTCTCCTGATGTGACTGAAGCTCCTGAAAAGGCTGTTCTCAGAACACTTGAACTTACAGTGGTGACAGTGACCGAGGTGGGAGCATTGACTGTGTAGATTGGTGCGGCTGTGTCGCTATAAGTTGAAGCAGTAGCTCCTGCTATATTAGAATAGCTGGCATTAGAATCAGCAGAACTGGTTTGCCATTGATATGTGAGAGCTCCTGGCCCACGATAACCTGTGTCGGTGGAGCTGTCGGCACTTTCTCCTGTGGCATTGATAGCAACTACTTTGTATGTTCTTGTGGCTCCGTTGCTTGTTGATGCTCCTGAAATGCTTAGAGCTACATGAGCTGCAAATGTGCCATCGGTGGCTACTGTGGTTCCAGCAGTAATTGTTGGAGCTCCGGCGGCTGAGTCGTCATAAGTTGCGACATCTCCAAGAGTGTCAAGGAGGTTTATTCCTTCATAAACTTTGTATCCTGTGGCTCCAATTGATTGAGTCCAAGTGATTGTCACTTTGTCAGTGAAAGCGCCATCGGTGGCAGAGACATTGGTAGGAGCTGCTGGCTTGGTGAGGACTTGAACGGTAGTTCCATAACCTGTGCCAACGGAATTAGTTGCATAAGCTCGAACACGATAACTCGTACCTGGACTTAGTCCTGTAATTGCTTTGGTATATGCTCCAGTTGTGAAGCTTCCTATGTCAAAAGCTGTACTGTTTGAAGTTGTTGGATCGCCGCTAACTCCTGTCATATACGCAAAACCTCGAGTGGTAGGATTCAATCCTCCTGTAGCTGTGATGTTTCCATTTCCTGTAGCTGTGGTTGCTTCGACAGAGGAGGCTGCTTGGGTGGTAACAGTTGGAGGAAAAGGTGTTTCTTCTCCAACTCCCGGGAGAGGTTCGGGGGAGGCGTATTGGCGAATTAACAACCAATCAAGTTTTGCCATTGTGCCACCATACACCCATATTCTAATATACTGAGATGAATATGATGGAAGGTTGTTTGAAAGTGTTACTTTAATTTCATCATTCTCTTTCATAGTGGCATTCGCAGAAAGATCATATTCTAATATTTTTGGAGTTGTAAATTCTTTTCTTAACACTCCAGTGTTAGTTACACCATTCACTTTAAAAAAGAGTGTATCATCCGACGCTGAGAATATTCCTTCTGTCCCAGGGTCGCTAGCATAATTATTAGAAATAGTGGTTCGGTATTGTCCACCTGGCCCACTCATTTCATTTATTTTATGTCTTACTATAAAATTATTTGATGGGAGTAAATATTTCGATGGAATTGAAACGCCAAGTGAATTCGTACTAGTAAAAGTAAAAATACTGTTTGAAACAGATATGGTTCCAGTTCCGCCTATATATGGAATTGCAGTTCCCCATTTATTAGTATCTAATGAAGTTCCTAAGAAATCATCAAAAAACGCAAACGTACCCGCCCCATCACTCCCACTCGCCACTGCCTCATTTCCAAAATACTGATAGATTGTTGTGCCGGCAGCGGTTTTGGGGATGGTGTCAACTTCTACCCAGAATTTGGTATCAGATTCTTGCCAATAATCAAGATTTGTGCCGGCAGAGTTGGTAAATCTGATATCGGCATAATCATGGCGGACTTTGGGTGTGCCACTGTTGTATTGCTGACGGATCTCGTCGGCAGAGAGAGCGCGATTGTAGATTTTAACTTCGTCGATAGTGCCCGTAAATGCTTGAGTAGTATTGTAACCTAAAGCCGCATAAGAACAATCACCGTTACCATTTTGAGCAGGAGCACTACCTGTAAGCACCCCATTAAGATATATATACATCATATTGTTACTAATATCTTTAACTCCAACAATATGATACCATTGGTTAAGACTAACTGCGGGAGTAGAAACTGAAACATCGCCAGAATTATCCGTATAAATATGCAGATTAAATGTTCTTCCAGGCATAATCCTGAAATATGGATTAATACAACCATTAAAGCCAGCTCCTACATTACTAAAAATTAATCCCTGAACAGTAGGATCAGAAGTTGGATATACCCACGCTTCAATAGTGAAATTTTTATTAATAACGCTAACGGCGGTACTATTAGTAATAACATAATCATCCACTCCATCAAAACTCATTCCATTCCCAAATTTCCCGCTGGTTGTCCAAGTCGCATTAGTGATTGTCCCATTATTCCCATTCCCGCTCATATCTGCCGTAGTTGTGCCACTGCCTTCCGAAAAATGCCAGCTGCCGACGAGACCGGTGTTGTTGTAAATTCCGGGGTCAATTGCCACTTGATAATTAGTTTGTGCTGCTGCCCAGCTAGTGGAGCCTGGGATTGTGATAGCTTTTTTGCGGGCATACACATATGCGCCAACAGTATAAGATCCTTCCTCGCCGGCGGTAACGGTGGGTTCGGTGGCGGCGTATTTACGGACTAATGCATAATCTATTTGTTGGGTTACTGTTCCAGTATACACCTGAAAAAAAACTGACCTATCGGATGTAGGCAACTGTGCTTCGGTATGCTCCAATGCGCCATTTAAATAATATTTTACATCTGTTGATAATGTTATTTGAAACTTATTCCACGCACCCGTAAAATTGGTAATAGCTGTCATTAGGTTAGATGCAATATATGTATGAGCGTTGCTGACACCATTATATAAATCAAATTGAGCTAACTGAGGTCCTGTATTATTATGTCCCCATCCTGCCCATTGCCGTCCAATGTATGGAATATACCCTTTAAACTCAATTATATTATTAGTTCCAAATAGTGATATGCTTTGTGCATAATTATTTCCATTAGTTATTGAAAGAATACCACCTGACACACTTGCTCCTGCCGTAGATGTCCATTTACTCAAATCTCCGCTAAAATCATCAAAAAACGCAAACGTATTCGTTCCGCTACCAACTGCTGTCGCGGTGGCGTTGCCATAATACGCGTAAATTGTTTTATTCGCGGAAGCGGCGATTTCAGGCACTCGGACCCAATAAGTGCCGTCGGTTTCCTGCCAGTATGGATAAGACATATCCCAAGTAGATTCGTCAAAATCAGTAGAATCGGTGAATCTTAGGTCAGTGTAATTCAATTTTGCTTTGGCTTCATATTGAGCTTGGATCTCGGCGGCAGAAAGCGCGCGGTTGTAGATTTTAACTTCGTCGATGGTGCCGTTGAAATTAAAACCTGAACCAGACGATGTTGTTCCAATATAAGTATCAACAGTTCCAGTATAATCAATGCTTGTAACAGAATTATCAATTGTATCAATAACCCCATCCACATATATTTTTGCCTCAGTATTTTGCTTAAATGTCGCTGCTATTAAATGCCAAGCATTATCGTTTACAATTACGGTTCCAATATCAACACTTGCATCCAATACAGTCCATCTTGCATACCCATTAGCATTTATCCACAATTGGTATCCATCGTCTACACCAGTATCTGATTGCCCTAAAATATATTTATTAACTCCCGTTCCTTTTATCCAACTCAAAATAGTTATATCCGCCGTAGGTTTTAATACCGAACTACTTCCTAATTTAATATTGTCATTCACCCCGTCAAAACTCAAAGCCTTGCCAGTATTGGGAGAAGTGTTTCCAGTCGTCCAAGTCGCATTAGTAATTGTTCCTGTATTCCCATTCCCTGAACTATCCGCCGTAGTTGTGCCGCCATTTTCTTCAAAATGCCAGCTCCCCACCAATCCGGTTTCATTGTAAATTGGATCGGTAACTTTGACTTGATAATTAGTCAAAGCGCTACCGGCAGAGTTATCGATAGTAAATGCTTTGCGGTATCCATAGCCCTGTCCATCCACCTGCTCGCTCCCAGCATAAGTGGTAGGTTCGGAGGTAACTACTGATGTCATCATTTCAACCTCAGCAAGTGCAATAAAATTATATTGTGATGTACTCAACCTACCACTGTACATAAATACTCTATAATAAGTATAGCTATTGGGATTATCTAAAAACACAGAAGCCCAATACCCGGTAGCAACACTATACATTTCATCTGAATTATAAGGCTCTATGACTGTTTTATCTTCCCAATAAAAAATAGGGATTTTTGACCAGTCCGTACCGTTGTTTGATCCTTCAATCTTTGCACCATAAAAACTATAAGAATCAACATAAATATTCACTTTTTTTATAATTTTTCCACTAGAAAATTGCACAGATGCCCATTCATTGTAACCTGAATCACTGTTATATCCTTGAGTCTCATTAATTGAATCATCAAATGCTTCAGCCCCATTGCGACTTGGCGTCAGACCACGAACACCACTGTCACCATATGTTTGACCACTGGTTATGTCCAATGAATATCCAGTCGTTGCATCAAACACACTGTCCCCATTACTCACGCTCGCCGCCGCCGCATTCCCATAATACATATACATCGTATAATTGCTGTTGGCGGGAATGGTATCTGTGCCGGCGACTTCTACCCAAATTTTTGTGGTTGTCGTATTAATTCCAGATTCAATCCAATAATCAAGATTATCAGAACCATTTGATTTAGTGAAACGGATATCATTGCCTGAAGCAAGCATTTTGCCGGCTAAAACCAAAGTTGCCGTATCTAAAGTTACTGAAACTTGATAATCGCTGAGCGCGCTGGCGTTGGCGGTATTGTCAATATTGATTGCTTTACGATAGCCATAACCACCAGTAAGCCACTCTGTGGCTGAATTGTACGCATATTCAACTTGATCTCCAAATTCAAATCTCAAAGTATGCTGCCCTGCCTTGAGAGTTAAGTGAACTACTTTTCCAGTTTCATTGCATTGCCAGTTGGGGAAGAAGATGACATCATTTGCCAAGATTTGAGGAGTTCTTTGTTCTGCTCCGCAAAAAAGACCAGTGAATTCATCGTCAATAATTGTTGATTCATCTTCTGGTGTGATGTATAGGTCTTGTGTTCCAAGAGTTGAAAAAGATACTTCCCAATTATCTCCTTGCTGAGGATGAGAGTGGACATTGAGAATTGTGATTTCAATTGTTGGGTCAAGAATGATTGGGTATGGATGACTGTCGAGCCATTGCTGACTTGGAATCAAGGTGAGAGTGTTACCGTCGATGATAGTCCGGACATCGTCTGTCGAGCTCTTGTTTCCCTCGGCGTCAATCAAAAAAGGAGCAGGGATTTTGAAGGGGAAGAAATTGATGTTGCCCTCTTCGTCTTTGGTCACTTTGGTTTCATCCCAGTCAATGGAATATTTGAATTCCTTGGGATGTCCTGTTTGTTTCAAGAGAATATCTTCTTTGAGCTTGTTTGTTGATTTTGTCAAAACAATATCTGTGTTTTGAAAAGCATCTGTGTATTTGACTTTGCCTGAATTGTTTTTGTCTGCTATGCCTTTCGTGGAAGAAGAGGCATTAACTGGTTGAACAGAAAGAGTATGGTCTAGAACTTTGAAAATCAGAGGTTTGTCATAATCAAGAGGAATTTGAATGTATGATAAAACTTCATCTGTTTTTTGATTATTGAAAGTATTGAAAATTAGAAAAGCAAACAACAAAAGCAAGATACTGAAAAATATCTTCTTTGGGGTTGAAAGGTTTTTGAGGAAGTTTGTGAGCATAGAATTTAGTAAATTGTTGGGACCGTTCAATCAATTGTGTCTGAGGCTTTTTCATTCTTTTCTATCTTTTTGAAATATTTGTAATTTGCTACTGGATATTTCATAAAGTTTTTTT